>Ga0335078_10004727_pt1 | contig 20166 bp, 18 predicted proteins | sample Lox_Sample_32_FD_206711 | JGI IMG/M metagenome (GOLD analysis project Ga0335078, IMG submission 206711) | Soil microbial communities from Loxahatchee National Wildlife Refuge, Florida, United States - Lox_Sample_3.2 | ecosystem: Environmental > Terrestrial > Soil > Wetlands | place: USA... | reverse complement strand
TGGCGGATACGGTCAGTAGGCGATACTCGGACAGGCACGGGCGTGGGTCCTTCCCTTCGATGACTTGGCCGTCTTGAAGGGGAACCTACGCCCGTCTCCTCATTTACACCCGATCTTGGACGTCACCTTGCCCTGCCTACCACGGTGGTTGCCGTCTCTCCGCTGGGGCGAAACCGGCCGTGACCCGTCCAGGAGCCCTGCCCGCGGGCCCGGATGTCCACCCTGGCTGCGCGTGCGGCCGACCTCTAGCCTTCAGGCGGAATGGACACGGGGGATGCGGCTCCTTGACGTGTCTGGACCGGTCCGTGACCTGGCATGATCGCCATCCGCTTGTCCAGACTCGTTCGCCCGGCGCGGGAAGTCGTCCGCCCCGGTGACAGCACACCCTGGCTCCCGGTCACCGCGCCCTTATCAGCATTGGGCGGGCAGGGCCGCCAGGATCTCTCGGGGATGGGCGCTGCGTAGCAGGATATACCTCCTACGCCTGTTCACAGGTCGTTGATTGAATCAGCTCATCCGTTCAGCCGAAGGTCTGGGAGGCCGTCCATGGGGTACACGACCGCAATGTGGCTCAGCTTCGGTGAAGTTCTCGCTCCCATTGCCGGTGCGCTGACCGGCCTCCTGTTCGTGGCACTGTCGGTCAACAGGGATGTGTTCGCCGCATCACGCAGCCTCAGCTCCCGCGCCGGTGAAACGCTGGTGCTGTTCATGATCCCGGTGCTCGTCGCGGTCGTGCTGGTGGCTCCCCAGCCATCGGCAGCCCTCGGCTGGGAGCTGCTGGGGGTGGCCGTGGTCTCGGGCGCAATCCTGTTCGTTTTGGACCGGCGAGCCGGTCACGCTACTCATGCCGGCGTGGCCCGCTACGTCGAAAGGTTCTCCCCAAACACGATCACCGCGGTGCTCGTCGCCGTTGCTGGCCTCACCTTCCTGCTCAAGGCCGGTGGTGGCCTGTACTGGCTGATCCCTGCCGCCGTGGCCAGCCTCCTCGGCGGCGTGATCAACACATGGCAGTTCCTTATCAGAGTGACCAGCTAGTCTCGCCTGTGTTAGTGGTCTTGACCTGCGCGGGCGGCTGTCCGTGAGAGGCCGGCCCGGTTACGGTACAACGCGCGGGCGGCTGTCCGTATGTTCATGCATCGGCACCCTCCGGATGAACGTCCGCCTCTGGCCGCCGGGCCGCAGAAGCCGGGCGGCCTCGGGGACCCACCGGGCCGGGTCACACCACAAGCTCGCGCCGCACTCGGAGATCACCAGGTCAAAGCTGGCGCCCCTAAGCGGGACCTGGGCGGCGTCTGCCTCGATGAGCGGGAAGGTGCTGGCAGTCCCGCGCGGTCCGCAACTGGGCCGGGGTCACATCCACGCCGACTGGCCGGGCACCGCGGCGGGCCAGCCAGGCGGAGAAGTACGCGCTGCCACAGCCCAGCTTGATGACGTCCAGGCCTGCCACCCAGCCCGCCACCCCTGACCGGCCAAACTCAAGCGACAGGACTTGGCGCGCGGACGTCCCAGCCGATCAGCAGCGTCAGAACCGGAAGCGAGTCAGGCCGCCCGGCTCCGTCGCCAAGGTCACGATCGCTGAGCGTGGCTCAACGCGATACACGTTCCGCAGCGGTGGTCCTTGCGACGGTGCATTGAACGGGGCGGTGATGCCCGGCCCGCTCTCATCGGGCTCCGCCGGCCAGCCGTTGTCCGCCCGACAGAGGTGACCGGGGCTGGCGTCCACCTCTGCGCGACCTACGATGGGCCGTCGTATAAGGGCGCCGATGTATGAAAGCGTCGGCGAGGTCACCGTAATCGGCGCGGCAACTCAGCCCTTGCAGAAGGGCTGCACCTGTCCGAGTTCGCCCACCGGGTACGGGTGCCGGCCCGCTCCGGCCTGTCGGCCGCACCCATCCACAAGTTCGTCGGCACTGTCCGATCACTCGCCAGGACCGATCATGATTGGCCCGCTGGCGGCGGGCAGCCGCTATCTGCGGGCAGGGCAGCCGACCGCGAGGCGCAGCGTGGAGATGGCGGAATGGCGAGTAGGCACAACCCCACCACGATTGTGGGTGCTGGCCCATGGCGCCCTACCCCCGCGTTTCGCCAGGATTTTCGCTAGGTCAAGGCAGTTCGCTGCCGAGAGGGGACGGTCCACCGGGATCATCTGCCTGTGTTGGGGGATGACGAGTGAATGAAGAGGGTGGCGGCCAGCAGCGGTCGTCAGGGGCGGGGGCTGCTCGCTTCGTTGTCCCGTCCGCGGGTGCTCTGCTCCAGGTCAGCGAGGTGACGAAGCGGTACGCTGCTGGCGGGGCTGCTGCCCTGGACCAGGTCAGCCTGAATGTGGCGGCGGGCGAGGCAGTGGCGGTGATGGGCCCGTCCGGCAGCGGGAAGTCCACACTGCTGAACATGATCGCCGGGCTGGACAAGCCCACCAGCGGCACTGTCGCCGTGACTGGGCGGCGGATTGACGGGCTCAGTGAGACGAAGACGGCGAGGTACCGGCGTAAGCAAATCGGGATGATCTTCCAGTTCTTCAACCTGCTGGAGGACCTGACCGTGGCCGACAACGTGCTGCTGCCCGCACAGCTGGCCGGGATGCGCCGTTCGAAGGCCCGTGCGCGGGCCCAGCAGCTGCTGACCCAGCTGGGCATTGACCGTTACCGTGACGCCTACCCGGGGAGGCTCTCCGGCGGTGAACGGCAGCGGGTTGCTATTGCCCGAGCGCTGATCAATGACCCGGCGGTGCTGCTGGCCGATGAGCCGACCGGCGCGGTGGACACCGCGACGGGGGAGGAGATCGGCCAATTGCTGCTGGACCTCAACGAGGCTGGGCAGACTCTCGTGCTGGTCACGCACAGCCCCGAACTGGCCGCGCGCTATGCGAGACGCGTCATCCGGCTGGTCGACGGCCGGATCACGAGCGATGCTGCCGCAGCGAGCCTGCCATGAGCGCCGGGCCCGTCCTGCGGGCCGCCTCGGGCGGCCTCATCCGCCGCCGGGTTCAGACGATTGTCGTGTTTGTCGTGCTCGTGGCCTCCAGCGCGGCGGGCATTCTCGGGCTCACGCTGCTCACGCACGCCAACGAGTTGTTCATGAACGCAGTCTCGAATCAGCGGGGCGCAGACGCGGCGGTTTTCGTGAACTCGGTGCGCGTCACCGATGCCCAGCTCGCGGCGACTCGCCGGCTGAGCGAAGTGACGAAGGCCGCAGGCCCTTACCCGGCGGCGACGATCTCCGCCGAAGCCGGCGGGATGACCTTCCCGGGCCTCACGGTCGAAGGCCGCACGTCGCGCACCGGTGCGCTCGATAACCTGACGCTGAACGGGGGCCGGTGGCCAACGCGGCCGGGCCAGATCGCGCTTGCCGTCTATGCGCCCGTCCGGGCGGGCATCGGAAGCAAGATCACCATCACCAGCCTGCCGGGGAAACCGCGGCTGACTGTCGTCGGCTACGCCGGGTCGGTAGTGCGGGACGAGGACGCCTGGGTGGCGCCAAGCGAGATCACCGCCTTGCGCAAGGCCGGGGCGGCTCCTTCGGAGGAGATGCTGTACGACTTCACCAGTGCCGGTTCTGGCCCGCAGATCACCGCAGACGTCTCCGCGCTCAAGGCCGTCCTCCCCGCCGGGGCTGTGTCCGGGTACGTGTCTTGGCTCAGCTCGACCGACCAGACCGGTTCGGAGCAGGGCATCAACACTCCGTTCGTGGTTGCGTTCGCCATCATGGCCCTGGTCCTGTCCGTGCTCATCGTGGCCAACGTGGTCAGCGGAGCCGTGGTCGCGGGTTACCGGCGGATCGGGGTGCTCAAGAGCATCGGGTTCACGCCAGCCCAGGTGGCCGCCGCGTATGTGGCCCAGGTCGGAGTGCCCACGCTGGCCGGCTGCGCGTGCGGCGCGGTTCTCGGGAATTACTGGGTGGCGCCGTTTCTGGGTAAATCGGGAGGGCTGTTTAGAGTCGGCCAGCAGCTGGTCCCGTTGTGGATCAACGTGGCGGTGCCGCTGGGATTGTGCGCGCTCGTCGGGCTGTCCGCTTTGCTGCCGGCGCTGCGCGCCGGGCGGATGAACGCGGTAGCCGCGATCGCGGCCGGTCAGGCGCCCCGGCAGGGAGGTGGCTATGCGGCGCACCGGCTGCTCGGCAGGCTGCGGCTGCCCCGTCCGGTGACGATCGGCCTGGCCGCTCCCTTCGCTCGCCCGGGCCGTTCGGCTGCGACCGCGGCGGCCATCCTCTTCGGAGTCACCGCGGTAGCGCTGGCGGTAGGCCTGGACTCCTCGCTAGCGAAGGTGGCCTCGGTCGTGAGCCAGGGCCAGGGCCAGGTGCAGGTGGACCCCGGCCGTAGCCAGTTCTCCGCGGCGCCGGGAGCCGCGCTCACTACTAACCAGGACCGGAAGATCGAAGCCACCCTCGACGCGCAGGCAGGAACCCTCCGGTATGTGGCCGAGGCCGATCTCGGCCCTGGGCAGCAACCCACCGTCGACGTGCCCGGCCTCCAGCCGTCGTCGTCGTGGGCTGACTTCGCATCATCAGTCTTCGTCACTGCCTACGACGGTGACTCCGCGTGGCTCGGGTGGCCCATGGTGAGCGGGAGCTGGTATCACAAGGCGGGCGAGGTGGACGTGGACGCCGCCTTCCTTAGCACGACCGGATTGTCCGTCGGCGACACGGTACCGATGAGCGTCGATGGCCGGGCGACCACCGTCCGCATCGTCGGCGAGGTATTCGCTCTCGCGCCGCCCATGCTGCTGACCAGCTGGCAGACGCTTGGCGGCGCGGACGCCGGGCTCACCGCCGGTCAGTACGACATTGATGTGCGGCCGGGTGCCAGCCCGCGCGCCTATGTGGTGGCGCTCAACCGTGATCTCGGATCCAGCTACACCGTGTTCGGGCCGCAGAGCGGGGAACCCGGCGGGGGACCGTTCGGCCTGGCCGACCTGTCGCTGATCCGGCTGCTCACGCTGATGCTGGCTGTGCTTGCCGGGCTCGGCGTCCTGAACTCCCTGCTGATGGTCACCCGCGAGCGGGTGTATGACCTGGGAGTGTTCAAGGCGGTCGGGATGACACCACGCCAGACGATCGCCATGGTCGTGTGCTGGGTCGTCGTTCCCGCCATCGCCGCGGGGCTGATCGGCATCCCAGCCGCGATCATCGCGCACTACTTCACCATGCAGGGCATCGGCAGTGTCGAGGGTAGCGGGATGACCGCGAGCCTGGTGAACGTCTACGGCCCGGCGGAACTCGTGCTGCTCGCCCTCGCCGGACTGGCCATCGCGGCCATAGGCGCCCTGCTGCCCGCAGGCTGGGCAGCAAGGTCAAGGACCACAGTGGCCCTGCGCGCCGAATAGCCCATCCGGGCCCAGAACGCGGCCCGGCCAACTGGCACCAGCGGGTCGTCGTCGCATGTCCGCCGCGCGGAACTTGCGCGCGTGGGGCCGCAGTCCGCTGCCTTGCGCGCAGTCCTCCCGGGCGGCAGCGGATCCAGACCGACTTCCGCTGGCTTTCCCCGGCCTCCGCCCGGCTGGCTCAACTGAACCGCCAGTCCCGTAAGCGGCATGCCCGGGCCGCAGGTACCGTCGCTGGCGTGACCGATGCCACTGGCATGCCGGCCTGGCAGACCATGGAACGAGACGCGCCGCAGATCGCCAGGCCGGGCGCGGCCCGCCTGCGCGCTGCCCGGGTGGCGCTGCTGGGCACGCTGCGCCCCGACGGTTTCCCCAGGATTAGCCCCGTCGAGCCCTATATCGCCGGCGGCCAGTTGCTCATCGGGGTCATGGCATGGTCGACGAAGGCAAATGACCTGCGGCGGGATCCACGGTGCGTGCTGCATAGCGCCGTGGCCGACCCCGACAGCGGCGAGGGCGAACTCAAGCTTTACGGATCGGCCGTGGAGGCCAGCCCCGGCCTCCGCAGCGCGGTGGCCGACGCGTGGTGGTCCACCTGGCCGACGGACAAGGCGGCCGTGTACTACTTGCGCATCCAGCAGGCGTCATTCATCGAATGGGACATCGAGCACGGTCTGATGACCGTTCATCACTGGTCACCAGGAAAGAGCTATGGCAAAACCAGCCGCTCTTACCCATAACGCGCTTCTCTCTGCGCAACGCGCGGCACCGGTACGCTGTCAGGCTCAACCAGGCGCGGCCGGACCGGCGTCGCTGAGCGGCGACTATGCAGGTCACTGTGGGTAGCCGCCTGATCGGGGGCTCAGCTGGGTGCTGAGGATGGTCGGGGATGGCGGATGCGCAGCAGGCCACGTTCCGGGCCACAGCCGCGGCCGCGGCTGTGGCTAGCGGACTTGCCCCTCCGCCCGGAGCGACCATCGGCGCTGCCGGCCGGGAACACCTCCCCGCCGACCCGCATACATGCGCGAGGCGTTGGCAGGGCCGTACCCAGCCGACACAGCATCTCTGTGGCCTACTTCACCAGCAGGTCTAACGGAGCGTGACGGCATCGGCCGGTTACCCTGGACCCGGCTCCGGTCATGACCAAGAGGTATAGACCATTGGTCTAGTGAACGGGTGCCGGTCGGTGCCGGGTTCGGTCCGATCGCGGCCGTTGCTGACAAGCGCGCGTCACGACCCGGTCCGATCTCACGAGCTAACACGAATCCAACGTGGGGGCAAACGGACCTGAAGCGATGAAACCCCAGGCAATTACGGGTACCGCGCCAGGGACCCGGCCCGGAAATCAGGCGATTAAGAGTCTGCTGCTCTGCCAGTTGAGCTAGCGGCGCTTGGTGCCGGTCAGGTTATAACGTGCCGGGCGGTATGGCAGACCGGGAGAGCCGATGCCGCGTGGTGCCGCCCGCTGCCGGCCTGTGCCGCGACATCCGAGCGAACATGGAGCGAACATCGCTGCCGAAAGGTCTAGATCATCACGGCCCAGACCCCAGGGCCACGGCCGGCAAGGTGTAGACGCGATGGACGAAATTCACCTGGAGCCGGGCCCGGAGTCCGGCGGAAGCTGCCGTCACGGTCGGTGATTCCTGCTGGCAGTGGACCTGATCCGGCCGGGGGTACCAGGCCGCCGGGCGGATGGACAAGTAGGAGGACGGGCACCGGACGGTGGGCTTCCATGACCGGGCATTCGGTGAACCGGAACCCAGGGCACGCTTGTACCTATGTAGAGTATTTGACAGGAAGGTCAGACCTATTTAGAGTTCTGACATGGGGTTGCGGTTGACAGTTCAGGTGCAGTTGGTCTTGCAGGCGCTGCTGCGTGATCCGGCCCGGGAGATGTACGGGCTGGAGCTGTCCGAGGAGACCGGGCTCCAGCCCGGGACGGCCTATCCCATCCTTCTCCGGCTAGAACACGAGGGCTGGGTGACCAGCCGCTGGGAGGACGTCGACCCGCGAGCAGAAAAGCGCCCGGCCCGGCGGTACTACCGCCTGACGGCCGGTGGCGCGGCCCAGGCCAGCGCCGCCCTCGCCGGGGCGCGGCGCCCCAAGGATGCGGCGCTGCGCCGTCTCGCCCGGGGAGGCGGCGTCGCATGACGCTCGCCACTGACCCGCGTTTCGATCCGCGCAAGAAGCGGGCGCGCGTCGCCATGTTCATCACCGCGGGCGCGATCATTGCCTCCTCGGCACTGAGCGGAACGCGTTTGAGCGGCTGGCGATGGGCACCCTCGGTCCTGGGTCTCGCCCTGATCATCGTCTTCACCGCCATCTCCATGAATCTTGGCGGCGGCCTGCGCGGTCGCGGCGGGATGAGCGGCCTGTGTGGCCGTGGCCGGGCTGCTGGCGACTGGCCCGAAGGCATGATGGTGCGCCAGCGGCACTCGCTGGTCATGGTGTCGCGGATGATGCCGGGGCCCGCCGGCCGCCGGTGGCTGGCGGAGGCGGAGAGCGTGCTGTGCGAGATCGCGGCCGTCCGTCGCGCTGCGGCAGCCCGCAGCTACCTGCTGTCCAGCCCCCGGCTGGCGGCGGTGATGTGGGCGCAGGAGGGCCTGCGGCTGGTGCAGCCCGGCTCGCGGCGATCGAGATGATGGCCTGCGGTTTCATCGAGTTAGACGGCTAGAACTGTCAGTTACTACGCGAGGACCTCGCATGTCTCTCGAAAGAACCCCGGAAAGGTCAAAGCGTGTCGCGATCGCCGAATTCATCCTCGCCGTAGCCCTCGTGGTGGTCGCGGCCGTGACCGGTATCTGGTTCGCATATATCGTCGCGGCGGTCGCCCTGCTGTTCGCGGGTTTCGTGTGGATGCGGGCCAGTCAGGAGCTCAATGGCCGCGGCGGCGGCCGATCACGTTCCAGGGGGAGGCCAGCAGCGGCGTGGCGATGGAGGTGCCCGAGGTCGGGTCACCGAACACGACCATGCCGATGATGGCGATCACGTGCCGGGCAGGCCCAGGACGGCCTGCAGGCCGGCGGTCGCCGCTGCGGCGGCGAACACGAGCAGCATGCCGGTGCCGGCCAGGGACGGGCTGTATCCGGACACCACGCCCATCACCGGGCCGATGAGCAGTGCGCCCAGCAGGCCCGAGATGACCGCGTAACCGGCCAGCAGGCCCAGCCGGATCCCGGCCTGCCGCAGGCCGGGACTGCGCATCCCGCCCAGCATCAGGCCGAATCCGGTGGCGCCCACGTACCCGCCGAGCATCCGGGCGATGACCAGGAAGAACAAGGAGGTGCCCGTGGAGTCCGAGGCGGGCAGCGGGGCCAGGTCAACCACTCGCAGCGGAGTCTTGAGGGCCGCCGCGGCTGTGGTGAACTCCTTTGTCAGGACGCTGGCGGTTCCGGGGTTGGCGGCCGTCTGGATGAGCAGGCTCTCCCCCTGGGGGCCGGTGATGACCGCCGCATTCACCTGCCCGCCACAGAGCGCGGCCCGGGCCGCGCCGGCGGTCGGCTCGGCGACTAGCCGGACCGTCCCCCGCCGTGGCCGCTAACCACCCCGCGCCAGCGGCGAGCGCCCCGCGACCGCGACCGGCGCCTGGTGCAGCACCGGGTGGTGCAGCACGCTGGCGAACAGCAACTGCAACAGGATCACCCCGACCAGCACAACGGCCGGGCGGGCCAGCGCCCGCACCGGGTTCTGCCCTAGTGGACCGGGCGTCTCTGCTGGATCAGGCATCGCTGTTTACTCCCCAGGATCGTCGTGCAGGTCACGTGCAAGGTCTTGGCGGTGCAGCCGCGGCGCCGCTGGTGCGCTGGGCACGAGCTGAGTGTGGAGTTCGCCCCCGGTTGGCGTGCGTACGTAGGCGGGGCCTGAGGATTCCGCATGTCATGGGCGGTCGCGGTGCGCGCCGGCAGGAACCGGAAGATGGCCCGGCTCGCATGAGGGCCTGCCCTGGCCGCCGGCTCGGAGCTGGCCAGCACCCAGCGACACGGTGGGTGATCGCGGTTATCCGATCATCCCCTTCTGAAGGTCAGCGCGCCGAATCGACGAACATCCCGTGCCTGCAGACGACGGCTTCTGCAGACGTTTGCCTGTTCACAGGCTTGCGGCTGGCAGGGTGACTCAGGTTCACGCAATCAGGGTGATTCCAGGGAATGCGATCAGTAACGGCGGCAATCCAGAGACACCGGGTCGGCTGAGGCCGCCCGGCCGTGGCGATGCGATCACCTTGACGAGGTGAGGACTGCTCACCCCTGCCCGGAGCCAGGCCCGCAGTCAGGAACGCGGCCACAACCGGATTGTCGGCGTGGTCAACCGCCACCCTGTGGACGCAGAAGCCTGCCTGGGGCTTCTGGGCTTCTCCGGCCGTGTCGCAGGGTGCCGTTTACGTGACCGGGCTCGATGGTGTGCTCCGAAGCTTCGCTCCTGGCGACGGGCTCGCACTTCGAGGACACGTACCCGGCAGATAACCTCATTCACGGGCCCGGCTGGCTGGCTCATCCTGAGCTCACCAGCCGGGCCCGTGGCATCCCGCCGCATCCCGCCTGTTTGCGATCCACCGGCGCACCCGCCAAGACGGACGGGCATGCGTACGCGCTGGCGTTAGGCAGCGTGTTGGTCAGGAACGTGCTCGCGGTGCCGCCATCCTGTGCGCTGATTCCGGCCCGGATGGGCTGGCGGCGGCGGAGCAGAAACCGCGCCCGTGGCAGCCGGCTGGAGCTGTTCGGCGGGGAGGCGGCCTGGGCCGGCCGGGATGGTCAGCCTGAACATCAGTCTTCGGCATTGATGTGACCCGTCCCTATTACATAGGCAATGTCATTGTTCGTGACCGAAACGCTCATTTTCTGAATTCCGTGACCGTCCGGATCCCTGGTGGGCCAGGAGAATATAGTTACGTTGCGTGCACCTTGCTGTGCGCGCGCCTGGTCCTATATATCCGCGCTGCGGCTGGCCCCGCGTAAGGGGGAATAAGGCGGGTGCTGGCTATTCGCCGGGCGACAGCGCTGTGATCGTGGTTACCGGGCCGTGCCGGCCCGGGTGCCGCTGCCACCTCAACGATAGGGATCAGTGACATGAACCCGGATCATCCGGAAACGTTAGCCCGCCGGCCCGGCCATACCCGCCGCAAGATCAGGGAATTGAGAGCCTGGCGGGCCGGCCTGATTCTCGCGCTGCTTACCGCCCTGGCCGCCTGCGGCGGTACCTCGCCGGCGCCCATGTCCAAACTGGGTATATTCGAGCCGGGCGTGCCGCGATCGTACACACCGGTGGCCAACTTCACGGCGGCCGCTGGGGTCCGGCCGAACCTGGACGTTTACTACAGCGGCTGGTATGAGCCGTTCCGAGCCGCGTTCGCGGCGGCTGCAGCGCGGCACGGCGCCGAGGCGCTGGTGCAGGTTGACCCGGCTGGCATCGACCTCGCCGCCATCGCCGCCGGGACCTATGACAGTTACCTGCGCAGCTATGCTGGCGCGGTACGCGCCTATGGCCATCCGGTCATCCTGAGCTTCGGCCACGAGATGAACGCGTCCTGGTACTCATGGGGGCTCGCGCACACCGCACCCGCAACCTTCGTGGCGGCGTGGCGGCACATCGTCGGCCTGTTCCGCACGGCCGGGGCCAGCAACGTAACCTGGCTGTGGACGGTGAACGTCACCGGATCCAGTCAGGCCGGCCCGATCGCGCCATGGTGGCCAGGCAATAGTTATGTCACCTGGGTGGGCCTCGACGGCTATTTCTTCCAGCTGTCCCAGACGTTCCGTACCCTGTTCGGCCCGACCATCGCCGCCGTGCGCGCGCTCACCGGCGACCCGGTGCTCATCGCCGAGACCGGGGCAACGCCCACCGCGGGCAAGCCAGCGAAGATTGCCAGCCTCTTCGCGGGGGCGCACCGGTATGGGCTGATCGGGTTTGTGTGGTTTGACGCTGACACGGAGCAGAACTGGCGGGTCAGTCACGATCCTCCCGCTATCGCGGCTCTTCGTGCCGGAGTGGCGGCGTATATGAAACCGGTGCCCGGATTTGCCCGCCAATAACAGTGACTGCGTAATTTATGGCTGAAACAGCCGGTGATCTTTGCTGTCCAATGTGGATGTAAAGGAAAAACGGGCAAAGAAAGTAAATGTGATCGACATCACACCACCAATAGTGAGGGAATCCCCGCCGGGGGCCGGCGCCTCTGATGGAATACGAGGCGTTATCGCTTGCCATAGATAGCGATAACCCCGGGGGCCTTTATACCCACGTAGCGGGCCGCAGGTTCTTCCCGCGATGTCCTCGTGGCCGCGATCCTGACTCAGTCATTTTCACGGGAGGTTCTGTGCGAGGTCTGCTCGCTCAAGAAGGGTCTGCAGAACGGGTCTCGGTAGTTATTCCTGCACGCAATGAAGCGCGCAACTTGCCGCACGTGCTCAACGCCTTGCCGCCAGGCCTGCACGAGGTGATCCTGGTGGACGGCCATTCCGATGACGACACCATCCAGGTGGCCCGGCGGATCCGGCCAGATATCAAGGTCGTCCATCAGGCGAGACGGGGCAAGGGGAACGCCCTGGTCAGTGGGTTCGCCCAGGTGACCGGAGACATCATCGTGATGCTGGACGCTGACGGATCCGCTGACCCGGGTGAGATCGATGCCTTTGTGGCAGCGCTCGCATCGGGGGCGGACTTCGCCAAAGGCACCCGGTTCAGCAAGGGCGGCCATAGCCACGACATTACCCGCATCAGGCGGCTGGGAAACGCGGCCCTAAATCATCTGGTAAATCGCCTATTTGCTACCCGCTATACCGATCTGTGCTACGGCTACAACGCATTCCGGACTTTTCTTCTCCCGGTGCTCGATCTGCCCCCGGCAGATTCCGCTGGGCTGCCGGCCAACGCGATGCAGTGGGGTGACGGGTTTGAGATTGAGACTCTGATCAATGTCCGGATAGCCCACGCGGGCGCCCGCATTGTCGAGGTCGGCAGCACAGAGAAAGCCCGCCTGCATGGGACAAGCAACCTGAACGCGTGCTCCGACGGCCTCAGGGTGCTGCGCACCATCCTGGCCGAGCGCCGCCGGGCGCGCCGGATAGACCGCGCGCCCATCACCGATCAGGTGCCGGCCCAGGCACCGGGTGACCTCGTGGGAGAGCCGAGGTGACGGAGCGGACGGCCACGGCTACGGCGAGGACGGCTACGGCGGGCACGGCCGCGGCGAGTATGGCATCGGTGGTCATCGCCGCCTACACGTTCGAGCGCGCTGCGGACCTCACCCAGGCGGTTGCCTCGGCGCTCAGCCAGCAGCCGCGCCCCCGCGAGGTGATCGTCGCGGTGGACAACAACCTCGACCTGTACAAGTGGGTATGCCGGGAGGTCCGGGACGTGATCCCGGTGCACAACCAGGGGGCCGAGGGTGCGTCCGGGACGCGCAACGCTGGTGCGTCGGTGGCGAGCGGGAGTGTCCTGGCGTTCCTGGATGACGATACGGTCGCCGCGCCCGGGTGGCTGCGGAACCTGACCGCGCCGCTTGCGCGCCCAGATGTGGCCGGGGTGGGCGGCTACGTGGAGCCGATGTGGTCCGCGGGGGCACCAGGCTGGATGCCGGAGGAGTTCCTCTGGGTGGTCGGGGCCTCCTACCTGGGCCAGCCGAGGACCGCCGGCGCAGTCCGCAACGTGTGGTCGGAGAACATGGCGGTGGCCAGGGATGACTTCTGGGCCGTGGGCGGCTTCCGGGAAGAGTTCGGCAAGCTCGGCCGGGCCATCCGGCAGGAGGACACCGACTTCTGCATCCGGCTGAGCGCCGCGCTGCAGGGCAGGAACTGGTGGTACGAGCCGTCGGCCCGGATAGGCCACAGCGTCCCGGCGCACCGTGGCACCGTCCGTTATTTCGTGCACCGCTGCTACAGCGAGGGCCGGGGGAAGGCGGAGATGGCGGCCCTGCTCGGGCTGGACGGCGGGCTGCGGGACGAGCGGCGGCATGCCAGCCGGACCCTCCCGCAGGGATTCTGCCGCGAGATCCGGCAGGCGATCGTCAGCCGGGAGTTCAGTGCCGCACAGCGGGCGTCGGCCATCTGCGTCGGCCTTACCGCGGCTGGCCTGGGCTACCTGGTCCGCCGCGCCCGGCCGCAGACCGCCGGCCGCACGGTTCCCGCCCGGTGATGGCGGCGCGCCCGGCACGGGGATTCGGGGAGGGCTCGTTGTGACTGCTCAGCTGGAACTCGGGGTGGCACAGCGGCCCTGGCTGGTGACCGAGGTAGACCTCGCGGACGGGCTGCCGGCGCTGGCCGCGGTGGACGCGACGGGCCAGCCGGTGGATGGGGCGTTCATTGTGGTCCGGGTGTTCACCGAACCGGTCGCCGGGCTGTGGGTGGCGATCCCCGGTGGGGGCCTGTCAGCAGCAGAGCTTGGCCGCGCGGCCGAGGCCCAGGCCGGCCGGGAGTTGCGCGCCCGCCTGGTGGCTGCGGGCTGGCGCGATGATCCGTCCGGCCTGCCGCTGCGCGGTGTGGCGCCGGTGAGCCGCCCAGCCTGGTTGCGGGGACGGGATGTGGCCGAGGCCAGTTCGGTGGGCCTGACCGCCGTGCTGTGCACGCGGGACCGGCCGGCGCAAGCGCAGCAATGCCTGGAAAGCCTGCAGCGGCAGGCCTACCCGCGGCTCACCCTGATGGTGGTGGACAATGCTCCTCGCGACGACCGGCTGCGCCAGTTTGTCGCGTCGGGGCATTTCCGGGTGCCGGTGCGGTACGTGGCCGAGCCGGTGCCGGGGCTGTCGCACGCCCGCAACACGGCACTGGCCGAGTGCGAAACGGAACTGATCGCGTTCCTGGATGACGACGAGGTGGCCTGCCCGTACTGGGCGTCGGAACTGGTCCGCGGCTTCATCGAGGATCCGGCCGTGGACAGCGTCGCGGGGTCGATCGCGCCTCGTGAGCTTCGGACGCCAGCCCAGCAGCTCTGGGAGCGGTTCGGGGGGCACAGTAAGGGACGCGGTTTCCGGCCGGTGATCTTCGACGGCCGTCAGCTGGGGAAGACCAGGGCGCTTTTCCCGCTGCCGCCGTTCGGCTTCGGCGCGAACATGGCTTTCCGGCTGGCCGCGATCCGGGAACTCGGCGGTTTCGACACCGTGCTGGGCGCCGGGTCGGCCACCCGCGGGGGCGAGGACACCGATATCTTCTCGGCCCTGCTGCTGGATGGCCGCCGCATGGCCTACCGGCCTTCGGCCCTGCTCTGGCACGCTCACCGGAGCACGCACGAGGCCCTGCGCAGCCAGCTGTACGGGTACGGTGTGGGCCTGACGGCGTTCTACACGGCGGTGGTGCTGCGGCACCCGCCGCACGCGTTCCGGTTGCTGGCCCTTGCCCCGCGGGCAATGCGCGAGATCCTCGGGTCCAGCGGCATCCGTGCCCAGACGTTCGGTGAATCATTCCCACCCGACCTGCTGGCGGCGAACCGCCGCGGGCTGATCCGCGGCCCGGCGGCGTACTGGAAGGCCCGGCGGCAGCAGCGGCGGGTGGCAGGGTGAACCCGGGCAGTTTCTCGGTCCGCCTGCCTGCGGCCGTCCTTCCAGGCCGGCCCGACCGGGCGGCCGCGCCACCGGCGGCCGGCCTGCCGGGCCCGGCCAACGAGGCCGGGGGCCGGACGGCTTCCTTCCCGCTGATAGTGCTGCTCACCTCACTGGGCACCCTGGCCGTGGCCGCCGCGTACGCCGCTGGACGGGAAGGGTGGCCGTATCTAGGCGCGCTCTACTGGCCCGGACTGTTGCTGGTCTACGTGCCGATCGCGCTCCGCGCCTATTCATCCCGGCTCACCAGGCCGGCCGAGGGCTTCGCGCTGCTGCTGCTGCTGTGGGTCCAGCAGACCTTGATCTTCAGGATGTACAGCCCGCTGGCGCTCAAGTTCCCGGACGAGCTGCAGCACTGGCGCGGAACCGTCAACGTGGTCCACTCCGGCACCCTGGACCAGGCCAACTACTCACTTCCGATAGCCGTGCATTACCCCGGGCTGGAGGCATTGGGCGCCGCGGTGAGCGCGTCTACCGGCCTGTCCGTGACGGCAACCGCGTTCATCGTGGCCGCCGTGCTGCGCCTGCTGGTGACCTGCGTGCTCTACGTGCTGTTCCTGCGGATCAGCACGGACTGGCGGGTGGCCACCCTGGCCTGCGTCATCTACGCGGCCGGCCCGCACTACCTGTTCTTCGACGCCATGTATATATACGGATCGCTCGCCTTGCCGTTCCTGCTGCTCGCAGTATGGGCGGTCCGCCTGCTCCGGTCGCCGGGCCGCGCGGCTGGCCGCTGGGCGGTACTGCTGATCGCGATCGGTGTGGTCACCGTCTCCCACCACATCACGTCGTTCGTGATGGTTGCCCTGCTGGGCAGCTTGGCCGCCGCCGGGCTGAGCCGGCCCAGACCTGACCGGGAACTGCGGCCACTGGTGGCGTGGCTGGTGGCCACGGCGGCGGTGCTCGGGTGGTCGCTGCTGGCGGCCGGTGATCTGGTCAGCTACCTGCGCCCGGTCGCGGCGGAGCTGTGGCACAGCATGGCCGGATTGCTGCACGGCCGGCTCGGTGCGGCCGCGGCCGGGGCGGCACCCAACGCAGTGCCCCTCGGGGAGCCGCTTTACGAGCGCGTGGCCACGATCGGAGCCCTGGGCATTCTGGCGTTCCTGGTGCTGTGGGGCAGCCGGCGGCTATGGCGGGAACGTCATGCTGAGCCGTGGGCGCTCCCACTGATCGGCGGCGCCTTAATGATCTTCGTCGGGGTGGCCCTGCGTATTGCGGTATCAGACGGTTCCGAATTGTCCGGCCGCGCGTCCACCTTCATCTACATACCAGTAGCACTGGTCGCTGCCGTAGCGCTGCGCGGGATGCGGCCCCGCGACTCAGGCCGTCATGGCGCGGGCCGCCGCAGCCTGGCTCTCGTCGGCAGCGCGGCGCCCGCGCTGGCCGCCGCGGTGATCCTGATGGGTGGTATCGCCAGCGGGTGGCCGCCGTACTGGGACCGGCTGCCCGGGCCGTATCTGGTCTCCGGGTTCGAGCGGTCCGTCGATCCGCAGGGGCTCGCGGCCGCCAGGTGGGCCCTCGGTGCGCTTGGCCCCGGGCACCGGTGGGCGGAGGACTCTGCCGCGTACACGTTGCTGGCCACGATTGGCGACCAGAACACGGTACGTGACGTCGGGGTGCTGTTCGACGGTAAGGGAGCCGACGCTGCCGCCCGTTTCTTCGTGACGCACGAGGACATCCAGTTCCTGGCCATCGACCTGAGGGACAGCACGCAGCTTCCGGCCAGCGGCGCCTATTTCCCCGGGCAGCCGAATGCAGTGCGGTACCGCTCCCCGCTGCCCCGTACCGATCTGGAGGCCCCAGGCCAGGTGGCCGGGATGAGCCGCATTTACGACAGCGGCGATATCTTCCTTTATGACTTGCGAGGTTCAGCGTATGAGCGGTGAGCGGGACCGGCTCATCCGGTCAGGCTGGCTCATTGCCGTGCTGGTCGCCGTGCCGCTGCTGGGCGTCGTGGATGCGGTCGGGCCGCGGCCGGTCGCTGCCCTCGGGTTCGTGGCCAACCTGACCGTACTGGGCATGGCCAGCGGGCGCGTGCTGCTCGGCCGCGCCGGGCTGTCCGCGGTGGAACGGGCTACGGTGGCTCTGGCTTTGCCCATAGCCGTGCTGGTGCTGGGCACCATAGCCGCCGGGGCCCTCGGCTTCCACCTGGATCGCCGGCTGTGGGCCGTGCTGGTCGCCCTGGCGGCGGAGGCTGCAGCAGCCGGGGTGCTTTCCCAGGGCCGCCCGGATGAATCGCGCGAGCCGCGCGCACGGCCGCGCGCACGGCCGCGCGTGCGGCCGCCGGCTGGCCGGGTGCTCTTGTGGGGCGGGTCGCTGGCGGCGGCCGGAGGCGTGCTGGCCGTCGCGGTCGCCCTGTCCGGGTGGACCGCCGCCCACCAGACATACCCGGCCTTCAGCGCGCTGTCCGCGATACGCATGGGCAGCACCGAGCGCTCGGTGCAGATCCAGTTGACCAGCGAAGAGACTGCGGCGACCCGTTTCATTGTCACGATCGCCGTCGGCCGGGCCCGGCCGGAATCGAGCACGTTCCGGCTGGCGCCCGGGGTGACCTGGCGAAAGACGGTCCCGGTACCCCGGTCGGCTGCGGTGCGGGTGGTCGCCTACCGGGGCAGCGCCCCGCGGGTGCCCTACCGGGAGGTCCACCTGGCCGCCGCGGGAGCGGCGGATGGCGGCTGAGCTGCCAGGCACCGCACCGCGGGGTGAAGCCGTCGCCCAGCCTCGCGTGTTCATCGACCACAGTGGCTATGACCTGCTGAATATCGGTGACATGGCCATGCTCAAGGCCACTGTCACCCGGGTGCAGGACCGGTGGCCGCGCGCTCGTCTGCAGATAGTCACCACCAGCCGCGAGCGGCTCGCCGCGCTTTGCCCTGGCACCGATCCGATCACCATGGTGACCGACCGGGGGCCGGTGGGCTGGCTGCCCGGCCGGGTGCGTGGCGGCTTAAGCCAGCGGTACAAGGCGGCCGTATCCGCGCGCCCGGCCGCCGGCTGGCGGCTCAGTCCCGGCGCGGGCCAGTTGCTGGACGCGCTGCGCGGCTGTGACCTCGCCTTGTGCTCAGGTGGTGGTTTTGTCAACGACAGCTTCACGCTGCACGCTTCGGGCGTGCTGTGGGCGTTGCGCAGCCTGCAGCGGCGTGGTGTGCCGACCGCCATGCTCGGCCAGGGGTACGGGCCGCTGACAAATCCGGTGCTGGCGGAACTCGCGAGCGTTGTGATCCCGCGGCTGACTCTGATCAGCCTCCGGGGGCCGCAGGGCCAGCAGGCCGTTTCCGCGTTGCGCGGCGGGCGGGCTGAGCCGGTGATCGCCGGCGACGATGCGCTGGAGCTGGCTGGCGCCGGGCGGCTGGCCGGGGGGCCCGCGCTCGGCGTGAACCTCCGGGCCACGGCCTATACCGGGTTGGGATCCGGCCTGGTCGGCCACATCGCCTCGGTCGCGGCGGCCGCCGCGGCGGAGTCGGGCATGCCGATGCGGGGGCTGCCGGTCTCCTGGCATCGCGACGGCGAGGACTGGCGGGCGCTGGCCGGCGCGTTCGGCGCCGGCTCCGGGGTGGCCCGGACCGGCCGGCTGGTGCGCGACATCGCCTCGCTGACCGCGGCCGTAGCTGACTGCCGGGTGGTGGTCACCAGCTCGTATCACGCTGCGGTTTTCGCTCTGGCCCGGGGGATCCCGGCCGTGGGTATCTCCTCGACGCCCTACTATGACGGCAAATTCGGTGGCCTGCGGGAACTCTACGGTCCCCGGGCGGTGTCCGTGCTGGCCGTCACTCAGGCCGGCTGGCCGGACCGGATGCGGCAGCTCATGCGTGCGGCCGTCGAACTGGACGCCCGCGCCCGGGCTGCCGTGGCGGTCCGGTCGGCGGAGCTGGCCAGCACCTCCCGGGGGGTGTACGAGGCGTTTTTTGAGCTGGTGGAGGCTGGGTTGTGGGTGGGTGGGCCGGGGGTTTCGGGGGTGGCGTGGCCGAGGCCACCGGGGTGGTGATGGTCCCGGTGGTCTCGGTGTGGGGGGTCGGTGGCTGGGTGGTGGTGGCTTAGAATCCTGCCTGGTAGGCGGCTGAGGCGTTGGGCACTGGTGAGCCGGGCCCGTACATGCCGCCGCTGGTGGTGCCCTGGAAGTTGGATTCCCAGGCCAGGCTGCTGGCGTTGGCTTTGAAGAACCCGAGCATGTCGTTGACGTAGGCCGGGTCGTCGTGGCCGACGTTGGTGCCGATGGTCATGTTGCCCCACTCGGGGATGGCGAGTTTCTTGCCGTGGGCTTGCGCGAAGTTGAGCCAGTAGTTCAGTCCTTGTGTGCCGTTGAGCTGGGTGTTCCAGCCGCCGCTGGCGTTGGCTGGGGGCCACATGTCGTAGCTGTCGACCCCGATCGTGTCCACGTAGGCGTCTCCGGGGTAGGCCTGGGTGGGGTCGGTGAGCCCGGGTGACACCCCGCGGCTGACGTTCCAGTCCCATTGCAGGCCGGGTGCGGTGGACCGTGCTGAGGTGACGATCTGCCGCCAGCACTGTACCCAGGTCGTGGGGTTGGTGGCGGCCCAGATGTACCAGTTCCCGTTGAATTCCCAGCCCAGCCTGATGATCGAGTTGCCCAGGCCGTAGGCGGAGATGTTGGTGCCGAACTGCTTCCAGTAGGAGTTGTAGTTGCCGGCCGCGCACGCCGCGAGGGACACTCCAGACACGCCCTCGGGTATCATCGGCTCCCCCAGGGCCAGGGTTTGCGGTGCTCCCTGCCAGCGCTGGTAGAGCCAGGTGGGATCGATGAAGTCATTCCAGGTCGAGCGGGCCGGCCACAGGGTCGCGACGTCCACCGGGTGACCGCGCCAGGCGCCGAACGCGTTGGCGGCGGCCGGGGTGGCGACGGGCACGTAGACCCCGCTGTTCCAGGGCAGGCCGGACAGGTTGGCTGGTGACTTGGTACTGGCCTGTGCTATTCCGGCGAAGATCCCGGTGAGCGCCAGGCCCCCGGCGGCGATCGCGGCGGCGATGGTTGGCAGCCGCCAGGCCCGGCGGCGGGGCGATTCCGGTGGCGTGGGCGGGCCGGTGGTGGTATTCCTGAGCTTGTTCCTGAATATCATGACACTTCCCACTTCCCATTATCTATGACTTGATCACCACCCTCCATGGCTTGTTGTTGTGGTCCCAGGGCAGAATTCCCCGAATTGAGCCGGCGTCTTCCTCTAACCCTCTAATCCTTCGGCCCAGGTCATTCAGCCCAGCCCTAACGGCCCAGGCCATTCAGCCCCGGCCAGGCACCCCCCGCCAACGCACGCCAGAGCCAGGGCCGGCCAGCTGGCCGGGCGGTTGGCCCCGCAGGGCCTGGCCGGGCGG
>Ga0335078_10004725_pt1 | contig 20167 bp, 19 predicted proteins | sample Lox_Sample_32_FD_206711 | JGI IMG/M metagenome (GOLD analysis project Ga0335078, IMG submission 206711) | Soil microbial communities from Loxahatchee National Wildlife Refuge, Florida, United States - Lox_Sample_3.2 | ecosystem: Environmental > Terrestrial > Soil > Wetlands | place: USA... | reverse complement strand
GCGAAGCGCTTGCGACTCGCCACCACCGCGAGGTAGTCCGGCCGGCGGGAGAGCGCAGCGAGGAGCGCTTCCTCGTCCCTCTGTCCCATGGTGGCCACCACCGCGAAGAGGCGGGATCCGGAGGGGCGCCCTCCCGGGAGGGGAGGCGCGTCGGCGAGGACGCGATCCGCCTCCGGGAAGGCGGCCCGGTCGGCGCCCGGGTCGATGGCGTCCACGGCGTAGCCCGCCGCCTTCCCGAGCCGAGCGAGCGCGCGCGCCAGCGGCGCCAGTCCGTACACCTCGAGTCGCGGTGCCGGGAGCACCGGCTCCACGAAGATGTCGACCGTCCCGCCGCTGTGGCAGGTCATGCGCTCGGCCTTCACGCCCGGGCGGCGCTCGGACTCCGGGTCGGGGGTGAGCGAGAGGAGGCGGGGCTCGCCGTCGGCGAGCGCCTGCCGCGCCTCCCGGACCACCGTCGGCTGCGTGCAGCTCCCGCCCAGCCAGCCGTGGAAGGCCCCGTCGGCGGTGACGAGGGCCATGTCTCCCGGCTGCGCCGAGCTCGCCGCCTCCCGGCGCACCACCACCGCGAGCGCGAAGGGCTCGCCCTTCCCGGCGAGCTCGGCGGCGAGCTGGAGGAGCGCGCGGTTCACGTTCGGGCGCCTCCGGCGCGCGCTCGCTCCACGTCGCCCGGCTCGTCGAGGTCGAGGAGCGCCTCGGGAGAAAGCGGCACCGTCGCCGCCTCCTCCCGGTGCCGCTTGAAGACGCGCTTGCCGCAGCCGTCTCCCTCCAGATCCGCGAACTCCGGGAAGAGGGAGCGGTCGTACAGCATGGGCGGCGCCGGCACGCCCCCGTAGGTGGCGGCGACGACCCGGGCCTCGCTCGCCCGGTAGCGGTCCACCACCGAGCCGATCATCTCCGAGGTGACGAAGGGCATGTCGGCGAGGAGGACGACGGCTGCGGCCGTGCCCTCGGGGACGGCCCCCACCCCGGTGCGGATGGAGCCGTTCATGCCCCGGGCGTGCTCGGGGTTCAGGACGAGGACGCAGGGAAGCCCTGCGAGCGCGGCCGCGGCGCGGTCCGCCTCGTGCCCCAGCACCACTACCAGCGGGGAGAGCCCCGCCTCGGCCGCCCTCCGGGCCGAGCGCCGCAGCAGGGTCTCCCCTTCGAAGGGGAGGAGGAGCTTGTTCGATCCCATGCGGCGGGAGGAGCCGGCCGCGAGCAGGACTCCGGCCACGGGGCCGCTCCGCTCAGGGCGCATGGATCGGCCCCGTCCTGTCCCGAAGCGAGAGCGGGACGCGCCCGGCGTGGACCGCGAGGAGCTCCGCCACGATGCTCACCGCCACCTGCTCGGGGCCGTCGGCCCCGATGTCGAGCCCCACCGGGCCGTGCACGCGGCCGTCCTTCGGGGCGCCGGCCTCCCGGAGCACGCGCTCCACCCGCTCCCGGGGGCCGAGCACTCCGAGGTAGCGGACCCGGGAACGGGCGAGGAGGCGCACCCACTCCCGGTCGTGCGCCAGCCCGTGGGTCTTCACGATGGCGAAGGCGCCCGCTCCGAGGGGCAGGGACGCGGCTCCCTCCTCGGGGCGCCTCTCGACGAGGCGGGCGCCGGGGAAGCGCTCCTCGGTGAGGAGGGCCGGCCGGTGGTCCACCACCGTCACCCGGAAGCCTGCCTCGCTCGAAAGCGCCACGAGCGGGATGGCGTCGTCGCCGGCGCCGAACACGGCGAGGTGGGGAGGAGGGCGGAGGACGTCCGTGAAGAGGGAGAGCCCCGCAGCCTCGTGGCGGGTGGAGCGGCCCCGGGCGAGCACCTCCTCGGCCGGCCCGGCCACGGCGCGATCCAGGTCTGCGTCCCCGAGCGAGCCCGAGGGCGCACCGCGCAGCCACACGACCGATCGCCCGGCGCGCTCCCCCTCGAGGACCGTGGAGACGGCGAAGGGGACCTCGCTCGCGAGCAGCTCGAGGGAGCGCCGCACCGCGTGGAGGCCCGGAGGGGACGAGGCGGACTGCACGAAGACCTCGACGGACCCGCCGCAGCCCAGCCCGAGGCCGAAGGGGTTCTCGTCCGCGGACGCCGTCTCGTAGCGGAGCAGCCTCGGCGGCGCACCGGCGAGGACGGAGCGCGCCACCTGCCGTACGTCGGTCTCGAGGCAGCCGCCGGAGACGCCTCCCGTCGTCTGGCCCGAGCCCTCGACGAGGAGCTTCGCCCCCGGGCGCCGGTACGCCGAGCCCTCGATGCGAACGACGGTGGCGACGGCCGCCGCCCCGCCTCTCTCCGCCAGCCGGGCGGCGCGCCCGAAGACGGATGCGGTCTCGCGCCATTCCCTCAATTTCTCACCCACCGTGACGTGAGCATCAACTTACAAGCACGAGCTAATGCCCCTGCAGGCCGCCGGCAAAGGCCCGATGGGTCGGGAAACCGACCCGGGAACATTCAGTTACAAGTATTTAGTTACTTGCTCTCCGAGCGGGGGCTACGGCGCGGAGGAGGGAGCCCCCCGTCCCCCGACCGAGGAAGCGAGCCGATCCTTCACTTTTCGCGAAACCACGACGGTCCGCGCGGGGAGGAGAGACCCCGGAAGGCGCCCGGGCGCGCGCGGCGCCGGGGGATGGGCCCTCACGACGTGGGCAGGGTGTCGGCGACGGTGGCGAGGAGGAGGGGAGAGAGGTCGAGGTGGCAGGCGTTCGACGAGGAAGGCGGGGCGCCGCTCGCAAAGCAAAGAAGGTCCCGCTGCCTTCGGGACGGGAGATGCCGTAGCTGGCGCCGTCGCCGACCCCCGGCGGTCCACCGGCCCGTCCCGGGTCGCGAGGGCGCCTCGTCGCTGGCGCCCGGACCCACGGCAGGGGGATCCCGGCCGCCGGCTCACCTCCCCCGGTGCGGGTACCTATCCGGGTGAAGGTGCTCTCCAGGTGAACCTAAGTCCCCCGCCCGGGTCGGCCGCGGCGGGCGGCGGCCGCCGCCGGGCGCCACCGCTCCCGCAGAACGCCCGCTCCACCACAGGCGCCGCTGCCGGATGAGGGATCGCTCGGGCCAACCCGCGCGGGCCGGTTCGCGAGGCCCCCCCGGACCAGGTCCTCCCGGGAAAGCCGCATTCCCGGCCTCCGCGGCGAGGTACCGGCGCGAGCATCGACGTGCGGAATCGGCCGCCGCCGGGGGGGAAGGCCCGGCCCAGGCCCAAAAAGAACGGGGACCCGGTCTCCCGGGTCCCCGCGATGTGAGCGCAGAAGGAATCGAACCTTCAACCTATGGATTAAGAGTCCATTGCTCTGCCAGTTGAGCTATGCGCCCGACGTCCGGATGGCAGAAAGCCGGCGGATCTAACAGGGGGTGGCGCGGCTTGTCAACGACTCTACCCCCGAGGCTCCGGCGAGGAGAAGGTGGCGCGCCCGGAGGGAATCGAACCCCCGACCTGCGGCTTCGAAGGCCGACGCTCTATCCAACTGAGCTACGGGCGCGCACGGCGCGACGCGTTTCCACGCGCCGAAAAAACAAGGTGGGTGAGTGAAGGGGCTCGAACCCTTAACCCCCGGATCCACAGTCCAGTGCTCTACCGATTGAGCTACACTCACCACAAATTTCGTTAACGCCACCCTCCCTTGAGGAGCGCGCCCGGAGGGAGTCGAACCCCCGACCCGCGGCTTAGAAGGCCGCCGCTCTATCCAACTGAGCTACGGGCGCAAAGCCGGAAACTCCGTTTCCGCGCCCCGGGGCGGTGCTGGCCCCGGCCATCCGATCCTCCTGTCAAAGAATCGGGGCGGCGGGATTTGGACCCGCGACCTCCTGCGCCCAAGGCAGGCGCGCTACCAGGCTGCGCTACGCCCCGGAAATCACACGGGGCCCGCCCCGTTCCGAGAGGGCGTGTCTAGCGCCCCGCCCCCGATTTGTCAAAGGGTCGCTGCGACCTCGCGGAGCCTGGGGAGGAGCCTGCGGATCGCCAGGCCCCGATGGGAGATGGCGTCCTTCTCGGCCGGGGCGAGCTCCGCCATGGTGCGCCCTCCGCCCGCCTCCGGCGAGAAGAGCGGGTCGTAGCCGAAGCCGCCCTCTCCCCGCGGCCCCTCGCCGATGGCCCCCCGGCAACACCCTTCCTCGGTGGCGAGGATGGAGCCATCGGGTGCCGCGAGCGCCACCGCCGCCCGGTACTCCGCACCCCGGTGCTCCGGCGGCACCCCGCGAAGGACGAAGAGGAGCTTCTCGTTGTTCGCGAGGTCCCTCTCGGCGCCCCGGATGCCGGGGCGCTCCTCCTCCGAGTAGCGCGCCGAGCGGATCCCGGGCTTCCCCCAGAGGGCGTCCACGCACAGCCCCGAGTCGTCGGCGAGGGTGTGGCGCCCGGAGGCGCGGGCGTAGGCGGAAGCCTTGAGGCGCGCGTTCTCGGCGAAGGTGCTTCCCTCCTCGGCCACCTCCTCGGGGACGCCGGCCACCTCGGAGAGGGAGAGGACGCGGACGGAGAGGCCGGCGACGAGCCGCCTCAGCTCCCGCAACTTGCCGGGGTTCCGGGTGGCGCAGAGGAGGTCCACTAGCGGAGAGCCTTCTCCTGGGCGATCCGGAGCTCGCCGATGCCCCGGAGCGCGAGGTCGATCATCCGGTCGAGGGCCGGGCGGTCGAAGGGCTTGCCTTCGGCCGTCCCCTGTATCTCCACGAGCTCGAGGTCCCCGGTGGCGACCACGTTCATGTCCACCTCGGCGCTCGAGTCCTCGTCGTAGTCGAGGTCCAGACACACCTCGCCCTTCACGATGCCCACGCTCACGGCCGCCACGTGGCGCAGCACCGCCTCCTTCGCGAGCACCCCGTCCCGCCGGAGCCGGCGGGCGGCGAGCGCCAGCGCCACGAACCCGCCCGTGATGGCCGCGGTCCGGGTCCCGCCGTCCGCCTGGACCACGTCGCAGTCGATGGTGAGGGTGCGCGGGCCGAGCGCCGCCAGGTTGGTGCCGGCCCGCAGCGCCCGCCCCACGAGCCGCTGGATCTCGAGGGTGCGCCCGCCCTGCTTGCCGCGCGCCGCCTCCCGCGCCATGCGCTCGTGGGTGGAGCGCGGCAGCATGCCGTATTCCGCCGTCACCCAGCCCGCGCCCGTCCCGAGCACGTGGGGCGGAACGCGGTTCTCCACGGACGCGGTGCAGAGCACGTGGGTGTCGCCGAAGCGCGCCAGGCATGAGCCCTCGGCGTGCTTCGACACGTTCACCTCGAGCGAGAGGGGGCGGAGCTGGTCGGGGCGTCTTCCTTGGGCGCGCATTGGGGCGGGCATCATAACCCGCCCGGACCGCAGCGCCACCGCCCGGTCCCTCAGCGGCGCGCGTTCGTATGACCCTGGGAGCGCCAGGCGGCGATGCCCTCGGCGAGGCCCCGGGCGAGCGCCTCCTGGTAGGAGGCGGTCCGCAGCCGGCGACCCTCCCGCGGGTGAGAGAGGAAGCCGAGCTCCACGAGCACCGCCGGCATCCGCGCCCCGGCGAGCACGTAGAACGGCGCCTGCTTCACCCCCCGGTCCTCGCTGCCGGCCGCCCGCACCACCGACTCGTGCAGCGCGTAGGCGAGCCGCGAGCTCTCCGCGAGGTTCTCGGTGTCCTCCAGGTCCGCGAGGATGCCGGCCACCGCGTCCGAGCGGTCAACCTCCGGCTCCCCGGCGAGCCGATCCGCGTTCTCGCGGGCGGCCACGGCGGTGGCGGAGGCGTCGCTCGCGTCCGCGGAGAGGAAGTAGGTCTCGACGCCGTGGGCCCTCTGGCGCGCCGGACCGGGCATGGCGTTCAGGTGGATGGACACGAAGACGTCGGCCTTCTCCGCGTTCGCGAGCGCGGCTCGCTGCGGCAGGGCCACGGCTCCGTCCGCGTCCCGGGTGAGCACCACCCGGGCTCCCGCCTTCTCCAGCAGCTTCTTGAGGCGCCTGGCGATCTGCAGGGTGAGGTCCTTCTCCCGGACCCCCTCCGCGGAGACGGCGCCATCCTTGTCCCCGCCGTGGCCCGGGTCGACGACCGCCACGAAGGCAGGAGGATGCCGGACCGGAGGCCTCGGCACGGCGAGAAGGAGCGCGCTCGCGACCGCCCAGAGCATCGGCGCCCCATTGTAGGGGGAGACGAACCCCTCAGGCCACTTCGAGGTGCGCGTCGCCGGGCGCCGCGCGCACCTCGCCGACGCGGACCGCGTCGACCCCGCGGTCCGCCAGGGCGCGGAGGAGGGAGTCGAGGCGGCCGGCCCGCACGGCGGCGAGGAGGCCCCCGTTCGTCTGCGCGTCGGCGAGGACGAGCCTCGTCGCCGCGTCCACCGAGCCGGAGAAGCGGACGTGCGGCCCGACCCATTCCAGGTTCGCCCGGCTGCCCCCGGGCACGACGCCGGCCGCCGCGAGCTCGCGGACCCCGGCCAGGACCGGTACCCGCGCCGCCTCGATCCCGATCGCCACGCCCGAGCCCTCCGCCATCTCCCAGGCGTGCCCGAGGAGGCCGAAGCCGGTCACGTCGGTGAGCGCCGACACCGCGCCCGAGGCGGCGAGCACCTCGCCGGCGGCCCGGTTGAGCTCGGCCATGAGCTGGGTGACGGCCTCCACCTGCGGCTCGGACGCGGTCCCCCGCTTGATGGCGGTCGTGAGGATGCCGGAGCCGAGCGGCTTCGTGAGCAGGAGCTCGTCCCCGGGGCGCGCCCCCACGTTCCGGAGGATGCGGCCGGGGTGGACGATCCCGGTGACCGCCATCCCGTACTTGGGCTCCGGGTCGTCGATGCTGTGGCCCCCGAGAACCGGGGCCCCGGCGAGCGCTGCCGTCTCGGCGCCGCCGCGGAGGATCTCCTCGAGAACCTCGAGCGAGAGCACCTTCGTCGGGAAGCCGACGAGGTTCAGAGCGAAGAGCGGGCGCGCCCCCATGGCCCAGATGTCGGAGAAGGCGTTGGCGGAGGCGATGCGGCCGAACCAGTAGGGATCGTCCACCACCGGCGTGAAGAAATCGACGGTCTCCACCACCGCCTCCTCGGGCGAGAGGAGGTAGACGGCGGCGTCGTCGCGCGTCTCGTGACCGACGAGCGCGCGCGCGTCCTCGACCTTCGGCAGGTGGCGCAGGACCTGCGCCAAGTCCGCAGGGCGGATCTTGCAGGCTCAACCCGCTCCGTGAGAGAGCGAGGTGAGCCGGACCTTTCCGTGCTCCATGTCCCGGATCCTACGGGGCCGCGCCCGCCGGCGCAGCAGCGCCGTTCAACCCCGCGAACTTGAGGTACATCTCGGCGCTGCGATTGCCGGGCGAGATGCGGAGAACCGAGTCCCACTGCTCGGCGGCCGCCTGCTTCTGGCCGGCCGCGTAGAGACAGAGCCCCAGGTTGAGCCGCGCCGGCAGGTAGTTCGGGTTCTGCCGCACGATCTCCGAGTACTCGACGATGGCCTCTTCGCGCCGGCCCCAGTCTCGGTAGGCGCCGGCCAGCTGCGCGCGGATGTCCACGAAGGTCGGGCAGAGGGCCAGCGCCCGCTGGTACTCGGCGATGGCTTCCGCGTAGAGGCCGGAGGAGAGGTAGACGTCGCCCACCTCGGCGTACATGTTGGCGAGCTTGCCGCGGACGAAGTGGTCGAGCCGCCCGGGGGCGGCGCCCGACCGCATGAGCGCCTGCTGGTAGGCCTCCTGCGCCTCCCGGTACTTGCCCGTGTCGTTGTAGGTGATGGCGAGGTTCAGGGCCGCGTCCGTGTAGCCGGGGTTGATGCGGAGCGCCGCCTCGAAGGCCCGCTGCGCCTTCTGGTACTGGCCCTGGTCGTGGTAGCAGACGCCGAGCATGTTGTAGACGTCGGCGAAGGACTGGTTCTCCTCCACCACCTCGGTGAGGCAGTGTTCGGCGCGGGCGTACTCCTTGCGGAGGTAATGGAAGCGCCCCAGCGCCAGCTTTTCCTTGAGGAGTTCGTCCATCGTTCTCTCCAGGAGGGCCGAGTCTATCACCGCTCGAGCCGGTCAGAGCCCGGCGGCGAACAGCCAGCGTTCCCCGCGGCGTACCAGCCGATATCGGGCCCTCGAGGGGCGCGACCCCCGTCCGGGAGCCGAGACCTCGCGGTCCTCGCCGACCTCCGCCCCGTCGCGGTCCACCCGGATCTGCCAGGCGAGCACCCGCACGCGGGGGCGAGGGGAGGCGGCGAGCTCCCGGCCGATCTTGTCGAGGACCCCTGCGCGGTCCCAGGCCGCGTCCCGGTAGTCGTCGGCCACGAGCGCCGCGTAGGCGCTCCCGTCGCCCGCCTCCTCCGCGTCCAGGCGGCGGAAGAGGGTGCGGAGCACCCCGCGCAGCCGCGAGAACTGGTCCCCCCCGGCGCACCAGAGGGCGATGCCGCAGGGCTTCATGTGGAACTGCTCCCGCCCCAGGTAGGAGAGGGCCGCTGCCTGGTCGCGCCAGCGCACCCGCCCCTCGGCGTCGAGGAGCGCCACCACGGAGGCCGTCCCTCCTTCCACGACCGGGAGCACCTCCGCGTAGCGCACCGGGACGAGCTCCGCGGTCCCGCCCGCGCGAAACCCGTAGACGTCCTCCAGGTGGGCGCGGGTCTGGTGGGCGAGCGCCTCCGTCACCTGGGTCTCCGGACTCTCGAGCGAGAGGGAGGAGCCCGCCGAGACGAGCTCCCGGCGGAAGACCCAGAAGCCGGCGGCAGCGAGAGCGGCGGCGGCGAGGGGGACGAGGTACGGGGCGCCGCTTCGGAACCGGGGGCGGAAGCGTCCGCCCGCCGGCGCCGGCTCACGGGGATCCGGCGTCGGGGCGCGGGCGCAATTCGGCAAGGAGGCTCTCCGCCCGGGGCCGGTAGGGGCTCCCCGGGAAGCGCACGAGCAGCTGCTGCAGCGCCTGCTGGGCGCGGTAGCGCTCGTCGAGCCTCATGTACATGTCGGCGAGGTCGAGGAGGGCCTCGGGCGTGCGCCGATGTCCCGGGAACTCCTTCACGATGCGCTCCAGCCGGAAAGCGGCGCCCTGCCACTTCCCCCGCTTCTCGTAGAACTCGAAGGCGTACCAGTCGCGCGCCGCCAGGATGTCCTGGGCCTTGCCGAGGAGCTCCTTCGCCTGGGGAACGTGCTTCGACTTCGGATACTTCTGCAGGAACAGGGTGACGGCGTCGGCGGCCTGGCTCACCTGGGTGAGGTCGCGCTCGCAGACCGGGGGGAAGAAGAAGACGTCGGTGGGGGCCTCGTTCCAGCGCGACTCGGCGGAGCGGTAGGCGGCGTAGTCCACCTCCGGGTTCGTGGGGTGGAGCTTCACGAAGTTCGCGTAGGCCTCGGCTGCCTCGACGAACTTCGTCTGCGCGTACTTCAGATCGGCGAGCCGCAGCTCGGAGAGCGCCGCGTACTTGGAGTAGGGGTACTTGGTGCGCACCCGCTCCAAAAGCTTCTGGGCCTCCGCGTAGTCGTGGTCGTCGAGCCGGCGAGAGGCGGCCGCGTACTCCTCCTCGGCGGCAGACTCGTACTTCACCGCGGGAGCGTGGGTGCCCGAGCAGGCCGAGAGCGCGAGCGCGGCGAGGAGAGGGGCGCGAAAGGGGCCGGTCCGACGCATGGGGGGGGACCATATCAGCGCCCCCCCCCATCGTCCACGGCCACCCCCAGGACGGCGGAGACCGCGGCGCCGGAGAATCCGCGCCCGAGGAGGAAGCGCGCCAGGCGGGCCCGCTCCCGGTCCTCGAGCCCCGCCAGCGGCCGCGAGGCGCGGCGGGCGGCGAGTTCCCGGCAGCGCTCCACCTCGGCCGCCGCCCGGCCCGCCTCCGCCCCCGGGCCGAGGGCGCGGGAGACGGCCCGGCGCGCCAGGGACTCGGGGATGCCGGCCGCGACCAGCCGCGCCTCGGCGAGCCGCGGCCCGATCCCCCCGCCGGCCACCAGTCGCTCCGCGCGGTCGCGCGCGTAGGCCTCGTCGTCGAGGTAGCCGAGGCCCCGGAGCCACTCGGTCACCGCCCCGGCCTCGGCGCCGAGCCCCTCCCGCTCCAGGCGACGGCACAGCTCGCTCGCCGTCCGCGGCCGGGCGGCGAGGAGCTTCAGGGCCTTCGACTTCGCCCGCGCGAGGGAAGAGCTCTCCACGAGCGTGGGAGTCTACCGCTCGCCGCCGCTCTTGCCCTAGAAGCGCTCGATCTGGAAGTCGTCCTCGCCGGCGGACGCCGGGGAGGGTTCGGCCCCTCGCGCCCCCGGCTTCACGGGGGCGACGCGACCGAGCGGCGCGGCCGGGGCGGGGCGAGCCGGCGGCGCCGGCGCGGCGTGCGCCGGAGCGTCCGGGGCCTTCTCGAAGTTGTCCCACTTCGAGTCGCTGGTGCCGGAGACGCCGGAGACCCGCAGGGCGAAGTCGTCCGGGTTCGTGGCCTGGCGCAGCGCCTCGTCGTAGCTGATGAGGTTCGACTTGAGCAGCCACATGAGGCTCTGGTCGAAGGTCTGCATGCCGTAGGAGACGTTCCCCTGGGCGATGGCGTCGGGGATCTCCTTGGTGCGGTCCTTGTCCTCGATGAGCTCGCGCACCCGCGCGGTGGCGAGCAGCACCTCGATGGCCGGCACGCGGCCGCGCCCGTCGGCGCGGGGGACGAGGCGCTGGCTGATCACCGCCTTGAGCACCGACCCGAGCTGCAGGCGAACCTGCTTCTGCTGGTACGGGGGGAAGGCGGAGATGATGCGGTTCACCGTCTCGGTGGCGTCCAGGGTGTGCAGGGTCGACATCACCAGGTGGCCGGTCTCGGCGGCGGTGAGCGCGGTCTCGATGGTCTCGAGGTCGCGCATCTCCCCCACCAGGATCACGTCGGGGTCCTGGCGCAGCGCGCTCTTCAGCGCCTGCCCGAAGCTCATGGTGTCGACGCCCACCTCGCGCTGGTTCACGATCGACCGCTTGTCGCGGATGAGGAACTCGATGGGGTCCTCGATCGTCATGATGTGGCAGGTCTCGTTCGCGTTCACGTAGTCGATCATGGCCGCGAGCGTGGTGGACTTGCCGGACCCGGTGGTCCCGGTGACGAGGATGAGGCCGCGCTGCTCCGAGGCGATCTTCTCGAGCACCTTGGGCAGCATGAGCTGCTCGATCGTCTGGATCTTGAAGGGGATGACGCGGAGCACCACCCCGAGGGTGCCGCGCTGCTGGAAGACGTTCACGCGGAAGCGGCCCAGGCCCGGGACGCCGTAGGCCAGGTCCACCTCGCTCGTCTGCTTGTACTTCTCCTTCTGGTAGTCGTTCATGATGCCGAGCGCCATCCGCGAGACCTCCTCGGGCGGCAGCCGGCGGGCATCCTTCAGGGGGACGAGCGACCCGTCGATGCGGAACATCGGCGGCAGTCCCGCCTTGAGGTGGATGTCGCTCGCGCCCGAGCGAAGCGCGATCTGCAGGATCTCGTTCAGCTCCATGTCGACGAGGAGCGTACCACCTGGGGCGTGGGCTCGCCACGAAGCGCCCGGGCGCATTGTCGGAGTTAGACCCACAGGCTCTCGCGCCCCAAAAGCGTCGGCCGGCCCCGGGAAGAGGCCGGCCGCACCAGGGCAGGAGATCGAGCAGCGCGCTCTTAGCGCTTCGAGAACTGGAAGCGCTTGCGGGCGCCGGGGCGGCCGTACTTCTTGCGCTCCACCGCGCGCGCGTCGCGGGTGAGGAAGCCCGCCTTCTTGAGGAGCGGCCGCCACTCCGGATTGAAGGCCACGAGCGCCCGGGAGATGCCGTGGCGGATGGCCCCGGCCTGGCCGGAGTGTCCGCCGCCGTGGGTGTTCACGGCCACGTCGAGCTTGCCCACCTGATCGACGAGCTTGATGGGCTCGACGAGGATCATCTTCGAGGTCTCTCGACCGAAGTAGTCGTCGAGCGGCCGGCCGTTCACGGTGATGTGGCCGGTGCCCGGGCTGATGCGCACGCGGGCGACCGACTCCTTGCGGCGACCGGTGTTGATGCGAAGCAGGCTTGCCATCTCGTTTCCTCTTTACGCCGAGAGCTTGAGCGGCTCCGGCTTCTGCGCCGCGTGCGGGTGCTGGTCGGCCGCGTAGACCTTGAGCTTCTTCAGCATGGCCCGGCCCAGCGAGTTGCGGGGCAGCATCCGCTTCACGGCGCCGAGGAGGATGTCCTCCGGGTGCCGGGCGCGCAGCTTCTCCGCGGGCGTGAGCTTCGCTCCGCCAGGGTGCATGGTGTGGGAGAAGTAGAGCTTCTCCGTTTCCTTCTTGCCGGTGAACCGGACCTTGCCCGCGTTCACGACCACCACGAAGTCGCCGGTGTCGAGCGACGGCGTGTAGGAGGGCTTGTGCTTGCCCTTGAGAACGGTGGCGATGCGGGAGGCGGCGCGACCGACCGTTAGGCCGTCGGCGTCGACGATCCACCACTTCCGCCCCCGGAGCGCCTCGCCCCGGGTGGTGCTGTGCGTTGCCTTGTTCATGGAAAAACCGGGTGTTTCGAGCAATTCGGAAGGGGCGTAACTAGCGGATGGCTCCCTTTTTGTCAAGGAGAGGAGGCGGGTTCGAGACGGCTCCCGACCTCCTCCCCGCGGGGCCCGCAGAGACCCTCCTCAGGGGCGCACGCCCACGAAGAGCTGCGTCACGAAGGCGAAGTTCGTCTGCGTTCCACCGCTCACTCCCTGGTAGGAGGAGAGCGCCTCGATGGCCGCTCCGAAGCGCGTGTTGAGGCCGACGGCCAGGTGGGGCTGCGGGTGGAACTCGACGTAGGGGCCGACCATGGGCCCGAAGGTGAAGCGGGGGGAGAAGGCGCCGGTGACGAGGAGGGACATGGCGAGGTCGACGCCCAGCCCCACCTCGAGCCCGTGCCGCACGGGGAAGCCGAGGACGAGGCCCACCGGGAACTGGAAGCCGAAGGCGGCTGGGGTCTCCGTGTAGAGCTTGAGCCCCGGGTCGACGTGGAAGAGCCAGTGGAACTGCTGGTTGCCGGGGAGGGCAATGCGGAACGGGGCGTAGAGGGAGAGGCCGAACTGGGTGGACGTCGTGTCCTCGTACCCGTAGAGGAGCCCGAACCGCACGCCCGCGTCGGCGGTGGGCGAGAGCCCGAAGGTGTAGCCGAAGGTCGTGCTCGGCCACCCCGCCTGCACGTCGAAGGCGGGGTGGGCGTCCACCTCGGCGCCCACCACGCTCCAGGACCCGAGACCCTTGCCGATGAGCGGACCCTCCGACTGGGCCCGGGAGGCCGCCGGCAGGGCCGCCAGGGCCGCGGCGAGGAGCCCGGTGCGAACGGTGCGTCTCATGGGTCCCCCTTCGGCAGCGGCGCGGCGCCGGCGCGCTTCGCCCGGCCGCGCCTACCTTCGCGTGTCTCTAGAAGAGGCGGTAGCCGGCGTAGGCCTGCACCTGGAAGGCGAAGGCGCTGGGCAAACCCGAGGCCGTCGGGATGGCGGCGCCGAAGCGGGTGGTGAGGCCGACGGCGATCTTCGGGTCCGCGATGTGGTACTCCACGTACGGGCCGAGCATGGGGCCGATGACGAAGTTCACCGGGCTGGTGACGAAGAGGGAGAGGTTGAGGTCGAGTCCGGCGCCCACCTCCAGGTCCGGCATGGGCGAGCCCCCGGCGACCACCCCGACCGGGAACATGAAGCCGAACTGCGTGGAGCCCCCGCCGCCGTTGTAACCGCCCGTGTAGAGCTTCAGGCCCGGGTCGACGTGCACGAGGACGTTCACGGAGCCGGTGCGCGCCACCGCGAACCGGAGCGGCGCGTAGAGGTCGATCCCGAAGTTCGAGTAGGTCGTGTACTCGACCCCGTAGAGCAGGCCGAAGCGGATCCCCATGTCCATCTGCTTGTTCACGTTGAAGGTGTAGCCGAAGTCCACGTCCGGCCAGCCCACGCGCACGTCCTCGAAGGGCTTGCCGGTGTTGATCTCGGCGCCGGCCACGCTCCAGTCGCCGAGGCCGCGGTTGGCAGACTGCGACTGCGCCTGGGCCTGCGCGCACAGCGGCGCGGCGAAAGCCGCGGCCGCGAGCCACATCCGGATCGATCGCGTCATGAGGCGTGTCCTCCTTACGTGGGTCCGCGGCGGCGCGCCGCCGCGATCGGCGATGCGCTTCCATGGCGCCAGGCGCCGGGTGTTGTCAAGGAAAAGCCCGGCCCTCGGCGCCCCCATGTGGGACCGTTCGGGGAGCGCCGCGACCCGTTCCTCCCGCGGAGGGGCCGCCCCTCACCCGCGCGACGCGGCGACCCGGGCCCGGAGCGCGGCCATCACCTCGGTGGAGCGGGCCGCCGCGTCCACGCCCGAGGCGGATCCGGCCGGGTCGTGATTCACGAAGGCCCCGGCGGGCAGCACGGAGAGGAAGCGGCTCGGGGTGCGCGGGTCGAGCTTGCCGCGCTTCGAGCGCACCCGGGCCCGCGTCATCCACAGGGTCTCCCGAGCGCGCGTGATGCCCACGTAGGCGAGCCGCCGCTCCTCCTCCAGGTCGCGCGCCTCCCCCTGCATCCCTTTCACCGGCAGGAGGTCCTCCTCGCAGCCCACCAGGAACACCACCGGGAACTCGAGCCCCTTCGCCCCGTGGAGGGTCATGAGCGTCACCCCCTCCGCCACCTCGGGCTCCTCCTCGCGCGAGTCCAGGGCGAGGCGCGAGAGGAAGGCCTCGAGCGAGGGGCGGCGCTCCCGCTCCTCGTAGGCCTCGAGGGAGCGGACCACTCCCCAGACCGCCTCCACCTTGCGCGCCCCGGCCTCGGCCGACTTGACGCTCGAGCGCACGAACTCCGGGAGCCCGAGCTCCTCCACCATGGCCCGGGCCGCGGCGGCGAGCGGGCCGCCCCGGAAGCGCGACCGGAAGCGCTCCAGCAGGTCCGCGAGGGCCCGCATCCTCTCCGCCGCGCCGCTCGGCAGCCCGGGCACCCGCTCCGCGGCCGAGAGCGCCCGGCAGAGGGGGAGCTTCTCCCGGGCGGCCCACTCCCCGAGCCGCGCCAGGGAGACGTCGCCGATGCCGCGGGGCGGGACGTTCACCACCCGGGCGAGGGAGACGTCGTCGGCGGGGAAGGCGGAGACCTTGAGCCAGGCGAGCAGGTCCCGCACCTCGGACCGGTCGAAGAAGGCCGGCCCGCCGCGCACGGCGTGCGGCACCCCCGCCTCCCGGAGGGCCTCCTCGATGGGCCGGCTCTGGGCGTTCAGCCGGTAGAGGACGGCGAAGTCGCCGAAGGAGCGCCCCTCGGCTCGCGCCCGGAGGATCTCGGCGGCGACGAAGCGGCCCTCCTCCTCCTCGTCCGCGAGCGCAACCCCTCGCACCGGCTCGCCGGCGCCGGCCCCGGTCCAGAGCTTCTTCGGGTGGCGCTCCGCGGCGGCGGCGATGACCGCGTTCGCGCAGTCGAGGATGCGGCCCGTGGAGCGGTAGTTCTGCTCGAGCGGGACCACCCGGGCGCCCGGGAAGTAGCGGCCGAAGCGGAGGATGTTCTTCACCTCCGCGCCGCGCCAGCCGTAGATGGCCTGGTCGTCGTCTCCCACGGCGCACAGGCTCCTCCCCTTCCAGCCCTCCCCCGCCTTCCCCCGGGCGGCCCCGCAGAGGAGCTCGAGGAGGCGCAGCTGTCCCCGGTTCGTGTCCTGGTACTCGTCCACGAGGACGTGCCGAAAGCGGCCCCGGTACTTCCCGCGAAGGGCGGAGTCCCGGGAGAGGAGCGCCACCGGCCCGGCGATGAGGTCGTCGAAGTCCACCGCCCGCTGCGCCCGCAGCGCCTCGCGGTAGCGCGGGAGGACCTCGGAGGCGGCGAGGTCGTAGTCGTCCCCCTGGCCGGCCGGCCGCAGCCGGATCTCCTCCCCGGCGTTCTTGGCGCGGGAGAGGATGGCGAGGAGCCGGTGCACGTCGAAGCTCCGGTCGTCGATCTTCACGTCGCGCAGGCAGCGCCGCACGATCGACACTTGGTCGCCGGCGTCGCAGATGGCGAAGTGGCGGGGGAGCCCCGCCGCCGCGTGCTCCTCCCGGAGCAGCCACAGGCCGAAGGCGTGGAAGGTGGAGACCTGCACCCGGGCGCCGGCCGGCCCGCAGAGCTCGGCCACGCGCCCCCTCATCTCCGCGGCCGCCTTGTTCGTGAAGGTGACCGCCAGGATCGACTCGGGCCGATGGCCCTCCGCGGCGAGCCAGGCCACCCGGTGTGCGATCACCCGGGTCTTGCCCGAGCCCGCGCCGGCGAGCACGAGGAGGGGACCCTCCGGTACGGTCACCGCCTCGCGCTGCGGCGGGTTGAGCGTGGAGAGGTCGAGCACGGGGCGGAGCCTCTTCCCACGGCGCGGGGGGCTGCCGCAAGGCCTTGACAGCCGCGGGCCGGCCAGCCCCGGAAGGAGTCTCTCGGCGCGGAGCCCGGGCGCAGCCTTCGAACTCTGCTAGGATCTCCTCCGCACCCAAAGGAGAGGAGGCGGATCGAATGTTCTGGCTTGAGCCCCGCCCGCCCGGCCCTCGCGCTCCGCAGCCCGGGAGCCCGCGGATGTTTCGCGTCGAGTGGATCGAGAGACACCTCTCCCGCGTCAAGCCCTGGCACGTGCTCGCGGTCTGGGTGCCGGCCTTCCTCTACCTCGTCGCCCGGGGGACCCGGGACCCCGCGCTCTCCGCCGGCGCCTTCGCCCTGGCCATCGGCGGCGGGCTCTTCGCCTGGACGCTCCTCGAGTACCTTTTGCACCGGTGGGTGTTCCACTTCGCGCCGAGCGCCAGCTCCCAGCTCGCCCAGGACGTGCACTTCCTCGTGCACGGGGTGCACCACGACTTCCCGCACGACGCGGACCGGCTGGTGATGCCGCCGGTCCTCTCCCTCCTGCTCGCCGTCCTCATCGGCACCCCGCTCTACCTCGCGGTCGGGCCGCACCTCTTCGCGCCGGCCTTCGCCGGACTGGTGGCGGGCTACCTCTGGTACGACATGACCCACTACGTGGTGCACCACGTGAAGCCGCGCACCGAGCTCGGGGCCCGGCTGCGCCGCCACCACTACCTGCACCACTTCAAGAGCCCGGAGGCGCGTTTCGGCGTCTCCACCCCGTTCTGGGACTACGTCTTCGGCACCATGCCGCGAGCGGAGAAGGTGCCGGCGGAGGCCCGCTAGACGAGGCCGCGCCGCCGGAACCACTCGGCCGAGCGGCGCATCCCCTCGAAGAGCCCGAGCCGCGGCTCCCACTCGAGCTCGCGGCGGGCCCGGGCACTCGAGCACGTCCAGGCCGCCTCCCGGATCTCGAGCATCTTGTCGAGCGAGAAGATGGCGGCGCGGCCCCGCAAGCGCGCCGCGGCCGAGGAGGCCCCGGCCACGAGCCAGCTCACGGCGTCCGGAACCGCCAGCACCACGCCGCGCCGGCCCAGCGAGTCGAGGGCCGCCCGGGCCAGATCCTCCCAGGTGTGCGTCGGCCCGGAGTCGCCGAAGTAGATCCCCTGGCTGCCGCTCTCCTCCAGCCGGCGGCCGCACAGCGCCGCCAGCACGATGAGGTCGCAGAGGTCGTCCACGTGGATGACGCTGTAGAGCTTCTCGCCCAGGCCGGCCTTCACCACCACCCCGGCCTGGGCCATGCGGAAGAGGGCCGGCAGCATCTCCTTGTCGCGCGGCCCGTAGACCAGCGGCGGCCGCACCACGGTCGCCTCCAGGTCGCGCGCGCGCTCCCGGAGCGCCTCCTCGGCCGCGAGCTTGCTCTCGCCGTAGACGCTCACGGGAGCGGGGGGATCCTCCTCCGTGCGCGCCCGCCCCGGGGCGGACGGCCCCGCGGCGGCGAGCGAGGAGACGAGGAGGAAGCGCACGCGCCCGGCGGAGGCGGCCGCCCGCGCCAAGGCCCTCGTCCCCTCGGCGTTCACGGCGAAGTAATCCTCGCGCCGGACCGCCTTCACGATCCCGGCGAGGTGGACCACCGCGTCCGCGCCGCGCACGGCGGGCGGCAGGGTCTCGGGTCTCGAGACGTCCCCCACGACGAGCTCGGCGCCGAGGTCCTCGAGCTCGCCGGCCCGCGCCGGGTCGCGCACCAGCGCCCGAACCTCGTCCCCGCGCTGGACCAGCCGCTCGGCGAGGTTCAGGCCGATGAACCCGGTCGCCCCGGTGAGGAGCCAGCGCACGGCGGCTATTCGACGGACGTCTCGTAGATCCGGTAGACCTTGGAGCGACGGCTCCCGGCCGCCTCGATGGCCCGGTTCACGAGGTCGTTGTCCTCCAGGGTCCAGCTGATCTCGCCGCCCTCGTAGCCGAGCCGGTCGGCGCGGCGGATGGTCTCGACGATGAGCACGGCGTCGATGCCTCGCCTCCGCCAGCCTTCCTTGATGCCGAGCGCCATGAGCCGGACCTTGCTGATCCTCTTCTGGTACCAGAGGAGCTTGGCGAGACCCACGGGCAGGCCGAAGGTGGTGAGCGTGCCGCCCACCTTCTTGAAGGCCTGGTTGATGTCGGGAATGGTGAGGGAGAAGGCGATGGGCTCGCCGTAGCTCTCGGCGATGAGCGCCAGGTCGGCGACGACGAGCGGCCGGAGGTCCTTCGCCAGCTTGTCGAACTCCGCGTCCGTCATGGGGACGAAGCCCCAGTTCTTCTCCCAGGCCGAGTTGTAGACGGCCTTGATGCGCCCCACCTCGGCCTCGAAGTCGGCGAGGTCGAGCGAGCGCACGCTGATGCCCTCGTGGGAGCGGATCTTGTCGGCCACCCGGACGAAGCGCTCCGGCGGGGGAACCTTGGCCGAGCGCTCGAAGGCAAACAGGTCCTTCGCCTTGCGCAGGCCGCAGGCCTCGAGCAGCTCCGCGTAGTAGGGCGGGTTGTAGCCGGTCATCACGTAGGGGGAGGAGTCGAAGCCCTCCACGAGGAGGCCGCAGTCGTAGTTCGTGGAGAGGCTCATGGGGCCGATGAGCTGGCGCAGCCCCCGCCAGCGGGCCCAGTTGCGCGCCGCGGCGAGGAGGGAGGCCGCCACGCCGGCGTCGTCCACGCACTCGAAGAGGCCGAAGTAGGCCACCTTGGAGCCGTGGAAGGCGTTGTAGTTCCGGTCCTCCACCGCCGCCACCCGCCCCACCGGCTTCCCCTCGCGCGTGGCGAGGAAGAGGGCCACCTCCGCGTGCCGGTAGAAGGGGTTCTTCCCGGCGTCCAGGAACTCGTGGCGCTCCATGAGGAGCGGGGGCACGAAGAAGGGGTCGCCCCGGTAGAGCTCGTACTGGAGGCGGATGAAGCGGTCCTTCTCGAGGCCGCGGGTGACGAGCGACACCTCTACGTCACGGGACGGCTGGGCGATCTCGGCGACGCGGGGGACGGCAACGGGCCTGGTCATGGCGTGGGGTCCTGGGCGGTGTCAGCGGGTCAGGCGTCGCGCTCGGTGGAGGCGCCGTTCTCCCGGCGCCGGGACATGAGGTTCATGCCCGCCGAGAGGAGCAGCGTCGGGATCTGGCGCCGCTTCTCCCAGAGGCGCACGGGGAGCTCCCGCAGCTGCTTCAGGTCCTCGGGGCCGGCGTTGACGGCCTTCCAGGTGATCATCTCGGCGGCGTCGGAGAGCCGTCTCGACCAAGGAGCTCCCGCCTGGAAGAGCACGTCGGCGACCTCGAGGCGACCGCCGCCCTCCTGGGAGCCGGGCGCGGTGGTGTCTCCGTCGTGGGAGGAGAAGAAGCCGGTGACGCCCGGCCGGGCCATCTTCACCTCGACGCGGGCGTGCGGGCGCTGGTGGGGGATGATCCCCAGGTCGCGGCCGGCGGTCTGGAACATCTCCAGCGCCCGGTCGATGTGGTCGTCCGTATGGGTAGCCATGAAGACGGTCCGCACGAGCTCGTTCTCCACGGCGGGGCGCACCACCGGGGAGGCGAAGAGCCCGAGGTCGGTGAGGCGCCGCCAGAACTTGAAGCACAGGGCCTGGTCCCCGATGACCACCGGGACCACCGGGGAGACCGAGGGGGAGGTGTTGAAGCCGAGCCCGCGGAGCTCCCGGTGCACGCGCTCCGAGATGGTCCACAGCCGCTCGCGGCGCTCCGGCTCCTGCTCGATGATCTCGAGCGCCTTGAGCGCCGCGGCCGCCGCCGGCGGCGTCATGGAGGCGCTGAAGACGAGGGCCCGGGCCTTGTGCCGGATCCAGTTCACCACGTCGGCGCGGCCGGCGATGACGCCCCCGATGGAGGCGAGGGATTTCGAGAAGGTGGTCATCACCAGGTCGACGTCCTCGGAGACGCCGAAGTGCTCGCCGGTGCCCCGGCCCCCGGGGCCCATGACCCCGAAACCGTGGGCCTCGTCCACCATGAGGCGGGCGCCGTACTTCTTCTTGAGCTCGACGATGCGGGGCAGGTTCGCGAGGTCTCCCTCCATGGAGTAGACCCCGTCCACCACGATGAGCTTGCCGGCCTCGGGATCGGAGTTCGCGAGCAACCGCTCGAGGTCCTCCATGTTGTTGTGGCGGA
>Ga0335078_10004724_pt1 | contig 20171 bp, 17 predicted proteins | sample Lox_Sample_32_FD_206711 | JGI IMG/M metagenome (GOLD analysis project Ga0335078, IMG submission 206711) | Soil microbial communities from Loxahatchee National Wildlife Refuge, Florida, United States - Lox_Sample_3.2 | ecosystem: Environmental > Terrestrial > Soil > Wetlands | place: USA... | reverse complement strand
TAGGAATTCCTTTACCGAAAAAGTATATCCAACATAACGTATTAAGTAAATTAATAGTGTGACGGCTCGATTGAACACTGCAGCAAGCGGAGCGCCTCCAGTGCGCGCGCCAACAAACACAGAACCAGAGAAGTTCGCCGGCAGCTATTGGGGACCCGTCCCAAGCATCCTTGCCAACCTACCATTCAATTCTCGCAAACGACCGTGAACTTTGGGAGCGTAGTCATCGTAGATGGCTTGGTCGATCGGCGCACGCGAAGGCATGTCGACATCTGACCATCTCCAAATGGCCCAGAGCCAAATTGTCAGCATCAAAAGAAAAAACACTCTTTGCACGACGTCGAAAAATGAATACGTCACCGTTCTAACCAGCATGCCGTACGCACTATTCGTGATTTCGACAGCGGAATAAACACAGCTTCCGATCAATACGAGCTTGAAAAACCGAGAAATCGAAATCTGATAGTAGATTCCGATTGCGAGAATCAGCAACAAAAGAACTGCCTGCATAATGCTAAATTGCCGCGAGGCTGTAAGAATCAGAGCCTTTGGATGGCCGAAATGGAGCCGGGCCGAAGCTGCCATCCAGAAAAAGAAACCGGCGGAAAGGATGGCCAAAACGCGCCATGCATAGTGCCACACTGCACCATAGGCCCGCAGCACCCGCCAACAAATCTCATAGAGAATGAATAGACGGACAAAATAGAGCGAAAAGCTGCTGATATGGTAGAAAAAAAACACAAAACGCGTCGTAATCAGCGCACTGTGAGTAAGCCAGATCAGCGGGATGTCACGGAAGATGTACAAAACGACGTAGACAGCGAGAAAAGACAGTTTTGTGAAGATTCTGCGCCGTAATACAAATACGAGAAGCGCGGAATCAGCGAGGACATCCCAAACGGTTAGGGCAGAGTCGACGATGTTATGCGTGGCCAGCACCGGCGCACATTATCACCGCACAGGAGGAAATGGAATGCTGCGATAATATGCGCCGGCTCGAGATGTTACGCCACCGCGGAATCGTAATCAGCAGCCTGGGAAGGGTGGAATCGGACCTCCACCTCCGCCATCTGCAATTTGGCGTCCATTATCGAGAGAGTTGTTGAACTGTACGGTAACAGGAGCTAAAATCGCAACAGCAAGCGCTAGGAACAGAAACAACCGAGTGATTTTCTTCATTCGGGGAAACCTCCTGGGCGCGGAATCTCTCTTGGCGCGTCAGGAGGCGGCGGTCTGCTGCGAAAATGTTCAGAAAACGGAACAGAGGCATAAATGGGATCCTGGGATACGTTCGACCGCAGCCGGCGATTGACTGAGGATTTCTCGACTCGTACGCTAGCGGCGATTCCGAGCGAATTCGGAAGACTGATTTACCTGGCTTCACTGAGGGATCTGGCTTCCGGCCGGTACTCCCACGAAGGGCTGGAAGCTCTATATCCGGCGGCCGCAGTGCAAGAGACGCTTGCCCGATCGCATCAGGAAATCTGCGAGGGCATTCTGGAAACACCGCTGGCGCGACAGGAGAACGATCTGGCCATTTGTCTGAAGGGATTTGAAGGGGAATCCGGTCAGGTGGTCAGCAATTGGCGGGAATTGGAAAGCTATCGGGCTCTTTTGCCATTCGGCATGCCGGACTACATGCGAACCTTGTTTTGTTCCAATATCGAAACACTTCTCGGCGTATTGGACGACGATCGCATCAACGGTCGATGAACCGCATCACCAATCCCACCACCTGGCCAACCACTTCGGCTTCATCAGGGCACTGGTAAATTTTGGGAGCACAACTGGAAAGTGGGTGCGGCTGCAAAATAAGAGTTTTCTTATCCTGCACGCACCATGCGCACCGATACCCGGTGCGAACATCAACGAAATAGATGGGCCGCTCGAACTCGTTATTCCATCCGGAACTCTTGATCTGCCGCTTGGAAGGATCGATGAGGACAAGGCTTCCGCGCCGCAAAAGAGGTTCCATAGTGTGATCTTCCAGTCCGACGTAACCGTAGAGGTAGCGGTTGTCCTTGTTGAACATTACTCCTTCGACTTCCTTCCAAGATTCGACCATGCGGCTGAGAATGTCGGTTCTGCGAGGGTCAAATGCGGGGTCGAACCGCATCGGCAAACGAAGTGCATTAGGCGCTGCTGCGATGTGGGTGAGTGGAGCAGGGAATCCGGCGCCGTCGGAAAAATGGCGGGAAATCGGGACATCGTACCAATTCAGAATGTCGAGTGGGTTCAGATGATAGATCGCGGCCAGGGCGTATAGCTTGTGCGGCCCGGGAATCGTGCCCGCATTTTCAATCGCGGCAAGGCGGCTGATGTGAATGATGAAGTCAGGGTGACCGCGCTGCGACGCGAGCTGGTAACTCGCGCGCTCCACGTCACGAAAGGTCAAGCCCAATCGTTCCCGCGCCTGTCGTAGTCGCGAGCCGGGCTCCATGGCGTTCCCCTGATTCAAGGTGGATGGAATGCGGTCCAATTATACCAGACTATAATATACATTATATAGAACTAATTAATATATTGGACCGCAATTCTTGGCATCTCCTTCGCTGCACTCGCTAAGTTGAGCGCGATTATATATGTCTGCGGTTGTTTCCTGCTTACAATTTACTGCATCACGCAGAGGCTTCAGAAGAACCGTCTCTATCGCGGACCGCGATGCGTTCCGCGTGCCGGCGTATGCCGAGCCGAAACCTGTTATTCTGATTACCGGCAAATTCTCTGAGGCCTCTTAGCGATCATAATGGCGGAACGAATGCGGTCAAAATCAAGCAAAGCGGGGAAGTCATTTTTGCGACGAACTGTCATGGCTGTCGCCGGCATTACGCTGTTCGCATTCGCGATAGCCCGCGCGCAACAACCCCACGTACCGGCGCCAGCCAAGCCATCCACCGGGGCTGGCAGCACGGCCGAGTTTTTGAAGGTCACCGATCAGGTGATGGCGGAAATGAGCAAGATAATTGGTCTGTCACAGACGGAGCCGCTGAAAAAGAGTTTGCGTTCGCGCGAGGATATCCGCGCATACCTGATCGAGCAGATGAAGGAAGACAAGGAGCCGGAAAAGCGTTACGCGGATGAAAAAACGCTCGAAAAATTGGGTTTGATGCCAAAGGACTTTCCTATCGACAGCTTCTTGCTCGATCTGCTCACCGAACAGGTCGCCGGCCTCTACGACACGAAATCGAAAGAGTTCTTCATCGCTGACTGGATCGCGCCGGAAGATCAGAAAGAGGTAATGGCGCACGAATTGACCCATGCGCTGCAGGATCAGCACTACCACATTGATCCCTGGCGGGATGCAGCTAAACCCAACGACGACGCTGAATCCGCCCGAGATGCCGTTCTGGAAGGTTCGGCAGTTGCAGCGATGCTGGATTACGGACTGCATCAACAGGGCTCGAGTCTTGCCGACATTGGAGGAATGAGTATTGGTTCGATGCTGGGGAACATGGACGATTCGCCGATGTTGAAGAAGGCGCCGCCGTTCCTGGCTGATTCATTGCTCTTTCCCTATTCGGCCGGAGCCGATTTCAGCATGGCCATTTTGAAGGCTCGCGGCGGATGGCCGGGATTTCACACGGTTTTCGAGAATCCTCCTCTTTCCACGCAGCAAATCATCCACCCCGACATGTATTTGAACAATGTGGCGCCTCAGCCTGTGAAGCTGCCAGATTTGTCGAAGGACTTTGGCAACGATTGGAAAATGCTCGATTCCAATGTATTGGGTGAATTCGGTCTACAGGAACTCTTGAAGCAGTTCCTCGGTGAATCGCGGGCGGACGACCTGTCGCCGGCATGGGCCGGGGATCGGTATGCGATTTACGAGCGGAAAATCGCGAAGGATCCCAAAGATGCGGATTCCAAGGACACGACGCAGGACATGGTCGTGATACGCATGCAGACTGCCAACGCCGCGGACGCAGCGCGACTTTTTGGCGGCCTGAGCGAGATGTATCAGCGCAAGTACGAGCAACGCTCGAATTTATTGCGCCGGCCCAATTACTTTTCTTTTGACAGCTCCGACGGCGGCGTTTTCCTGCGGTGTTACCGATGGGACTGCGTCAGCCTGGACGGTGGGGATTGGAAAATGTTTGATGCCCTGGTTCATGCGCTCGGCTGGCCCGCAAATCCGGCAGCCAATGAAACGCCGAATGGGGGAATCAAGACAATTCTGGAATGGCGCCGCTCCTCCCGGATAACCGCAGCGCTAACTGCAATGCATCCTTGAGGATTTCATTTGCCCGGCGATGGCTTTGTGCCTGCAGCTGATGGTTTGTGCGCCGGGCTGGCGCGTGGTGTGACGAAGATAGACTTCGATATCATCATGTGCACACCTTTATTTGAATCCACAAGCTGCGTAATGTGAAGGTCCGCCGCGACGCTCGCAAGCATGTAGGCGTCGTCTCGTGTTAGGTGCTTGTCATCCACCAGAAAATCAATCATTTGCCGCACGGCCTGCTTAGTCGCTTCGTTCAAATCCTGATTCATTCCCATGCTGATGTACTCCGTGGGAGTTTCCGCGCGCGGCCAGGCAAAATGCAAATCCTTGCGGACGATAAACTGAAACGTGCCGATCAGAGACGTTTCCATCGCGGTGATATCCACTTCACCATCGCCTTGCCCTGCGTGACCGTCGCCGACTTCAAACAGTGCGCCCGGCGCATTCACCGGAAGATAGAGCGTCGTGCCCGCGACGAGATACTTGTTGTCCATGTTGCCACCATAAACCCCCGGAGGAACGCTGCTCACGCGGCCCATCGCCGGCGGTGGCGCCACTCCCATGCTGCCGAAAAACGGGTGCAGCGGGATATCGATGCCTGGACCGAAGTTCGCGATCATTCGCTTTCTATCGAGTTGAATGATTTTCGTTTTCGAGTAGGGATAATCTTCGGGGAGAAACCCGCTGGTGCGGCCAAACCCGTTGTAGGCGTACGGAATCGCCAGCTGGATGGCCTTGATGCGAATTTCCAGCACATCACCGGGCTCGGCATCCTCGATGTATATCGGGCCGGTGAGAATGTGGCCGCCAGGACCTTTGTCAGTCACCGCATTTTCTACGTACAAATCCTTCAGCACTTGCTCCACTTGATCCGCCGGCACGCCGGCTGCGGCAAGCCGCGTCGGGCTTGACGTCAATACGGTATGAACCTGAACTGTGTCGCCGGACTTAACGCGCAGCGCCGGCGCCGACGTCGCGTCGTAGTGTCCCCACGCAACATTCGCCGGCGTGGGTTCGAGCTTAATGATGCTCGGCTTCGTTGCTGGCGCGGATTTCGGCTTCGGCGCGGATTGCTGGCACAGCGCGGTGGTTGCGCTTATCGCCGCGAGCGCGGCGACGCAAATTACACGATTCATGTGGAATCCTCCGGTGACCGGCGGGTAGTGTATCGCAAGAAACGCGGGGCTGCATCCGCCCGCACTCCTGAAATGACTCGAGGAAATGAGACAAACAGTTGCAACGAACTACGCCTTGACGATGCCGTCTGGTGCCATGGGTAGCGCGCGCAGGCGCACGCCGCATGCATGGAAGATGGCGTTGCCGATGGACGGCGCGAGCGCCATCAGCGGCACTTCCCCCGCGCCCGCGGGAATAATGTCGCGCCGATCCACCAGCACAACCTCGATCGGTGGGACATCCTTGAACCGCGGCACGCGATATTTTGAGAATTTCGGATTCAGGACGCGGCCATTTTCAAACTCGATGGCCTCGAAAAGCGCGCCGCCGAGACCCTGAATATTTGCGCCGAGCACCTGATTTCGCAGCCCATCCGGATTCACGATCGCGCCGCATTCAAATGCACAGACGATGCGAACGATTGTCAGGGCGTGCGTCGACGGATCAACGCTCACTTCGGCGCAGTTCGCCACGTAACCGCCTTTTTCGTAGCCGCACGCGCAACCGAATCCGTGATTCGTGGCGGGCTTGGACGCATTCCATCCGAACTTGTCCGCGGCGGCTTGCAATGCCTCTTTCAGACGCGTACCGGGCTGATCATCAGGTAGATTCTTCAGCCGGAACACGAGCGGGTCCACGTTTGCCGCGGCGGCCAAATCATCAATGTGCGATTCGCGCGCGAAGAAATTTGCCGTCGCCGCAAGTCCGCGATAGGAACCTTGGCGCAGAGGATACGCCGTCGGGTGAAACGCCTCGCGGCGATTCGTCACGGAGTAAGGAGCGTTCAATCCGGAATTGCCGGAGTTGTAGTTCGTGAATTCCCACGCCGCGAGCGTGCCATCGGCATTCACTCCGCCCCGAATGTCAATTACGCCCACGGGCCGGAAATATGCCCACGTGAATTCTTCTTCACGCGTCCAGGTGAGCTTCACCGGCTTTCCTGCCGCTTGCGCAATTCGCGCTGCTTCCACGGCGCATTCGCCGGTATGCTTCCCACCGTAGCCCGATCCCATGTCCGGCATTTGCACGCGCACTTTTTCCTGCGGCATCTTGAATGCAGCCGCCAATTCCTGCTGCACGCCGAAAGGCCGCTGCGTGCCGGTGGAAACCCATAGTTCGCCGTTGTCCCAGCTCGCCACCGCCGAACGCGGTTCAAGTGGAGCATGCGCGATGTACGCAACTTTATAAGTCGCGTCCAACTTGTGCGCCGCTGCCGCAAGTCCCGCATCGACCGAATTGTCATTCTGCTGTTGCGGCTGTCCGCCGCCTTCGCCGCCGCGCCCACGGCCGCCACCACCGCCTCCGCCGCGTCCCGCCTGCACATTGGCTTTCAGATAGTCGTAAATATTTGCGCTTGAAGGTTGCGCGGGCCCGGGCGTCCAAACCGCTTTAATCACCTTTAATGCCTGCTCCGCTGTCTGCTGATCTGGTGCCGCAACGCCAACGAAATCTCCGTCATGCACAACCGTCACGCCTGGCATCGCCTGCGCCGCGCTTGCATCCAGCGACGCAAGCGTTGCGCCGACGCTGTCGGGCCGCAGCACCTTGCTGTATAGCATTCCCTGCAATTTAATGTCGGACGTGTATTTGTGGCGGCCGGTCACGAAGTCGCGGCCATCCACTTTCTTCATTGGCTGGCCCGCTACGGTCCATTCTGTCGCGGGAATCAACGGATCATTTTCCGGAATATTCACGGCGAGCGCCTGACCCTTCGCGAGTTGCCCATACGTCAGTGTGCGATGCGTTTCCGGGTCCGTGATTTTTCCGTTGGCTGCGACCAGGCGCAGTGTGTCTACGTTCCACTGCTTTGCGGCCAGGTCGCGCAGCGTGTCGCACGCGGAAGACGCGATGTGTCGCAATCGCATTCCCATTTGCGGCGTGGATTGACTGCCGAATGTGCCTTGATCAAATGGCGTGAGTTTGGTATCGCCCATCACCATGCTGATGGAATCGAATGGCGCGCGAAGTTCTTCCGCCACCACCTGTGCGAGCGAGGTCCGGATGTTCTGCCCAATCTCAACTTTTCCGGTGAACACTGTGATGTGTCCGTCTTCATCGATATGCAACCACGCGGAAATATCGTTCGGAACATTTTGCCGGCCAAATCCGCCACGGCCGGATTCTCCCTGCTGCTGTGCGAACGCGCCCTTGGAAATCAGGAAGACGGCGATTCCGGCGCCGATAATTTTCGCGAAATCACGGCGGTCAATTTCAAAATGGTGAACTGGAGGGTTGTGCAGTTCGTAGCGTTCCGGTTCGAGGACCACTTCAGGAGCGAAATCGTCTCTCATGTTCATGCCGCTCCTTTCGCCGCCACGCTCTTCAGTCCCGCAGCCGCCTGCCGGATTGCCGCCACAATTCGCGGCTGCGTGCCGCATCGGCAAATATTGCCTTGCATGAACTCCGTGATTTGCGCATCGGTGGGATCGTGCATCGTGTTTAGCAGCGAAACACCCGTCATGATCATTCCGGATGTGCAGTAGGCGCACTGCATCGCGCCTTGGTCGAGAAAGGCCTGCTGCAGCGGATGGAGTCTGCCGTTCTTTTCCAGCCCTTCAATCGTGGTGATCGCTTTTTTGCCGATGGTGCCAACCGTTGTGACGCAGGAATGCCGTGGATTGCCGTCAATCAGAACCGTGCAGGCGCCGCACTGACCTTCTCCGCAACCGTATTTGCTGCCGGTGAGGTCCAGCTGGTCGCGCAACACGCTCAGCAAGGAGGTATCCGGCGCGGCGTCAATTTTGTAGGGCTTCCCGTTCACCTGGATTTCGGTTACGCGGGCTTTGGCGATGTTCGATGATTGCGTAGGCATAGGCACCTTCAAGCGGCCTGTGGGTGGACCGCAAAGATCATGCTAATCCCGCGAAGCTGTCAGTTCAAGAGATTGCCTCAAGGAGAGTCGTGTTCGATTTCTCTTCTCCGAGGTGAGGTCGGGGTCTATGCGCCGCAAGTCGCTGTGCTTGCTGGAGTTGCGCGCATGGAGCAGTCGCAGCCGGGCCTTCACGATCCGCGATTTCGCCCGGTCGTCGTGAGCAGTGCTCCACCGGCGCCCGTCAGCGCCGCCGCGTAAATGAAGCCCGCCGCCGGCGAAACCGCCGACCACAAAAATCCAACGATCATACTCGACGCAAAATCCCCAATGCCGTTCACCGACGCGAGCACGCCGTAACCGGTCGCGCGAATCTCGCGCGGCAGCAATTCCGTCGCGACGCTTCTTTCCACCGTATCCTGAATCGCGACGTACACGCCCGCCAATCCAAACAGCGCCGCAAGAGGAGCGATTTGCGCTGGTGCAAAAATGAATCCGACAAAGGTCACGCCCGCGAGCAAATATCCCGTTGCCAAAATTCCGCGATGGCCAAATCGATCGCCCAGCGCTCCCGCAGGAAAACACGCGAGTGCCGCGATCAAATTGTGAAATGCATATAGCGCCACGCCCATCGCGCCGGCCCGCACCGCGCCGTGAGCGGGCGTCAATAACTGAATTGCCCGCAGAATCAGCAGCGTCACCGCGAAATCACCCAATCCGAATAGCGCCACGGCCTGCAAATATTGCCGGAACTCGCGCGGCAGCTGCGCCAGGCTCGCGAAAAAGGGAAGCGCGCGATGCTCGCCTTGCTTCGCGCTCGCGGGCGCAAGCATCGCAAAAGTCAGCGCGGCAAGTCCGCCCGGCAGCAGCGTCCAACGCATCGCGTGATTGACGGAAATCATTGCCGCGAGCGCCGTCGCGCAGAGCGGCCCCAGAATCGCGCCGGTGGTATCCATTGCGCGCTCAAAACCGAATGCGCGGCCCACTTGCGACGGCGCTACTGCGTCAGACAGCAAAACATCTCTTGCGGGACCGCGCACGCCGCGGCCGATCCATGCCACCGCTCGTGCAGCCAGCAATTGCGGCCACGCGCCGGCAAATCCAAATGCAAAGGTCGAAAACGCCAGAAGCAGTTGTCCACCGACGACGATCGGCTTTCGCAGCGCCGGACGATCCGCGATCCAGCCGCCGCCGAGCTTTGCGAAACTCGAAAGCCCATCCGCCACGCCTTCGATAACGCCGAGTGCGTACGCCGGCGCGCCGAGGCTCGCAGCCAGCAGCGGCAGCATCGCCGACGCGGCTTCGTAGCCCCAATCGGCGAGAAGGCTCGCGAGCGCGATGCCGAAGACGCCGCGCGTCAGCCAGCGTGCTGATCCATTGACGCGAGGATCCTGCGGAGTGGGCGTCATGTGTATCTTAAAATCTCAAGAAAACATCACTCGCATGCAGAAGTACCGGAACTGGGGAGAAAACTCACTTGGGAGGTGCTGGTGGCTGGCCGTTGCCCTTTGCCGTAACGACGATGCTCGCGAGGTATGAATTTCCGCCGGAAACGACCAAATCCGCTTTGATCTTGTCGCCGGCGTTCACTTGATCCAGTAACTTCGGGTCCTGCACTGAATATGGCATCTCCATCGCCATCATAAAACCGGGAATCTCATCGCCGTCCACATCAAGCGATTTGTTTGCCTTGTCCACAGAGACGACGCGCCCCGTGAGTTGAAAGTGTCTGACGCCGCCGGTGTCGGCGGTCGGCTGCTTTTCGCAGGACGCCGCGAAAACGCCGCACAAAAACGCAGCAGCGCAAAGAAACAATACTCGACGAAGCCGCGTGTGCGGAATTCCACGCCCTTCGTGCGTTTTTCTCACGCATGAAATGGAGTTTCGCACACGCTCTCCTTCGTCATGGCGCTATAACGCATTCACATTAATAGTGGAAACGGTAGCGAAATTCCACATATATCTCGCGCGGATCGTTCCAGTGGAAACCTCCAAACGTCAGGCTGTTGTCCAGCTGAACGCGAGTGTTCGCGACGTTCAACGCAGTAATCGCGACGCTATACTTTTCAGCGAATGTTTTGCCGACGGCGAGATCAAAGGTCGTGTGCGCGGGCAAATACGGCCCTGGATATTGAGCGTTAGGCATTCCAAACAAACCATTCGTGAATCCCGAGCCGTAATAAACGTTCACCGATGCGTAGCTCTGCCACGGCAACCTCCCGTTGAAGCCGATGTCCAGCGTATTGCGTTGGTCGTGATCCACCGGAGAAAATCCCGGAGGAATATCCAATCCACAGGAGGGGTCGATCATGCCATCGATTATCGGGCAGATCAGCCCGCCCGTAATAGGCGATGTCGCCTGCGCGATTTGATTCGCATAAGAAAGATGAAGCTGGCCGTGATGCCACAAATCCGGCGACCGCAGCGTTGTTTCCCACCCTTGAATCAGCGCCTGCGCCCAGGTAATGGGCCAGAATAGATTCGATTCGCCGATATTGTTGTGGTCCAGCCAGTTCGTCGCGTGCGTTTGATAATTATCCATATCCAGCGTCCACCCGCGGTAAGGAATCAGCAGGCCCACTTGCCATTCCTTGTCGCGCTCGCCGCGCAGTGGCGCGAACGTAAAATCCTGACTATTCGCTAGGCCAAGCAACGCTCCGGTCGCGGTGACGAGCGGCGGCGGCTGGTAGTAATCACCGTAGAATCCCCGGAAGACCCAATTCAATCGCGGGACTTTTACCGTTACACCAAATCGCGGGTCCGTCGCATTTTCTGTGATATCTGCGGTAAAGTGCGATTCGCGAAGCCCCGCAATTATGGTCAACCAGGAACTTATCTTGAATTTGTCGTTGATAAATTCCTCGGCGACACCCCCGTTAACGCCAATGGAGGAAGCGGGGAAATTCTCACTCCCATCTGTAAAAACATTATTGAAATAGTTGTATTGGTGCTGGCCGAATCCATATACGCCCGTTTGGAGATCGTTTCTCCAAAACGTCGCATTGAGCGCCGCCTGCAAGCCGCCGTAATTGGCGTCCTGATTCGTCGATGTAATCACAGGAAAATCGTCGGGTCCGCCTTGATAGTCCGCGCTGTTGTAATGGTAGAAGGGGGAAACCGTCAGCAGCAGATTTTGGTTGAAGGTATGAATCCAGGAGAACGCAACATAGCCGTCGGACTCGTGCTCGCCGTCGCGCAGGCCATAACTCGGTGATTCTCCCGCAGCCTCCAGGATTTGATTGCCCGTCGAGTCAGGATTCGGATCGATCGGGATCTGGTAGTAGTCCCGCCGGAGGGAAGTGACCAGACGGAGCTGATTTTTGGAATCCAGATTGTAAATGAACGATGCAAATCCGCCGTAACCGTTTTCCGCATCGTGATCGACCTGGGGGATCGGAGTTTGAAGTCCGTAGTTGCTGCGATTGCCGTTCAAGCTGAGGTAGTACGCGAACCGCTGCGTGTGCGCTCCGCAGCTGAGCTGGTCGTTAGTCTGATAGAAAGTTCCAAAACTCGTGACGAGATCGCATTCGTTGTCGCGCTCAAATCCGGTGCGAGGCACGATGTTGAAGATCCCGTAGGTACGATCGCCATAATCCGCGTCATAGCTACCGCGCTGGATTTCCAGGACGTCAATGTCCTTCGGATCGATCTGAGGAGCAAGATTGCTCGCAATGTTTGTGTTGGGTATGGGCACACCGTCAATCAGCCATTCCACTTGATGGCCGCCTCGCATGTGCAGCATGTCGTGCGTTACATATGCGGCCGGCACGTAGTCGGTAATCATCTGCAGAGAATTCGTGCGGTCTGCTCCCGGAGTTTCCTGCACGTCTTCACGGTTCAACAATGTTGTTGGGGTGACGGTATCGGTAGTTGCTTCAACGGGCGTTCCGGAGACCACAACGCCTTGGCTGATTCCCCCAAGTGTCAGCTCAAAATGCAAAACAGGGGTGGTGTCGGATTGAACGACTGCGTCCTGCTGGATTTCTCGAAACCCCTGTGCTGATACTGTGACCGTGTAGTTGCCAATCGGTACAGAAGTGAATTCAAACTCGCCGTCATCGTTGGTGTCCTGCGTCTGAGACCAATCTGTTGTTTGGGCCTTGAGCGTAACGTGAGCACCGTGAATCGGCCTGTGTTGCGGATCATGGATTATTCCACGCACTCGTCCGAAGATTGTAGCCAAGGAACTACCTGAAAGCATCAATAACCACACAATTACGATAGAAACTCTAAATCGCATATTCCTCCTCGCCCTTCTTTTTTGAAATGAATCGGCATAATTCCGGACGAGACACGTCTGCGTCCGGACCGTTCACGTTTTGCTTTGGGAGCTAGGAAAGAGAGTTTCGAGGAGGGGGCGTTTCAGGCAACTGCCGAATGAACGGGTTATTTTCCATCGCCTCCGTGATTACCGGCGACTCCACCAAAGAAATCGCATATCGCGCCGGTGACGGCAAGATGTAAAGGCCTATTCCGATCACATTTCCGTCGCGGCTGCGGCAGGAACAACTTTGTAAATCCGCATGCTTGGAACTATGCGAGTGCATTGGGCAATCCGGCATCATTTTCCGCGCGGCGGATTGCTTTGCCGTGTGCCCGGCCCGCAAGCACATACCACCCGCACAACAGTCGGGGGTCTTCGTGGGGAGAATCGCGGCCGAGAGAGGAATGGCGTAAATCCCCGCGAACAACAGGAGCAAAATCGAACTCGTGACGCGCCGAATCATGGTGAGTGCAGCCGTCGGCATTCTACAGCGGTCCAGCATCTGAATCAACCGGCTGGAATCTCCTCAGCGAAGCTGTCCGGCGCTTGCTGGAGACGCAAGAAACTTGTGCAGTTCTTTTTCCGCGGTTGTTGTGCCGCTAAATCGGCTGGTCTGGGTGACCGGGGCTTCGAGCGCGAGCGGATCCACACTGAGTCCCGCCTCCACCTCGGCTCGGCCAAGGGCCGGCTCATGCCGCCGGAAGGCGATTCGCGCGCGATAGACGTGCGCCCATGCGTAATAGGCGTCACTCGTGCGCATATCAAATGACGCGAGCTGCAGGACATCTCCCAATTGATCGTACGCGGCGTCGAGCTGGCCTCGATGGAAGTAGAGCAGACCCAGCTCGAAACGCGTTTCCTGTTCGTGTCCCGAAAGGTCTTCGGGATCGAGCTGCAGCGCCCTCGTGCAATCGGCTTCTGCGCCATCCAAATCAACTTGGTAAACCGCGCGGCGCGCTGCCGCGATCAGCGTTTGTTCGGCGAGATTGAGTCGGGCCGGCTCCGTCCAGCGAAGGACTCGCTCATCCGGATCAACCTCGACGTTGATGACAGGCGCGGGAACGATGATCGTGTACGGCGTAGCTGGGCCGCGCGTCGTGACGTTTTGCGTGATCAATCCTTTTGATGTTTCAACTCGCAATTCAACGCGGGCGCTGAACGAAGCCGGTGCGCCATACACCAGGACTTCTCCGGTGACTTCATCGGCAGACAACGACGGTGTGCGACGAACAATAATTTGCGGGACTTCCGTGCCCCCGATGTAATACGAGAAGAACCAATGCAGTTCACGGCCTGAGATTTCCTCCGCGACAGCACGAAAATCTGCGATGCGGGCGGACCGGCCCGCGAAGCGGCTTAGATACACGCGCAGCGAACGATCCACGTTTTCCTGGCCAATCACGGCTTCGAGCGTGCGCCACACGAGCATGCCGCGCGCGTAGAGCGTTTGCTGGGTCACATCATTCCCAAGCGCAAAAAGCTTAAGGCCAAGCGAGATTGGCTGCAATGGATCAGATGCCAGAGCATCGCGCATCGCCATTTGCACCAGGCGGCGAGCCTCGGCTGGATTTCGCGCCTCCAAATACCGTAGGGCCAGATACTGACCGAGCGATTCGGCGAGCCAACCGTCCTCTTCGGTCGCATGCGCGACCTGCTGCGGAAACCATTGATGTGCAATTTCGTGCGGTAAAAAATATGGCGAGTAGCCTTCCCGGCCGAAATGCTTCAAATCGTCTTCGTTCATTACCAGAAAGCCCGGGCCGGAATATCCGACCTCGGTATGTACTCCCGGGAAGCCGGGCAAGATCGTGAATTCAGAAAAGGGCGGAGGCCCGAGCATCTTTGCGAATTGAGAGAGCGCGCTCGCGGCCTGAGCTGCGGCTTTGCGCGCTGGCTCCGAGAAAGGATCCGGCAGGCATACGCGGATCGCAGGCTCCGTGCCAGACGTCGGCGCGGCGCCGGTCTGCACGAACGTGGCCTGCAATTTTTCCGGCGTCGCAGCGATCGCACGCGAGTAAACGGGTCTCGTCGTGGTGAAATCATAAACCGTCCGCTCGCGCAGTTCCGTAGACGTTCTGGTGCCGCCCGCAGCGGCCGTCCATCCCGCAGGCACAATGATGCGGATGCGATGCTGCGCAAACGCGGTGGGATCGATTGTGGGGTACCAACCCGATTCGTCGCGCAGAAGGATGCCGGCAGCGCTGACGTAATCAAGTGAGTCGGCGGGCGCAATACCGGAATAGCTGACGCGCAGTGTGATTTCCCCGGCGGTGGGCGCATGAAGCGTGACGTTCACACGAGGCGAGTTCTCGTCCGCATCACGAACGAACGCCAATTCGGTGTGAGTTGCTTGCTCGATTCGCGAAATCTTTAGCTGGCGGTTCAGCATCAGCGTGACGCTGCTGACCGGTGCGGATGCACGAAGTGTCAGAGTGGCGGTCGCCCTCAGCGAGCCGGCATCCGGCCGAAGTGCGACCCAGATGTCGTATCGTTCGATTTGGACAGATTTTGCGGAATCAGCCGCTCGCGCGAAATTCGGCAAAATGGCAAGGAAAACCAGGGCAAACCGGAGCCCGCGCTGCATGCTCATCCGGGCGCTCCCAAGGCGCGCTTGACATTGCCCGGCGATGGCCGCTATACAAAGAGCCATGGCGCAATCCTATCTAATTTTTGATCTCGGAGCGAATGAAGAATCGGTCCAACAAGCCAGGCATCGGCTGGCCGGTTGGCGGCAAGCGTTTCATCTGGCGAACAAGCTGGAGTTCAGGCTCGAACGTAAGGAGCCGGCGAAGAAAGGCGAAAAGGAAGACACGCGAATCATCGTCCGGCTGGATTTCTCAGAGCACGAAAAGTTGTCGCATCAGCGCTGGCTCGACCGGATTCCCTCCGAGGAGCCATTCAAGAGCGCGAAGACGCAAATTGCCAAACACGGCGAGGCCGAATTCACGAAAGCTGCCGAGCTTTTCGATTCACTCGATCAAGCGCAACGCGCCGGTGACCGCGCAACCCGCAATCGCTAATGCGTAGGGGCGGGGTCCCAAGCAGAGCTCAGACGCGAAAAACCTGCCGCTGCAACGCTTCCAGCAACCTCCGTTTGAATTCGATTCAGCGTTTTCGCGGAATTAGCTATAATTCTTGAGCAACACCTGCCGTCCCCGAAGAGAGCGCGAAAAGCAAATGCCCGTGCAGACCCGAACCAAGCCGGAGAAAGCCGCGACAGCCAACTATCACGGCCTGAAGCCCGCGCAGCTGATCAAGATGTATCGCACCATGCTGCTTTCGCGCCTGCTGGACGACCGCGAAATTCAAATCAAGCGTCAGAACAAAACTTATTTTCAGATCAGCGGAGCGGGCCACGAAGCAATTCTCGTCGCCGCGGCGGAATCGCTGAAACCGGCGCACGACTGGTTCTGCGCTTACTATCGCGACCGCGCGCTGTGCCTCGCGTTGGGCGTCACGCCGTACGAAATGTTGCTCGAAGCCGTCGGCGGCAAGCATGATCCCGCGTCCGGCGGTCGCCAGATGCCATCACACTGGGGCCACGCGTCCTACAACATCGTTACGCGGTCTTCGCCCACGGGCACCCAATTCCTGCAGGCCGTGGGAATCGCCGAAGCTTCATTTTATTTTGACGGCAATAAGAAAGCGCTCGATGAAGCGCGCAAAGCGCCGCTTGGCAAGTCCGTCACTCATTTCGGCGATGAAGTCGTCTACGTGTCTTCCGGCGAAGGCGCCACCAGCGAAGGCGAGTTCTTCGAGTCGCTGAACACAGCTTGCGCCAAGAAGCTTCCGGTGGTTTATCTGGTGGAGGACAACGGCTTCGCGATATCCGTCCCCGTAGAAGTGCAGACTGCCGGCGGCAGCATTTCCAAGCTTGTCTCGAATTTTCCGGGCTTGCTTGTGCAGGAATGCGACGGTACGGATGTGCTCGAAAGCTATGACACGTTCAAGCGCGCCGTGGAATATTGCCGCATGCGCAAAGGTCCGGCACTCGTGCACGCGCACGTCACGCGCCCGTATTCGCATTCATATTCCGACGACGAAAAACTATACAAGACGCCCGCCGAGCGGACCGAAGAGGAAAGCCGCGATGCCGTTCCACGCTTCGCCAATTTCCTGCAGCAGGAAGGAATTCTCAGCAAGGCCGAGCTCGCTTCGCTGAAGGCTGACGTCGAAACCGAGATCCTTGCAGCAACGGATAAAGCGCTGGAAGCCGAATTGCCCGCGCCAGACTCCGTGCTTAACTGGGTGTATTCGCCGGACGTTGACCCGACTTCCGCCAAATTCGCCACGCGGCCGAAATTTTCCGGCGATCAGAAAACAATGGTGGACATGATCGCCGCCACGCTGAATCACGAGATGGGGCGGGACGAACGCATCGTCGTGTTCGGTGAAGACGTCGCCGATTGCAGCCGTGAAACAAATATCTGCGAGGTGAAAGGGAAGGGCGGCGTATTCAAAGCGACCTCTGGCTTGCAGCGCGCCTACGGTTCTTCGCGCGCGTTCAATTCACCGCTGGCCGAAGCCAACATCGTCGGCCGCGCCATCGGCATGGCCATCCGCGGGATGAAGCCCGTCGCAGAAATTCAGTTTTTCGATTACATCTGGCCCGCGATGATGCAGCTTCGCAACGAACTCCCGCTGATTCGCTGGCGCTCGGCCGGCGCGTTTAAGAGTCCCGCGGTGATTCGCGTTCCGATCGGTGGATATCTTTCCGGTGGCGCGATTTATCACAGCCAGTGCGGTGAAGTGATTTTCACGCACACGCCCGGCCTGCGCGTCGTGATGCCGTGCACGGCGCTCGATGTCGCTGGACTTCTGCGTACGGCGGTCCGGTGCGATGATCCGGTGATGTTCCTCGAGCACAAACACCTTTATCGCCAGCCGTACAACCGCTCGCAGGACCCCGGTCCGGATTACATGATTCCGTTCGGCAAGGCGAAAGTGGTCCGCGAAGGCTCCGACGCAAGCATCATCACTTACGGTGCATTGGTTCATCGCGCGGAAGTTGCCGCGCAGCAACTCGAGCGCGACGGCGTGTCCGTTGAAATTGTGGATTTGCGCTCTCTTTCTCCGTATGACTGGGAAGCCATCGCTGCCACAGTCGCAAAGACAAGTCGCGTCATCGTCGCTTACGAAGACACGCTTTCGTGGGGTTACGGCGCGGAGATCGCCGCGCGCATCGGAGACGAGTTGTTCGACAGTTTGGACGCGCCGGTCCGCCGCGTTGCTGCCATGGATAGCTTCTGCGCTTACCAGCCCAAGCTCGAAGATGAAATCCTGCCTCAAACCGAAGACATCGTTTCCACCGTACGGCGCCTGCTCGAATACTAGTCCGCCTGAATCGCTAACAATCTCGGCAGCCCCACCGCGCTTTTCCTTTTCAATGGAACTTTTTGCGGGGCATCCCCGTACTAGAGGGTAGAATCTGTTGTTTAGAAAGGTCGGCTGCGTGAGGTTACCCGAGCCGGCTGAAAATCATGGAGGCGGCTATGTATTGCTCAGCTTGCGGGCGGGAAATCGTTAACGAATCGAATTTTTGCTATCTATGCGGTGCGCGCCAGACGAGCGCTCGCGCCTACTATCGTCCGCAGACCCGCCTGGAGCGCTCCGCGACGGACTACAAAATCGCCGGCGTGTGCGGCGGACTCGCAAAGCACTGGGATTTGGACCCAACGCTCGTGCGTGTTGTGTGGGTCCTGCTCGTGCTGTTCCCGGTGCCTTTTGTGCCGGCCGTTCTTGGCTACTTCGTCTGCTGGATTGTGATACCGAAGGAGCAGCTGCCCGTTTACGTCGCTGCCCCGGCTGCGGCAGCGCCCGGCGCAATGAACGCGCAGCCTCGCTGAGCCGATTCGCGCTGATTATTCGTACCGCAGCGCCACGATGGGATCCACCCGCATCGCGCGCCGGGCCGGAATGTAGCACGCCGTCAGCGCCACAAAGATCAACACCAGCGCGACGGCGCCAAATGTGATTGGGTCCGTCGCGCCCACGCCATAGAGCAGCTTCGCCATCAGTCTCGTCACGCCAAAAGCCACAACTATGCCGATGGTAATCCCCGCCAGCGTCATTTTCGCGCCTGCGCCCAGCACCAGCTTCATCACGTCGCCTTGCTGCGCGCCCAAGGCCATACGGATGCCGATTTCGTGAGTTCGCTCACCGACCAGGTACGACACCACGCCGTAAATTCCAATTGTCGAAAGGATCAGCGCCAGCGCCGCGAACACGCCGAGCAGGATCATCGAAAATCTCCGCGACGCCAGCGAACCCGCGACGACTTCGTCCATCGTCTGAAAGTTGTAGACCACTTCCTCCGCGTTGTGCGCTTGCACAGTCGCGCGCAAATCGTTCATCACGCTGCTCTGCGGACCCTGAGTCCTCGTGATATATCCCAAGCCGCCCGAAAGCAGCGGAATAAACCGGTCCGGCAACTGCGAGAACGGCATATACAACTGCGCTTGAATCGCCGCTTTCGCATCCGAATCCAGACCAAAGTGTTTCACGTGGCCTGCGATGCCAACGATTTCCGGCTGCAAATCAACGATTGCCAAATTCACATGTTTGCCGATGGGATCCTGTCCGGGGAAGTATTTGTGCGCGAAATAATCGTCGATCACGATCACCGGTGGCGATTTTTCACTGTCCGCGTCCGTCAAAAATCTTCCGCGCAGCAGCGGTGTCCCCATCACTTTTAGATAATCCGGCTCGACCAGATAAAAGAGCGACACCTTCATGCCTTGCATGGAAGTCGGCTTCGGTTCATTCTCCAACCAGAAGGGAAATTCCGAATCGCCCTGCATCGGCAGCGAGCCGCCCGCCAGACTCGCATACTGCATGCCCGGAATCCCGGTAATCACGCGATTCAGCTCGCGCATTGCGGCGCGCGCAGCCGGGGGATCGTTCGTGAATCCCTTGGGAACCGAAACGTCAAAAATCAATGTGTTATGCGGATTGAATCCTGGATTCACTTCCCACAGCGCCGCCAGGCTGCGGAGCATCAGCCCTGCTCCGATCAGAAGCACCAGCGCCAACGCCATTTCCACCGCCACGAAAACGCCCTGCGCTCTGTGCTGCGCGCCACTCGATCCGCGCCCACCTTCCTTTAATGTTTCTCCCAGATTTGAACGTGAAAGTTTCAGCGCGGGCGCAAGTCCAAACAGTATTCCGACGAGGCATGAAATCCCCAGCGTAAAAAGCAATACGTGCATATCCAAACCGACTTCGCGTTCTCGCGGCAGCGCCTGCGGCAGCGTTTTCAGCATTGCTCCCGTGCCCCAGTAAGCAATCAGCAATCCCAGTCCGCCGCCCACCACCGAAAGCAGCACACTTTCGGTCAACAGTTGCCGCACCACTCGACCCTTGCCCGCTCCCATCGCCGCCCGGATCGCGAACTCTCGCGTGCGGCCCGTCGCCCGAGCCAGCAATAAATTCGCCACATTAGCGCACGCAATCAGCAACACAAATCCAACGGCTCCGAGTAGCACGACCAGAAACGGCTGCACGTCTCCCACCAGGTCCTTTTTCCAGGAAATCACCCCGATTCCCACACCTTTGTCCGCGTCTGGATATTCCGCGGCGAGTCCGTGAGCAACGCTATCCATATTCAGTTGCGCTTGCTGAATTGTCGCGCCGGGTTTCAGCCTCCCAATGGAATTGGTTCCGAAACTTACGGATCGATTGCGGAATGTCTTGTCATCCCA
>Ga0335078_10004722_pt1 | contig 20172 bp, 14 predicted proteins | sample Lox_Sample_32_FD_206711 | JGI IMG/M metagenome (GOLD analysis project Ga0335078, IMG submission 206711) | Soil microbial communities from Loxahatchee National Wildlife Refuge, Florida, United States - Lox_Sample_3.2 | ecosystem: Environmental > Terrestrial > Soil > Wetlands | place: USA... | reverse complement strand
TGAACGCTCACGACCCCGATACCACCGAGCAGCGCTACCTCGAGGTGATCTACCGCAAGACCGCGCGGCTCTTCGAGGCGGGCGCGGAAGTGGCGGCGGTGCTGGCGGGTGCGCCGATGGAGCTGCGCCGTGCGCTCTCGGCCTACGGCCGCCATCTCGGCACCGCCTACCAGCTGGTCGATGACGTGCTCGACTACCGCTCGAGCCCCGAGCAGCGCGGCAAGAATCTAGGCGACGATCTCGCCGAGGGCAAACCCACGCTGCCGCTGATTCACGCGCTGCGCAACGGCAGCGAGGCCGAGCGCGCCGCCATCCGCCAGGCGATCAAGGAAGGCGGCCGCGGCCAGCTGTCCACCATCATCGAGGCGATCGAGTCGACCGGCGGTCTCGACTACGCGGCGCGTCTCGCGCGCGCCGAGGGCGATGCGGCGCTGCGCGCGCTCGCGCCGCTGGCCGATTCCTCTTATAAGAGCGGGCTCGCGGCGCTCGCCAATTTCGCGGTCGAGCACACCACCTAGAGGAGAGAAGACCAATGAGAGCTGTCAAGTTCAGCGGTGCACTTCTGGGCGCAGCGGCGGCGCTGCTCACCGGCCTGCCGGCGGCCGCGGACGAGGCGCCCGCACCCGCGCCCGAGACCATTGTGCTCAAGGCGGCCCACATCTTCGATGCCACCGGCACCTCGTTGAAGGACGGCGCGGTGATCGTGGTGCGCGGCGACCGCATCGTCTCGGTGGGTGGCGCAGCCCCCGCCGGGGCGCGCGTGATGGATCTCGGCGATGCGACCCTGTTGCCGGGATTCATCGACGCGCACACGCATCTCACGATGGAGTTCTCCGACAACTACTACAAGAAGTTCCACGACGACCTGCTCCGCTTCCCGCAGGAAGACGCGCTGTACGGTGCGTTGTATGCCAAACGCACCCTGGAAGCAGGCTTCACCACCGTGCGCAACGTCGGCGCCGGCGACTTCACCGACATCGCGCTGCGCAACGCCATCAACGCCGGTGTCACCGAAGGACCGCGCATGGTCACGGCCGCGCACGGCATCGGCTCGCCGGGCGGGCATTTCGACGCCCCGTCCTTCCCGCCGGATCTGGTGAAACCCGAGGGGCCGATCGAAGGGATCTGCTCAGGTCCCGAGAGCTGCCGCGAGGCGGTGCGCTACCAGATGAAGTGGGGAGCGGAGGTCATCAAGATCGCCGCGAGCGGCGGCGTGCTGTCCGAGGCCGATCCGGTCGACGTGCCGCAGCTGACGCTGGAGGAAATGAAGGCGATCGTCTCCGAGGCGCACGCCTGGCGGCGCAAAGTCGCCGCTCACTGCCACGGCGATGCCGCCGCACGGCTCGCCATCGAGGCCGGCGTCGACTCCATCGAGCACGGCAGCTTTCTCACCGAGGACACGCTCAAGCTCATGAAGGCGAAGGGCGTATGGCTCGTGCCAACGCGCATCACCGTCGAGTGGGTCATGAAAAAGGTGGACACCTACCCGCCGAAGATCGCCGCCAAGGCGCGTGCCGCGGCCGCAGCCCACGCCAACATGTTCAAGACCGCACTCAAGGTCGGCGTGCTGATCGCGCTCGGAACCGACGCCGGGGTCTACCCGCACGGCATGAATGGCCAGGAGTTCGGCTCGTACGTGGCCCTGGGGATGAGCCCGGCGCAGGCGCTGCTCTCCGGCACGCGCGACGGCGCGAAGCTCCTCGGCATCGATTCGGACGTGGGCACGCTGGAAGCCGGCAAGGTCGCCGACATCGTGGTGGTCCCGGGCAACGTGCTCACCGATATCCGCGCCACCGAGCACCCGGTGCTCGTCATGCACCTCGGCAAGGTCGTGCCCCTGCCGGACGCGAAGGCGCGGGCTGCCGCAATGGCGGCCGGCAACGCTGCTGCGGACGTGCCGGTGGAGGTCCTGGACGCCTTCTTCTGAGTAAGCGGTAAGCATTGAAGGCGGGAGTTCCCTTCAGTAGACTGCGCGGCCCGCGCGGGTCGCGCAGTCGCTCTCGCCTTTATCTCGGGGTGTAGCTCAGCCTGGTAGAGCACTACGTTCGGGACGTAGGAGTCGCAGGTTCAAATCCTGTCACCCCGACCATTGATTTCATTCGATATCTTTCAGCCGAGTCGCTTGCTGGTTCCTACCGTATGGCGTGCACGTAGGAGTCTCGGGTTCAAATCGACGCGACTATGTCCGCGGTTTATAGCATCGATTGGTTCTTGTGCGATGACGCGTCAATCGAGCGCAGCATTGGCCAACGTGCATTCGGGCTCGTTAGTCACCTTTCCGTGCTGATAGACGGGCCAGATTGCCGCCCGTAGCGACCTCCCTACCAGTTTCCCGCTTTGCCGCTAAGCCCTAGTCTTTAAATACAGGGCGGATAGACAGAGAAATGAACTGTGTTTCGTTGATCTGTACGGTACACGACGAGGTGGGGCTCGCGAACGTCTCAGAATTGCGCGCAGTCCTGGAGCGCGTTCGGCCGGAGGTCATTTTCTTGGAGGTCCCTCTTGCGGCTCTTGACGACTACTACGTGATCTGTAGCCGAAGTAATCTCGAGTCACTCGCGGTAAGAACATACCGGGAGAATCGTCCAGTCAAACTCGTTCCAGTAGACCTGCCTACCCCCGAGGCAGAGTTTTTTGAGAAGGTTGATTATTTGCACAGGAGAATAAGGGCAGAGAGTCCCGAATACCGTCAGCTGATGGCTCGGGACACCGCCTGTATGAGAGCGCATGGATTTGCGTATCTCAATAGCGAGGATTGCAGCAGTCTCTGGTCCGATGCTTATATGGAGATGCTGAGCACAATAAGAAGACTAGACGACGCCACGCTCATGGAGATTTTCGATTCGTGGAAGGAGACGATAGATCACCGTGAAAATGAAATGATGAAAAACGTACAAGAATATTGCAGAGCGAATACCTTCGATGTGGGCGTATTTCTAGTTGGCGCGGCGCATCGGCAGCCCATCATCGACAAATCAAGAGAGGAACTTTCGATTGATTCCAACATGCGGTGGGATTTTTCAGCCAGATAACCTGGCAGATTGGCGCATAGCAAAGCTTTCAATTGGACAGACGGACACTCAACCATCATCGGCGCTCTCATCTTCGGAGCCGACCTCGAAGACGGATTTCTCACGGTAAGGCCAGCGCCGATCAGACTCGGGATCCGGCGTGTAGTCTTGGCCAAGCTTGAAAGCTTTATCCCAGTCGCCCCCCAAGAGCCGCCCGAATGACTTCTTCATCCGATCAAGGTCATTCTGGAAATGGTAGGTGGAGCTCTCCTCAAACTCTCCGCTCCTTAAGGCCCGGCCCAGCGGGTCGAGTTCGTTTACGTAGCGCTCGGCCCAGTCAAGATAGTCGATAGTTTCTTCTCGGAAGCGCACGGGCAGCGCCTGCCCGCCGAGCGCGTGCCGAGCCGCCTTTATATACCGGCGGAGGTACCGCGCGCGGTGCCAAGCGCCCGCATCCGCTTCGAGCTGCGTGATGAGCGTCTGGTTGGCATCTCGTAGCGCCTCCCGTTCTTTCCGGCGGCGCTCCTGCTCTTCGCGTTCGCGTGCCTCGCGCTCGTCCTTCTCGCGACGCTCCTTGATCGAGAGTGCTAGCTCGTAGAAACCGAGTAGGACCTCGGGAATCTGCTCCTCTACGAGCTTGCTCTTCCGGTCATACCAACTACGCCGATCCGGCTCACCGTAGGTTCTGTATGTATCGAGCCGTGTGAGGCGCAGAGCGCCAGTGGGCACCGACACCTTACGCGGGGCGCGATAGCCGTACTCTCGCTTCTCCCGCGCGAGCTGGGCGGCGGTGGGCTCCACCGCGTCCTCACGAAAACGCTCCTCGATGCGAAGCGCCACCTGCTCACCCTCCACAAGCAGGCGCCCGACATAGGGGTCTAATTCGCCCTTCGAGTCCTCGTGTGTCGAATTCGACCCGGTCTCCACCACCGGGTTACCCTGCTTCTCACGCAGCTTCTGGGGATCGTCGAAGACCCAGCCGAGCCTGTCGGCAGCGCGCAGAATGCTGTCGGCGAGGAGCAGCGCTCGATCGAGCGCCTCGGCGGTGACATTGATCGCGAGAATCGGCCCTCCCCGCTCACCCCGAGCAAATGTGAATTCGGAGCGCCTCGGGTGCTTCGCTCGGATCGCCGTGCGCCTCACTGCCGGAAGCACTTCGAGAATGGAAGTTGAGCGGACGACGGAGAGGGCCGCGATGCGCGCCGGAACCGTTTCGGGAGCAGCGGTCTTTAGCGTCTCCTGCGCCTCCCTGGATGAGAGGATCGTCGCACTGTATGCGCCCACGCCGGGTGCGAGGGTGAGCGCACTGTCGTCATGCCACCGCGGCTCACGCTTCGGCAACTTCGGGCGATAGGGCGTCTGCCCCGCGTCCACTCGAGCCCAGTAGCCTCGGCCGGGCAGCGGGATGCCGAGACGCCTGCAACGCTTGGCGAGCGCGACGTCAGAGATCCCGAAGTCCGCGGCCAGCTGGACGATGGGTTTCGACCAAACGAGTTCGTACAAATCCTCGCGCGACAGAGTAATCGGTTTCTCGGTTTCGGCGTCCGTCATTGCTTCCTATTCATTCCATCGCCCCACCGCCGTATAGCTCGCGCGACGACGAGTCGTCCCCGTCACCGGCCAGCAACCTCGCAGAAGATGTCTGGAGGGTGACGTCAGCTTAGGTCAGGCAGTTGCGTAGCAGACAGGATTTCTTCTGCTATTGGAATAACCAGGTGGACTAAGGCCCATTCGTTCGCATTTTTTCAAGCTGTGCGGCGGGGGTGGGTGAGAGTCTGCCCGATTCAAAAGCCCGGCGATGCGGCTTCGTCCCTCACTCAGTGAGAATCTTGGTACGCAGTTACGTATCCATTGTCCACATACACCATAGTGCCGCGTCCGTACACATACTGTTTGCGTTCGCCCGCCGCGGTCACCGTCCGGTTCACGTCAGTCCGGCCCCACGAGCAAAGCAATGCCGTTTCGGACATGCCGATCTGAATGCGATGCGAGTCTATGAGTGTCCATTCGTCTATGAGTGTCCATTCGATAGCGTTGAGTAGGTTCCGCCGCTCAAGCTCTTGGCGCGCAGCCTTCGACCCTCGATTGAGTTCAAGACAGAGACTCTCTGGTGTCAGGCTCGTCGCAGAGTGCGCGACCCAAGTCTCGCGATCGGCCGCCTCTCTCTGCTTCTTCTTGGCATCGGCTCTCGCTCGCGCCGCGGCCTCTGCCACCGTCTTGTCTCGCCTCGCGGAAGCTTCCTCGGCTTCTTTCTTGCGCGCATCGCGAGCAGCCTCATCCAGGACTGGCTTACGGTGCGCTGTCCAATCGTCGAGGAACGCGCCCCGCATGGGAGCGGCTTTCTCCTCATAGCGATTGAACATCCATTGCCACCAATCCTGCATGCGCAACCCCCACATGTATCTGGGCACGTCATCGTCATCGCAGTACGCGAGCGGTGTCGGGTTCTCAGGGTGAGTCTGCCGCCAGTCGCACAGATACCGCGCTTTGTCGGCCAGATTCTCTCCCTCAATCGGGTCAAGCGCGTTAGTGGGTGCTGCGACGGATATTGCAACGCCGAACGCGAGCGCGAGCAGACTCACTCGTTGGTATGCGAACTTCTCAAGCGCGTTGCCCGTCTCCATCGGTCTTAAGAGTACTCCGCTTGCCTCAAGCAGTGCCTCAGATTTTCGACGCCCTGCAGTTCCGCTTCTGCCAATCATGAAGCGCTTGATCCTGAAGGTTGGCCTGGTAGCACATCTTCCAGGGGTTGAGAATCTTGTCTGTTCCATACGCAAGCCGCTTCCAACGACCCAACCCCTTCTGGTGCCCCTGACCATGACCAACGTAGCGATTCAGAATCGTCGACAAGAAATACGGCATGTCCGTGTTCTGTGCCGCAGGACGAAATGACCCGCCGGATGACAAAACGGACGGTGCCTTCATGGTGCAGTCGGTGCTAGCGCGCAAGTCGCCATCGCAGATCAGCGTTAACACCTTCGGGGTCAAAAGTAGTATTCCCTTGGGTAGGTTACCCTCAATCGGCAAATGCTCCGCATGCACGGCGAGCTGCAATAGATGGTTGACGCCAGGGAGCAGATCGCAGGTTTGGCCGATAGGCTGGTGCACATACGGATAGATAAACACACTCTTTCCGATCTCGCCGCTGTGTCGCAAAGCCTTCTCGCACAGATCTCGCACGTATATCGACTTCGGCGCGTTGGATGAGATGGGTGAGGTCGCCAAAAAGTGAATGGCATAGCGGTACGCGACAGCCAGGAAGAAATTGATGGTCTCGACGTCGCCCCAGGCGGATGTTGTGGTGAGAGGATTCGGCCAGACGAGCCGTGAGTAGTGGTCCTCCCAGCGACTGAAGACCGTGTTATCACACGTCGCGCAAAGATAGGGTCCCTTATATAGGTCGTACTGTGGTTTCCGCGCCCACAGGTTCAACATGTGGCCGAAAGGACTATTCGCTTTGATGTACGCGCCGATAAAGCGCGGTACAACATGACTGTTGCCGATTGTCGGAAGTGTCTTGCAGAAGTTGCACAGTGCGGTCGACACACCCCCTCCTCCAGTTATCCGATTCCGGGGTAGAGCGAAACTCAATGAACTGATCGCACAGGCCAGCTGCTGACGACTTGCATGGCCCCTTGCCGAGCAGTCTGGGTCCTACCGCCAAATCTCGCCAAGCCGGAAAGTGAGAGCCTGGGCTGCCGGCCATCCGGCTCGTACAAACGCATCAAGACAATCCACGAGATCGTTCAGGCGGTCCTGGTCCGCAAATACCTCTCGATGATCTGCCAAGTACCGCTCAACGATCCTTACAACCAGATCGGCGGCCATCGACTCAAGGGTGTAACCGCCGTTCTCGGATGCTCTGACCGAGCGTGCGACGAGCGCAAAGACTCCCGGTGGATCAATCGCTACAAAGGACTCGAGCGTTTGAATGAGATAGTGCGCGACGTGAACTACAATCACATCCGACAGTTTCTCCAGAAGCGGTTTGATTTCCGAGTAGAGCCGTATTCGTACATCGGTCGCCGCGTGTTTGATCTCTTCGTTATCCGCACCCGCGGCGAAGAAAAGACGCATTGCGACCGCGTCCATCACGTCGAACATCTCGCGAAGAGCGTCCTGCTGTGGCTTTGGCCATGTGGCGAACTTCCGAATGTCGTTAGCCTTTGCGATCCGATCGGCCTCGGCATAACTGGCGTCGAGAACCGCTCGGTAAAGCACGAGCGCCTTACCGCGTGCGATGTTGTCCTTGTCGGCCGGGTCGGTCGTGCTCCCGACCAGCAGCAGGTTAGAAAAGCGCGATACCCAGAGTTTGAGGAGCTCCGCAGTTGCCGGAAAATTGCGGACTTGCTCGAGAACAAAGTCCCGCGCCTCCGCGTTAGCGGTCGAGAAGTAAATATCAGCGATCAGCGAGGCCGCCGTAGTGCGGCAGCTTTCGATACCGGGACCTGCTGCTCCGGCGTATCGCGCCAACACGCCCGTGGCGAGCGCAACAAAACGGGGCACGTCGAGAAAGGCGATCCTTGCTGCCGACTGCAGCGCTGCGTCGACCACGCCGCGGGTCGGCTCGCTTTGCGCAACCCGCTCGTATTGGGCCCACATCCAATCCGGATCGAGCTTGTGAAGGAAATGGAGACTTTCGATGATCTGCAGACGTACGTGGCAGACCGGATCACTCGCCAATCTGCGAATGATTGCCATTGCATGAGCATCTTCAGTCACATCCGACCGGACCAGGCATATGAGGCCGCGTGCGGCGGAAGTTCGCGCAGACGGACCGCCCCATGAGAGGTCGTCATTGAACTCCTCTTCGACACGAGCCTCGAAGTGAGGATTTTCGGAGTTCGCGGCAAAAACCAAAGCTGCCATCAGGCGGCGCCGAAGATCTGGATCACGGAGAACTTCTTGAGGCGCCAATGCAATACGCGCCGCAGCGTCGGCCAGCGCGCCGGTTGCATGCTCGTACAGCTTAGGGTCGACAGATTCCTTGGGAGTCCGCTTGAGTTCCGAGAAAAGATGATCTATGGCAAAGAGGCTTTGGGTTGCGATTTCGCGGGTGATTTGGGGTCCCTGTACCGCTTGCGGCAGCGCCTCCACCGGCCTCATCGCCTCACGTAGCTTCGAGTTCACAGGCTCGGCCGTCGGGACCCCGAGCTCCGTGAGATACGCGTCCGTGTCAAACGGGCGCGACCCACTCGTAATGAGATACGGTGGCGTGTTGGCAGGCGGCTTTGGCCGACTACGGAGCGCCGCTAAAAGCTCGCGCATTGAGCCTGTAACGACCAGAGTCTCGGGAACGCAGCTCGCCAAAGCCTCCCTCGTTCGCTCGCGAGCGATGCTCAGGATCGCCGTCTCGATGTCTCTTCGTTGGTCGGCGCTGATAAAGGGATACGCGGCAGTAATGAACTGCCCGGCTTGATAGCGCGTGTCGTCGCCGGCCAGCACGGGCAACGCGGTGGCAAGGGGAGCAACCACTGCGGCGAATTCGGAGGCGTGTTGCTTCCCGAGGACCAGAAGGGCTCCCCACAGGACCGCGAGTCCCGCTTCCTCGGCGAGAGTGTCCAGAATGCCTTGGAGCTGAACAGCGGCGTTTGGACTTGACGGCAGACCGAGAAGAAAAGCCTCCCACTTGGCAAGTAGCGCAGGCCCATCGTTTGGCTCACGGAACCCGCCCCGATACCAGACGTGGCTGTCGTCAGCTAGATATTGGACCGTGCGCCCGCCGAGGGCGAAAACCCCCGGGGTTAGAGTTCCGTCGGAGTAGCTTTGCCGCTCTCGTTTGACGTAGCCGAGAACTGCACGGGCGACCGCTCGAGTCCCTGCGTCGGCAGACTGCTTCAGTAAAGGGACGATCGCCTGCTCAAGCTGATACCACGCGGATTGATAGTCTTGGCTGCGGTTTGAGGTTAACGGCAGGATGCCGCTATTGCCGATGCTCGTCTTGGCGTCGCGCTGAGAGTCTTCATAGGCATAAGCCGCCTGGTAGATGTCAACCACCAGCGAAAGATCGTGCTTCGCGAGGGGCGGAATATTGCTCACCAGCCAGCGCAACTCTTCGTAACCAAATTCCGCCAAATGCGACGGCTCAATCAAGCGTCGAAGAATACGGGAGGATGCTTCCCGGTCAGTACCTATGGTCTTTGCGACGGCGATGATCGCGGCGATTACAAGGTGGCTTGCCCGTGGCTCGCGCGAAAGCCCGTACTCAAGCAGCCGCCGTGCCGCTGTCCCGGCGGAACCGGCTTGTTCTGGCGTCAGCTTCTCCGGCGCTTCGGTTCCGAGACCAACCAGAGGCTTGATCGCGAACATGGCGACGTCCGTTGCGATCGTTGAGAGATCCTCGGCAAACTCCATCCAAGGACCCGCAGCTGGCCCGACGAACGACGCGCCTCCTTTATGCCTGACGAGCAATGCCCCGATCAGGTGCTGAAGAGTGCGTTCTGCCGCTCTTCGAGATGCGTCCGACTGCTTCAGCTTGGAGAGCAGCGGGGCCAAGTCCGCGCTCGTCGCGGCGGATTCTGCCGCGACCATTGGCGCCGCGAGAAAGGCGGCCTGAGGAAGGCCGTCTTCGCGTGCGATCGCCAGTGCGAGATCCCAGAATGCAGCACGCGTGGCGTCAGCTCCCCAAGCGTCATTGAGAGCCATCGTGAGGCTCGGCCCCACCATCAGCGCCAGGGCGCGGTCTGCGCGCAGCAGCTCGGTGAGCCGGGCCGCGTCTTTGCCGCGCCGGAAGAGAAGACGGGCAACCGCATAGTCGAAGAGAACGTTGTGACTGAAAAGCAAAATGTCTTCGTTCGCACCGCGGACATCATCTTCAGCACGAAGTATGTCGTTGCGCTCCAAGTCAACGAGCGCCCCAGCATCCTCTAGGTTGCGGATGTCCGCGCGGAAGACGCGTAGCGACTTTTTGGCAATCATCTCTTGGATGACGGCTGTCAGGACGAGCTCGCGGGCGTCGTGATTACCGTCGCTGCGGCGCACGCGGTGCTGCCAATAGGTATCAAGCAATTCGGACTGCGTGCGGATCGAGATCAGGTCCGCTTCGATGACCCCTTGCGCAACCAGCTCTGCGAGAAGATGCAAATTAAAGATGTTCCGGAGGAGGAGCTTGAGCTTTGGGTTCGCTTGTAGGAAGAGCCGATTGAGCTCAGGAGAAAACCCCGTCGTTTGCGCAATTTCCTTCTCGCTCAAACGACCCGTCCACAGATGCCGCACACGCGGGAATTCATGGTCAAGATACACGCTCGAAAGCGGACGCCCCTCAAAGAGTCTGCGCCACTCAGTCCCCTCTCGAAGGTCGTACTTACGGACCGAGGCGACGACGTTCCAACGGCCACCGGCGAGTCGGAACACTTGATCGATGGTTTCGCGCAGAACGGTCTGGGTCTCAAATTTGCGAGCCGCGTCCAGGGCGTCAACGATCAGCACCGCCTTCCCAGTGCCGGGCCAGTTTTGCAGCACTTCGCCCAAGGGTCTGGATATCCCCAACTCGCCTTGGAGATCGCTGAGCCGCGTGACGTTGAGCAGCTCGACCGGGATGAACACAACGTCGGTGCCCCCATCGCGCAGATGGGCGGCGAGACGATAGACTAGGCCACTCTTGCCTGCGCCAGGATCGCCTACGGCTAGAAAGGATTCTGCGAGCGCTCCATCCCGAAAGGTCGGCCAGATCTCTCTTTCGATGATCGAATTCGGCATGGTCTCCAAGAGCCGCATAAAGCGCGGCGCCTTCTGAAGCTGAAGGTTGGTCCACTTTCGTAGCGCCTCGATGTCCGAGCGGTAGTCTGGCAGGGCGACTAACTTCACGCCGACGCGCGCGAGGCTAATCTGGAGCGTCGAGACATCGGTACCTGAGCGCTCCGCCCTCAGCCTGGCGCACAGTTTGACGAGTTCCGAGAACGCCAGATCTGCCTGGACTGGGTCGGCGAGTATGGCTGCCCGCAAGAGGTCGAGAGCGCTCGATCGGTCCCTTTCGCTCTCTTCGACATCCAAGGGATGAATCCACACGAGCCGCAAGAGTGAGCCTATGTCCCGAGGCGTCGCATCACGACCGTTGGTGGCCAACCAGCTACGTCTGATCTGCACCTCGATTGCGGATGCGACCTCCTGCTCTTCCTGCGACGTCTGCACTTCAGTGAGTAACTGTGTATCCCCTCGGTCTCGCAGGCCGCGCAACAGTCGCGGCAGGATCTCCACGATCTTTCTCGAGGCGGTGCTCCGAGTTGCAAGAACTAGCCGATCACGGCTGGGGTCGAGTATTCGCGCCATCGGATTGGCTGCAGCGGCGTCAGACCAAGCCTTCTTCTGCCTCACAAACTGGTCGATGGATTTTCCGAGCGGCGAGTTCGCCGCACGACTGAGTGAGACCCGGCGCTTGGCTTGAGTGAAGATTCGTCCTTGGTCCGTAGTGTCACAGTTGACGTCATCAACCGGCTCGTCGGTCTGACAGGCTAGTTTGATAAGCCGCGCTGAGGCGGGAAGATCGAAAGGCGGATGAGCGGAGCGCCCGAGCAGCAGCCGCGTGCAATACCAAGCTGCGACAAGGGACTCGTAGTTTGCACCAGTGGCCTCGGCCTTTCCGCCCGATGATGACCTCTTTGCGCGACGCGAGGTCACACAGACACGTCGCTTAATCGCCGACCAAGGTCGGCGTCAGTGTCGAGAGCGGCCGTTACGGCCGAATTTGTTCGAACCGTGACCGTGCCGTCCTCGTTCTCGCTGATCGAGTAGTCATCCACCGGGACCTTGACGGGGACGTCTCCGATAAACGTTTTCCCGAAGAATAGTCTCAGCGGCATGGACAGTGTCAGCCGATGAGGAGAAGAACTCTGTAGCGCCTCACGACCCTCGGGGGTAAGGGTCAGCTTTGATGAGAACGCTTTGAAGGAGACGGCCTGTCCAGCCATCAATTTATGCGCGAGACCGAAGCTTCTGAGCTGCTCCTGATCAACTATCTCACGGCTGTTGTAGATCGCCCGGGAGCCAATGCGACGGCAAATATGAGAGACACCGTTCAGGAGATTGAGATAGCCGACCATGTTGTTGATGGTGGCGGCTCGATAGGCTTGCACTTCCGTCGATAGGATCTGCCGGCGCACGCCGAACTCGATGCACTCGAAGATCAGCCTGCCTCGTTGTGCGATGCAGCCGGCCAAGGCTGCGAGTTGCTCCACGATGGGAAGCTGAGCAAACGGCCGACCGTCCCAGCGTTCGAACTGAATATCTACGGTAATGCGGTTCTTATTGTCTTCTTCGGTGTCCAGTTTCAACACCAACTCGAGCGGACATTCAGGATCGGCCGACCGCACTTCCCAGCCCCGAGATCCGCGCGCGAGCTGTGCGTCGAGTTCAATAGGGGTGCCAGCGCTAGAGCCGTCATGGCGGCTCGCCGCGATTCCTAAGCGGAATTTCCGGGCGCGAGGCTCGATCGTCAAGTGGGCCTCACTGGACCCCTCATGCTCGAGCGCCGGCGACCCTTCGATTCGAAAACTCTTAAGTTTGATTTGCGCCTTTGACCCGTAGGCGTGCGCCTCGATCAACCGCTTGGCATCGGTCCTCGTTCGAGGCAGGACTTTGATGCGACCTCGAAACGCTTCTTTCGCGGTGAACGTATACCGCTCAAGTCCGTCCACGATCTCGCCTCGAACGGTGAGGCGAGGATCCTTTGCTGCGAACTGTTGGGCGCGGTAAGCCAGAGCCTGCGCGGGCGGATGATGACGGTCATCCTGCGCCTCGATCGATCTGCGCACGGCGGCACGAAATGCTTCGGCGGATGCGCGATCGAGCTTTTGGTCGGCGGGCAGAGAAAACGTGAGACGCTTCGGCTGGCTTCGCAGCGCATCCGACAGGTCGAGCCATCGGATTTCCTGGGACTTGAGGTCCACGCGAAAGAGAAAGACGGGGTGCCTAGAGCGTTGATACTTCCGCGCAGCCGAGCGGGCGATGGAGGCAGACCAAGCGCCGTTTCGCAGAGGCGAAATTGCGCTGGCCGTCTTAACCTGTACCAGAAAACGCTCGGTGGGCCGGCCGTCGTACGAGGGGATCTCTACGCTCAAATCGATTCCGTCGTCGGGGTCGTCCGTACGAGGCACCCACTGCAGGATCTCGAGGAACGCGTTCTTAACGAGGTTCTCACCCCGCTCCGCAATCAGATCCGTCGAGCGGCCTCCTTTCGGCATGAAACCCCCAGCGACCGGTAGCCAGCCTTCAGAAGCATTCCAGTACGATGCAGCTTAATGCTATAAATGACATTCTGAAGCCATTATATATTATTCAAAACTCGCTGTTCAACGAAAAAATGTCGTTCAGTGCATTTTGCTGTATACTAAGATGTATGCTACATCGACTGGAAATCGCCAATTTCTATTCCGTTCTTGAACCGCAGGTCATTGATTTGCGCGTTTTCGGCAACGCACCGCCCGATCCCGGGCGCACCGCGCCTCTTTGGGCCGGAGCCGCCGAGCGCGCGCCCAAGGTTGTTGTGCTTTTCGGGGCAAACGCCTCGGGCAAGTCAAACGTGCTCAAGGCTCTCTCCTTCCTTTCCTGGTTTGTGCGGGACAGCTTTCGTGCGGCACCGGAATCGTGGATGCCCTATCAGCGCTTCAATGATGAGAAGTCCCGCGAGTTGCCCACCCATCTTGCTGTTCACTTTGCAGGCCCCGCGGATCTTCAGCGAGCGACTGATCCGGATGTCCCTGAGTGCCGATACGCCTATGAAGTGATTTTCGGTGGGCCCGGAAATCAGCCTCCGCGCGTTCTAAGTGAAGTCCTTAAGTACTGGCCTCCGCACGCAGGGAGGCAAGTACGGCTTTTCGAACGAAGCGAAGAGGGCACGGTGGGCGCAGGCAAAGAGTTTGGACTCGGCGGGTTCCGTCAAGCACTAGAAAAAGTGCTGCGGCCCAATGCAAGCGTTGTCTCTACACTCGCTCAACTCAAGCATCCGCTCGCAACGCTTCTCTGGCAAACCGCGGGATTAATCCATTCAAATATCCTTATCGAGAAGCAGGAAATAAACGACGACACCACAGCTCGTTACTACGCTGCGAATCCGAAGCAATTGGAGCTCCTAAACAAGGATATTCAGCGGATAGACCTTGGCGTTCGATCGATGCGCGTACAGCAGGGAAATAACGGCCCAATCGCCTGGTTCGAGCACCGAGGCCTCGCGAGCCCGCTCCCGGTGCAATTGGAGAGTCATGGGACGCGGTTGTTTGTCAGAATTTTCCCATTACTGACTCAGGCGCTCGAAACGGGCGGCGTTGCGGTAATCGACGAGCTCGATTTAGCCATTCACCCTCTGGTACTGCCCGAAATACTCCGGTGGTTTCATGACAGCGAACGCAATCCTCGTGATGCTCAGCTTTGGATGACGTGCAACAACGCATCATTGCTGGAGGATCTGGTCAAAGAAGAGATCCTCTTCTGTCAGAAGGATGACCTCGGCCGGACGAGTGTCTACGGCTTGAGGGATGTGCAAGCGGTCCGACGAAACGACAACTACTACCGAAAATACCTGGGCGGTGTGTATGGCGCTGTACCGCATCTCGGATGATGCGTCGACGTCGCCCGGTCATACCGCAGCGTCGCCGCGTCTACTTAGGCTGCGAAGGCGAGAGCGAGCGCAGCTATGGTGCGCTGATCAGCCGCCTACTGGAGAATCGACGCCACGACATGCACTTGCACTTGGATTTGCTCAGACCGGGTGGCGGAGACCCATTGGCACTCATCGAGCTAGCTCAAAAGCGCGCTGCAGCAGGCGAGCGTAAGAGCGAGTCCCCGTACGTGCGGCGCGCGGTGCTCATGGACGCCGATCGCTTGGGGCAGTCCCCTCCGCGGGACGCGCAAATGCTGCTGATCGCGCAAGCCGCACACATTCAAATAATTTGGCAAAGGCCCTGCCATGAAGCATTGCTGCTACGACACTTGGAGGGCTGCCAACACCTCCGGCCCCCGACGCCCATGCAAGCCTTGGCCGACCTGCGTCAGCACTGGCGTGAATACGTAAAAGGCATGGCGGCGATCCAACTCTCTGACCGAATTGACCATGCGGCACTTCGGCGTGCTCTGCAAGTCGAGCCCGAGCTCGCTGATTTCTTGGCCAGCATCGGCTACACAGCTGGCGCCTAGAGATGGACTTGTGGCGGCCCGGAACTACGGCGAGGGCATGTCATGAAGAGGTCGACAGTAAGCATCTGCAACGCCTCCACAACGGCGATGATCCGGCAGATGAGTTCCAGGAGCACTTAGACGACGGCTGTGATGAAGATTACTTGGACAACCTCCTCCTTCTTTGTGAAATGGGTGGGAGGCCCGACGAGGATGCAGAGCCCGAGTACTCACTTAATCCTGCCGGGCAGCCCGCGGACACGCTCGTGATAACCAGCGGTACGAGCATATGAGTGAGCCCACACCGAACCCATGGATCGATGAGGAATTGTCCAAACAGCTTCCGATCCTTTGCGCGGAAGGCGAGGGGCAAACCCTCGAGTTCATGCAGCAGTTGCCCAAGCAGGTCCGTGAGCTCGCCAAGGAAATTGCCGCCTTCGCGACCTCCAATGCCGGAACAATTCTGATTGGCGTAGATGACGAAGGGACCTGCGTCGGCATCATGGCCGCCACACCCGCACAGCGAGACGAGCTACTTCGCCGGATCGAAGGCATCTGTGCGCATGGAATTACGCCCTCGATCACCCCCATCGCGAAATTCGCGCGCGACGAGGAGCGAATAGTACTCGTGCTCTCGGTGCCTAAAGGCAGTCAGCCGGTCTATTACGCGAATGACGTTCCCTACGTGCGACATCTCACGTCCTCCAGACCGGCTCAACCGCATGAAGTTATTGAACTCATCAAAGGAACCATACGGCCCCTGTCTCGTGTAACGGCTACCGAGTCCGTCGAGGAGACGCCGGACCGGCGCACACGTTTCCTGGCGGATCTGATGCGCGAGCTCGTCGCGGTGCTTATTTTCGGCGAGGAACTGGAACACCGCGTGGTGAATCCGTGGTTGGAGCGGTTACGGGCGCAGTTCGGCCAGGTGGCTTCGATACTGCGCGAGGCGGCGGCCGACCAAATCGCCATTGATCACAAGCTTGAGGTGCCGATGCTCGATGCGGCCGAAGCGTTGGATCACTTCGCCAAGCTGCGTCTGCATCTGGGCTCGGGGCAAGACTTGTCGCGCGCGGCGAAGGTGGCCATGGACAAGGCAAGGACCCTCGTGGAACGGATTGGGCCAGACGTGACCCCTTATGTTTCCCCGGATCAGCTCGCCAAGGAGCTAGCCGCCATCCGACGTCAGCTCGCGACGCTGGTAGTTCAGGCCGATAAGGCCCCACGGAGCGCAAGCATCGAAGAACTCCAGTCCCAAGCGAGTGAGTTGGGACTCAAGTTGCTTAACATCGCGCAATACGGTGTCAATCGCCTAGCCCCGAATCTGCGCAGCTCACTTCTCGCAGCGGGCCACCAACTCCACATCTCCGAAACTGAGCGCGTGTACTTAGACGGCGGGGCCTCGGAAGCCAGGATTATCCATGGCATCAGGAACGCAATCGACCAGTTCAACGCAGCCACGCAGGCGGTGCTTGCGACTAAGGAATGAGCAACCGCAGGGACCGTACCGATAACAACCTCTGGAAGATACATGCTCAACCGCCGACCTTGTGGGCGCCGGTATTCTTTATCCTAGTCGTCCTGGGTATAACCGCACGACGGTCACCAGTTTGGGTTGAGTACAGAGCACCTCCGCCAACCACACGCCTCCCAGCTACCTTTTCAGGGTGTTCGCTGTACTCCTGTCCTCGGCGTGATCGTAGGTGTTCACGGTGATCGGGGTAGCTTCCCAGGAGCGGCCCGGGTCGACCGTCAAAGTCTACTTGTCAGGCCGCTTACGCTGTCGAAGGGCTGCATCAATGACCCCGCTCAACCGCTGATGGTTCATTTCCTCAACTAGCTCATAAGTCTCATCTGCGAGTGCCTTCAGCTCCTCGGGCTTCGGCAATTCAACCCAAGAGCTGCTGCCCCGTGTACGCATGAGGAACGCCGCACCGTCGCGTTCACGGCCAATCGGGGAATGTAGGAGCTCGTTACGCCGCTCACTGATGCTCTCGCACCGCTTCATAAATTCAACCACCATACTCAGCGCGTCCCCTTCGCCGAGCTGCTCTTCGGCCAGCTGGATGACCCGCCTTCGAAGTTGAGCGGCCCCTGTGTAGCCAATGTAGTTCAGGGCCTCCTCGATGGTGGTCTCGTCAAAGGATCTGATGAACATCTTGAGCGTGTTGTCGAGATGGGCATGCAGCATGCACGCGCGTGCGAACTGCTTCAGAAATTCTGGATCGTCTGGTGTCGCCACCACCATCGGCCTATTCATCGAGTTGCCCCTCTTTTCGGAAGCCCGCGGCCCGGACCGTTCCGTCATGCGGTACCTAATTACACACGGACCCGCGCAAGCTCCGTCCCTGGTGCAAGTGGCACGCTCTCACGACGATTCCTGCACGGCTGTAGACGTCAGATCCTTCGCCCACTGCTCCAGCGCCCGCCGCATTTCCCGCACGTACCCATATCGATTGTAGATCGCAGTCACACTGCCATCCGAGTGTCCGAGAACGCGCTTCACCAGCTTGTCCCCTTCATCGCCGAGCGTCTCGGCCAATCGCGTCGCAACCGTCCGGCGCAGATCGTGAGAGGTGAATTGCTTAGGAAACTTGTCCCCAGTGATCGCCAGAATTGCCTCGGGGAGTCGAGTCCTATGAAACTTGGAAACGCCCTGAATAGGCGCGCGGCCGCCCGTACTCGACAGCAGGTACTCGCCTTTCCGCGGTCTCGGAATACCTTTGATGATCTCGAGCGCCTGTGAGACCAGCGGCACCACATGCACGTGATCGCTCTTGTACTCGCTGGCCGGGATCACCATCAGGGCCTGATCCAAGTCGAGCCAGTCGAAGCGCGCTGAGGCCCACTCGCTCTTCCGGCAGCCCGTCAACAGCATGAGCTGCACGTGGGTTCCGAAGGGATAACCGATCGACTCTGCCGCCTTCCAGACGATGCGCGCTTCCTTCAATGACAGAACGACGTCTCTTTTCCTTGGCTTTGGCAGGTTCTTGTCGATCTTGCTGGCCGGGTTGTCCTGTCGCTTGAGCTTCCCCTCATCAATGCCCCAGGCGTACATGTGTCGCAGCACCCCCATGGTGGTGCGAGCTGCTTCCACTCCGCCGATTGGGCCTCCGCGCTTGCCGCTTCCGCGTTTGCGCTTGACGCGCACCCCCTCCATCACCTCTCGTGCCTGCTCGCGCGTGAGACGCTCGGCGAGCTGACGCCCGATCCGAGGGTTGATATGAGTGCTAAACGCCAGCTCATACTTGCGGGCGGAGTCGAGTTCCCGGGAATGAACATGATGCTTCAGGAATTCCCTGGCGAGACCTTCGACCGTCAAGCCAGCTGCTGACGGGGCTGGGCTCATGTTCTCCCGGGGATGCACTCCTTGCTTGGCCAGGTCAAGAAGGTGCGCTGCCTTGGCCCGCACAGCGCTGATCGAGACTTCGGGGTATCGGCCAAGGTTCACGCGGTGCTTCGGACCTAGCAGGAGCCTCCCGCTCGGCTTTGCGCCCCCTTCGCCCGCGACGCGGATGAGAAGCGACCAGTTGACGGTGCCGCCGGCGCCGACTCGAACGGAAAGTCCTGGGATCGCCCCATCCGGGAGCGTCACGAGCGCACTGGGTGGCGAGCGGATGTAGGATTTGAGAACGGGATCGGTGAGCCGTTTCATGCCTGCCGAAAACTGGAACCAAAGGCAAATTCTACCAAATTGGTTCCGGCGGTGGTTCTACTTTCGGCGAGATGCTCATGGACCGCCATGCTTTCGCGTGGATTGAAACTCCTATAAATAAGCGCATTTCTGGAGACACTGGAAACCTACAGAAAGAGCTGGACGGTTAGAATAATTTTCGGGACGTAGGAGTCGCAGGTTCAAATCCTGTCACCCCGACCAACTAAAACCGAATCCGCTCAAGGACTTAGGATCGGCCTTGGCACGGCCGACGAGTGGCGCCGCGACCTCGGCAAGCCGGCACAGGGGAAGTCCGCGGAGCTTAGCGCGTAGGCATATATGCGACTTACGCCATCCCGTCAGACGAGACTAATTTTACACTGCTCAGAGTGCGTGGGGGATGTATGGACAACAGTCTTGTAGGGCACTTGGCTTCAACATTCTCGCGCGGCTGGTGGCTGATGCTCCTGCGGGGCATCGTGGCCATCGTGTTTGGACTGCTGGCATGGGTCCAACCCGGAATTACCCTCGCCGCGCTGGTATTGCTTTTCGGCGCCTATTCGATGGCGGATGGCATCCTGTGTCTGTGGACCGCGATCGCCGGTCCCAAAGGTCACGACTACTGGTGGCTCGTGCTGCTTGAAGGCTTGCTTGGAATCGGCATCGGTCTTCTGACCTTCTTTGCTCCGGGCATCACCGCCCTTGGCCTGCTCTTCTACATCGCGATCTGGGCGATCGCCACCGGCACCCTGGAGATCGCAGCGGCGATCCGTCTGCGCAAGGAGATCAGCAACGAGTGGTTGCTGCTCCTTTCGGGTCTGGCCTCGGTCGTATTTGGCGTTCTCCTCGCGGCGCAGCCCGGAACAGGCGCTCTTGCCTTGTTGTGGCTCATCGGCTCCTACGCGATCTTGTTCGGAGCCCTGCTGCTGATTCTGGCATTCAGGGTGCGCGGCTTCGTCAGCAAGTTGACGTAGCGATCCCGCCCGCCGCGCACGGCGGGCGGGTTGCGTGACGCGCGGATGCGCGCCGCGATGCTGCGGCGGCGGGCAATCTCGCCGCGGACCTCGCCCGAAGCCGAAGTCCTGACTGCACGAGGTCAGCTCGTGCTCAGGCCTCGGTGCGAACGGAGGAAACGGCATGGTTGCGATAATTCCAATTCGTGACGCGTCGCGACGGCCGACACGGTTCCCGTTGGTCACGGCTTCCATTGTCGCGCTCAATGTCGCGGCTTTTATTCTCGAGCTCGCGCTCGGAGACGCGTTCGCGATCCGCTGGGCGGTAATCCCCGCCGAAATTTCCTCGGGCCATCACCTGCTCACGATAGCGACAGCCATGTTCATGCACGGGAGCTGGCTGCACATCATCGGCAACATGGTGTTCCTCTGGGCCTTCGGGCCTGAA
>Ga0335078_10004721_pt1 | contig 20174 bp, 18 predicted proteins | sample Lox_Sample_32_FD_206711 | JGI IMG/M metagenome (GOLD analysis project Ga0335078, IMG submission 206711) | Soil microbial communities from Loxahatchee National Wildlife Refuge, Florida, United States - Lox_Sample_3.2 | ecosystem: Environmental > Terrestrial > Soil > Wetlands | place: USA... | reverse complement strand
GATCCTTCGCGAGAACCGGTACCATCGTTGTCTACATCACCCAGGCGGACACGAGCGCTTCGGCGAGCTGCAGCGCAGGCCTTTCGACCGTGAACATCGATCCGTCGACGAGCTCGGCTACGCTCTAACTGGTCTGCGGCGGACAACGCCCCCGTGGCGGTGCGTCCCGGCAGGATCGGAACCAAACGCGACGATGAGCTGATTGGTCGTGCCGTCACGGTAGGTCGGACCACGCAACGCCGACGGGTCCCCTGCTTGCCGACTATCGCCTCTCGCGCTGAACCGGGCGGACGAGCATCCGGCACCGCCCCGTCGAAAGGCGGGGCTCGTCCTCGACGCGCCAGCGCCGGAACGCCCAGAGTTTGTTGCCCGCAAAGTTAACGGGCGTGATCACGATGATCGCGATCGCCTGCGCGACGATCCTTCCGAGGCCGGCGGACAGGAGCGCGACGAGTACCCCGATGTTGGCGCCATAGGCGACCGCAGACACGGTCAAGAAGCGCACTCCCTGCAGCCAGAAGCTTGCTCGCTGGCGACGGAAGGTCCAGGAGCGGTTCCACCAGTAGTTCCAGCTCGCGGCCACAACGAACGACCCTGTCGCCGCTGCCACGTCGGGGAGCGCCGCTTGTTTCACCAGGAGCGCGTAGACCACCAGGTTCACGAGGTAGCCCGAAGCGCCCACGACCGCGAAGCTGCCAAGTTGGACCCAGTTTCCCTGGTCCCCGCGCCAATCACGAGACCGCTGCCTTGGCGCGGGCCTGACGCCTCGCCCCCTCGGACTATCGGGCGCGATCATGGGCCGGTCGCGCGCAGGATCCGCGACCACTCGGCGGAGAGACTCGAGTCGAGGGTACAGTCCGCGATGGGAAGGCCACGCTCCTGGTTTGCTGTCGGCATCTCGATGCGGCCGCGGAGCACATAGTTGTGACAGAACTCGGAGGCGATACTTGCTGGAAAGCCGAGGAGGATCGCGTCTCGGCCTGCGACCGGCGGTTGCCAGAAGCGAAACGTCGCATCGGTTGACGCAATCGGCGGCAGGCCGTGCCCGAACACCTCGAGCGCGCCCGCTTCACCGTAGTTGCTTGTCACAACGACGTCCGCGCCTCCAGCAAGCCGTCCTACTTGTGCCGCCAGAGCTGGCCAGCCGAGCTCGTCCTGGTAGTCGGTGCGCGCCGCGACGATGCCATCCTGAATTGCGGTGTGCAGCGGGAGGACTGGCAGGATCCCTGGCATCGAGAAGGCGAGCGTGATGACCCACCCGACGCCGAGGACCCCAACCGCGACACCCCGCCAGATGCGGGTGACCCATCCGGCGAGTGGTACTGCACCGGCCGCCAGCGCGAACAGGACGACGGGCCCGGCGTAGTACGACTTTCCACCGAGGACGAAGTACGCGACCGGTACACCGACGACCGTCACGCCGAGCGGCCGTAGTCGCCTCTGGCGTAGCAGCGTCACCGCCCCGAGGACCGCGATCACGACGACGTCGAAATTGGCCTGTTGCAGCAGATTACCGATGTACTGGAGTCTCGTCTCGCTGGTCGCGCTCGGTGGCGGGTGGATGAACCAGTGCACGCTGACCCAGCCGTGCCCTGCCTCCCACACCAGGTGCGGCACCGTCAGCGCCGCGGCGACACCGACTGCGATCATGAAGTCGCGGGAGGCGAGCACGTCCCTTCGCCAGACGGCGAAGCCGGAGACGAGCACCACGAGCACGACTGCCAAGGTGTATTTCGTCTCCAGGCCCACCCCAACTGCGACACCCAGGGCGACCCAGGAGCGGCGTCCGAGTGCCAGCCGCAGCGCCAGCCAAAGGACGAGCATCGTCGCGGCAAGATCGAACGAGACCGTTTGGAAGAGTCCGTTGGCGGCCAACAGCCGAGGTGAGAAGCCGACCAGGACGGCCGCGATCACCTGTGCGAATCGGCCACCTCCGAGTTCCCGGGCGATCAGGACCGCCAGCACGATCGTCACTGCCCCGGCGAGGATGGCGACGGTGCGGTACCCGGTGAGCGACCAACCGAACAGCATGCGGGCCAACGCCGAGAGCAGCGCCGTCACTGGCGGGAAATCCACGTACCCACCCTGCAGGTGTCGACCGGCGATCGCGTAGTAGAGCTCGTCACGCTGCCAGCCGTACCGACCCGCAACGGCGAAGTTCAGAGCACACTTCGCCGTCACCAGAGCCAGAACGGGCCACAGCGCGAACGGCGCCAGCGGACGAGGCCCGGCGGCAGGCGGATCGGGCCCGTGCGCGACCGAAGCGCCCCTCGTTCCATCACCTGGGTCGGTCGGGAGCCGCCGGGAACGCCGGACCTCGGCCTTCATCGAAGGCGGCGTCGTCGGGCCCCTGTCCATCCCGTATGCACCCTCGCACGATGCGAGTCGGTCTCCAAGGGCCGAAAGCCTCGTTAGCGGCGGACGGCCACGCACCGCATCGGTGCCGACGAATCAGCGATCGGCCAGGCGCTCCCGAGTCGGTCGGCCTTCCGATCCTCCCACCGGGACCGGGGATACCTGGTGCCACCCAACCCGGTGTCGGTGCTATCGCCGGCGGGCTTGGCAGACGTCCGGAGATCCGCCCTCGCCACCGGCCGAGCCGGCCTTCGGCCGGCAGGGGGGCCCACCCATCTCGCCATCGCCGTTCTCCGACGCTCGGGCCATCGGGTGGCCGCCCTGAGGGCGGACGCTGCTTGGGAATCGTGCTCGCCCTCGGCAGCGCCATCGGAGTCGCGGATCGGCCCAGGACCGTCACGCTCACCCGCGGCCCACCGGACGCCGTTGCCGTGGTTGGCCGACCTCCTGTGCACCGGACGAGAACAGGGTAAGGACGAGACAGGGTAAGGAACAGTCTTCTCGTCCACCACCGCCCCAGCCCCCGAACGGCACCAATCGGCTGCGCCACGAAGAGGAGGATCACCACCATGACCGTCCAACGGATGGACAACGTCGGCATCGTCGTCGACGACCTCGATGCCGCGATCGCCTTCTTCACGGACCTCGGGCTCGAGCTTGCAGGCAGAGCGCAGATCGAGGGCAGCTGGGCCGACCGCGCCGTCGGGCTCGACGGCGTCCGCAGCCACATCGCGATGATGGTGACTCCTGATGGTCATGGCAAGCTGGAGCTGACGAAGTTCGACGCCCCCGCGGCAGTCACCCACGACCCCGGGCAGCCATCGCCCAACACGCTGGGCCTGCATCGCGTCATGTTCGCCGTCGACGACATCGACGACAGCGTCGACCGCCTACGCGCCCACGGCGCCGAGCTGCTCGGCGATGTGGCACGGTACGAGGACAGCTACCGACTCTGCTACCTGCGGGGTCCCGCGGGCATGATCGTCGGCCTGGCCCAAGAGATCGGCGAATGACAGGGTCGCCGCCCCCGCAGTTCCACCGGCGCAACGCCCACAGCCAGGCGACACGACCGGTCCTGCGCGAGGGGGTGTCGGAGCTCACCATGGCGATCGCATGCACGGAAGGCCGGAGTCTCGTTCTCGTCACACCCGGCCAAGACCCGTGGATGACGCCACATGAGCCCGTGGCGGAGAAACATTCCGGCGACCAGCTGAGGCCGCTTGCCGACGTCGGGGACACCAGGGTGGAAGACACGATCTCCCATTCGGACCCCGCCGACCTGCGAGATCGCGCCGCCTGGCCCCGAGCTGCGGCCCTGAGCTCTCGACTACCGCTTCTCGGTCGGAGGATGCGGAGGCGCGGGCGACTTCTGGCCCCTCTCGACGTAGCCGATGAGGTCCTTGTCCGGCCGGTAGGGCGGTGGATCCGGCCGGCGCTCGGGCGCGGCCTGCTGAGACGAGGGTGGTGGGTTCTCGGAAGGTGCGTTGTCGTCAGCCATGATGTGCGCCTCCAGTGGCGGCCAGAATACCGGTGACGATGAGAGCGGCCGAGGCTGCCAAGCAGCCGACGGAGAGCTTCACCCGCCCGCCCTTGAGCTTCACGAGTTCGGCTGCCTCCCTGACCATCTCGACCTGCGTATCCAACAGTTGGAGCTGGGTCTCCTCATCGGGCGCCGTCAGATAGCTCTGGCGCAGCCGGAACACTTCGAGCACGAGGTAGCGGCGCGGCAGGAATCCCCACGCAGCAAGAGCTGCTGAGAGTACGGCAACACCCAGGCCCATCTGAAAGGCCAGCTGTCCGACGCTGCCTTGCGCCGTGGCGCCCAGGCCCACCAGCACCCCGGCGAAGCCGAGAACCACGCCCGCCTTGCTGTCGAGGCTTTCGGCGTGGGCGTTTATCGTCTCGCGCTCGGTCGCCACCTGCTCCACGATGAGCGAGAGCGATGGCAGCGGCGCGGCCTCGGACACGGATGGAGAGGAGCGACAGGGTGTGACGCGACCACGGATCAGGCCGACGTGCTGCCGACAACGTCAACGGCAAAGGTCCGAGGTCTTCTCCTCGGGGTCCGCCTCCACCAGTCGTTCGGCGAGCTCGCACGCCCCGTCGGACCAGATCTCCCGAGGCCACGCCTCGCGCACGAACGACCGGTTGCGGTTGCGCACGACGGGACGCTGCAGTCCGATCAACACCAGGTCCGCGCCGATCCCAACGTGGTACCGAGGGGCCTGCGGCGTCCAATCAACAGCTGCATGGGCTGCTGGTGCAGGCCCATGCCCAGAGCGCCGCTGGGCCCGTCGGGGTCACGTCCCGTGGCAGAAGCCGGTGCGCCGGGGACACGAGGAACTCGGCCCGGGTCTGATCGGCCTCCTGCCATGCTCGGAACCACGGTCCACCCAGGGGATCCTCCGGATCTTCGCCACCTGATGTCGAACGTGTCGATGCCAATCTCATACCCAGCGGCGCGTCAACGAGGCGCTTCATCCAGATCGAAGTGCGCGACGCCAAGATCGCCGACGTGGGGTGCCACGCGCCGTCGACCTGCTCGTCTCTTCGAGCGAGTTCGAGACGGCGATCTGGTGGGCGCAACAGGACTCGAACCTGTGGCCTCAGCCGTGTGAAGGCTGCGCTCTAACCAACTGAGCTATGCGCCCCAGCTGCCTGCGGACCGGCTGGCACCCGCTACCGGCACCACGGACAGTCGAAGCAGCCTATCGCCTCCCGCGCGCCACGACGATCTTGTGCGCCCGGAGCGGGCCGACGAGGATCCCGGTGCGTCAGGTCCTCGGATCGCCTTTGTCGCTCACGCCGGCGTCGTCGAACGTGGCCATCTCCCGCAGGATCCTGGCCGCCGCCTGCACCACCGGCACGGCGAGGACCGCACCGCTGCCCTCCCCGAGGCGCATGCCCAGGTCGAGGACGGGATCGAGGCCGAGGTGCTCGAGCGCGGCGCTCGCCCCGGGCTCGCTCGAGCGGTGGCCGGCGATGACGTACCCGAGGGACTCCGGCGCCATGGCCGAGGCCACCAACAGCGCGGCGGTGGCGATCACGCCGTCGACCACCACGGGGACGCCTCCGGCGGCCGCCCCGACCACGAAGCCGGCCAGGGCGGCGATCTCGAGGCCCCCCAGAGCGGCGAGCACCTCCACCGGCGCGGCGTCCGCCGGCACGCGGGCGACGGCCCGCTCCACCACGGTCACCTTGCGCGCCAGCATGTCGTCGTCGATCCCGGTGCCCCGTCCCGTCACGGCACGTGCCGGCCGGCCCGTGCAGTGGGCGATGAGCGCCGCCGAGGCCGTGGTGTTCCCGATGCCCATGTCCCCGGTGACGAGCAGCCCGGCACCGCGGTCGACCGCCTCGCGGGCGACGTCGGCGCCGACGTCGAGTGCCGCCCTCGCCTCCTCGAGGGTCATCGCCGGGCCCTCGGCCAGGTTACGGGTCCCCGAGCGCACGGGACGCCGCACGAGTTCACCGGCGTCGGAGGGTATGGGGTTCGCCACGCCCACGTCGACCACGACCACCTGGGCGTCGGTCGCCCGTGCGAGCACGTTGATGGCGGCCCCGCCGGCACAGAAGTTGGCCACCATCTGCGCCGTGACCTCCTGGGGCCAGGGCGTGACCCCCTCGACGACCACGCCGTGGTCGGCGGCGAACACCGCCACGGTCACCGGCTCCGGCATGGGCGGGGGGCAGGTCCGGGCGATCCCGCACAGCCTGATCCCGATGTCCTCGAGCCGGCCCAACGACCCCCGAGGCTTGGTCAGCCGGTCGTGGTGCTCGCCCGCCGCCGCCACGGCGCCGGCGTCGACGGCCCGGACCGTCCGGCAGGCAGCGTCGAATGGTCCTTCGGTCATGGTGTGCTCCCTCTCATGTCATTGCGTCGCCCGACGCGCCGGATGCGGGGACGGCGTCCCGTTGCCCCGGTCCGGGCTCCCGCACGCCCCACTTCTCGTGCCCTGGCCGACCCCCTCTGGTCGCCGCCACGGCCGATGCTTGACGGCGGCGAGCGCCCCGTCGAGCCGGGCGAGCCCCTCCTCCGACGGCACGGCGATGCGCACCGTCTCGGGCATCCCGAACGACGCGCAGTCCCGGACGACCACGCCCTTGCCGGCGAGCTCGGCGCGCAGGCCCGGGGCCCGCACGAGGAGCCAGTTGGCATCCGAGGCAGCGGGCTCGAGCCCGTGGCGTCGCAGCACCCCGGCGAGCTCGTCACGCAGCCGGGCGATGCGAAGGTGCCACCGACCCAGGTCGACCGCCTCCAGGAGGGCGGGCAGGGCGTTCGCCGCCAAGCCGTTCAGCGACCACGCCGCCTGGCGCCTGCGGCAGCGCTCCACCACGTCGGCGCGCGCCGGGGGGGCCAGGACGTAGCCGACGCGCAGTCCCGGGCAGGCGAGGAGCTTGGTGAGCGAGCCCACCACCACGGTGTCGGGGTCACCGCGGGTCCAGCGACCGGTGGCGAGCGCGAAGAACGCCTCGTCCCACACCCCCGCCTGCGCATGCGCGGGCGCCAAGCGACCGCTCGGGTTGTGGGGGTTCGACCGCCACAACGGCCCGGCGCCCCGGGGATGGAGGGAGAACTCGGGCTCGCTCACCCGCCCCCCGAGCTCGTCGGCCACCAGGCGGATGGCCTCGGCCCCGCCGTTGGTGAGCAGCAGCCGCTCCTCGTCGACACCCATGGCGGCGGCCAGGGCGGCGGTGGCGGCCCCGGGGTCGGGGTAGCGGCGCAGGGCACCGAGGTGCCGTTCGAGCACGGGCACGGGATCGGGGGCGACGGGGTTGAGCGACTGGCTCAGGTCGAGCACGTCGGCGGGATCGAGACCGAGGGCACGGGCCACGGCCCAGGCGTCACCACCGTGGGGTCCCGGTGGGGGCAGGCCGGTCACGACGGCCTCGCCGTGGTCGCCGGAGCCGGCACCCGTCGCCCACCGCGGGCTCGGAGCGTGCCGGCGGCGGCGAGCACCCCGGCCAGGGCGATGCCGACGTGGCGGGCGAGGGTGACGGCCCGGTCGATGTCGGCGGCCTCGGGACTGCGCCCGGTCCCGAGCGAGGGCCGCACCACGCTGCGGCCCCGGTAGCGGTCGGTGCCGCCCAGGCGCAGTCCGAGGGCGGCGGCGAAGGCGGCTTCGGCCACACCGGCGTTGGGCGAGGGGTGGGCGGGCGCCTGGGTCCGCACGGCGTGCGACACGGCGCGCGCCGCGCCGGGGCGCACCGCCGCCACCAGCAGGGCCGTGAGCCGGGCGGGCACGAAGGCGGCCACGTCGTCGAGGCGGGCGGCGGCCCACCCGTAGCGGCCGTAGCGCTCGTCGCGATGTCCCACCATGGCGTCCATGGTGTTCAGCGCCCGGTGGGCGAGCACCCCGGGGGCGCCGGCCACCGCCGCCCACCACGCCGGTGCCACCACGGCGTCGACGGTGTTCTCCGCCACGGACTCCACGACGGCCCGGGCCACGGCCTTGGCGTCGAGGTCGGCCACGTCCCGCCCCACCAGGGCCGGGAGCAGGCGCCGGGCGGCATCGAGATCGCCCGCCACCAGGGCGTCGCCGACGGCGCCGGCGGCGGCCCCGAGCGAGCGCCCCGCCACGGCCAGGCAGGTGGCACCGGCGGTGGAGCCGAGGGCGGCGCCCGCCCCGGCGCCGACGCCGATCCCCACGGCGGCATGGAGCACGCCCGCGCCCCGGCTGTCGCGGTAGAGCACCGACTCGACGCGCCCCATGAGCGCACCGAACGCCGCCACCGGGTGCAGCGCCGCCGGGGGCTCGCCCACCACGGCGTCGGCCACCACGCCGAGGGCCGCTCCTCGCAGGCGCGCTCCCGGCGGGCGCGTCGGCCGCCTCACCACCGGGCCGCCAGCACGAGCAGGCCGACGGTCTCGCCCACCACCCCGGCGGCGCCGAGGACGTCGCCGGTGAAGCCACCCAGGCGCCGGTACGCCAGGGCGACCACGCCGGCGGCCGCCGCCACGTCGGCCGCCACCGCCGCCGCGCCGTGGCTCCCTTTGCCCGCCGTGGCCAGGCCGACGGCGAGCACCGTGCCGACGCCCAGGAGCACGGCCAGGCGCGGACGCGACCGACCCGGGGCGCCGCCGGCCGACGTCCCGAGGAAGGCGCTGGCCAGCCCGGCCGGTCGGGCATAGGGCACGGTCCGGGTCACGACGGCCATCACGGTGCGCGACGCGCACCACAGGGCGCCCACCACGAGCGGCGCGGCGGCCGTCGACGCCAGGGCGGCGAAGCGGGCCACGACCACCACCACCAACGTCGCCACCCCGAACGCACCGACGGCCGGGTCGGCCATGACCTCGAGCCGCCGCTGGCGCGCCAGCGGCGCCAGCAGGCCGTCACCGCTGTCGGCCAGGCCGTCGAGGTGCAGGCCCCCGGTGAGGACGGCATCGGCCACGAGGGCGACGCCAGCCGCGGCCGCAGGGTGCCAGACGCGCCCGGCCAGCCACCACACGCCCCCCACGGCCAGGCCGATGGCGGCGCCCACCACGGGGAACCAGCCCAGGGCGGCGCTGCTCGGCACGGTGCTGCGGCCCAAGGGGGTGAGGAAGGCCACCGCCCTGCGCATCACAGCCCGCCCTCGAGCGACCCGGGCAGGGTCCGGACGTCCACGAGGGGCAGGACACGGCCGGCCACGACGAACAGGACGCTGTCCGCGCACGCCGCCACCGCCTGGTTGACCGTGCCCAGCGCGTCGCGAAAGCGCCGACCGGCCTCGGTGCTCGGGTGCACCGACAGACCCACCTCCTCCGACACCACCACGGTGTCCCCGGGGCGCTGGGTGAGGGCGTCGCACAGGGCCCCGGTCTCGGCGTCGTCGGCGCCACACGTCGCCACCCAGGGTCCGAGCGAGTCGACGAGGACCGCCGCGGGCGCGGCCCGCAGGGACTCGGCGAGGGCCCCCGGGGCGGCGATCTCCACGGTGCGCCACGACGGCGGGCGGCGGCGCCGGTGTGCCTCGACCCGTGCCGCCAGGTCGTCGTCGTCGCCCACCACCACGGTGGCCACGTACGTCACGGGGGTGCCGAGCCGGGCCACCAGGTCCTCGGCCACCACGGACTTGCCCGAGCGGGCCCCGCCCAGGACGAAGGTGATCACCGCGGTGCGCCCCTCGAGGCACCGGCGGCCACCGCGCCGTGCACGGCGCGCGCCAGGCGGGACCCCCACGGCGAGCGGGGCCCCCCGAAGGCGTGGGCGGCGCCGTCGGGCGGGCAGACGACGCACACGGCGTCGGACGCCGTCCCCGTGGCGGGCACGCCGGCCTCCCACAAGGCCTGGCTCTTGGCCTCGGTGACGGTCACCACGGCATTGACGAGGGCCGCCTCCGACAGCCGCTCGGGCAGCGCGGCCACGACGTTCACCGTTCCCGCCCCCGGTGGCTGGTGGGCGCCGTCCTCGTCGGCCGCCCACGTGGGGTGCCCGAGCCCCACCGAGACGTCGGCGCGCGCCCCGCCGTCGATGCGGCTCACCATGGTGCGCACGTCCACGGCGGTGAGCATGCCCACCCCGCCGCCCTCGAGCCCGAGCGCCGCCGCCAGCTCGGTCAGGTGCTCGGCGGGGTCGAGCCGGTCGTAGGTCGCGGGCACCTGGGCGTTGAGCACCCACCGACACAGGCCGAGGCCTCCGCCCAGGGGGGCCGACGACACCACCAGTACCGGCCCCGGGAAGCGCCACACGGCCGCCGCCAGGCCGGCGGTCGCCTCGCCGTGGGCATGCAGCTCCGGGGCCACACCGACGAGGCCGCCCGCTGCGGTGGCACCGGTCACCGGGCGCGCCTCGGCACGACCACGAGGTCCCCGTCGTCGGTGCGCAGCACCCGGACGCCCGTGCCGAAGTGGTCGCCGAGGACGTCCTCGAGGAGCACCTCGTCGGGCTTGCCGGCGGCCACGGCGCGTCCGCCGTCCATGAGCACGAGCCGGTCGGCGAACTGGCCCGCCAACGTGAGGTCGTGCATGGCGCTCACCACCGTGAGCGCCCGTTCGTGACGCAGCCGGTCGACCAGTTCGAGCGCCTCGACGCGCCGGCCGAGGTCCAGCGCGCTCGTGGGCTCGTCGAGCAGGAGCACGGGTGCCTCCTGGGCCAGCGCCCGGGCCAGCACCACCCGCTGCAGCTCGCCCCCCGACAGCGTCCCGAGCGGGCGCTCCGCCATCGACGACAGCCCGAGCCACTGCAGGAGCGTGGCGCACACCTGCCGGTCGTGGCCGGACTCGGTGCCGAAGTACCCGATGTGCGGCGTGCGGCCCAGCAGGGCGTACGCGCCCACGGTCATGTCGGCGGGGAACTCGGGGTGCTGGGGGACGTAGGCGACCATGCGGGCCAGGTCCTTGGGCCCGAGTGCGGTCGAGGGCGCACCGTCGATGCGGATGACACCGTCGTGGGCCACGAGGCCCGCCACCGCCTTGAGCAGCGTGGTCTTCCCCGCCCCGTTGGGGCCGATCAGCCCGACCCACTCCCCCGGGTCGATGCCCTCGCGCACCTGCACCACCGCCGGCGCCGACCCGTAGTGGACCGTCACGTCCTCGAGGCTGATCACGCTGCCCGCCGCCGGCCCGGCGTCCCCGCCCTCACGACACGCTCTTGCCGGCGCGCCGGGATCGCAGCACGAAGAGGAAGAACGGCGCGCCCACGAACGCCGTGACGACGCCGATGGGGATCTCCCCCGGCGCCTGGACGGTGCGGGCCGCCACGTCGGCCAGGATGAGGAAGGCCGCCCCCCCGATCATCGACACCGGCACCACCACCCGGTAGCTCGAGTTCGTCGACAGCCGCACGGTGTGGGGCACGATGATCCCGACGAAGCCGATGAGGCCGCTCACGGCGACCGCCGCCGCCGTGCCGAGGGTGGCGGCGGCCACCACGGCCAGCCGCACGCGGCTCGTCCGCACCCCGAGGCTGTCGGCCTCGTCCTGCCCGAGCCGCAGCACGTCGAGGAGCCGCCGGTGCACCAGCAGGGCCAGCGCGCTCACCGCCGCGTACGGGAGCACGAGCACGACGTCGGACCAGTTGGCGGTGGTGAGCTGCCCGAGGATCCAGCCGTAGACGACCTGGAGGTCCTGGGAGTGCTGCTGCTGCAGGTAGGTCTGCACCGCCGTGAGCAGGGCAGCCACCGCCACCCCGGCGAGCACGATGGACGCCGTGGCGCCGTGGCGCCCCACCCGGGACCCCACGGCGTAGGTGAGGGTCACCGCCGCCACCGCACCCACGAACGCCGCCGGCGGCAGGAGCTCCGAGAGCCGGGGACCGGACACGAGGACCACCGTGGCCCCCAGCCCCGCGCCGGCGGCCACACCGAGCAGGTACGGATCGGCCAGGGGGTTGCGGAAGACACCCTGGTAGGCGGCCCCGCCGCCCGCCAGCATCGCACCCACGATGCCGCCCAGCACGACCCGGGGCAGACGGATCTCCCACACGATGCTGGCCGACACCGGGTTCGCCCCCGAGCGGTAGTGCAGCACGGGGACGTGGGAGAGCAGGATGCGCAGCACGGTGGGGAGCGACACGTCGGCGGGACCCACCGACACCCCCACCACGACGGCGCCGGCCAGCGCGCACAGGGCGACCCCGACGGGTCGGCGCACCGAGACCGGCCGCAGCACGGCCATGGGCCCGGTGCGCGGCGACGACGCCGATCCCGGAGCCGGCGCCACCGCTGCCGGCACCGGCGGCGCGCCCGCCACGGGGCTCGGGGCGGGGCCGGTGGACGCTCGGCCGAGGGGGACGGCTCCGGGGGCGACCGGGGACGCCTCCGGCGACGTGCGGCTCACCTGCTGCCCTGGTCGCCGGGCGCGCCCGGCCCGGGGCGTTCCCCCCGGCACCGCTCGCACATCGGGCACGCCTCCTCGTCGCGGACGAAGTGCGCCCGCTCGGCACCGGGGAGGTGCCCAACGAACCGCCCTTCCTCCGAGGGCCTGGTCTCGTCGGCGCAGCACAGGCGTCCGGGCTCGTCCCCTCGTCGGGGCATCACCGTTGCGGGACAGCGCCGGGATCACACCGGCTTCGCTGGACTACGCCGCCCCGGCGCGAACCGGAGCGCCCGCACGTTACCTCACAGGGGAGCCACCTCGTCGAAGCCGATGGCCTGCTCCAGGGCGGCGGCGGAGCGGATGACCACCAGGTCGGCGTGCTGGGGGCCCACCAGCTGCAGCCCCACCGGCAGGCCGCCCGCGGTGAGCCCGACGCACACCGACGCCGCCGGTGACCTGGTCATGTTGAAGGGATAGGTGAAGCGCACCCAGTTGGCGTCCACCTCCCCGTTGATGAGGCCCTGCCCCTGGAGATGGCGAGGCGGCGGCGGGCCCGCGCAGGTGGGCGTGACGAGGAGGCGCACGTCGCGAAACAGCTCCACCAACCGGAGGTTGAGGCGGTGACAGGCGTCTTGCGCCTCGATCACCTCCTGGGCACGCAGGTGGTCGGCGGCCCAGTCGATCTGGGCGGCCAGGAGGGGATCGACGCGCCCCCACAGGTCGGTCCCGCGGTAGGGCGCCAGGGTGCGGAGGTTGTAGGCGATGGCCAGGGTGAGCCAGTCGCGCACGGGGTCCTCGTCGAACACCGTCTCGATCTCGACCACCTCGGCGCCGAGGTGCTCGAGCTGCCCGACGGCCGCGCTGCAGCGCGCCCGCACCTCGTCGTCGAGCGGGGCGTACCCGAGCGTGGGCGCCCAGGCCACCTTCACCGGGACGCGCGCCGCGTCGAGCGCGGCGGGCCACGACGCCTCGGGGCGAGGCAGCGAGCGGATGTCGGTGGGATCGGGGCCCACGGCCACGTCGAGGGCGCCGACCACGTCGGCGATCCTTCGGGCCATCACGCCCTTGGTCGACAGGTCCGGCCAGTCCGAACCGTGGGCGCCACCCGAGGGGATCCGTCCCAGGGAGGGCTTCACGCCGCTCAGTCCGCAGCACGACGACGGGATGCGGATCGACCCGCCGCCGTCGGAGCCCGTGGCCAACGGGACCATGCCGGCGGCGATGGCCGCCGCCGACCCTCCCGAGGACCCGCCCGGGCTGTGCTCGAGGTGCCAGGGGTTGGCGGTCGGCCCGAAGGTGGCGTTGTCGGTGTCGGCCTTCCAGCCGAGCTCGGGCGTGTTGGTCTTGCCCACCACCACGCATCCGGCGGCGCGCAGGCGGGCCACCAGGGGCGAGTCCTCGGTGGCGGCGGCACCGCCGGCGAAGACGGCCGAGCCGTGCGAGGTGACGAACCCGGCGGCGTCCTCGAGATCCTTGACCGCCAGGGGGACGCCGGCGAGGGGTCCCGGATCGTCGCCCGCGGCCACGGCCTCGTCGATGCGGTCGGCCGCCGCCAGGGCCCCGTCCTCGTCCACGGCCACGAAGGCGTTGACCCTGGCGTCCAGCGCGTCGATGCGCTCCAGGGCATGCGTGACGAGCTCCCGGGCCGCCACCTTGCCGCCTCGGACGTCCTGCGCCAACGACGCCAACGTTGCACGGCGAAAGTCCATGGTGCAGGCGTAGCACGTCGCCGGGCCCGGTGTCCCGGGCGGCCGTCCCGTACGGCCGGGCGGACCGGCCGACGCCGGCGGCGCCACGGCGGGCGGCGAGATGGACAGGGCCCGACGGGGCACGGCAACCTGACCCGATGACCGCCACCATCGAGGGCGCCGCGCTCGATCACGTGGCCGTGGCCGTCGAGCGCTGGCCCGATGCCTGGCCCCGCTACGCCACCGAGCTCGGCGGCCGATGGGTCTCGGGCGGGCTCAACGTCGGCTTCGGGCCGGCCCAGCTGCGCTTCGCCAACGGCGCCCGGGTCGAGGTGCTCCAGCCGTGGCAGCCCGAGGACAACCCCTTCCTTCGCCGCTTCCTCGACCGCCACGGGCCGGGCCCCCACCACCTCACCTTCAAGGTCCCCGACATCGAAGGAGCCCTCGACCTGGCGCGCCAGGCGGGCTTCGCGCCCGTCGGGGTCGACCTGACCCACCCCGAATGGCTGGAGGCGTTCCTCCATCCCCGCCAGGCCACGGGGATCGTCGTGCAGCTGGCCCAGGCCGCCCACGGGTGGGAGTCGCCGGCGCCCGAGGGTTTCCCCGACCCCACCGGCATGGCCCCGGCCTCCTTCCTCCGCGTCAGCCACGCCGTCGCCGACCTGGGCGTGGCCCTGGAGCTGTTCGAGCGCCTGCTCGGCGGTCGGGTGGTGCGCCGGGGCACCGCCCCCGACGGCACCTGGGAGTGCGCCGATGTGGTGTGGGCGGCCCCGCCCGTCCTGCGGCTGGTGGCACCGGCGTCCCCCGCCGGACGGGCCGGCGTGCCCCAGGCGGCCCAGCGGGCCGCCGTGGCCCCCGCCGTCGCCACCTGGATCGGCGACCTGCCGGGCCGGCTCCACCACCTGGCGTTCGCCACCGAAGGCGTGCTCCACACCGACAACGACGACCGCTCCTGGCGCGTCAGCGGCGCGCCGGGATCACTCCCCGGCGTCCTGCTCGACGACGACGCCTGGCACGTGATCGAGCCCGAGGACAACCTGGGCACGCGGCTGGTGCTGGTACGGCCCCCCGGTAGCCTGGACACCGAGGCTCCCGCACGATGACGCACCCCACCACGCCACAGCGGCGGGCCCACCGCCGCCCGAGACGGGGCGAGCACACCACCGCGCCGGGCAGGTCGGCCCCGTGAGCGAGGACGATGCCGGCCGCGCCGGGGACGTCCCCGCCAAGCTGACCCTCGGCCAGCGACTCCTCACCCTCCTCCCCAACCTGCAACGGGCCGCCCCCGCCGGCGACGAGGGGCGTGCCCCACAGGACCGCCACGACGCCGGCCGTGTGCAGCGTGCGCGCCCCGCCGGCGCGCGCCCGCGTCCGGGACCGTCGGCCGCGGCCGGCGACGCCGAGCACAGCGACACCGTCGAGCCCGACGCCGTCGTCGAGCCCGACGCCGTCACCGCGCCGGTGGCGCCACGGGCACGACTCCAGGATCTCCTGGCCGACCCGACGCGGCGATCCTCGGCCACGAGGCCCACGCCGGCCGAGGCCGAGGCCATGCACAGCGAGGACCTCGTCCACATCATCAAGCGCATCGACGACCGGGAGCGGTCGCTGTCGCTGTGGGCGGCGATCATCGGTGGCGCCGTGGGCATCGCCCTCACGATCATCGCCGACCATCAGAACCCGCCGCTGCACGGCGCCCACGGCCACATCAACACCACGCATCAGACCCTGGGGCTCTTTCTCTTCGAGGGCGGGGCGCGCGTCTTGCTCGCCGTGGTGGTGGCGGTGGCGGCCGTGACGCGACGGCGATCGCTCGTCGGATTCGCGCTCCTGTTCCTCGGGACGTCGCTCAGCATCTACTTCGCCCTGCCCTTCTGGGCGCTCGGGGGGTGGATGATCTGGCGCGTCTTCAAGTACCAGCGCGTCGTGAACGCCCGGCGCGGACGCGGCGGCCGGGGCGCCGGGGCTCGGGGGCGCAGCGGCGCGGGGCGCGCTGGTGCGGGCCGCGCACCGGGATCGTCTCGGATCCCCGCCAACCCCCGGGCGGCGGCGCGGGCCGGGGCGGCCTCGGGACGGGCGCGGGCCCAGACCCGGGGCCGCAAGCAGCCGGCGCCCGAGGGGCCACCGCAGTCGAAGCGCTACACGCCTCCCAAGCCGGCGCGACCGCGCCCGCCCGCGCCTCCGTCCTGAACGGCGTCGGGATCGACGAGGAGCGCCGACCGCAAGAGTCGCAGGATCTCCTCACGGCGCCGCACGAGCGAGCGGGCCGTGGGCTCCTCCCCGAGGGCGCGCAGCACCTCCACCTCGGTCACCATGCCCACCACGGTGGAATAGATGGCCAGGAGGAGCAGACGGGGTTCGTGCCGGCGCATGTGCCCGGCGTCCATCTCCTCCTCGAGGAACGACGAGGCCCGTTGCACGAGCGGCTCGAGGACCGCCATGAGCCTGGTGGCCGAGGGCGCCCCCAGGCGCCCCACCTCGCGCAGGAGCCCGAGGAGCTCGGGCCGACGCGCCGCCAGCCGGAACACCGAGCGCACCACCGCCTCCACCCGTGACCATCCCGAGCCGGCGCCCGCCAGCGCCTCCTCGAGGGCGGTGGCGAGCTCGCCGGCCGAGCGGTCGATGAGCGCCTCGAGGAGGACCTCCTTGGAGGGATACCAGTAGAGGATGGACTGCTTGCGCACGCCCAGGCCCTCGGCCAGGGCGTCGAGCGAGGTGGCCTCGTACCCTCGCGAGCCGAACGAGGCCAGGGCGGCGTCGAGGATCCGGTCGGCGGTCCCGCCCTCGGCACCCGCGGTCGGGGGCCGCCGGACCGCCGCGGCAGCCCCCGGGCGCCCGCCCGGCGCTCCCCGACCCCGGTCCGCTGGACTCACCTACCATATGGTAGACAGCTACCGACCCGGGGGGGCCACACCGCCGCCGCCCCGCTCCGGAGGACCCGAGGGACGTGACCGCTCGAGCCGCAGGGCACACCGCCGCCGGCGCCCGCCCCCCTGCCGTCCCCGCGCCCGCCGTGGGGCTGGCGGTGGCCGGCGGGCTCGACGGGGCCCGGATCCTCGTGACCGGCGCCACCGGCTTCCTGGGCACGGCACTGGTGGAACGGCTGCTGCGCTGCGTCCCGGGTTGCGAGGTCGTGGTTCTCATCCGTCCCACGCGGCGGTCCGGCGCGGCCGCCCGCATGCAGCGCGAGATCGTGCGCAACGACTGCTTCGACCGGTTGCGGCGCGAGCTCGGGGACGCCTTCGAGGGGCACGTGGCCTCCCGGCTGCGAGCGATCGACGGCGACGTGGGCCGCGACGGGCTCGGACTCGACGACGACGGCCGGCGGGTGCTGGCCGGCTGCGACGTGGTGGTGCACTCCGCGGCCACGGTGGCCTTCGACGCCCCGCTCGACTCGGCGGTCGAGGTCAACCTGCTCGGCCCCTCCCGCGTGGCAGCCGCCATCGCCTCGGTGGCGCCCCGGCGCGCCGAGACGGCCCCGGACCGCCCCCCCACCCATCTCGTGTCGGTGTCGACGGCGTACGTGGCCGGGACGCACCAGGGCGAGGCCGCCGAGATCCTCGCCACCCAGGCGCTGGCATCGGGGGCGCGCGCCCGCACCCACACCACGGTCACCACCGAGGTCGACATCGACGCCGAGGTGGCAGCGGCACGGCGCCTGCGCGCCGACCTGGAATCGGCGTCGCGCCGACCCGAGCACCTGACCCGCTTCACCCGCACGGCCCGCAACGAGCTCGGCGCGGCTGGGACGCACCTGCTCGCCGAGCGCGCCGAGAAGGTGCGCGACGAATGGGTGCGCAGCGCCCTCGTGGAGGCGGGCCGGGCCCGGGCCAACGCGCTGGGCTGGCCCGACGCCTACGCCTTCACCAAGGCCCTGGGAGAGCGGGCCCTCGTGGGCGCGCACCCCGACCTGCCCATGACCGTCGTGCGACCCTCGATCATCGAATCGGCGCTGGCACAGCCCCGGCCGGGGTGGATCCGGGGGTTCCGGATGGCCGAGCCGATCATCGTCTCCTACGGCCGGGGACTGCTGCGCGAGTTCCCCGGCGTCCCCGAGGGGATCGTCGACGTCATCCCCGTGGACTTCGTGGTGGCTGCCATCCTGGCGGTGGCGGCCGCCGGTCCGGACCCCGACGGACCGTCGGTGGTGCAGGTGGCCTCGAGCGTGCGCAACCCCCTGCGCTACGGCGAGCTCGTGGACCTGGTGCGCTCCTGGTTCCTCGAGCACCCTCTGTACGACGCCGACGGGCAGCCCATCACCGTGCCCGAGTGGTCCTTCCCCGGGCGCGGCCGCGTCCAGCGCCAGCTGCAGCGGGCCACGCGCGCCCTGGGCACCGCCGAGCGCGTGCTCGGCGCCCTGCCGGTGCGCGGCGAGCGGGCCGAGGTGGCCGCCCGGGTGGAGGAGCGCCGGGCCCAGGCAGAGCGGGCGCTCGGCTACACCGAGCTCTACGGCGCCTACACCGAGACCGAGGCCCGGTTCCGGGTGGACCGCCTCCTGGCGCTGTGGGACCGCCTCGACCCCGCCGAGCAGGAGCTGTTCACCTTCGATCCGGCCGTCATCGCCTGGCCCGCCTACGTCCACGGCGTGCACCTGCCGTCGGTGGTCGAGCACGCCCGGGTGCGGTCCTCACCGCGCCGCTCCACGATGGAGAGCCGCTCCCAGCGGGCCCGGCGCGCCATCCTGTCCCCCGAGCGCCACCTGGCCGCCTTCGACCTCGAGAACACGCTGGTGGCCTCGAACGTGGTGGAGTCCTACGCCTGGCTGGCGGCGCGCCACCTGCCTGTGTCCGAGCGCGTGGCGCTCACGGCACGGATCCTGCGCGAGGCCCCGCAGCTGCTGGCCCTCGACCGGCGCGACCGGGGCGACTTCCTGCGCAGCTTCTACCGGCGCTACGACGGGGCCCCCGCCGACCTGCTGCGGCGCGACGCCGCCGAGATGTTCCACCACCTGCTGCTGCGCAAGTCGTTCCCGGCGGGCATGGCCCGCGTGCGGGCGCACCGGGCGCTCGGGCACCGCACCGTGCTCATCACCGGGGCGCTCGACTTCGTGGTCGAGCCCCTGCACCCCCTGTTCGACGAGGTGGTGTGCGCCCAGCTGGGCCAGGACGACCGGGGCCGGCTCACGGGTCGCCTCGACCGCCTCCCCCCCACCGGCGAGGCCCGGGCCCTCGTGCTGGCGGCCTACGCCGAGGCCGAGGGCCTCGACCTCGGGGAGTCCGTGGCCTACGCCGACTCCGCCTCGGACCTGCCCCTGCTCGAGTGCGTGGGCTTCCCCGTGGCCGTGAACCCCGAGGCCCGCCTGGCCGCCCTGGCCCGGCGCCGGGGCTGGCACGTGGAGCACTGGGACAAAGCCGTCGGCGGGGCCCGGCCGCCGCTGCCCTTCGGCCCCGTCGACACCGGCGCGTCGCGCTGGTGGGCCCGCCTGGAGCGCCTGCGGTGAGAGGGCTCGTCTTCGAGCGCAACCTGCCCCGCTTCGCCGCCGCCCGCGTGGCCGCCACGGTGGGCGGCTCGGGACGCGGCGCGGCGGTGGGCCCGCTGCGGCTCACCGACCTCGAGCCCCCCGAGCTGCCCGGACCGGATTGGCACCGGGTGCACCCGCTGCTGGCCGGGATCTGCGGCTCCGATCTCTCCACCCTCGACGGGCGCAGCTCGCGCTACTTCGAGGACGTGGTGAGCTTCCCCTTCGTCCCGGGGCACGAGGTGGTGGGCACGGCCGAGGGGATCGAGGGCGCCGGGGGGGCGTCGGGGCCCACGGGCACCCGGGTGGTGGTCGAGCCCGCCCTCGGCTGCGTGGCCCGGGGCATCGAGCCGCCGTGCCCGGCGTGCGCCCAGGGCCGCACCGGCGGGTGCGAGCGGGTGGCCTTCGGCCACCTCTCGCCGGGGCTCCAGATCGGGTACTGCGCCGACACCGGCGGGGGCTGGTCGGCGGGTGGCCTGGTGGCGCACCGCAGCCAGCTCCACCCCGTCCCCGACGCCCTCTCCGACGAGGCGGCGGTCATGGTCGAGCCCACCGCCTGCGCCGTGCACGCCGTGCTCGACGCCGAGATCGACCCCGGCATGACCGTGGCCGTGCTCGGGGCCGGCACCCTCGGGCTGTGCGTGGTGGCCGCCCTGGGCCAGCTCGCCGCGGCCGGTGCCGTGCTCGTGGGCGCCCGCTACCGCCACCAGCGGGCCCTGGCGGCCGAGCTCGGGGCCGACGCGGCGGTGGCGCCCGACCAGCTGGTCCGGGCCGTGCGGCGGCGCTCGGGGAGCCTCGAGTTCTCCAGCACGCTCACCGGCGGCGCCGACGTGGTCGTCGACTGCGTGGGCAGCGAGGACTCCCTGGCCCAGTGCCTGGCCATGGTGCGCCCCCGGGGCCGGGTGGTGCTCGTGGGCATGCCCGGCAAGGTGCG
>Ga0335078_10004720_pt1 | contig 20176 bp, 15 predicted proteins | sample Lox_Sample_32_FD_206711 | JGI IMG/M metagenome (GOLD analysis project Ga0335078, IMG submission 206711) | Soil microbial communities from Loxahatchee National Wildlife Refuge, Florida, United States - Lox_Sample_3.2 | ecosystem: Environmental > Terrestrial > Soil > Wetlands | place: USA... | reverse complement strand
AGGCCTTTTGGTGCCGCGCAGGACCTGGCCAGGCGGCAGGGTTGAGGGGGTGAGATGACCGATCAGCCTGCGCCGGATTTCGCTGGGCTCTTGCGGGAGTCGCGCGTGAAGGCCCAGCTCACGCAGGAGGACCTGGCGGAGGCGGCGGGGCTGAGCCCGCGGACGGTCAGTGACCTGGAGCGGGGGATCAACCGGAAGGCACATAAGGATACCGCTCGCCTGCTGGCCGATGCGCTGGGCCTGATCGGCCCGGCCAGGGCCCGCTTCGAGGCGCTCGCGCGGGGGCGTATGCCTGGCGGGGCGGGGTCTGGCGGGACGGCGGTGGCGACCCGGACGCTGCCCCGCGACATCGCCTCGTTTACCGGGCGTCAGCGCGAGCTGCACGAGCTCGTGGGGGCGGTGGCGGTTCCGGGCGGGGTGGTGGGCATTCACGCGATCGGGGGAATGGCCGGGGTCGGCAAGACCGCGTTCGCGGTCCACGCCGCGCACCAGCTGGCGCCGCGGTTCCCGGCCGGGCAGATCTTCCTGCCGTTGCACGGGCACACCCCCGGGCAGCAGCCGGTGGAGCCGGCCGACGCGCTGGCCAGCCTGCTGCTGACCGCGGGGGTAGCCGCCGGGCAGATCCCGCCGGGGCTTGAGGCGCGGATGGCCCTGTGGCGGGACCGGCTGGCGGGCCAGCAGCTGCTGCTGGTGCTCGATGACGCGGCCAGCAGCGAGCAGGTCCGGCCGCTGCTGCCCGGCGCCGGCGGCAGCCTGGTGCTGGTCACCAGCCGCCGCCACCTGACCGCGCTGGAAGACGCGACCGCGATCAGCCTGGACACCCTGCCGCCCAGCGAGGCCGCCGCGATGCTAGTCCGGCTGGCAGGCCGGCCTGGGCTGAGCCCGGACGATCCGGCGGTGGCTGAGATCACCCGGCTGTGCGGGTGGTTGCCGCTGGCGATCGGGATGGTGGCCCGCCAGCTGCACCACCACCCTGCCTGGTCCCTGCAGAGGCGGGCCGCCGAGCTAGCCGCGGCCGTGGACCGGCTGGAGCTGATGGCCACCGAGAACGTCTCGGTGGCCGCTGCGTTCAACATGTCCTATGCCGACCTCGCGCCTGAGCAGCAGCGGCTGTTCCGGCGGCTCGGGCTGCACCCCGGCGCCGACATCGATGCCTATGCTGCGGCCGCCCTGGACGGCACCGATCCCGCCGCCGCCCGCCGCGACCTGGAGGCGCTGTACGATCAGTGCCTGATCGCTGAGCCGACTCAGGACCGCTATCGACTGCACGACCTGATCCGCGAGCATGCCCGCGCACTGGCCGCGCGGCTAGACCTGGACCGTGACCGGGACGGTGCGACCGCCCGGCTGCTGGATTACTACCAGCACACCGCTGCACGCGCCGATGCCTTCATTGCACGCCAGGCCCGCCCGCGCCCCGCCCCGGCGGACGGCGCGGTCTTGGTCGCGGTTCCCGACCTGGCCGACCGGGAGCAGGCGCTGGCCTGGGCCCGCACCGAGCGCGCCAGTCTGCTGGCCTGCCTGGACCACGCCACTGGGGCCGGCCAGCACGCGCGGGTCATCGCCCTGACCGCCGGCCTCGCCGGGCTGTTGCGGCTCGACGGCCCCTGGGCCGACGCCATCACCCGCCACACCGCCGCGATCCAGGCTGCCCGGGATCTCGGTGACCGGCTCGGCCAGGCCGGCGCCCTCAACGACCTGGGGGAGATCCGGCAGCGGATCGGTGATTACCCGGCCGCGGCCCAGGCGCTGGAACAGGCCCTGGACAGCTACCGCGACCTCGGCGACCGGCTCGGCCAGGCCAGAGCCCTCAGCTGCCTCGGGGACGTCCGACGGCTGGCAGATGATTATCCGGCCGCGGCCCAGGCGCTGGAACAGGCCCTGGACATCTACCGCGACCTCGGCGACCGGCTCGGCCAGGCCAGAGCCCTCAGCTGCCTCGGGGACGTCCGGCAGTTGACCGGTGACTACCCGGCCGCGATCCGGGACCTGGAACAAGCGCTCGGCATCTACCGCGACTTCGGCGACCGGCTCGGCTGGGCTGATGCCCTCCGCTACCTCGGGGACGTCCGGCAGTTGACCGGTGACTACCCGGCCGCGATCCGGGACCTGGAACAAGCGCTAGGCATCTACCATGACCTCGGCGGCCGGCTCGGCCAGGCGAACGCACTCAGCTGCCTCGGAGACGTCTGGCGGAGGACGGGCGATTACCAGGCTGCCGTCCGGGCCCTGGAACAGGCCCTGGACATCTACCGCGACCTCGGCGACCGGCTCGGCCAGGCCAACGCACTCCTCAACCTCGGGGCCGTGCGGCAGCTGACCGATGACTACCCGGCCGCGGCCCGGGCCCTGGAACAGGCCCTGGACATCTACCGCGGCATTGGTGACCGGGCTGGTGCGGCGGGAGCGCTCAACGAGAGGGGGACGCTGCACCGGGTCAGCGGTGACCTCGCGGGGGCTGAGGGATGTCACCGGCAAGCCCTGGATCTGGCGCGCCAGATCGGCAGTTCCTGGGACGAGGCCCACGCGCTGGCCGGCCTGGGCCGGTGCGCCCTGGCGGCCGGCCACGGTGCCGAGGCAGAAGACCGGCTGCGGCAGGCGCTGGAGATATTTCGGCGGATCGGGGCAGCCGAATTCTCCGACCTTTCCGCTGAACTAAAAGCTATTACGGATGAACGACCGGCCGCGCAATGAGCCCCGGCAGCCACCTGTACCGCAGCCGCGGGCGGTGCGCGGAGGCTATCCGGGCCTGACCGGTAGCCCGGAACGAGCCGAACGTTGACCTGGGCGGCGCAGGCTACGGGGCGGCCGCGGCCGCCCCCATCGCTGCGCAGGTCATCAAGGCCTACCTGGCGTCCCAGGGAAAGTAGCAAGTGGGTGGCGTGAACCAGGCGAGGGTGTTACTCGCGGGCGCGCAGCGCGGCGATCAGCCATTCGAACGCGGGTGCGTAAGTCGGGAAGGGAGGCAAGCCGTTAATGATCGCCGTGAGCTGCCAGTATCGTTCGACCTGCGGGTCGAACAGCATCTCAAGGCCGGCCAGCAGCTCCCCGCGGCGCGCGCTGAACCCGTTGGGCTCCAGGATCCGGTTCACCACCTTGGCGGCCTCGGCGGAACCAGGCGGGCACCCCCGCAACAGTGCCGCCACGGCGTGCTGTGTTGCCCAGGCCGCCAGGTCCTCCAGCCCGCTGGCCTGCAGCTGAATGCCGTACTCGGTCACCTGCCGGGCGCGCCGCCGGAAGTCCTGGTCACTGACCAGCCCGGCCAGTTCCACCCAGGCATCAAGCTGCTCGGGCGAGGGGTCATCGGGCAGGTCCGGCGCCGCGGCCCAGCGCTGGGCGCGTGCCGGGCTGGGATCCAGGCCCTGGAATACCTCGGCCAGGAAGTCATCGATCAGCTGCCTGCGCTCGGCCGCCGGCATCTCGGCGAGCTTGTTCATCATGGCCCTCTCCTCATCGCCTGCCGCGCGCTTCACCACCACGGCCAGCGCAGCGCGGTGCAACTGCAGGACGCGGATCTGCGCGTCAAGCGCGTCCCGGTGGGCGGCAGCGACCTCAGCGATACTCGCCTGACCCGCCAGCACCCGGCGCACATCAGCCAGCCCAAGGCCCAGCTCGCGCAGCGTGGAGACCAGTTCCGCCTGGTCCGCGCACGCCGCGTCGTACAGCCGCCGGCCGCCCCCGGCCCGGGCCGCCGGGGACAGCACGCCGGCATCAGACCAGAACCGGATGGTCCGCACCGGCAGCCCCGTGCGCCGGGCCAGCTCGCCGATGGAAAGCAGCGGCTCGTCGTTTTCCATGCCGCCAGTCTGCGTCCTCCAGCAGGTGGAGAATCAACCCCCGCGCCGCACCCGCATCACGCCCGTCCGACGAGTTCCGGTTCCCCGCCGTCTTGATACTCGATCCGCAGCTGCTCACCTTGAAGGATGACCAATCTAGGCTGATCCCGGTCAGATCGCGGTGGAGCCGGCGAACTCGCGGATGGCCTCGGCCAGCTGAGCGGGCTGGTCGAGGGGGACGAGGGTGTAGCTGTCGGCGATCTCGAGCAGGCGGGCGTCCGGGAGGAGGCCGGCCAGGCGCCGGCCGTGCTCGGGCGGCATCACGCGGTCGTCAGCGGCCCAGACGACCAGCGCGGGCCGGCGGAAGGCGGGCAGCGACTCGGCGGCGCGGAGCAGCAGGCGCTTGTCGGCGAATACGGCGCGCAGCATGCGCGCCGTCTCCCGGCGGATGTCCGGCTGGGTCAGCACCGGCTTGATCCAGCGGGCGGTCGCGGCATCGCCGCGTCTGGTCAGCCAGCCGAACGCGACCGGCAGCCGCCGCACCGGCCGGAGCCGCATCTGCTGCATCATGAGCCCGAACAGCGTCGGCGGCAGCAGGCCGGCCAGGGCGAGCGTCCTGCCGGTCAGCCCGGGCGGGAAGTTATCGAAGGCATCGCAGGAGACCAGCACGACCCGGACCGCGCCCGGGGCGCCGTCGGCGGCAAGCAGCTGGGCCACCGCGCCGCCGGTGTCGTTGCCGACCAGCATTACCTCGTCCAGGCCAAGCCGGTCGAGGAATTCCGCCACCAGCTTCGCGATCCCGGGCAGCGACAGGTCGGCGCCGGCCTTCATGGCGCGCCGGTGCGCGCCCAGCGGCAGGGTCGGCGCCACGCAGCGGTGACCGGACGACAGGGCGGCGGTCACCTCGTCCCACAGGGTGGCATCCATCAGCAGCCCGTGCAGCAGCACAATCACCGGGCCCCCGCCGCCGGTGTCCGTGTACTCGATGGTCCCGGAGGACAGCTCGATCTGGGGCATGGTCACGCCGCCAGCAGGTTCTGGCGCAGGAAGGTCAGTTCAGCCTGCACGGCCCGTTCATGTGCGCCGAGGAAGGGGGCGTAGTGCCCGCCGGGCAGGCGGACCAGCTCGCCGCGAGGCGCGCGGCGTGCCGCGCGGGCGGCGGGCTCAGCCAGCGCGGACCGGCCCTGGTCGCAGACCACGACCAGCAGCGGGCACCTCACCCGGGGCGCGGCCCGGCCGGGCCGGTAGAGCCCGGTGCGCAGCGCCGAGCGGGCCGCCACCTCGCGCCGCCAGTCCGGGTAGCTTTCCGCGTTAAGCGCCCAGCCGAAGCAGCGGTAGTCGAAGGCGAGCACGGCGAACCCGGCGTCGTTGAAGCGGCCGGCGAACAGGTCCGTGCCCGGCTCCTTGGTCACCGCGAAACCGCCGGCCATGATCACGCAGCCGCCATTGGTTCCGGGGTAGAACCAGGCGGCGCACTCGGTGCCGCCGCTGGAAAAGCACACCTTGCGCCGGGCCCGGGAGGCGATTGCGGGGCCGCGCAGCCACTGCGGTTCTGTCATCTGGGTTTTCTCCGGTCGTGAGGATGTCTACGAGCAAGCACATCGCGGGACCGGGCCGCGCGTCGTCACGGAAACCGGTGAGATCTGGCCATCCCCGAGAGCATCATGCGGAACCGGAAGCTACGCGTCCGGGAGGGACGTCAGCTCGACGCGGCGGTGAATGCCGAGCTTGGCGTAGACGTGCCGCAGGTGGGTTTCCACCGTGTTGACGGTCAGGTACAGCTGCGCGGCGATCTCCTTGTTCGTCTTCCCGGCCCTGGCCAGGCGGGCGACGGCCGCCTCGGCGGGGGTGAGTTCGCCGGGCGGGGTGACCCCGGCCCGTCCGCCGGCCCGGCGCCACTCGACGCGGGCCTGCTCGGCGTGCCAGGCGGCACCGCAGGTCTCGGCCAGCCGCAGGGCCTCGGCGAGCGTCTGCCTGGCGTGGCGGACCTCGCCGTGGCGGTAGAGGAACCTGCCGTAGTCGGTGAGCAGCTGGGACCTGGCCAGCGGGATCGGCATCTCCCGCGCGATGGCGAACGCCTCGCCGTAGCAGGCCCGGGCCCGGTCCTCCTCCCCGTCCCGCTCGGCCAGCGCCGCGCGGCCCGCGGCGACGACGACCTTGGTCCACCGGGCGGGCAGCGCCCGGGCGGCCGGCGCCATCCAGCCGATCAGCCGCCGGGCCTCCTCGTCACGCCCGCAGGCCAGGAAGGCCGCGATCGCGTCGGCGGCCCAGCCGACCGCGGCGGGATCACGGTGCTCGAGTGCGTCGGCGGTCTGCCACGCCGTGCTGAACGCGGCCGCGGCGGCCTGCGGGTCGCCGCGGCGCAGCGCGAGGAGCCCGCGCGGCAGCAGGACCGTTACCACGCTGTAGCCCACCCGGTCGCCACGGCTGACCGCCTCGTCCGCGCGAGCGGACCAGTCCGCCGCCTCGCCGGGCCGGCCGGCGTCGGCCAGGATCACCGCGTGCCAGGCGGTCGCCATCGCGGTCAGCACCGGGACGAGATCGATGTAGCCGACCAGCCGGGTGGACAGGGCCAGCGCCTCGTCGAGCCGGCCGAGCCGCCAGCTGATCCTGGCCCGGAACAGCAGGGCGAGCGCCGCGGCCATCGGATCGCGGCGCTGCTCGGCCGCCGCGATGACGCCGTCGAGCAGCTGCTGTGCGTCGCCGAAACGCTCCGCGGACAGGGCGAGAGCGCCGTACTGCGTCACGGTGTCCCACCAGAGGGCGCCCGGCGGCCGCCAGGACGCCGCGGCCGCCGCACTGCGCGCGGCCGCCGCGGCGACGTCGAGCGCGGCCGGGTCGCCGGAAAAATAGGCGCCGACCGCCCAGACCCCGGCGGCTGCGGCGCGCACCGGGGTGCTGGCCCCGGCGGCCAGCTCGCGGGCACTGGTGGCCAGCGGCGCAGCCCGCTTCCACCCGTAGGTCACCAGGACCTGGGCGGCGTGGTCGACCATGGCGGCGGCAGCCAGGTCACGCTGGCCAGGGCCGGCCAGCCGCACCACCTCGTCCAGGACGGTCTCGGCCTCGGTGATCAGGCCCGCGGCCATGTGCGCGTGTGACAGCTGGACGAGGACGGCCAGCCGCAGGTCGGCGGGCAGGTCGGCCCGGGCGAGGAGTTCTTGGTAACGGGTGACGCCGGCCTGATGGTCGCCGGAAGCGATCAGGGCCCGCCCCAGGTCGAAGACCAGCCCGGGCGGCGCGGCCGGCCCGGCCAGTTCGGTGGCCGCCTCCAGGTGGCGGCGCGCCGCGCCCACGGCACCGACCGCCAGGGCCTGCCGGCCGGCGCGGGCCGCGACCGCCACGGCCTGCGGGTCCCCGGCGAGCCGGGCCGCCACCGCGTGCCCCGCCGCCTCACCCGGGTTGTCCCCGCGGGCCGCCAGCACCCGGAACGCGGACTCGTGCAGGCGCGCCCGGACTGGCGCGGCCAGCTCGTAGATGGCCTGGCGGATCAGCTCGTGGCCGAACTCGGCCCAGCCGCGGGCCTCGTCGCGGCCCAGCCCGGAGGCGGCGAACGCCTCCTGCGCAGCGGCCGCGTCGGCGGTCGCGATCCCCGCCACCTGCGCCGCCACTTCGGGCTGGAACCGCCGGCCCAGCACCGCGGCGGCCCGCAGGTACCCGCGGGCCGGCTCGCCCAGGCCCGCCAGATGCGATAGCAGCAGCCGGCGCGCCCACGACGCCTGCGCGCGCGGATCCGGGATGCCCTCGCCGGCCCGCAGCGCGGCGGCGACCTGGCCGAGCAGCAGCGGGTTCCCGGCGCAGAGCGCCGCCGCCCGGTCGCGTTCGTCGCCGGCCGCGCCCGGCAGCATCGACCGCGCCGCGTCGGCGCTGAGCGGGGCCAGGTGCTGCACCACGGCCAGCTGACTGGCGGCAAGCTCCTCGCCCGCACGCAGCGCCTCGGGGGGCCAGGGCCGGGCGGTGACCAGGACCGCCACCGGTAGCTCGGTGATCCGGCGGCAGATCAGGCGCAGCAGCGTCAGCGAGTCCGGATCGGCCCAGTGAGCGTCGTCAAGGGCCAGGAACAGCGGCTGGCTGGCGGCTTGCCGCAGCCGCGCCAGCACCGCATAGAAGTAGTCGGCGGGAGCCTGGGTCGTTGCCGTGGTCGCCGCGCGGCCGTCCAGCAACGGGTCCAGGGCCTGGCCGATGAGGCCGAACGGCAGCGCCGCCTCCGCGACGTCGGCCTGGCCGGTTCCGGTCCTGAACCGGTCCCCGGCGGCGGCCGCCGCGTACCGCAGGACCGTGGTCTTGCCCAGCCCGGCCTCGCCGGCCACGAACAGCGTCCCGCCGCGACCGCCCAGGGCGTCACGCAGCAGGCCCCGGACTGCGGCCATGACGGCATCCCGCTCGAGCATGACCGTGCTCATCTGCCGTAGCCCTCCAGGCCATCATCGTCTCACCCGGAGGGTGCAGCTAGCCCGGTGCTGCGCTCAGCGTGCCTGGTTCAGTTAGCGGTAAGCACGTGGCCGAGGGGGGCGGCGTCCAGGCCGGTGGCTTCGCCGACGGCGGCGTTGACCAGGTGGCCGGCGTGGGTGTTGACGCCGAGGGCCAGGCTGGCGTCGTCGGCGCAGGCCTGCCGCCAGCCCTTGTTGGCCAGTGCGACCGCGTAGGGCAGGGTGACGTTGGTCAGGGCGTGGGTGGAGGTGTTCGGCACGGCGCCGGGCATGTTGGCCACGCAGTAGAAGACCGAGTTGTGCACGGCGTAGGTCGGGCGGGCGTGGGTGGTGGGGTGGGAGTCCTCAAAGCACCCGCCCTGGTCGATGGAGATGTCGACCAGGACCGAGCCGGGCTTCATCCGGGATACCAGCTCGTTGGTGACCAGCGTGGGGGCCTTGGCTCCGGGGATCAGCACCGCCCCGATGACCAGGTCGGCGTCGAGTACCGCGCGCTCGATCTCGAAGGCGTTGCTGGCGATGGTCTGGATCTGGCCGCGGTAGATCTGGTCGGCGGCGCGGAGCCGGTCGATGTTGCGATCGAGCAGGAGGACCTCGGCCTGCATGCCGGCCGCGATGGCGGTGGCGTTCATGCCCGAGACGCCGGCGCCGATCACCACGACCTTGGCCGCGTGCACCCCGGGGACGCCGCCCATCAGGACGCCGCGGCCGCCCTCGGCCTTCATCAGAGTGGCCGCGCCCACCTGCGGCGCGAGCCGGCCGGCCACCTCGGACATCGGGGCCAGCAGGGGCAGCGCGCCGTTCGGGGTCTGCACGGTCTCGTACGCGATGCCGGTGACCTGGCGGGCCAGGAGTTCCTCGGTGAGCCGCTTGTCGGCGGCCAGGTGCAGGTAAGTGAACAGGACCTGGCCGGCCCGCATCCGGCCGTACTCTTCGGCGATGGGCTCCTTGACCTTCAAGATCAGGTCGCCGGTGCCCCACACCTCGTCCGCGGTGGGCAGGATCTGCGCGCCGGCCGCCCGGTACTCGGCGTCGGTGATCGACGATCCGGCGCCCGCCCCGGCCTGGACGAAGATCTCGTGCCCGTTGAGCACGAGTTCCCTGACTCCGGCGGGGGTGATGGCCACCCGGTACTCGTGGTTCTTGACCTCAGCAGGGATGCCGATCCGCATGGTTCCTCCACAAAATCGCGGTACCCAAGGAGTGTGCCTGACCGGTTCGGCAGCTGTCCGCAGCTGCCGAATGTTATTCGGCTAGAGCTCGGAAATCGGTGACATAATTAGGCCATGGCCGTGGTCAAGCCCGCCGGGGCGAAGAAGGTTCGCCGGGACATCGTGCTGGACGAGACCGATCACGAGATCTTGCGCATCCTGGCGGCCGACGCCCGCACCCCCAATAACGCGCTGGCCGCGCGCGTGGGCCTGGCCGCGTCCACCTGCCTGATGCGCGTGCGCCGCCTGCAGGACGCCGGGGTGATCCGGGGCTTTCATGCCGACCTGGCGCCCCAGGCGCTGGGCCGGCCGCTGCAGGCGATCGTGTCGGTGCGCCTGCAGCCCAACTCCCGCCCGCGCATCGGCTCCTTCGCGCGGCAGTTCGCGGCGCTGCCCGGCGTGCTGAACGTGTTCTTCCTGGCCGGCGTCAACGACTTCCAGATCCACCTGGCCGCCAGGTCAGCCGACGACCTGCGGGACTTCGTCGTCAAGAACCTCAGCGCCTCCCGCGACGTGGCGGCCACCGAGACCAACCTCATCTTCGAGCACATCGCGGGAACGCCCCTGGCCTAGGTTCTGGATCATGCGCTTGCCTGCTCGGGGGGCAGCGGGATGGTCTCGACGGTGCCGCTGCGGCGGGCTCGTTCGGCGGCGAAGACGGCCAGGTGGCTGGCCAGTGATTCGCGTGGCCCGGAGGCGATCAGCTCACGGTTCCCGGTGGCCACGGCGCTGATGAACGCGTCCATCAGTCCGGCGTCGCCGCCGCCGTGGCCGCCGGCGGCGTTCATGGCGCCGGACGGGGCGGGGGTGATCAGCCGTTCGGCGCCGGTGAGGAAGTCGTAGCGGCGGATGGCCCGGCCGTCGCCGGTCAGCTCACCGCGGGTGCCGAACAGCCGGGTGGCGCGGCCGGCGGCCTGGCTGAACGCGGTCATGGTGAAGGCGGCCGTGGCCCCGCCGGGAAACTCCAGCGCGACGACCTGGTGGTCGACGACGTCGTTGTCACAGGCGTAGACGCAGCGGCCGTACGGGCCGTCCCGCAGCGCCTCCTCCAGCGCGTCGGCCGAGAAGTCCTCGATGACCACGCTCAGCGGCCAGCGATGCTCACCCCGCTCCAGCAGGCCCCGGTACAGCCGCGGCGCCGAATACGGGCAGTCCGCCTCGACCGGGCAGGACAGGCACCGGTCCGCGGCGCCGGCCGGGCGGTTCGCCGCGGTGAAGTGCGTCAGATGGCCGAAACTGGCGACCCGCAGCGGCGGGCGGCCCACGATGTACGCCAGCCAGTCCAGGTCATGGCAGGACTTGGCCATCAGCATCGTGGTGGCCAGGCCGGCGCGCCGCCAGTTGCCGCGGACGTAGGAGTGGGCCTGGTGCCAGAATCCGACCGGCTCCAGGTGCTGGACGCTCATGATGTCACCAAGCTGCCCGGACTCCACGACCTGCTTGACGGCGCGGGTGTATGGCGTGTACCGCAGCACGTGGCCGACGGCCAGCATGACCCCGGCCTGCTCCACCGCCGCCACGATCCGCCGGCACCTCATGCCGTACTTCCTCAAGATCATCGAGATGTCACCGCCCAGCCACGCCGAGGCCAGCATCCGCCAGGGCCACACCGGGCAGCCCGGCGTGATCGAGGAGATGCTGGCCTCGGCGGGCTTCACCCCGCGCGAGCGAGGGACCGTGACGGTCATCAACGAATGGCCCGACGCCGGGATCGCGGTCCGGGCGCTGGCCGCGGCCGGCCCCGCGGTCCCCGCCATCGCCGCAGCCGGCTACGGCCCGTTCTGCCAGGCGCTGCGAGAGGTCATCGAACCCCTGCACACCCCCGGCACCGGGATCCGGATCGCCTCGGAGTTCGGCTGGATCACCGCCGAACTCCCGCCTCGCTGACGGACATGGGCTGGCCGGGCCGCGCTCCTTTATGCTGATACTGCCGACTCGAAGACTCGCAAGACCGCCGAGCGGGGCTGATAGATGACGCGGCAGGTTACTGGGGTGAGCGCCGGCGAGACGTGCGGGCGGCCTGCCGCGGCGCTTTCGCTGAGCGCGGGACCTGCTCGATGAGTCAGCCCGCCATCCTCCCGGCCGCGCTGGTCGGGCGGGACACCGAACTTGGCTTCCTTGCGGAGTTTTTCCGGCAGGCCGCAGTCAGCGGTGGCGCGCTGTTCCTGTCGGGGGATCCCGGCGTGGGCAAGACGGCGCTGCTGAATGTCCTGGCAGGCTCGGTATCCGCGTCAGGGACGACGGTCCTGCGCGTGATCGGCGCGGAATTCGAGGGAGAGATCAGCTTCACCGGGCTCAACCAGGCGCTGCTCCCGCTGCTCGGCCACTTCGACGAGCTCGATCCAGTCCACCGGGACGCCCTGCGGGTGGCCCTGGGCCTGGGAGCCGGGCCTGCGCCGGACCGGCTGCTGGTCTCCAACGCCGCGCTCGCCCTGCTGCGGCACGCCGCCGCCCGGGTGCCGCTGCTCCTGATCGTGGACGACCTGCCGTGGATCGACCGGGCCAGCGCCGGCGTGCTGAGCTTCGCCGCGAGAAGGCTCGTGGGCAGCAGGGCGGGGCTCCTGGTCGCCTGCCGGACCGGCGCGGAAAGCTACTTCGACCGGGGAGGCCTGCCGGAATATCAGCTGAAGCCGCTGGATGACCAGGCCGCTGACCAGTTGGTGGCCGCGCGGTTTCCCGACCTCGATCCGCTGGTGAAAGGCCGGGTGCTGGGCGCGGCGCAGGGCAATCCGCTGGCGTTGCTTGAGCTGCCGCAAGGGCTGAGCGCTTCCCAGCGTTCGGCGAAAGAGCCGCTTCCGCCGGTGCTGCCGCTTGGCGGGCGGCTGCATGAGCTGTTCACCGCCCGGATCGCGGGGCTTCCGCCCGCAACCCGCGCGCTCCTGCTGATGGCGGCCCTGGAGGGTGCCGGGGACCTCCGGGTGGTGCTGCAAGCGGCGCTCGGCCGGGCCCAGATCGATGATCTGGCCCCGGCCGAGCGTGACCGTCTGGTGCGCACCGACGAAAGCTCGCACCGGATCAGCTTCCGGCACCCGCTCATCCGTTCCGCGGCGGTCGAGGCATCGACCACCAGTGAACGGCGGCGGGCGCACCAGGCGCTGGCGGCCATCATGACGGATCAGCCCGAGCGCAGGGCGTGGCACCTGGGCGAGGCCTGTGTCGAGCCCGACGAGGAGGTGGCGGGCTTGCTTGAGGATGCGGCGCGCCGCATCCTCCGCCGCGGAGACTACTCCGGCGCCGTGGCCAGGCTGACCCGTGCGGCCGACTTGAGCCCGGCAGCGGCCGAGCGCAGCCGCCGGCTGGCCGAGGCCGCTTACGTCGGCGCTCAGTACATCGGCGACATGACCAGCACCACGCAGCTCCTGGAAGGAACGCGGCAGGCAAGTCCGCAGCTGAGCGACACGCTGCACTACGCCTCGGCGGCCGCGTTCGTGATGCTCAACGGCGACGGGCAGGTCGACACCGCCCACCGCCTGCTGACCGGCGCCATCGAAGGCGGAACTCACGGCTACCGGGCCGGCGATCCGGCGCTGATCAACGCGCTGTGGAGCCTGGCCCTGGTCTGCTTCATGGGCGGGCGCCGCGAGCTGTGGGATCCGTTCCACGCCGCGCTGGCCCGGATTTCTCCCCGGCCGCCCCCGCTGCTCACGCTGACCGTCGACATGTTCGCGGATCCTGCCCGTACCGGGGTCGCCGCGCTGCCACGGCTGGAGGCCGCGCTGCGAGCCGTGCCCCATGAGACCGACCCGACGGTGATCCACAACGTCGCAGGCGCCGCGATGTACGCCGACCGGCTCGCGGAGGTACGCGAGCCCTTGTGGCGCCTGGTCCTGCGGGGCCGCGAAGGCGGGCTGGGCCGGCAGCACCTGGTAGCGCTGATGGACTTGTGCGTCGATGATTTCCACCGGGGTGAATGGGGGGAAGCGGCGGAACTCGCGGCCGAAGGGCTTCGGGTCAGCGAGGAGCGCGGCGGCCGGTTCTTCGGCTGGTACTTCCGCTACCATCAGGCACTGCTGGCCGCGGTCCAGGGCAGGTTCGACACCAGCCGGGCGCTGGCCAGCCAGATCATCGGCTGGGCCGGGCCACGGGGGGCTCGCACGCCCCAGGTCTTCGCCCACCACGCGCTGGTGCTCGCCGACCTGGGCCAGGGCGACTTCGAGAGCGCCTACCGCCTCGCGGCGTCGGGCCTGACCAACAAGCAGATCGCGGAACGCCTCTTCCTGTCCCCTCGGACGGTAGGCGGCCACCTCTACCAGATCTTCCCCAAGCTGGGCATCACCACCCGTGCGGCCCTCCGGGACGCCCTCGGCGAGGCTGACGGCCCGTTAGGGCCAGGCGCTCTCGGCGGCGGTCTTCAGGTCGGCGAGCCACGTGCCGAGCGTCGCTTGCGCGGCACCGGGGTCCGCTTCCCGCAGCGCGACGGCCGCGGCCCCTCGGGCCGCGAAGCCTGCCAGGATCCGTGACCGGCCGCGGCCGCCGGAGATCACCCACTCGTGGTACGTGGTGATGTCGATCCCCTGGCCCGACCAGGCCAGCCGGCGGCCGGGCACGAATGTACTGACCCGCGCCGACAGCCGCAGGCGGTCCAGCTCGAATTCGAACTCCCGGTCCGGCGCCAGGCATCCGCCGCCGGGCGCCGGGACGCGGGCATTCAGGATGCCGGAGAAATCCTGCTCCCACCGTGAAACGGTGATCAGGCGGGAGAACACCGCCGCGGGCGCGGCCCTGACGGCGAGCTCGCCACGGGCCCAGACGTCCGAGCACCCGGGAGAGAACCCGGCGGGCCAGCGAAGAGCATTACCCGCATCGGGCGCCGGATCATCCGGGCCGGGCATGTCTGCTCCTTCCGGCGGGCGGCCAGCCGTCGGCAGGCCCGGTCAGGCGGGGACGACGTAGGGGAAGCTGACGGCCCGCTGATCCTTGGCCACCGACGGCTTGAGCCCGGAGGGCACGGCCGTGTTGGTGACCAGGGACAGCATGGCTTCAGGGGCGTTGTCGGCCTGAGTCCGGCCGTTGCGGGCGGCGAACCCGTAGACCGCGGGGGTGCCGACCAGGTAGGGCAGCACGTCGGGGAACAGATCCTGGGCCACGGCCTGGCCGTAGCCCTGCGGGTCATCGGAGGTCCCGGCGGCCGCCACCATGGCGGCGATCTGCTGGCCGATGTACTTGGCCGCGGCGGCGACGTCCTCGGAGGGGTGCCGGGTGTTGGCGGGATTGGAGAAGTCGGTGTCGTCCGGCCAGAAGATCGGCCACATCATCGGGTGCCCGGCCCGGTTGATCTGCCGCCAGCCGCCCGCGTCGGTGGCCAGCTTGGTCGCGGCCCATACCCCGGTGCGGGCGCCCGGCCGGAGCAGCGGGTGGGTGAGGGGGACCTCCAGCACGATCGAGTAGACCAGGGAGCCGGCGAAGCTGTTGGCCGCGTTCTCTGGCTGCCATTTCGACAGGTCCGGCGCGGTCCCGCCGGCCACCGCCCCGTTGATGATGGCCAGCAGCGACAGGTCGATGTAGAACGAGTCGGCGATCCGCCCGGCCCACAGGCGGGTACCGCCCGCCGCGGCCGCCTGGCCCGTCCGGGCCCCCAGTACCAGCTCGCCGGCCGCGGCGTCGTCGCGGGCTTCGTCGCCGGTCAGGACGTGCAGCTGCAGGCTCTGCGCTCCGTCGGCGCCCGGTTCGCCGAAGGACACCCGGTAGGTCAGGGTTTCGAAGTCGGCCTCGTCGAAGTGGATCTTGAACTCGTATCGTGCCTCGGGGTGGAAGCCCGGCTCGGAGTGCAGGCCGTTGACGTTGGAGTTGACGTCCATGATGAACACCGTGCTGTCCTGGCCGGGGAACACGTACAGGTCGTCGAGGTACAGCTGACCGGTCTGGGCGGCTAGCGGCGTGTCGAGATGGTGGGACATGGAGAGTTCCCTTCTTTGCGGCGCGTGGCGTAGTTACGAGCGTGCCGTGAGATGACCGTCCCGGGCACCGGTCAAATGACTCGTTCCGCGCCTAGGAGAGAGCGCGGTCAAGCTGGCTGCGCGAGGTGATGCCCAGCTTGCCGAAGACCTTGCTCAGGTGGTACTCGACGGTGCGCGCGCTGATGAACAGGCGGGTGCCGATCTCCGGGTTCGTCAGCCCCTCGCGGGCCAGCCGCGCGATCTGGAGCTCCTGGGCCGTTAGCTCACCATGGCTCTCTACGCTGCGCTTGCGGGCGGTCTCACCGGTGGCCCACAGCTCGCGTCTGGCCCGTTCGGCGAATGCCGCCATGCCCATCTCCTCGAGCATGGCGTGGGCTTCGCGCAACTGCGTTCGCGCCTCCCCGCGCCGCCGTTCCCGGCGCAGCCACTCCCCGTAGAGCAGATGAGCGCGAGCGAGTTCCGATCGGACACGGACCCGGCGCAGGCGCGAGATCGTCTCCTGGTACAGACCGTACGGTGCGATGCTGCTTCCGATCGCGGTCATCACTGCTTGCGCTTCCTCGATCACCGACTCGGCCGCGGCTAGCTTCCCGGCGAACAGGAACCAGCTGGAGGGCGGCCCGCAAGCGGCGGGCCGAGCTGCAGCGCGAGCTGGCCGGGTACGCGAGCGCGGCCGACCGGCGCGACCTGGAAGCGGCTCTCGACCGGTATCCGGACGGCGTCACGCACGAGCTGCGCGGCATCCTGGCCCGCCAGTCCATGGCGGCCCACGAAGGGCAGTTCCCGGCCATCGGGCGTAACTAGCCCGGGGCGACGTGGGTGGCCTCGCCGGCTCGGGCGGGGGACTTGGGGCTGCCGGGCCCCGGGGCCTTAAGTGGGGTACCTGGTTGGTTCGGCGGTGTACTGGCGCCCGGATGGGGTGGTCCATTTGAGGGTGCCATCGGGAAGCTGAGCTACCTTCCAGCGAGGGTCTTGCTTGAGCCGGTGGTCGAAGCGGCACTTGGGGTTGCCGTTGCATGAGCAGGTGCGGCCGCCTGCCTCGTACGGGATGTTGTGCTCGAAGTCGGCCCGGGTGGAGGGCCTGCGGCAGCCCGGCCCGGTGCAGGTGGCATGCCGGATCTGGGTCAGGTGCCGGAGCTTGACCCCGGGGTCGTGGCCCTTGGCCTGGTACCGGTGGTCGCAGGGGTCGGTAGCGATGGGGTCGAGGGTGACGATCAGGCCCGGGGACCCGGGCGTCCCGGTGGCCAGCTTCCAGGTGCCGTAGCCGCCGGGTGGACTGGGTGGGCCGGTGGCGGTGAAGGCGAACCCGGGGTGGTCCGGGCCGGGCGGGTCGTGTCCGCCCGGCGGGCCGGGTTTGCCGGGTTTGGCTCGTTGCTTGTGGTGGCTGCGGGGCTCGGGGCGGGCGCAGCCGTGGCCGATGGCGTGGCCCTGGCTGTCGGTGACCGTGATGCACCAGGTGGAGCGGGGGTTCTGCGCGGCGGCGTGGGCCAGGTCGCGGGCCAGCCACGGGTCGATGGGGCCGATGCCGGGGATCTCGCCGGGGCGGTCGGCCAGGCCGAGCAGGGTAGCCAGCGGGGTGATCAGGTTGACCGTCCCGGCGAACCCGGGCGGGAGGCTGGTGGCCGGCGATGCGCCCGGGAAGCCCGGACTGGCGGGGGACGGGTCGCCGGGGCCGGGGCGGAGGCGGGAGTCGATGCCCAGCAGGAGGTCCAGGTAGGCCCGGGCGCGCAGTTCGTCCAGCGAGCCTTCGTGGCCGGCTTGCTTCAGCTGGCGGGCCAGGGCGGTGATCTTCTGATCGGCGGCCAGGACCTGGGCCGGGGGCAGCTCCCGGCCGGCCAGGCCGGCGTTGCCCGACACTTCGGCCCACCGCTCGAGCCGGGCCTCGCGGGCGGCCTTCTCGCGGCGCTTCTTGGCCTTGGCGGGGGCGACGGTGATGACGGCGCGGGCGATCGCGGACCACAGGCCGCCCGGGGTCAGCCACCCGGCGCGATCCAGGACCTGGGCCTCGGCCTGGCGGGCCTCCCCGGCGTCCAGCAGCGCGGTGGCGCGGGAGATGATCCGGGCCTTCTCCGCGGTGATGATCCCGTCCCGGAACGCCGCCTTGGTCGCCGGGAGTTTGACCTCAAGGTCATGGGCCAGGTCGAGTAGGGCGTCGGCGTCGTGGCGGGACGCGGCCAGTACGGCGGCCAGCTCCGCGGCGGTGAACTCATCCCAGACCCGCGGCATCCGGGCGGGGCCTTCGGGCGCGCAGCCGGGGCCGGGACGGCGGCGGATCAGCTCGGCGGCCGCGGCGCACTTGCGGGCCGCGGCGTGCGCCTCGACCCGGTCCCAGCCGCACAGCACCCCGAGCAGCTCCTCATCGGTAACGCCGTCGAACCGGTCATCCCGGCCCGCCGCCTCATCGGCGAACGCCGCCAGCTCCGGGCATCCCGGCATGGTGTCGCCCAGCAGGCCGGCGGCGAACTGGGCGGCGCGGCTGGGGTGCTCGCCGGGGAACGCCTCCGCCGACCCGGGCTGGCCGGGCCCCCGGCGGCTGGCCGAGGGGGGCAGCGCGCCCAGGGCGGCGGCGGTCCCGAGGCGGGCGGCGGCCGCCTCGGCGCGGGCCCGGTCCCCGGTGATCTGCCGGCATTCGGCCAGCAGCCGGTCCAGCTCCGAGTCGGGCGGCGGCGGGTCGTCTTCGGGGTCGGGATCGGTCTCCAGCAGCCACCATGGCTCTTCGTCCCCGGCGGAGGCCTTCAGCCAGGCCTGCCACTCCGGCTCGCTCATCGGATCCGCACGGGTGACCACCGGCTCCCAGGCGGACGGCTCAGCGAGACGCTGGGCCGGGGCCTCCGCCCGCCCAGGGTCCGCAGGAACCGGTTCCTTAGGCATGCACGCCATCCGTTCGGGGATAATGATCTGAAAATAGTCTATAGAACATGATAGCGAACAATGGGCTTTTTTACCAGTATATTCGGCTTATTGGAGCGGGTTTTCTACTAGGAGGCGGAGCGCGGGATGAGTCGCGTGGTGGTCATCGGAGCGACCGGGCACATCGGGAGTTACCTGGTGCCCCGGCTGGTGCGGGCCGGTCACGAGGTGATCGCCCTGAGCCGCGGGGCGCGGGAGCCGTACCACGCGAGCGTGGAGTGGGGTTCGGTCAGCCGGGTGACGGCGGACCGCGACGCGGAGGATGAGGAAGGGACGTTCGGGGACCGGATCGCGGCGCTGCGGGCGGACGTGGTCATCGACCTGGTCTGCTTCACCGCCGCCTCGGCGCGGCAGCTCGCCGACGCGCTGCGGCCGGCCCGGCCGCTGCTGATCCACTGCGGCACCATCTGGGTGCACGGTCCCGCGCTGCGGGTGCCGCTCACCGAGGACGAGCCGCGGACCGCCTACGGCGAGTACGGCACGGGCAAGGCGGAGATCGAGGCGCTGCTGCACCGGGAAACGCTGGCCGGCGGCGTGCCGTCGGTCGTCCTGCACCCGGGGCACATCAGCGGGCCGGGCTGGCCGGTCATCACGCCGGCCGGGAACCTGGATCCCGCCGTCTGGACCCAGCTGGCCACCGGCCGGCCGCTGGCGCTGCCCGACCACGGGCTCGGCGTGCTGCATCACGTGCACGCGGACGACGTGGCCCAGGCCTTCGAGCGGGCGATGTCCCGGCCGGCCGCGATCGGGGCCAGCTTCCACGTGGTCGCCGGGCAGGCCATGACGCTGCGGGGGCTGGCGGCGGGGGTGGCGGGATGGTTCGGCCGGGAGCCGGAGCTGGACTTCGTGGACTGGGCGGAGTTCGAGCGCCGGGCCGGCGCGGAGCACGCCGGGGTGACGCGGGAGCACACTGACCGCAGCATCACCGCGAGCATCGACCGGGCCCGGGACGTGCTCGGGTACGCGCCGCGGTACAGCACGCTGGACGCCCTGCACGAGGCGCTGGGATGGCTGGCGGCCCACGGCCAGGCCGACGTCGGCGGCCAGGAGTTCTAGGGTTCTCCGGCACCGGGCTGGCGAAGTAGGGGGGCCGGGGCACGCGCCGTCTTGGTTCGGGAAATCAAAGGGCGCGGACGGCGGCGGCGTGACTGGCGGCCACCGAATGGGTGACATAGCCGCAACCGTCGAGGACGTGCAGCAGGAAGCCGGTCGGGTCGCCGGCGAAGCCCGGGGGCTCGGCGTCGCGCAGGCGCAGCGCGCTCTGCCGGTACGTGCTGGGCGCGGCGGTCATCAGGGTGCCGGCGAACAGGGCGCAGACGTCGCGGTGCACGTGCCCGGCGAGGACCCGGGCCACGTGCGGATGCCGGCTTACGACCTCGGCCAGGGCGGCCGCGTCGGTGAGGATCATGCTGTCGAAGAACGGGATCCCGACCGGCAGCGGCGGGTGATGCAGGCAGACGAAGGCGGGCACCTCCGGCCGGGCGGCGAGGGTGCGGTCGATCCATGCCAGCTGGTCCGGACCGAGGTAGCCGGCCGGGCTGCCGGGCATCCAGGAGTTGGCGATCACCAGGGTGGCCTGCGGATATTCCACGGTGTAGGACGGGGACACGCCGTGGCCGAGATACTCGGTGTCGCCGAACTTCGCGATGAGCGCGGACGGGTCGTCGTGGTTGCCGGCCACCAGGTGCACCGGGACGGGGCAGGGGCGCAGGATGGTTCGGAGGGCGGCGTACTCGTCGGGGTGCCCGGTGTCCGCGAGATCGCCGGTGATCACGACGCAGTCCGGGCGCGGCTCGATGGCCAGGGCCCGGCCGAGCGCCTCGGCCAGGTTCGCGGCGGGCTGGGCCGCCAGGGGACCCCTCATCAGGTGAGGGTCACTGAGGTGGGCGATCCGCATGGGCCTGAAGGTAACCCGGTTCCGGTTCGCGGGCCAGCCTGGCAGCATGGCCAGCATG
>Ga0335078_10004719_pt1 | contig 20179 bp, 16 predicted proteins | sample Lox_Sample_32_FD_206711 | JGI IMG/M metagenome (GOLD analysis project Ga0335078, IMG submission 206711) | Soil microbial communities from Loxahatchee National Wildlife Refuge, Florida, United States - Lox_Sample_3.2 | ecosystem: Environmental > Terrestrial > Soil > Wetlands | place: USA... | reverse complement strand
TCTACCTGTACATCGACTTCGGCGAACAACAATTCAAAATGTTGGCGTTCGTAGCGAAACTGCGCGCGCAACTGGAGCGCTCCTTCCGCACCGCCATCGCCGACATGAAGCAGTCGCAAAAGGAGCGCCGGGCCAGCCAGCCGCAACCCGCGAAAGCCGCGCCGGCCAAGCCCGCGTCCCCGCCCCCTGCGTACGTGATGTCGGACGGCGCCCAAGACCAACAACCGGTCTTCTGTTCCCCCGCAACCCCCGACACCCGCTAACAACCTGCCCCCCCTGGTCTTTGACAAACTGGTAGACGACCCCAACTGATACGCGATAACTGCCTCTCCCCCAGCCCCAAAAATCCCCAACCCGGCCACCTTGTCGCCGCGTCGCCGCGTCACCGTGTCGCCGCGTCGTCCATCACCCGGCGCCCAGCACCCAGAACCCTCTTTACATCCAGCCACTTGGGCTTCGTTCGTTCCGCTAAACGTACACCCGCCGCACCCGCGCGCTGATGCTCGACAATATGTTGTAAGAAATCGTGCCCGCCGTCCGCGCGATTTGCTGCGCGTCCAGCCGCGCTTCGCCCTCCACGCCCAACAGCGTCACGTCGTCGCCCGGCTTCAATTCCGGGGCGCGGCTCACGTCGATGGTGGTCAGGTCCATCGAGATGGTGCCCACAATCGGCACCATCTGCCCGGCCGCGATCACCTTGCCGCGATTCGAGAGCCGATGGAACACGCCGTCCGCATAGCCCGCGCCCAGGATCGCAATGCGCATGGCCGCCGGCGCGCGGAACGTGCCGCCGTAGCCCACCAGCGTTCCCTCGGGAATGTCCTTCACCGCCAGAATCTTGGCCTTCCAGGTGAGCGCCGGCTGCACGTCCAGGATCTGCCCCGGTCCCGCGCCGCGCGCCGGCGAGACATAACCGTACAGTGCGTGCCCGGCCCGCACCATGTTGTGCCACGCATCCCGGCGCGCGTAACCGATCGCGTTGGTGCTGGATGTGTGCACGTAATCCACGCCGATGCCGGCCTCCCGGATCGCCGCCAGGCATGCCTGGAACCGGGCCAACTGCTGGTCCGTTTGCGGCGAAGTGAAATCCGCCGCGGAGGCGAAGTGCGTCATCAGGCCTTCGATGCGCGCGTGCCGCAAGGCGGCCAGCGCCGTTACGATTTCCTCCGGCTCTGCGCGTGTGCCCAGCCTGCCCATCCCGCTGTCGATCTTCAGATGAAACGCGAGCGCCCTCCCGGCGCGCGCGGCCATACGATCGAGTTCCCCGATGTCTTCGAGCGAATGCGCGGTGGGCGTGAGATTGTGCTCTACCAGCACCTCGCGCTCCTGCGGCAGAAAGCCGGCCATCACCAGTATGCGCGCCCCAATCCCCGCCGCGCGCAGAGACGCCCCTTCGTCCACCGAACTCACCGCCAGCCATCGCGCGCCCTCGCCGGCGAGGGTGCGCGAAACCGCCAGCGCGCCGTGCCCGTAAGCATCGGCCTTCACCACCGCCATGACCTCCACGCCCGGACCCACGGCCGCCCGGACATTGCGGTAGTTGCGCGCAATGCGCTCGAGCGAAACCAGCACGTAAGAACGATAACGCGGCATCATTTCATTGTGGGGCAGGTTGGCAACCTGCCGGCCGATTGTCAATCGGCCGCCCCTCTTGCATTATCGATCGGAACAAATCCTCGTAAGCACTCGCCACCGCATCCCAGCAATAATCCCGCGCCACCCGTTCGCTGGCGCGCCGCCGCAGCGCATCGCGGTCCGCTTCGCTCATGGCCAGCGTCTGTTCCATCTTCTCCGCCAGATCGTCGCGGAACGGAATGCCGGCGTCTCCGGCGGCCTCGGCATTCTCGGCCGTGTCGCGGTAAAGAACCAGCGCGCCGCGTCCCATGGCTTCGATCAACGCGGGATGCGTGCCGCCCACCTCCGTCGCGTGAATGTAGGCGAAACAGTGCGAGTCCAGTTCGTGGTATCCCAGCCCATAGATCGCGCCAGGCATCACGATGCGCGGATCCCGCGTGTCGCGCACCTGCCGGATGTAATCGCGCGCGTAGGGCGCGTCGCCGATCAACGCCAGCTTCATATTCGTGTGCACGCGCTCGAATGCCTGCCGCACCTCCAGCGCATGGTTCTCCGGTTCCATCCGGCTTACATACAGGAAGTAGCGCCCGGGTTCCAGGCCCAACTCCGCCAGCGCCGTGGTGGATTCCACCTTGCCGGTCTCCGCGCCATAGGGAATGAACGTGGTGCGCTTGCCGTAGCGTTGCCGGTAATAGTCCTGGATGGCGCGCGCATCGGTCACCACCGCGCTCGGCAGAAATGTCGCCAGCCATTCCGAAACCAGGTACCAGGCCTTGGCCGCGCGGTTCCACTTTTTGCGCTTGCGCTCCACCCCGTCCACGTTCAGCGCCGTCGGCATGCCGAACAGCCGGGGAACTACGGTGAAGATGGCGTTGGCGCCGTTGCAATAAAGCGCCGCATCCACGCGATGCGCCACTAGGTGCAGCGTGGAAACGAGGGTATGCGCGATCGTGTCGAGGTACTTGTGCCGGATGGTGGGGACGTACCGCAGCCGCACGCCGCGGTAGCTCGCCTCCGCGGGACGCTCGCGGCAATAAACCGCCACGTCGTGACCGCGCGCAGCCAGCCTGGTCGAAAGCTCTTCCGCGAAGGTCTCGAAGCCGCCGTAGCTAGCAGGAATTCCCCGCGTGCCTACGATGGCGATGCGCCGGCCACCAGCCACCAGTCACCAGCCACTAGGTCTTGGCCGCTTGCGAGCGCGACACCATCCGCGGCGCCTTCTTGGGAGCCTTCACGCTCACCGGGGCATACTTGAACCAACTGGCGATGTAGGCGTGATCCACCCGGCGCCGGCTCTGGATCTCCGCGCGCTTGGCCATCACCCGCCGCCAGTTCCGCGCCAGGAACCAGAACGCTCTCAGCGACGAATGCTCCCACATCAGGCAGCACAGCACCACCGTCATGTCCCGCAGCGTGATGGAGAACAGGTTTCGCCGGTACAGGTCCGGCGAGATGTTCTTGATCCGCATCAGGAACCGGTTCTTCACCGAGTGCATGTTGATCTCGGGCGGCAGCGCGCCGCGGTTTCCCGGCAGTACCTTGCGCACGTGGTAGCCGCGCGCGTAAGGTACGTAGATGCATTTCCAGCCCAACAACTGTGCCCGCCAGGCCACGTCGGCGTCTTCCCGGTAGACGAAGAAATCGGAGTCGAAAAATTCCCCGTCCAGCGAAATATCGTCGATCATCTCGCGGCGGTAAAGGGCCGCCGCGGCGGTGGCGCCGAAGACGTACTCGTATTGCAGGTAGTGGCCGTTGTCTATTTCCTGGCTGCCCCGGTCGAGGTGCCGCAGCATGGGGTTGAAGTAGATGCCGGTGGAGTCCACTACCGGCTTCGCGGGAATCTCGAAGGTCGCCGACATGGTCAGCAGTTTGCCGCAGACCGTGCCGATGTTCGGGTCGAAGCTGCCCGCGTCGACCAGCGCCTGAATGAAATTCGGCAGCAGCAACACATCCGGATTCAGCGTCAGCACCCAGTAGCCGCTGGCGAAGCCGATGGCCTGGTTCTGCGCTGCGGCGAAACCGGCGTTTTCCTCGTTGTAGATGATCTGGCAGCGGTCTTCGAACTGTTCCAGGATGTCGATGGTGCCGTCGGTGGAGGCGTTATCGATGACGATAACTTCCTTGTTGGGGTACCGCTGTTCGAGCACCGATTCCAGGCATCTCTTGATAAAACGGCCGCTATTGAACGTTACGATTGTGACGGATACGAAGTCGTTATGGGACATGAACTCGAACCTGAACTAATGCCGATCACTGGTACATCCGTTCATCCCAGACTATGGGAAATATACAGAAACACCACTCACCCGGCTGGCCGGATGAATGTCTTCCCGGCCAGCGCCATCACTTTGCCGTATACCGCGATGGGCGTCAGGCTTCGAAATGCTGCCGTTCCCAGGAACATCCTGGGGATGGAGCCTAAGAAAACAGCCGCACAAACCATTCTAGCCGTATCGGAACGATAATGCTTGGCTGCAAACCCCAGTAGACTACGATACCAATAAAGCTGCCGGTTCTCCAGCGAAATTTTTGCCAGGGAATGCCCGCCCGTGTGTTTCGCTACAGCGTCCGGGGTGTAGCGCATCCGGTAGCCCCTTTGTCTGGCTCTCCAGCAGAAATCCACATCTTCGAACCAAAGCGGGTGGAACCGCTCGTCAAATCCGTTCAGTTCCTGCCACACGTCCCGGCGGACCATCAGGAAGGCGCCCGCCGGCTGTTCCACGTCACTGGGCGTAGAGAAGTCAAAGTCTAAGCAACGGTAGTGCCAATTAACCCGGTTACGCGGCCATATGCGATTCAACAGCAGGGCTTCGCAGATCAGGGCGGCCGGAGTAGGCAAACGGCGCACTGCAAAGCCGGCCTGCGGGAGACCCGCTTCGTCCACCAGATTGCCACCCGCGCCTGCCACTCCCGGCTGGCGGCAGCACTTCACCAGGGCGTCCACCGAAGTCTCCAGGCGCGCGTCTGGATTCAATAGCAGCACGTATGGCGTGTCCAACACGCTTATCCCTTGGTTCACTGCGGCGGCAAATCCGCGGTTCTCCGAATTTGTGATAAGCCGTACATTACGGCGGGCCGCCTCCTGGCAAGTTCGGTCCGCTGAGGCGTTATCCACCACCACGATTTCCGCCCCGGTTGCGAGCGCCCGATCCAGGCACTCCCCGATCTCGGCCTCCGATTCGTGTGTCACAACCACGATACCTGCCTCAGGCATGTGTCACTTTGCCCCACCCGCGGTCAGCAGGAAATACACGGTCCAGTACAAATCCCCGCCGCTTTCGCGCTGCACGCGGCGGATTTCCCGCTCGCCCTCGCAGAGCGCCTCCTCCGAGCCGCGACCGTAAGCGAGTGGCCCGCGGAACTCCCTCCACCGCCGCAACCCTTCCAACTTTCCCTGTATCCAGGCCCAGCCACGCCCGTGCCGCAACGCTACCAAACCCCATAGCCCTTGCGCCACCAGAATGGGCCACAGGTAGCTCGCCACCATCCGGCCCGAATAATGCTTGGCGATCAGGAAGACCTGATTCCGCGCCATAAGCCGCGTGGTTTCCGGATGCCAGCGTCCCAGAGTGGCGCTGCCTTCGTGCCAGGCGGCGGCATCCGGCACATACCGTCCCGCGCACCCGGCCAGCGCGCAGCGCAGTCCGAAGTCCACATCTTCCAGATACGATTCGAAGCGCTCGTCGAGCAGCCCGGCTTTCTCGAACAATCCGGCGCGGAACAGGGCTGCGGTAAGCGGCGCGGACCGGATCTCGCGCACCTGGCGAAACGGCGGCCCGTCGGGGCGCGCGTGCCCCACCCGCCACGACGTGCCGCCGCGGCAAAGCGCATCGAAAGTTGCATCGATCCGGCTGTGGTCGCATGCCTGCAGAATTCTGCCCGTCGCAAACCAGGCTTCCGGTTCCAGTCCGGCCACCAGCCGCTCCATCCAGTCCGGCGCCAATTCCACATCGTTGTTGATGATGGCCACCAGCGGTGTGCGGCTCTCGCGAATGCCCCGGTTCACGGCTTTGGCGAAGCCGCCATGCGCGCCCATGCGGATGGCTCTGGCGCCCATCGATTCGGCGAGTTCCGCCGAACCGTCCTGCCCGCCATCGTCGATCACCAGCACTTCCGCGGGCGCCTGCGTCTGCGCGCGCAAACCGCGCAGCACGCGCTCCAGCAGGTCGCGCCGGTTCCACACCGGCACGATGGCGGTGACTTGGGCGCCGCTCATGGCTTGCGCCGCGGGAACCGCTTCTTGATCAGAAACAGCAGGTTCGCCACCCCGTCCCGCCAGGGATTCAGTTTCTTCTCGCCGATCCGCGATGTGTACATAATCGAGATCTCGCCGAAACGCACGCGTGGGTTTTTCAGCGCTTCGATCTTGATCTCCTCGGAAAACGACATGCTGTCCGATTCGAGTTGCATGTCCTTCAGGATGGACCGCCGGAACACCCACATGCCGGATTGCGAATCGCGCACCCAGCGGAAGTACAAGATGGACATGGCCAGCGAAAGCACCAGGTTGCCGAAGTGGTGCTTGAGGCTCATGGCATGGCGATCGCGGACGGGGAAGCGCGAGGCATTCAGGAAGTCGACCTCAAAGTGCCGGAAGGCCTCCAACAGATACGAAAGCGCGTCCGCCGGATAGCTATGGTCGCCGTCCAGGGTGACGATGAGATCGCCGGTGGCATCGCCGAACCCGCGCTTGTAACTGCGCCCGTAGCCGCGCACATCTTCGCGGATCACCTGCGCGCCCAGTGACGCCGCCACCTGCGAGGTGCGGTCCGTGGATGCGTTGTCCACGACGATGACCTGGTCGACGAAATCCGGCATGCTGCGCAGCACGCGCTCGATACCCTGCTCTTCGTTGAGGCAAGGGATGATGACCGTGATGGTGTCGCCTTTATACATGCGCTGCTATGATGGTGAATGAAATGAAATGGGCCGTATCGCTGCTTGTTTGCCTTAGCTTTTGCCTGCACGGGGCTGCCGCCGCCGAACTCGCCGGGGGCCGCGCCGTGTATCTGATGCCCATGGGCCACGGCCTCGACCAGTTTGTCGCCAATCGCCTGACGCGCATGCATGTGCTCCAGGTGGTCACCGATCCAGCCAAGGCCGACATGATCTTCACCGACGAGGTGGGCGCGTCGCTGGAGGGCCGGCTGAAAGATCTGTATCCGCCGCCCGAGCCGGAAGCCAAGGAAAAAGAAAAGGCTGCCGCCAAGAAAGAGGCCGAGAAACCGGAGACGCCCGCGTCCCAGGGGCGGCCTTCTCTTTTGGGGGACACTGTCAACAAGGCCGACCAACAGGGCGGCATGGGCGTCTCGGGCCGCGGCCGCGGGACCATTTTCCTGGTGGACGTGAAGTCCCGCCAGGTGCTCTGGTCGGCTTTCGAGAAGCCCAGAAACTCCAGTCCGCAAGAACTGGACCACACCGCCGAACGCATTGTGAAGCGGCTCAAAGAGGACCTCGCCCCAAAGGCAAAGTAGGATTCTTCTCTCGCACGGCTTCCCAATAACTTTCCACCAGCCGCGCGGTGATGGCGGCCATATCCCAGTTTGCCACGACCTCGGTGCGCGCGCGCGCGGCCATCTCCGCGGCCCGCGGCTGGTGCTCGAAAATCTCCAGCACCTTATCCGCGAACGCTTCCGGCTGGTCCGCGAGCCAACAGAACTCCCCGTCCTGGCGGGCCAGGCCCTCCGCGCCGAGGCGCGTCGAGACCACCGGAATGCCGCTCGAGAAGGCTTCCAGCAGCTTCACGCGCACGCCCGAACCGCTGCGCACGGGACACACGAAGACCGCGTAGCGCGCCAGCGGCTCGCGAATGTCTTCCACGAACCCGCGGATTTCGATGGCCGGCGCGCGATCCGCGTAAGGATGCCGCGGCGGCGCATCCGCCCCCACTACCACCAGCCGCGCTTCCGGCCTGCGCGCCACGATGCGCGGCAGCACTTCATTCACGAACCAGTCCAGCGCCACCACGTTGGGCGCGTGGCGGAAGCTTCCCAGAAACAACATGGTGTCGGGCTCCCGCCCGCTGGGCGAGAAATCGTAGCGTGCCGTGTCGATGCCCGCCCGCAGGCCCGCCTGCAGACGGCCGCGCAGCGCGCCGTTGCGCGGCAGAAAACCGGCCAGGTATTCCCCGTTTTCCCGCGTGCACACCTGCACCCGGTCGCAGCGCCGCAGCATGCCCAGCTCGTAGCGCAGCGTCCGCAGATACTCGTAGCGCGCCTTGATGCGGGCCAGCGCGCCGGGCATGTGCGCGAGGCCGCGTGCGATGGACTGGAAATAGATATCGTGCTCAAACAGGATCGTGGGGATGCGGCGATACGCGCGCGCGTATTGTCCCAGCGGCGTGTATTCGAGCTGCACCACGTCGATCTGGTGCAGGTAGATCTGGCGGTGAATGAGCCAGTCCAGATCGTCGCTGGCAAACTCGGCCACCGCGTGCGGCCGCATGGAACCCAGGCCGGCCGGCGTGGGCGGGCGCACCAGGAATTCAGCCGACGCGCAGAAACTCCGCAGCTCTTCCTGCGCGGGCGCCTGCGAGGCCTGGTCCAACAGGGCCACTACGTGCACCGTCGCGAGCCTGGACAGTTCCCGCAACGTTTGATACATGAACACACCGCCGCCGTGGACCGGCGGGCAGATAGGATACGGCGAGACGAACAGAACCTTCAGAGCCGCGACCGTAAGGGAGCGGTCCTCCGCAAATCGATCTCTGAAGTATCCCCCCAACGGTCTCGAAAAGGCTTCCCTATCGTCCACCACGGCCAGGCGGCGTGACCGCCAGCGCGAGGCGATGGCGCGGGGAAGCTGCCGGAATGCGCGCCACCAGCCGTCCAGGTTGGCCCGCCCGGGCGCGTCGCCGGACGCCAGGCTGAGCAGCGCGCCACCGTAACTGTAGAAGAGGTGCGCCGCCAGACGCCGCCAGGCGTGGATATTCTTCCAGCAGAACAGCAGGTAATTCTTCTTGAGCACCGCCTGGATTTGCGCTTCGCTAAAACGCATGCCGATGGTGCCGCGATGCTCGTGATACACGATGCTGCGCGGCTGATAGAGCACCTTCCAGCCGCGCTTCCACGCCATGTAACCGAGGTCGGTGTCTTCCAGATAGAAGGGCGCCAGCAGTTCGTCGAACCCGCCCAGTTCCAGGAATTTCCGCCGGTCGAAGGCGCAGGATCCGCCGCCGCCGTAAAAGCAGGGGAACAGGCCGGTGATGGCAGCGTCGGCGCGGTGCCGCACTTTCAGGCCGCCATCCTGCCACCAGCCTTGCGTCAGCCCGGTCTCTTCGCGCAGCCGGGCCGGGTCGCGAAAGAAGATCTGGCAGGAGACGGCGAAGACACTCTCGTCGCGGAAGCCCTCCACCAGCGGCGGCAGGAAATCCGGTGATACCTGCATGTCGCTGTTCAGCAGCACGACGATATCGTTCTTGGCGGCGCGGAATCCGGCGTTCGAGCCGCCGCCGAAACCGAGGTTCCGGTCCAGCGCCAGTACCTTCACGCCGGGAAAGGCCTCGCGGACGAACTCGGCGCTGCCGTCCGCGGAGCCATTGTCGACCACGATGATTTCGTTTTCCGGATTGCCGGCCAATGCGGCGACCACCGACGGCAGATACCGCTCCAGCAGATCGCGCCCGTTCCAGTTGGGGATCACCACGCTGGCGGCGTGCGGGCGGCAGGCTTGGTCGCGCGGCGCCGCTCGCCTGCCGAAGAGCAGCCACGCGAGATCCGCGAGCGCCAGCGACAACACGGCGGCCAACCACATCAATGGCGAAACGACCAGCAGCAAAGCGGCCCGCACGAGGCGCGCGAGCGGGATCATTGCGGATCGGCGCCAGGTCCCAACCCGACGCGGCGGCCCAGCCGCACCCAGGCCGAAGCCTCCAGCAGGGCCAGCTTGCGGCGAAGCTGCTCCACCTCGGTGTCGAGCTGTTGCGCCCAGCGCGTGCGCTCATCCACGGTCTTCTCCGCCTGGTGCAGATACGCGACACACTGCGCCAGCTCCTGCATTTTGGCGTCGAGTTGCGCATTCAACTGCGCCGCCCATTCCGACTTCGCGCGGTTTTCCCGGTCCAACTCGTCGATGGTGGCCTGCGCGGCGGCCTGCGCGGCCCACAGTTCCTCCTCTAGCTCCTGAACGCGCCTGCGGGCGGCGGCCCGCTCCGTTGCCAGTTCTTCCTCCAGACTCTGAACGTGCGCGCGGACGGCGGCCCGCTCCGTTGCCAGTTCTTCCTCCAGACTCTGAACGCGCGTGCCGGCGGCGGCCCGGTCGGCCGCCAGTTCCTCCTCCAGACTCTGCATGCGGGCGCTTGCGGCGGCCCGCTCAGTCGCCAGTTCCCCCTCCAGGTTCTGAATGCGCGTGCCGGCGGCGGCCCGCTCCGTTGCCAGTTCATCCTCCAGACTCTGCGTGCGCGCGCTGGCTGCGGCGCGGTCGGCCGCCAGCTCTTCCTCCAGATTCTGCATGCGTGCGCTGGCGGCGGCCTGCTCGGCCCACAGTTCCTCCCTCAGTTCCTGAATGTGCGCGCGGGCGGCGGCCTGTTCGGCCGACAGTTCCTCCTGCAGCTCCTCAACGCGCGTGCCGCGGGCTGCCAGTTCGCTGTCGAGTTCCCCGGCCCAACGGTTGCTCTCTTCCAGCTCCGCCGTCAGTTTGCGATGCTCCCGGTCCAAATCCGCGAGATCCCGCTTGGCTTCTTCCAGCCAGTCGTCTTTCCGCCGCAGTTCGCCTTCGAGCAGCGCGATGTGCGTCTCTCTCTCGCGCAGCACGTTCGCCGCGCTGGGAACATAGACGAACGTGGGATGGCCGGTCTGCGGCCGATGCGCGCAGACCGCCACGAAGAAGTGCGATTCCGCGGGCGGCGTTTCTCCGCCATCCACGCGCACCTCGGTCGTCTCTCCGGCTCCTCCCGCCTGCACGGGACGGAAGGCCACGCCCTCCACGTGGTTCTCCAGGAACAGCGAGATATGCGGGAAAACAGCTGACAGTTCGCCGCGGAACTCGTCGAATTCGAACTCGTGCGCGTGAAACGGATTGGCCCCCGCACGGCGGCGCGATTCCGCGTAATAGAGTTTATTAGGTGTGGAGACGATGAACTGTCCGGTGGGCGCGAGCACCCGCCGCACTTCCCGCAGGAAGTCGCGCCAGAGGGGCAAGTGCTCGATCACCTCGAATGCCACCACCAGGTCGAAGGCCGCGTCCGGGTGCGGCAGCGCGGTACAGGAAGCCTGTTCGAACGTGAGACACGGCAGCCCGTAATGCTCACGTGCGAACGCCACGGCTTCGGCCGCGATATCCACACCCACTACCGAATTCGCGGACTGCGCGAGCTCCGCCGCGCCGTAGCCCGCCCCGCACCCGGCGTCCAGCACCCGCTTGCCGCGCGCCAGCCGCGCCGCGAAAGCGTAGCGCGCCAGGTGTTCGTTCAGCAGGTCCGCATTCACCTGACCCGGGATGACGCGCTCGCCGGTGAATTCCACGCGCATGGCTTCAACCAACGCCGTGCTCCGTGAGCTGGTTCTCTTTGGGAGCGAGCCGCCCATTCACTTCCACCCGGCATGGCAGCCGCAGAAACCCATAGATCTCGCCCGGGGAGTGGCCCATCTGCACCGCGATGGCATTGTCGATCCAGTCGCACATCGTGTAGCCCAGCAGCGTGCCGTCGGCGATGGCCGGCGAAAACGAAAAGGAGGCGGGATACAACTCCGGCATCTCCAGATGAAAGTCCACGGTGTAGACGTCGTCCTGCATCATGCCGGGCAGATCGTAACCTTCGCGCGCGGTATTGGTGCCCGAGAAATCGATGCCCAGCTGGTTGCGCATCATGAATCCCACGATGGGCTGCGAGATGGCGGCGCGGGCGCGCACGCTGATGCGCACAGTGATCCGCTGCGAAGGCTGCAGAAGGTGAACCGGGTCGCCCTGCGCATCCAGCACCGCAATTCCCAGCACTTCCGCGCGGCCATCGCCATAGCGGTGGTCGATATTCGGGATGTGCTCGACCACTTCCGGGGCTTCCACGCGCGGGCCCGTGCGCGCGCGCTCCGGAGCGCCTTTCAGCAACAGGTAGGCCGAGTCCTTCTCCACCATGGCCGCCAGGTACCTGGCCACTACGCGATCCGTTTCGCCGATCTCCCGCATGCGGCCCTGATCCAGCCACAGGGCCCGGTCGCCGATGGCCTTCACATCGGCGATGGCGTGGGAAACGAACAGAATCGTGACACCGCGCGCGCGCAGTTCGTGCACCTTGCGCATGCAGCGCTGCCGGAAATAGATGTCGCCCACCGCCAGGGCTTCGTCCACCAGCAGGATTTCCGGATCCACGTTTATGGCTACCGCAAACGCCAACCGGACGACCATGCCGCTCGAATAGGTCTTCACCGGCTGGTTGATGAAATCGCCGATCTCGGCAAACTCCTCGATATCCTTGTAGCGCTGGTCGATCTGCCTGGTGCTCAGGCCCAGGATGGAGCCGTTCAAATAAACATTGTCGTGACCGGTGAATTCGGGATTGAAGCCGGCGCCGAGTTCCAGCAGAGCCGATACCCGCCCGGTCACCGTGAGCGAACCGCGGGTGGGTTGCAGGATGCCGGCCACCATTTGCAGGAGCGTGCTTTTGCCGGAGCCGTTTTCGCCGATGAGGCAGAAGGTCTCGCCGCGCCGGGTCTCGAAGCTGATATCGTGCAAAGCCCAGAAATCCCGATGGCGCTTCAGGCGGTTCAGCGACAGCAACTCCTTCAGCCGGTCGCCCGGCGAGTCGTAGATCGAGTAGCTTTTCGAGACCCCTTGAAATTCGACGACGTTCACGTTCGGTGGCCTGGGAATTGCCTGGAACAATCAGTGTAGCGGAACTGCGCTGAAGGGTGGGAAGTGGCGCAAAAATGCGAAGGGGCGACCGCCGGATCCTGCTGCTAAGACATCTACCGGCCGGTGGAGTCTGATCGACTGCGGTGCAAATCCCGCGGCGCCTGTTGCAATGGTTTGCGTTTGGCGCGTCACCACTCAGCGGCCGGTCAGCCGAGGAACCCGGTAGCCGCCCATCTTGTCGACTGGCTCTATGTAACCTCCTTTTCCAAGCAGGCTACCCCCAACGGGGTATCACTTACTCCCCGCATACAGCATCGGGGTCTTGCAGATCGAGAAGCCGACTTCGTTCTCTATCCACCTTCACTATGCACCCGGCTGGTGCAACTGTCAAGGGCCAATCGGGTGCTTATGCGCTTTGGGGAAACCGCTCCCTGACGGTCGCGGCTCGGTAATAGTCGCGTTGATTTCGCGAGGTTTACTGAACCGGGCCCAGAGGGCACCCAGCCGGGGAGCGGTTTCTGCCAAGCAGTATCCCCAGACCGGTTAAGCACCCGGGCCAACTCCTCTGAGCGGATCGTGGAACAGGCTTCAGCCGGTGGCGTGCGCCGCCAGGTATTCGCGCAGCGTGGGCGCCAGGTTCACCGCCCACTGCAAGTTCTGCTGCGCGTCCAGATCGGAGATGACATAGGCCAAGTAATCGTGACTCTCGAATGCCACCACCTGAAAACGATCCACGCCCGCTTGATAGATACCGCCGCTCAGCGACTCACTGGGTAGCTTGCGAGTCAGGATGAGTGAGACGAGGTTGCCGGAGCCGGCGCCGCCGGCGATGATGAGATGCGTGTACTGGCGTCCGCCGGCGCTGCAGTGATGACCCTGGATGACGCGGAAATCGCCCGGCAGTTTGGCCCGGACGAGCGGGACCAGACCGGCGAACTCGGGACCCAGGTCGGCGGCCATTTCCGCGGCGGCGACGGGCTGCCCGGAATATTTGCGGAAGACCGCGCAGCGCAGATGATCGCGCAACCCCACGTTGAGCAGCGCGGCGAGGCGGCCGGAGGTTTTTCTTAGGATGGCTTCCTCCGGGTTGGCGCGCTCGCGGAGCAGGCCCACAAGAGCCACGCAGAGGATCACCGCAGCCGCCGCTGCGACGGCCCACAACCCGGTGCGGGGGCGCAAGCGCTCGCCTCGCACGGAGCGCCGGACTTTGGCTTCCAAGCCCTCGGGCACCGCCGTGGCGCGCACGGCGGCTCGCAGTTGCTCGCGCACGCGGGTGCGCGCGTCGAGTTCAGCGGCGCATTGCGGGCAGCTTTCCAGATGCCGCGCAACTTCCCGGCTGGTCTCATCCGGCAGTTCCCGGCTGACGTAGGCGTCGAACTGCCCGCGCATCCAGTCGCAAGTTGCGGTATTCATGCGCTCTCCTCCTGGCCGCCCGCTCCGATTCCGTAGGACCGCGCCAACTCGCTCAACTGCTCGCGCAACAGCTTCCGGCCGCGGCTCAACCGGCTCATCACGGTTCCGATAGGCACGTCCAGCATGCCGGCGATCTCCTTGTAGGAGAACTCCTCGACGTCCGCCAGAAGCACGGCGGCGCGGTAATCGGCCGGCAGACGATCCAGCGCGCGCAGGATTTCCGCCTGCGCGAGGCGCTCCGGGACGGGGGCCGCGCAGACCGCGCTTTGCTCCAGGATTTCTTCGCTCTCCCGCACCCGGCGCAGGTTGAACCAACTGCGGCGATGGTGATGAATGGTGTTGACCAGAATCTTGAAGAGCCAGGCCCGGCAATTGGTGCCGGGCGCGAAGCGGGCGAACGACTTCCAGGCTTGCAAATACGTTTCCTGCACCACGTCCTCGGCTTTCGAACGGTCACCAAGCAGCCGGACCGCCGTCCGGTACAACTCGTGCAAGTGCGGCAAGGCTACCGTTTCGAATTCGCCGGTTTGCGGGAGCTTTGAAAGCAATACTCCTATAGTGGCATAAGGCGACGGCGGGGGAATTTATTCCCGGCCGCGCTGAGGGGGTCGCCGTAGGTCAAGCGCGGCGTTTATACTTGGCAAAAGGCCGCTAACCGATGACGGAGGACGGCGCGCGACAGATGCACGGGGGACAGTCCGGACTAGCCGTACTACTGCGCGCGTACTTGAAAGCAAACGACGCGCGCCACGCGGAAGCTACGCTCGGCGTACTGGTGACCTCCCAAGCCGAGCCACTGATCAACGCGATCGTGCGTTCGAAACTCGGACGGCATGGCGCGGCCAATCCCGCGGACTTCGAAGACGTTTGCTCGGATGCCACCGTGGCGCTAATCGCGCGGCTGGAGGACTTTCGGAACTCGCCCGAGGGGGAGCCGCTGGCGGATTTCCATGCGTTGGTGGCGGTGATCGCCTACCGGGCCTGCAGCGCACATTTCCGGCAGGTGCGGCCTGCCTTTTACCGGCTCCGTAACCGGTTGCGCTATCTGCTCGAAAGCCAGTCTGAGCTGGCCATTTGGGAAGACTCCGACGGCGGATGGCTGTGCGGCCTTGCCCGCTGGCGGCCGGTAGCCAGCCGGCCGGCTCTGGCCCCGGCGCTTGTGGATGAGATCGACCCTTCCGGTCTGCCGGCTTCCGGAAATCCAGCCTCTGTGGTGGCGGAGGCATTCCGGCGCGCCGGGGGACCGGTCCCGTTCGATGCGCTGGCGCGAGCCATGGCCAGACTTTGGGACATCCAGGACGTCCCGGCGCCGACCCCGGTAGAGTCTCTGCCCGTGGCGAACCGGTCTCCTTCGGTAGAAACGGAACTGGAGCGCCGGCAATGGCTGGAGCGGCTATGGCAGGAAATCGTTGAGCTGCCTGCGCGGCAGCGGGCGGCGTTGCTGCTGAATCTGCGCGATGCCAACGGCGAATCGGTGACCACGCTTTTCGCGGTCACCCGGGTAGCGGGTCTCGATCGGATCGCGGCGGCGCTGGAGATGAGTGCCGAGGAGTTCGCCGGGATCTGGAACGAGCTTCCCTGGAGCGATCTGCAAATCGCCACGCGCCTGGACCTCACGCGCCAGCAGGTGATCAACCTGCGAAAGTGCGCCCGCGAACGGCTGTCGCGCAGGATTCTGGGCACCCACGGAAATTTGCGGGGAGCATGGTAACTTTCGTCCGGTTTCGCCTACTTTATGCTTAAAGCCTTGAGCGAACATCTTAAAGACGAGGGCCTGCGGTCCTTCGTCAAAAGGGCCGCGCCTGCGCCCGTGCTGGTCGAAATCGACCGGCATTTGTCAACTTGTGACGAATGCCGCCGGCGGCTGGAATCCCTTTGCAACGCCGATGAACTGTACCACCGGATGCGGTGCGGGCTGGAGCGGGACGCGGCCGGCGATCATCTCTCCTACGAGGAGGTCCGCGCGTCGGCCGAGGGGCGCCCTCCGTCGTCGGCCGCGCGTCATCTTGAGGTCTGCCGGGCCTGCGCCGCCGAAGTCGAGGATCTGCGAGCATTCAGTGCGGCGCAGCCGCGCCAGGCGGCGGCCGCGCCCGCATCACGTCTGCGTGCCTGGCGCTGGGCCATCGCGGCGGGCGTGGCGATCGCCCTCATCCCGCTGGCGTGGCGAATCCTCCGGCCGGAGGGTCAACCGCGGTACGCCATCGCTTTGCACGACGCAGGCGGGTTGGTGGCGGTGGATTTCGCCGGAGCCCTGCATGCGCCCGGTGAATTTCCACCGGCATACGCCTCCGCTTTGAAAAGCGCCCTCGCAACCCGTCGCCTGGCGATTCCGGAGCAATTCCGCCTGTCCGGTGGGGCGCCCGAGGTCCTGCTGGGCGCTAGGGAGCAATCGTCGCGATTCGCCCCGTTGCACCCCGCCGGCGAAGCCACGCTCACCGGCCACCCGCGATTCACCTGGAAGCCCTTTCCGGGCGCCGATGGGTACCGCGTCACTGTCTACGACCGGCGCTTCCACAAGGTGCTGGAGAGCCCCCGGATTTCCGCGACCGAGTGGGCGCCGCCGCAAGAGTTATCGGCCAGACGGACTTACACGTGGGTGGTCACAGCCCGCGTGGGGCGGCGCGAAGTCCGTGCTCCGGTTCCGCCCGCGCCGGAAGCCAGATTCACCGTGCTGGCGGCGGACGAAGCCACGCGACTGGAGCAGGCTCGCAGGCTCTACCCTGAAGCGCACCTGATGCTGGCCGTGCTGTTCGCACAAGCCGGAGCGCTCACCGAAACGCGCCAGGAGATGGACGCTCTGGCGCGCGCGAATCCAGGGTCGGCGCTGGTCCGCGAGTTGGCCGCCTCGTTACCGGCGCCGCAGGCTCAGGAACCGTCGCCCAGCAGCACGAAGCCCGCCCAGTAGAACGGATGATGGAACCGCTCGGTCGAGAGCAGGCGGAGAGCCGCACGCCGCAGGGCCTCGGCTTTGCCCGCGCCCCTCAATAATTCGGAGTGGAAGGCCACCATCAGCTTCGAGGTGCTCGCGGATTCCACGCGCCATTGGCTGGCAACCGCAGCCCGCGCGCCCGCCGCCAGAAAGGCCCAGCTCAGGCCGATGGAGCCCTCCCCGTTTTCGAAACGGCCGCGCGCGGTTTCGCAACCCGACAGAACTACCAGCGCCGCCTTCAGATCCAGATCGCGCACATCCCCGGCCTCCAGCCAGCCGTCCTCGGGCGGCCTCGCCGCGGGCGCCGCCAGGATAATATGGGAACCCATCGGATTGCGATCGTCGAAGATCCCATGTGCCGCCAGATGCAGCACGTCGAAGGCCCCGGCCCGTGAGAGAAACACTGCGCGCGTCGCCGCCGGTCCCCGCCACAGACTACTATTCGTCGCGCCATACAATGCGGCCACGGCATTCGCCTCGCGTCCGGCGTCGGGCGTGTTCTGGGCCGGATCGCCAAGAACCAGAAGCGTACGCGGCTTTCCGGCGGCGCCACGCCGCGCCCGCAGAAGGGCATCCAGCACCGATAACGACGGAGCGTAAGCGATGGCGGCATCCTCCACCAGAAAGCGCCCGGCAGTGCTCTGCAGCGCCTGAAACGGCAGGTGCCAGAGATCGCCATCCGGCACGACGATCAGCGCGGTCTTGCCGGCCAGTTCCCGGCGCGCCGGTTCCAGCAGCCACCCATCCAGTTTGCGCGCGGTCTCCACGAAACCCGGATCGCGGGTGGCGATCTGCTCTCGAAAACGCGCCGCTTCAACCTTCAGAGTTTTGGCGGAGACCGGGATTGTATGTGCGCGCAAAACAGGACCGGACGCGCCGGCCGCGATCGTGAACAAGTAGGCGCGGGCGGGGGTCACCACGTACTCGAGCAGCGCCGTGGTTCGATTGGGCAGCAGTTGCCGTGTCCGGTCGAGCCCTATTGGCTGGAGGTCTCCGCGCGCCAGCCGGAGTTCCGGATGCGCGGTGTATAGGGCCGTACGGAAGGCGGACAAATCGAGGCGGGCCTGATCCACGCTCTTGTCCAACTCGCCGGGGCCGGCGCGCTCCCGCCGGGCGCGCAAGGCTGCCAGGCGGCCGCGCAGCCGGGTCTCCTCCGCCCGTTCGGCGGCGCTCATCACCCGGTCGAAAGCCGGACGTCCGCCGCGCAACAAATCCAGCAGCACCCGGCCTTTGGCCTGCTCCGCCAGGCGCAACGCGGATTCAGCGCGCCCCTGTTCCATTTCGAGGGTGAGCAGCTCCTGATAGGCGTTCGTGCGGCCGGCCAGGTACAACTCGCGTTCGGATTCGCCGCCCGCCACACGGTCGCGCAGATCCTCCACGGCCGCCACTGCTTCAACCAAAAACGGGCGCGCTTCCGCGTTGCGGCCCATGGCCCGATACGCGCGCCCCAGCAACAAGGAGCCTTCCATCACTTCGGCAGTTCCGGAAACCTCCCGCGCCACATCCCGCGCGCGCCCGGCGGCCGCGGCTGCCTCGGCGTACTCGCGCCGCGCATAGCGTACCTGCGCGACTACGGTGAGGACGTCGGCTTCGTCCAACTGCTCTCCGGTTTTCGCAAAGATCGCCCGGCTTTCCTGCAACTGCGCCAGCGCGCTTTGATAATGGCCGTGCTCGAACTCAAGGCGCCCGAGTATCTCCAAGGCCTGCGCCGTGCGTGTCTTTTGGCCGGTTTCCCGAGCCAGCTTCAGGGCTTGTTCGAGAGACACCCGCGCCTGTGCCTGCCTGCCGGCCAGGTCGTAGTCATCGCCCAGGTTGATCAGGGAAGAGACGACTTCGTCCCTCTTCCCCAGCGATTCCTTGATTTTCATACCGCGCAAAGTGTACTCGGCCGCTAATGCGTAGTCCCCTTGAGCGTGGTACACGGCGCCGATATTGTGCAGCAGGAACGCCTCGCCGAGTTTCTCGTCCTGCTGTTGCGCGAGGACCAGTCCCTCCTGAAATGCCGACAAGGCCTGCTGGTATTCCCCGAGATTCTCATACAAGTTGCCCATGCCGTTGAGCACGCGGGCGATTCGCACGGGGTCTTTGATTTCCCGGGCTATGGCCAGGGCCTGCCGTGCGTCATCCAGCGCGCCATCCAGATCGGCGAGATGAAAGCGCGCCACCGAACGATTCGCCAGAACCGCTTGGATCGAGGAAGGCGGGCTGCCGGCCTTCCGGTATAGGTCAATCGCGTGTCCGAGGCTCTCGGCGGCCGCGGCGTAATCGGCCTGGCTCATCGAGACGTGGCCCAGCACCCCGTACGCGGAGGCCTCCATCTCCAGAAGGCCGCCCCGCTGGGCCGCGGCAATCGCGGTTTCGAGAATCCGCACAGCCTGGGCGGGATCGTGCTCCGCCGCACCCAGGTCTTTCAGCGCCTGCACCATGCCCGCCGTGATCCGCGGGGTGTCCGGCAGACCGTTGGCGGCGACTTGCCGGGCGAGCGAGCGCTCGGTGTCGGTGGGTTTGACCTGTCCGGTCAGAACCGCCGCCCGACACCAGATGAGCATGAGCATTAGTGTCGCTTTGCATCCCATTTGGTGCGTATCCTACCACAACCTGTGAGTGCAGGTAATATGGGCGCCGATTGCCCTACATCTCTCCCAGAAGGCGCTCAGAGCAGTGCAGAACCTGGCGCCACCGCGTGCCCAATAACAAGGAGACTTCAATGAAGATGAACATACGAGATTCGATCCCGGCCCGGCTGACGGTTGCGGTATCCGCAATCCTGCTGCTGGCGGCGGGCGCCAGGATATTGAAAGGCTTGAATCCACAACCCGATCCGCCGGGAGTCTGGGGCATGATCGGCATCACACCGTCCGACACCATGCGCCTGAACATCGTGAACATGGAACTGGGCAGCTCTCCACCGGACCCGTGTAACGTGACCCTGAAGTTCTTGAACAGCAGCGGCATTGTCTTGAAGCAGCAGACAATTTCGGTGAAGCCGACGCAAACGGCATCGCTCGACCTGACCGGCCTGGAAGCGGGAGCCGGGTTCCGCACGGAGGTGCACCCGGTACTGGCTATGCCGTCGAACGAGCCCACGGGTTGCAGCGCCGTGGGCAGCGTGGAGGTGTTCAATACGAACTCCGGGGAGAGCAGCCTCTACGCCCCGCCGGTGTTCATTACGCTGCCGCCCGCTCCGGCGGTGGCAGTCACAAACTGAGCGCGCACCGCGTGCGCAATAACAAGGAGACTTACACGAAGATGAACATACGAGATTCGATCCCGGCCCGGCTGACGGTTGCGGTATCCGCAATCCTGCTGCTGGCGGCGGGCGCGAGGATATTGAAAGGCTTCAATCCACAACCCGATCCGCCGGGAGTCTGGGGCATGATCGGCATCACACCGTCCGACACCATGCGGCTGAACATCGTGAACATGCAGTTTTCCGGATTCCCGCCGGGTCCCTGTAACGTGACCCTGAAGTTT
>Ga0335078_10004718_pt1 | contig 20180 bp, 15 predicted proteins | sample Lox_Sample_32_FD_206711 | JGI IMG/M metagenome (GOLD analysis project Ga0335078, IMG submission 206711) | Soil microbial communities from Loxahatchee National Wildlife Refuge, Florida, United States - Lox_Sample_3.2 | ecosystem: Environmental > Terrestrial > Soil > Wetlands | place: USA... | reverse complement strand
GACATGCTGTTCCGCTTTTTCGATCAGCGAGAGAATATCGCCCATCCCGAGAATTCGGGAAACGATGCGGTCGGGGTGAAAGGGTTCCAGCGCATCGTACTTTTCACCGATGCCGATGAACTTGATCGGCTGCCCGGTAACCTGACGAATGGATAGCGCCGCACCACCGCGGGCGTCGCCGTCCATTTTGGTGAGCACAACGCCAGTAAGGGTCAGTTTCTTGTGAAACTCGTCGGCAGAGTTGACCGCGTCCTGGCCGGTCATGGCGTCAGCGACAAAGAGAATTTCCTGGGGATTGAGCAGCCGTTTCAACGACTGCATCTCGTCCATGAGCTGATCGTCGATGTGCAGGCGGCCGGCGGTGTCTACGATCAAAACGTCGCTGCCGGTATTTACCGCTTCACGGCGCGCCTCTTTCGCCAGGCGTTCCACAGTCGCAGTATCGGCCGCCTGGACTTGGCCTTCGTACAGGTTGGCCTTGACCGCCTGCGCCACGACTTTCAGCTGTTCGCGCGCGGCCGGCCGGTAGACGTCGACTGAAACCAGTAACGGACGATGACCACCATTTTTCAGCCAATTCGCAAGTTTACCGGAGGTGGTGGTCTTGCCTGATCCCTGTAATCCGGCCATGAGCACGACAGTGGGAGGCTGCGATGCGAACTTCAACCGTGCGGTGTCGCGTCCCAGGGTTTCGATGAGTTCGTCACGCAGGATCTTGATCACCTGCTCTCCGGGCGAGAGTGCCGTCGCTACTTCCTGGCCGACGGCTTTTGCCTGAATGTGCTCGATCAGCTGCTTAACGACTTTGAAATTGACATCAGCTTCGAGCAGCGCCAGGCGGATTTCGCGCAACGATTCCTGGATGTTCTCCTCGTTGAGAACGGCCTGGCCGCGCAGGCTTTTGAAGGCACGCTGCAGTTTTTCCTGAAGATTCTCAAACATAGGGCGTGAAAAACCATTCTATCAGCGGGCGGACAGGCGCATGGCGGGCCGCAAGGCCAATCTGCAGCGACCATGATCGAAGCTGTGGGCTTAGAGCGAGCTCATATTGGCCAGGAACTCGCCGTTCGACTTGGTTTTGCTGAGTTTGTCGATGAGCAATTCCATGGCTTCTACCGGCGAAAGTGGATTCAGCACCTTACGCAATACCCAGATACGCTGCAGGTCTTCCTTGGGGATGAGCAGCTCTTCTTTGCGCGTGCCTGAGCGTTGAATATCGATCGCCGGGAAGACGCGCTTGTCGACCAGCTTGCGCTCCAGGATGATTTCCGAGTTGCCCGTGCCCTTGAACTCTTCGAAGATCACATCATCCATGCGGGAGCCAGTGTCGATCAGAGCCGTCGCAATGATGGTCAGCGAGCCGCCCTCCTCGATATTTCTTGCCGAACCGAAGAAGCGCTTGGGCCGCTGCAAAGCGTTGGAATCGACGCCGCCGGAAAGGACTTTGCCGCTGGGCGGGACGATGGTGTTGTAGGCGCGGGCCAGGCGGGTGATGGAGTCGAGCAGAATGACGACATCGCGCTTGTGCTCGACCAGGCGCTTGGCTTTCTCGATCACCATTTCCGCGACCTGCACGTGGCGGGCAGCAGGTTCATCGAAGGTCGAGGAGATTACTTCGCCTTTCACCGAGCGCTGCATGTCAGTGACTTCTTCCGGGCGCTCATCGATCAACAGTACCATCAGGACAACTTCCGGATGATTCGTCGTGATCGAGTTGGCCACGTTTTGCAGCAACATGGTCTTGCCGGCGCGCGGCGGAGAAACGATCAGGCCGCGTTGCCCTTTGCCGAGCGGCGTCAGCAGATCCATAACTCGAGCGCTCACATTTTCGCGGACAGTTTCCAGCTTCACGCGCTCTTGCGGATAAAGCGGCGTGAGGTTATCGAACAGAATCTTGTTGCGCGCCTCGTCGGGCGACTCGAAGTTGACGGCTTCGATTTTAACCAGCGCAAAGTACTTCTCACCCTCGTGCGGAGGCCGCACCTGGCCGCTGATGGTGTCTCCGGTTTTGAGGTCGAACTTGCGAATCTGCGAGGGGGAGACGTAAATGTCATCCGGGCCGGGCAAATAGTTGTAGTCGGGCGAGCGCAGGAAGCCGTAGCCGTCAGGCAGAATTTCCAATACGCCTTCGGCGAAGATGTGGCCTTCTTTTTCGCTCTGAGCCTGAAGAATCTTGAAGATGAGGTCTTGTTTGCGCAGACCGCTGGCGCCGGGCAAATCCAAGGATCGGGCGATCTTGGTCAGCTCCGTAATGTTCTTTTCTTTGAGTTCTGCGATGGTCATTATCGAATTCACCTGCGAAGGGAGATTTTCCAAAAGGGGGGTCGATCAGGGAAGACTTCAGGTCCGCAGGCAGGCGGCGGGGCTGAGGTTAAGCAGCCCGCCGTTGTGCCTCGGCAAAGTTTTCCGGCTCCGACAGAACCGTCTGCCGTTCCGAGCTTGCAATCCGGTCCAACACCTCGTTCATGGTTTCCTGTATGCGGGTGTTGGGTTTGTGAAACTTACGGGTAGCCTTGGAGGCAAGCTGGCAAAGCATATAACGATTCCGCAAAGTATGTAAAGCGTCAAAAACGCGATCCGAACGCATGTTATGTATATTCCTCCCGATCTGAGCCGACCGGCCAGACGCCCATCGCAGGGTCAGAAAACCGCTAGACCACAGCACGTAAATCACTCATTCCAGATGGGTTGTGCGGGAAAGCTCTGGTTAATAGTATAGATGCTCTGCTGGGCCCGAAAGTTTCTCCTCTTTGCAAATTGGGCTGACTGCCAGCGGAGGTACGCCCCGAAACCAGGTGCTTCAGCTTTCGGAACGTTCTACCGTACGTGAGATTGAACGGCGAGTCAAGGTGTTTCTTGCAGGGGTTATTGCTCTCGACATACCCATTTCGGCTGGTGAAAGCCTCGCGATCTACTTCTGGCTGACCAGATACAAATCGGCCTGGCCGCTGGGCCGGACGTAGACGATGGTGGAGAGATCGCGGGAGAAGTCGTAGCCGTTACCGCCATAGTTGAAGCTGAAGGCGAAAGGAACCTTCAAGGCAATTTCATCGGTTGCGGAGATCTGGCCGTCATGCCACTGGCGGCGATGAATATTGACCTGCCCGCGGTCGCTGGTGGCGTAGAGAATCGATTTTCCGTCTGTGCTGAAAAGAGCGCTAAAAGTCGACGCGCCGGGCACCAGAAGCCTGCATTTCTTGTCGGCGGTAGAAAGTTCGTAGACACCGTTGTTGTTGCCGCGAAGCACCGTTGCCAGGAGATATTTGCCGTCGAGCGAGGAATCGGTCACCAATCCGCAGCCTTGGGCAAAGAGCTCGGGCGAGGAGTCGGGCGTCAAGGCACGCAACACGCTGGCATGCGGGATCTGAACCACCGCGCTGATATAGACGGTATCGGTCTTGCCACCCCAGAGCACGGAAACGATGTGTCCCTTTATCGGAAATTCGTGGCGATCGCTCCCATCGGCGCCGATGACGTAGGCGGCGCTGCTTCCGCTTGGGGGATCATCGACAAACCCGAGCCTGGTGCCGTCCGCTGACCAGGATCCCGTGCCTAAATTCGTGCCCGTCGCCAATTTCGTCTTGTTGCTGCCGTCGATCCCGGAAACCCAGAGTTCGCTTCTGTCCTTTTCCGGAAAAGTGACGTACATCACCCGCTTGCCGTCCGGCGAGAGTGCCGGCTGGGTTACATCCTCGCTGACAATATCGGCTGTTTCCTTGGTGTGGATATGGTAAACGCTCAATGCGCCGGACGACTTTCCATTCACGTAGTAGACGCCCTTGCCGGCCGGGTCGACCATAGCGAAATCATCCGGACCTGGTCCGGTCGTGATTTGGCTGAATGTATGGCTGTTGATGTCGTATTTCCAAATGTTTGTCAGCCCATCGACGGCGCGGCTGAGGAGAACCGACCGACCGGGCTCATCCCAGCCGCTTACAACGCCGGGAGCTTCGCCGATATCGACCTCGGAGGGTGGTGAAAGCGTGACTTTCTCGATGTGCACGGAAGTAGCGCCTTTCCGCACAGCCACGAAAAGTGATTTTCCATCGGGGAAAGGCAGCAAGCCGATGGGGAGCACCGAGGAGTCGGCAAAACGATAGACTTCTTCTTCACCCAATCCCGACTTGTTGGCGCGAAAAATCGCAGGTTGATACTCCTTCAGATAAAAGATCGAATTGCCGTCCGGCGCCGGGGCGATGGAATGTCCGGCAACCACGCGACGGGGAGTTCCTCCCAGCGCAGGCACCGCCCAGGTTTCGAACTCACCCAGAAGACGCTCGTAATAAATTTCCGACCCGTCGGGGGAAAATGTGGCGACATGCTTGTCGCCTTCGTCCGTGGTCAGTTGTAAGGGATCGCCGCCCGACGCGAGCATCACGAATACCTGAAAAACCCCTCCCGCAGGAGAATCGAAAGCGATGGCGTGACCGTCGGGCGAGATTTTGGCCCGGTCCATCGGCTTGTTCCAGTGGCTGATCTGAGTGATTTTCACCGGGCCGGCGACCGGACCGGAGCGCCGCCAGTATGCGTAGGTGATGAACGTGGATATGGCCAGCACAGCAAAAAGCGCGAGAACGACGACCCCGGGGAAACTTTTCCTCGGTGGGACGGTCGCAACGCCGCTGACGGTGGTTGTCACGGTAGCGGGGGGCGCCGGCGTGTGTGCGGCCGTCACCTCGGAGACGGCAACCCTGCCGGAACTTGAATCGCGGCGCATGCGCTTCAGATCGGCGCGCATCTCGGCCGCCGACTGATAGCGAAGATCGCGATCTTTTTCCAGCGCTTTGTTGATAATGCGTTCTAACTCGACCGGAAGATCGGGGTTCAGGCGAACGGCAGAGACGGGCGTCCGATTCAGAATAGCTTCGAAGATTAAACCCGAAGTTTCGCCGCGGAAGGGCAGCGTGCCGGTTGCCATCTCGTACAGCACCGCGCCGAAAGAGAACAAGTCGGTGCGCGCGTCCAGTTCCTTAGCCTGGATTTGCTCTGGAGACATGTACGCGACGGTCCCCACGGCGGTGCCGGGACTGGTAAGGTGATCGGCGCTGGAGTCGATGGTCGCATCGGCCAAGGGCGAGTCGGCCTTGCCGGCGGCGGAGGTCACCTTAGCCAGACCAAAGTCGAGAATCTTGGCGTGACCGCGCTTCGTCACGAAGAGATTTCCCGGCTTGATGTCACGATGGACAATGCCGGCGGCGTGGGCAGCGTCGAGCGCATCGGCGATCTCGATGGCCAGCGATTGCAAGGTTTCCAGATCGAGGGGACGGCCGGCGATGCGGTGCTTCAAAGTTACGCCATCGAGAAATTCCATGGCGATGAAGGACTGGCCGTCCTGCTCGCCGATGTCGTAAATGGTGCAAATATTGGGGTGATTGAGCGCGGATGCTGCCTTGGCCTCGCGGCGGAAGCGGGTGAGTGCTTGCGGATCTTTGGCGACTTCGTCGGGGAGGAATTTGAGCGCGACGAAACGGTCCAGGCGGGGGTCTTCGGCCTTGTAAACAACCCCCATGCCTCCGCCGCCGAGTTTTTCCAGGATGCGGTAGTGCGAGATGGTCTGACCAATCATGCAGGACGTGCCCGGATTCCGCAGCCATGGTAGGCCGCAGGCGGAGGGAAGTCAAAGCGGTACGGCACCTGGTGATGTCCTGATTTCGAAACCACAGAGGACGCGGAGTTACACAGAGGCACTACATACCAGGTCTTGGTTTGTGTTCCTTTGTGTGCTCTGTGGTTAGTTAGGACATCACCAAGCAATTGCCGAGGCCAGGGTGGCTTTACGCGCACTCAGAGAATCGGGCGCAGAGTCTAAAATGGTGGCTCTATGTCTCTGCCAGAAGGATTCGCCATACGACGCGCCTCAACCGCCGACGCCGACACCGAGAAAAGCGGCTAGGTTCGTTGCGGAAACGCCAATGAAGAACTGGATTACGGCAGCATTTCTGCTATGCGCGGGCATTCTCCATGCTCAGCCGGTTATCCACTATCAGCTGACGTATGCAGCGGCAGGCGATCATTCCGTCCATGTACGCATAGAGCTGCCTTCGTCGCAGCCCAGCCCTCTCGAACTGGTAATGCCGCGCAACTACCCAGGTGGCTACGAGCTGGTTCCCTACGATTCCTTTGTGGACCATGTGACTGCATTCTCCGCGGAGGATAAGCCGCTCGCGGTCAAGCGCGCGGCCGAAGGTCCGCGTTGGATTCTCGGTGAAAAAGGAGATCAACTCGTCCGCGTGGAATACGCCGTAGATCTGATCCGCATGGAGCAGCAGATTCTTTCGGCCGTCGACACCTCAAAGATTCGCTCGCGATATGCCGGTCTCCTGGGGTATTCGGTGTTCGCTTACATCGACAATCTCGAGGATTCCAAAATCGCCCTGCACGTCGACGGTCCATCTGGGTGGCCTGTTTTCAGCACACTTGCTCCGCGGCTGCCCGCTTCCAGTGGCTCGGCTGTGGCAACTGCGTCCAACTATTACGCGCTGGCTGATTCGGAAGTGCTGATGGGACCGGACCTGCACCTGCAAGAGCTGGATGGCCCGATCAAACTCATCTTGGCTGCTTATCTGGAGGAAGCGGACGATCTTCGCATCGAAGGCCAGCTGGCGCGCACGGCCCTCGACCGCGTTCAGCAATACTTCGGTGATGTGCCGTTCCCGACCTACACTGTGCAACTGGAACTTCTCAAACCGCTGGCCGGTCACGATTACAGTTTTAGTCAGGAACATCTCGACAGCGGCACTTTCAGCTTGGGCAAAGAAGATGCCCTGACCGCCAGTTCCGCCCAGGCGGATCGCGACAGGATGCTGATGAACTACGCTCACCACATGGCGCATTCCTGGATTCCCAAGCGCGCCTACGGCGACGGATACTTGCCGTTCCTATGGGAGATGCCGCCGATCATCGACACCATCTGGTTCAACGAAGGCTTCGGACGCTACGCCGCGATCAGCGCCCTGGCTGCCGGCATGCCGGCGGCGCAAGGGGAAGAGTTTCGCAGAGCAAATCTGCGCCGGCTGCGCGACATCGTTGAGCAAGCGCCTCCGTTTATCCACCGTATGCCAACCGTCGTCCTGTCCCGCGAGGCATCGTTTCTCTACTCGTCGGATTTTCGCATTGGCATGAACACTTTCGCGCGCGGCTCGCTGATGGCCGCGGAAATGGATGAGCAGATTCGCCAGGAATCCCAGGGCAAGAGCAGCCTCCGTGAAGCCTTGCGCGCGCTGCTGGCTCAGACTGAGAGAGAACATCGGCCATTCAAGATCGACGAACTGCCAGTCATCTTTCAGCAGGCTACCGGGGTGGATGTGCGCCGTGTGTTAGAGCGATGGCTGCAACCGCCTGACGACCGAGGGTTGGCGCCGCGCGTCAGCGATCGCGGACCTCGATGAGCGAAATCGGCGTCATCGCTTAAATACCCTGCCGAAAGCACTTGAGTTATATCGAGATTTTGCAACAACTACCACCAGCAGGGCCCAGATTCTGGGACTGAGTAAAGCCCTTTATCTTCTGCGAATTAAATACTGGAACGCAAAGGCTAGCCCAATCGCAATTGCCGGAAAAAGGACAGCGACAGAAACCGGAGGATAACCGCCCGTTCCCACACCTGCGATGCGGGGCGCGATTATGAAGAATGCGGACGCTTTGGTTGTGAGTAGCAACCATTGCAGGAAATAGTACCGGAAGACGCGCGTACCAGTAATGGGTTGAGGCGTCCCTCTCTCCGGCCAGCTCTGGGGAACCGTCAGCCACAAACGATCCGCCAGCAGATCGCTCATCCTCAAACTTCCGTAGGTTCCGAACGACAGTTCAGCATATCTCCAGCCTAGCCTTGCCTTTCTGGCTACGCTAATGGCGTTCCAAGGCACGAGGAAGTCCTTTTCAAAGGGACCAAACAGTCTCATGATGCCCACCCGCAGGCCCGAGTGACAAGGGCTCAATTTGAGGATTCCGTGCATCGACACCAGCCCGAGCTTACCGCTTTCGCCCTTGAAAACGGTCAGAGCTTCTTCATAAGGGCGGTCTGGAAACGCGCACATCAAGGAATACCAGCCGGACAGGAAGCCAAGAATCACGCAAACAAGTAGCCACATTAGGACGAAGAAAGCGATGGCTGCAGCGGCTGTCATGACTTGCAATTATCTACTACCCGAATGCGACCGCGCGAGCGAACCCGGACCTTCCGCCGAGCGGTACGATTCAATTGACGTTAACAGGCGGTGTTTGCGCGCATTGCTGAATCCACGCGCACGCGGTCTCCTACGCGATCAATCCGCGGCGGCGGTGGTGCCGACGACCGGTGCAAGGGGCTTGCGCGAAGTGCGATTCGGCGGCAGGCCGGCGTCGCGAATCTTGTAGAGCAGCGCACGATAGCTGATGCTGAGGGCCCGCGCCGCCTGCTTGCGGTTCCAGTGGTGGGCTTGCAGCACTTTCAGGATGATCTTGCGCTCGAGCTCGCGCGTGGCCTGGCGGGTGAGTTTCTTCAAAGAGATCGGTCCATCCAGGTTGATCTCGGGGTTGTAGAACTCCTGCTGGTTGCGTTCCAGAAGGTCGGCCGTGATAACGTCCTCGCTGCCCAGAATGACGTAGCGCTTGATCAGGTTTTCCAGCTCGCGGATATTTCCCGGCCAATGATATTTCTGCAGCGCGCCTACCAGTTCCGGCGAAAGCGCCCGGGCGCGGCAGTTGTACTTGTGATTGTAATAGTCGAGGAAGTACGTGGAGAGATCTTCGATGTCTGCGCGCCTTTCGCGCAGCGGAGGCATGTGCAGGTTCACTACGTTGATGCGGTAGTAGAGATCCTGCCGGAAAGTTCCGTTCTCGATCTCATTTTCCAGCTGGCGGTTGGTGGCGCAGACGACGCGCACTTCCACTTTCTTGTCTTCCTGAGCGCCGATGCGGCAGAATTGCCCATCCTGCAGCAGTTGCAGCAGCTTCGACTGGAGCGCCAAATCAAGTTCGGAAATCTCGTCCAGGAACAGCGTGCCCCGATGGGCTAACTCTACGCGCCCCGGTTTGGAGCCATAGGCTCCGGTAAATGCGCCTTTTTCGTAACCAAACAGCTCACTCTCGAGCAATGTGCCCGGAATCGCCGGGCAATTCACCTTAACGAAGGGACCGCTCTTCCACGGGGAAAACGCATGGATCATGCGGGCAATGATGTCTTTGCCGGTGCCGCTTTCGCCGTGAATCAGCACGGGGACGTGGGCACTGGCCACTTTGTCCAGGCGCGCGCGCAACGTCTGCATCGGTTCGGACTTGCCAAAAATCACTGCCTCCGGGGGAAACTCACCCAGGGACTGCACCAGAGAACTGAACGGGTTGGTAGTTTGAATAGGCATCGCGCCGTGTGCGACTCCCTCGCACAGTCACTACGCTGCACCCCGAGAACCAAAGTCCAAGGACGGCCCTAAACAACCACAGTTTGGAGGTTACCACTTTAGATTCAGATAGTTGCGCAACTTGTGCCGAAAGAAGTTTCGCACAGCAACGGCAGGGAAGGACGACTCCAAGTCAGTCTTGGCAGTGGGCAAAACTTTTCACAGGGTAGAAACAACTTTCCTTCGGGCAGGCTCGCGGCGAAGGCCGGGAGTCAGCAAAGCTTGAGAGAACTTGAGGCCTGCCAGTTGATAGCCATCGCCATGGCTGGTCCAGACGCTGCGTGCGCGGAGATTTCGGGCGGCGGCCGGCAAATCGGCCGTAGAAACCAAAGGCGCACTGGGGATCTCCAGCGAAACCGGCGAGGAGAGCGGCAAAGAGCGCTTCACGGCCAGCAAGACTCCCCCGGCAGAGACGTTTAAAGCGGTGGCAAACTCCAGCAATTCCCTGCCGTCTCCGTCCTTGGTCCGGACAAAAACCGGAATTGCCAGGGGTAAACGCTCCCAGCTGCGGCGTTCTTTATGAGGCTTCACAGAGTTCAAGGGTATTCCCCGAAAAGCATAAGGAGCTATCCTTACCGCACCTTGGGGGCCAAATTCAGTCCGCAACCGGATGAACGCGGCAGGAGCCATTGCCGGAAAGTGCCGGTTTCTCCCGCAAGCGGCCAGAAATATGCGGGTTCTGCCTGGCCTGTTTTCGCTATATGTTCGTCCTATGATGATCCCCGCTGAAGTTCTCTAAGTACTTTCGACTGCATACTTTTGCCCATGAATGGCAATTTCATTTCGTTTTTCCAATTGACAGTGCAAAATCAGTGCCTTACCATCCTGACAGCTAACCCTCCCTCTTCTGTCGACAGCCACCGAGTCAATACCTATGGCAGTGGTGCCGGACAACACGTGTCTGCCCAGTGAGGCGCGCGCAGGCAGTTTTGAGCTTTGCCCGGCCAAGTCAAAAGATGCCGTCGACTGCCCAGAGCCCAGCTGCAGTCAAGATTTGTTGCAACAGTACACGCAATTGCAGGAACGTTTTCAGCGCACCACAAATGCGCTGGCATCCGCCGCGCATGACCTGCGAACCCCACTTTCGATTCTCAACGGGTACGTGGAACTGTTACAGAGTGAAAAGCTAGGCTCCCTCAATGAGCGCCAGCGCGAAGTCTTACGGGATATGAATTCCAGCGGACGGCGTCTGCAACAGTTCATCCAGGACTTTCTCAGCTATAGCGTCCTTGAAACTGGCGAACTGAAAATGCGCTTCGAGGCCGGGGACCTCAACTCCAGTCTCTCCGAGGTGTGCCGGCTTTGGTCTCACGCCTTCCAGGAGAAGGGGCTGGCGTTGTATTTCCTGGCCAACGAGAAGCTTTCCGAGTTTCCCTTTGACGCTGCCAAGGTGCAGCGTGTGGTTTCCAACCTCCTCGAGAATGCTTCCAAGTTCACCCCTGCCGGTGGCACCGTATGGCTGCACGCCGAGCCCTACATGTGGGACCGGCGTAACGCGAATCAGCCGGGGATTCTCAGCGACCGCCGCCGCCACAGCAGTGCGCTGCCGAACTCGGCGAAAATCAGCGTGGCCGATACCGGCCCGGGCATTCCCGCCGAATACCACATCGAAGTGTTCGACGACTTCTTCCGCCTGCCCCAGAATGAGTCGGAATCGGGCATGGGACTCGGTCTCGCGATTGCCCGCCGCCTGGTGAGCAACATGGGTGGCAAGATCTGGGTGGAGAGCGAACCCGGCGGTGGCTGCAAGTTTTCTTTTATTCTCCCGCTGCATCCTCCCTCCACAGATCAAGGAAAAGGAAAATGACTGAGACGGCCAACATTTTGCTGGTCGATGACGAACCCGGGATGTTGCGGTACATCCGCACCTTGCTGGAAGTGGATGATTACAAGGTGGAGACTGCCACCACCGGAGAAGAAGCGCTGCAACGGGTGCAAAAGGGCCTGCGTCCCGACCTGGTGCTGCTCGACCTGCTCATGCCCGGCATTGATGGCCTGCAGACTCTGGAGCAGATTCGTCAGCTGCAGCCCGGAATCAAAGTTGTGATGCTTTCCTGCGTCGGGGATACGCGCAAGGTGGTACAGGCCATGCGCCTGGGGGCCTATGACTATCTGACCAAGCCATTTCAGAAAGTCGAACTCGATGCGGTCATTGATCAGTGCCTGGGAACCAATCAGCAGGCCTACGGGGGAGAGGTGGAAGAACTCGCCGATGACGTCTTCTTCGTCGCCGCCAGCCCAGTGATGCGAAAATTGCGCTCCGAAGCCGCGCTGGTTGCAAACGTAGATATTCCGGTTTTGATGCTGGGCGAGAGCGGTACGGGCAAGGAAGTAATGGCGCGTCTGATTCACAAGCTTTCGCCGCGAGCCCATCGCACCTTCCTTAAAGTCAATTGTGCGGCGGTCCCGGCCGATCTGTTGGAGAGCGAACTATTCGGTTACGAAGCGGGCGCGTTTACGGGCGCTAACCATCCCAAGCCGGGAAAGTTTGAGTTGTGTAACAAGGGCACCATCCTGCTGGATGAGATCGGCGAAATGCCGACCACTTTGCAGGCCAAGTTGCTGCACATTTTGCAAGATGGCCAGTTCTCCCGCCTGGGCAGCCGTTCCGTGATCAAAGCGGACGTACGCATTCTGGCCGCTACTAATATCAACATTCCCGAAGCCCTGGCCAACAAGCGCCTGCGCGAAGATCTCTACTACCGTCTCAATGCCTTCACTTTGCATGTTCCACCCCTGCGGGAACGCAAAGAAGAGATTCCCATCTTGCTGAAGCACTTCATGGCACACCAGGCCGAGCGCTACGCTCGCCCGCCGTTGCCGCTTTCTCCCGAACTGTTGCAGGCATGCGCGGAATATCACTGGCCGGGCAATCTGCGCGAACTGAGCAACTTCATCAAGCGCTACCTGGTTCTGGGCGATGAGAAGCTGGCCATTAACGAACTGCGCCCGAAGGGCGACGGCAGCGGTGCACAGTTTGCTCCCGCGGCGAATTCGGGGAACTCAAACGGAGGGTTGAAGTCGTTGGCGCGCAGCGCGAAGGACGAAGCCGAAGCGGAAGCCATTTCCAAGGCGCTTGACGAGACCAACTGGAACCGCAAACAGGCCGCGGTGTTGCTCAAGATCAGCTATAAAGCCCTGCTCTACAAGATCCGCCAATACGGAATCGCCCAAGCCAAGAGCCACCACAAACTTTCGGCTGGGGCATAATGCGCCCTACTGCACCACCAGCGTCACCGTCGCGTTCCGCGTAGCTCCTGAGGTCGCGCTCACCGTCACCAGGTAGGTTCCCGCTGGCGTGCCGGTAGTTGTGGTCGTCGTCTTTGTCGAACCGCAAGCCCCTTGGAACAAGACCAGTGCGAAGAATCCACCCAGCAGTATTCCCATCAACGCACGCTTGGTGCGCGAGCCTCTGCCGATGCCTGCGCCCAGAAGGGCCAGACCGGGGATGGGCAACCATAACGCATAGATCGGCCCAATCTTTCGCCGCAAATCGGTCGTGGTTGTCACGCGGGCAACAGTGTTGATCACCATCACGGTGCTGGCGGCGCCGTTGCTGAGGTTCGGAATGGTACTGGTGGTCTCGGTGCAGGTTGCGCCGGTGGGAAGGCCGGCGCAAGCGAAGGTAACGCTGCTCGGAATGGGTCCGGTGGGGGTCACGGTAGCAGTGTAGGTGGCCGGTACGCCGGCTGGAACCGTTGCCGACGCTGGAGCCACCGTTAGAGTGAAATCGTTCACTTGAACGCTGGTTTCCGCCGACGCACTGCAACTGGGGAGAGCGCATCCCAAGACACTGACCGAGGCGCTGTTGGGCAACTTCAGCGAAGTGGTCGAAGGAGTGAGGTTGGCCACCGGAGTTAAGATCACAGTCACGGTGGCCGTGGCGCCGGCATCCATGGTGCCGATGGTGCAACCGACGATGGTGGTGGCCGCACCCGCACAGCTTCCCGGGCTGGCCGTGGCCGACACGAATGTCGTGCCCGCGCTGATGGTGTCGGTGAAGGTTACACCGTTGGTGAAATCCCCGTTATTGGTAATGGTGTAAACGAAGCTTACCTGGTTACCGACGCCTACCACGGTCGGCGACGGAATCACCGAAATGGTTAAGCTGACCACGGGACCAAGCTTGCTTACGAAGGCGTCGGTCCCACCGTTCAGGCTGGGCTGAAATGAATTCGTCTCAGGCTGCGCCTCTGTCAGGAAGTTTGCCGAAGCGGTCTCTCCCGTGACGTAAACCGCGCCCTGACTGTCGACCGCAATGCCAGTACCGTAGTCCTTCCCCGCCCCACCCAGGAAGGTGGTGTAGTGACCGGGCGCGGTCGAAGTCGTGGCCGTGGTATCGATGCGGGCCACGAAGGCATCTGTCATCCCACCAAAGCCGCTTTGCACGGGATTGTTGAGCACCGGAAAGTTGGCGGAGTCTGTCCAACCGACGATTCGTGCGCCCTGGTTGGTATCCACACCAACCCCCAGTCCGACATCCGTTCCCGCACCGCCCAGGTAAGTCGAATAGCTAAGAGTGACCGACCCAGGAGTTGTGCCGGTTGTCACTGGATTCGCCAGTTTAGCCAGAAAGGCATCCACTCCTCCGCCGTTTGAACTCTGAAAGGATCCTGTACCAGCGGCGGGGAAATCGGTGGACGAAGTTGAACCGACCACATAGGCACTGCTGGAATCGGCGGCAATTCCATATCCGATATCGTCGCCAGTTGCACCACCGAGATAGGTCGAGTACAAGAGCTGGGTACCCACGGTCGCAGCCGGATTCAGTTTGGCGACAAAGGCGTCCAATCCTCCCGCTACAGTCCCCTGGGAGGCATTCAGCACCGGCATGTCGGTAAAGTTGGTGCCGCCCGTAATGTAAACGTTGGAATTGATATCGACCGCGATGCCTCCGCCCTTAGTCTCCCCGCTGCTTGGGGTGCTTCCCCCGAAGTAGGTGGAATACGGCACGCTGTCCGCTCCAGAAAGAGTCGGGTCGACCTTCGTGACAAAAAACTGGTTTGTGGCGCGGGAGGACGCTTGGATCGCGCCCAGGGTCGAGGGAAAGCCGGTTTGCGATTCGGTGGAGGTGGTGGTTCCGATGACGTAAGCATTTCCGCTGGGGTCCAGCGCCAGCCCGGTAAGAGTGTCTGTGCCATTGCCGGAAAGATAGGTGGAATAGAGAAGATTCTGGCCGTTGGGATCAAGCTGAGCCACAAACGCGTGATTGTGAGTATTCAGAGGTGCGGACTGAAAGCCGTTCTTTGTCGGGAAGTTCGTTGACAACGTATTTCCGCCTACCACAACATCGAAACCTGGATCGACCGCTACTCCTGCAGTCGTATCGACGCCGCTGCCTCCAAGATAGGTGGCAAATTCCAGGATGGTCGCAGTGTTGTTGAACTTTGCGACGAACACGTCCGCCTGCCCTTTATTGGCGGCCTGAAAGGGCGTGCCCGCGGTCGGAAAATCCACCGAGGTTGTAGCGCCAGCAATGTAGGTGTTGAATGCCGTGTCGACTGCAATCGCAGGGCAACCGGCGATCGGAGTTCCCGTACCCAGGATCACCGAGCAGGCCTCGTCCTTGCTGCCCCCAAGGAAGGTCGAATAGTTGAGCACCGGATCGATGATCAAAGTTCGGCTGCGGTCGTAGTCAGCCACCGCAAAACCCACTTCATTCTTGCCGCGGAGCTCGAACCGCCCCGCAACAGGCCGATCTTCAACCCCGAACTTTTGGTACGCCCGCGGCGCTTGCAACACCACAGGCTCACCTTTGACGGAGAGAACGAGATTTCCACCGCGATCGATTTCGATCTTATCCGCCCCGCGGAAACGTATCGTTACCTGCTTGGGATTCCTCCCCGGAGCCACTTCGTAGTCGGTTTCCAGGCGTCCGCGGTTCCCGTAGTAGACCAGATCGATTCCGGGATAAACATCGCGGTAACGAACCCGGGCGTATTGTGGAATCCCGCGATGCCACCGCGACGGATCATTGCCGATGAAGTAGTTGCTTTTCCCCGGCAGTTCATCGGCTCCGCTTACTTCCGGGTAGGGATTCGAGCCGGCCAGGTCCATCGACAACAGCGAGATTTGCGTTGCCGGCTGAGCCTTCGCAGATAAGGATTGCAGTGCAAGCACAGCGTCACCGGCTGTGAGGAACAACTCGTATCCTCGCCCCCGCGCCATGAATCTCACCGCCGAGTCGCTCTGCCCGCGATTCGCTTCAAAAATCAAGGGAAGATGCCCGTAGGCGATTCGGACCTGATCGGGATCAAGGCTCTGCCGGCTGCGTGCGAAACCGGGAATGGCATCTTGTATCCCAGTCCGTGATACCCGGGTCGCCACCTGACGACTGCCCGGGACAAGCAGACATGCCGCCCCCAGAAGCAAAAGAAAAACCACCGCCAAAGAAATCCGGGCTTGCAAACAAACCCTTCCCGGCCAACAACGATTCAATCTCACTAGCTCCTCCGGATTTCCGGCTTCATGGGGAGATGAAAAATGGCGCACAACCAGCATTCCGACTCGCGCCCGCGAAGCGGCTTGCGGACTTGTCACCAGGAAATTTGAACGAAAATTAAGTAACTACTTAAACATCTGACGGATAGCCTGTCAAGCCGGGCACACGTCTGTCCGCCTTTGAAATCATCAGATGCGGTGAGCGGGTCGCAAAGATGCCGCTCAAGCACACAAAAGTGTCCTGGAAAGAAACGCTTGTGAAGGCGGACACATCGATCCGCCGCGGGGAAAATATCCACGCCACACGAATACCGAGAGCTGTGCTATCGCTCCCTCTTCAACTCCTCAATCTGCGCTCGCAGGCGGGCATATCGCCGCAGCAGATAAGCGAGATAGCAAATATGAATAGCCCAAGTAGCGATGTAAGCTGCGTATAGGTAGCTCATCGAGGACTCCCGGATTCGAGCAAGGACTCCAAGGCCTGTGTCTCTTCTACTTCCCGGCTCAGAACTTCCAGATGGTAGCGGGACCAGCACACCAGGATCGCAAAACAGGAAAAGGCTGCCCAGTTGATGAGCAGGACGTGCAACATGCGCGGATCAATCGAGCCGCCTCCGCCGATCACAGGTTGCGGATGCTGGGTGCGGAAAAACCAGATGGAGAAATAGACAAGCGGAACATCAAGGGCACCAAAAATAGCGAGCACGGCCGCCAGCACAGGCGTTTGCCCACTGCTGGAAAAGCGGCGCAGCACCAGATAGCTGACATAGATCAGCCACAGCACCAGGGTCAGAGTCAGGCGCAGGTCCCACGTCCACCAAATGCCCCACACCGGACGAGCCCAGATCGGCCCAGTCACCAGAACCACCGTGCAGAAGACCACGCCAACCTCCGCCGCCGCCAGGGCAAGCGCGTCGGCTTTGGGATTGCGGCGCAGCAAATAGACGACGGACGCTACCAGGTTCAGGAAAAAGAAGGTGAACGCCGTCCAGGCAGACGGAACGTGATAGTAAAAGATCCGCTGCACATCGCCCATGGTTTTTTCTGTTGGCGCGGCAATCAGGGCTCCATAGAGGCCATAGGTGAGCAGAACGGCCGTCAAAATCGCCAGGATGGGGAAAACGCGTTTCATTCCGCCTGCAATACGAGTTCGAAGAGGAAAAGACTAGCCATAGTAAACACTACATCGTAGGCCACGAGCAACACCATCCAGAAGCGGGCGGAATATTCACCGGTCAAAATCGAGCTGGTGGCTTCCACCATCGCCAGCAAGGCCGGAATGGTGATGGGAAAAAGCAGCAAGGGCAACATGATTTCGCGGCTGCGCGTCCGCAATGACATGGCCGCAAAAAACGTCCCGTTGACCACCAGGGCCCACGTTCCTAGCGCGGCGACGATGAACAACTGATAGGCCGGCCCGAGCGCGCGCAGATTGTAGAAGACGATGAAGAGCGGGGTCATCAGCGCTTCCAGCACGGTAACGAAGATGAAATTCCCCAGAGCCTTCGCCAGAAACAACGAATTCGCCGGTGCGGGAGACACCCGGTAGGCATCGAGCACCTGATTCCGCAGCTCCCTCGCCCAGGTCTGATTCAAGGCTACGATGGCGGCGAACAAGAAGGCCACCCAGATCAGGCCTCCGGCGATGCGGCGCGATTCCTCGGCGGTGGGATCGAAGGAAAAACTGAAGATGACGACGACCAGAAGGGCAAAAAACAGCATGGCATTGATCGCGTCCTTCGATCGCCACTCCAGACGCAGGTCCTTGGCGAGGGTTGCTCGCATAATGCCGAAGCTCATCGGCCCTCCAGAGTCGGCGTACGCTTCACAATCTGACCGGCCTCCATCCATACGAACTCGTCGGCCACGCCTTCCAACAGCAGTGCCTGATGGGTCACAACAAAAATGGTCTTGCCTTCGTTTCGAAGCTGCCTCAGCAGGCCCGCCATTTCGCGCGCAGACTTCACATCGACGTTCGAGAAAGGCTCGTCAAGCAGCAGAATTTGGGGATTGTGAAGCAGCGCCCGAGCCAGAGACATGCGTTGCCTCATACCCTGCGAGTATTGTCCGACCGGCCGTTGCAAAGCCGGGTCCAGCTTGACGGAGCGGATCGCATCGACGCAGCGCTGCTCGTCCACAATTCCGTAGAGCCTCGCAAAGTATCGTAGATTCTCCATCCCGCTCATTTCGTCGTAAAGCAACGAAGGATGCGCCATGTAACCCACCTGCGAGCACACCGCACGCAGGTTGGTGGCTCTCAGGATGGCAATGCTGCCCCGCGTCGGCTTCGCCAAGCCGGCAAAGGAGCGCAGGAGGGTGGTCTTGCCTGCCCCGTTATCGCCCAGAACCGCATACAGACGGCCGGTGGCGAACGTCGCATTCACGCCCCGCAGGGCAGCGAAGCGGCCGAACTGCTTGACCAGGCTGGTGACAACAATTTCGGAATCGGAGGGCGCAGTTTGGGCAGGCATCACGCGGGATCAGGATGAGGACACCGCCGCATCCCGTTCAGCGAAGAATCTATGCATTTTGGGTGCGATTTGCAAATCCGGAACAAGACAAATCACAGTCGGCACGGGGAATCACGGAGAAAGGCGGAATGTGAGCTCTAGTTCGACATGCTGGCGGAGCCGCTCGACTGCACTTGGGTCATGCTCTTTGCCGGCTCGCTTGCGGGAGCACCGGTTCCAGGCTGCTGAGGAGCGTACTTGGAGGCGCACTTGGCCTGCAGCTGCTTGGCGTGGAAGACTCCATCGCGTCCGAAGCTGCCATCGGCCAGGGCCTGCGAGTTGTCTTTAAAAGTGTCGGGCGGAGCCTCGGTGCCGCTGTAAACCACGGGCAGAAGCTGATCGTTCTCTACCAGCGTGAACTCAACCTTGGTGCCGGTGCGTTTGATGGAGCCGGGTTGAACATTGCCGGCAACGCGCAAGCGCTTGCTGTAAGCGCTGTCCCCCATGCCGTGAAGTTCCTTGATGGTGACGTAATAGCTCTTGGTCTCCTGGACACCGGTGTAGGCCAGATAACCGAGGACCAACAGAATGATGACCGTAGCCCCACCAAACTTCAGATATTTGCTGCTCTCACCCGACATAAGCTGATCACCCTACGGAAAACTCTATTCCTCAGGCCATGAGTGGTCAAGAGAGGGACAACCCGGGGTAGTGGTGCGGTCTGACGCACCACTACCTGAACCGGAGATTTATTGACTTCACATCGCCTTGAAGGTGAACGCAATACTCTTGGTCTCATTGCCGGCGACAGTGACCTTCTGAGTAGCGCTTCCCAGCTTCTCGTGCCATGCGGTGATTGTGTAAGTGCCGGGTGGCAGGTTGCTGAGATCGAAGCTGCCATCTTTCCCGGTCACCGCAAAGTAGGGATGTTTGAAGACCGCGACATAACCGTGCATCCAGGGATGCAGGTTGCACTTGACGGGAATGGCAATTTCTTCGCGGGTGAACGCTTCGTCGAGCTTCGATCCCGGCAGTTGCGCTTTGTTCCACTCCCGATTGTTGGCGGGGAGAGGATGAATGTTGTGTGTAGTGGGGTCGTCGTTCACGATTTCGAGAGGCTGGTTGGCCCTAACGGCCAGAACGTGCGGCTCGTAGAGGCAGCCCTTTTGCTCGATCACCACCGGCTGAGTGGGAGGGTCAAAGGTGCGATCTCCCAGGCCGTCGGAGACGAAGACGATCGCATTTTCCAGATCGCCCTTGGAGTCGGCGACGATGTCCTGGGAGAGGACGACACCAGGATGCTGTTTGGCACAACTCGGGTCGGCCAACATACTGATGGCTTTCGCTTTCGGGACAGCGCCCTCCACTCTGACCAAGCCTCTTACGTTGGCGGCACTGGCGGGCGAGGGTGCTCCGGCGTAAACCGCCTGAAAAGCAAGAAGACATAACACCGCAGCGGAAGCGAAGACCAGCGACAAATTCTTTCTCTTCATAACAACCCTGCTCCTCCGCGTGCAGATTGAACTTCCGGAGGAAGCCCTGGTTCACGACGGATGAGGGCAGAGTAAGCGCGGCGCGATTAGAGGTTGTCATTGCGCCGTAATTGACGGGTCACATCAGCGTCATTTTATTGTCAAGGATTTTGCGGATGAAGAGAGCTGCGGTCTGTGCCCTCGCTAGTCGGCTTTACTACAGAGGGCACAAAGGACAGAGACGGCGGACTACCAGACGCGGCAGGCGTTCTGCGCGACCATCGGCTGACCAGCCTTGCAACCCCAGGCCTTCTGGAACTCAGGCATGTTTTGCACTACTCCGTCGATGCGGTACTTGCCCGGCGAGTGCGGATCTACCGTCACCAACATACGGGAGTATTCGGGCCGGCGCTTTTCGCACCAAACGCGGCCAAACCCAA
>Ga0335078_10004717_pt1 | contig 20180 bp, 10 predicted proteins | sample Lox_Sample_32_FD_206711 | JGI IMG/M metagenome (GOLD analysis project Ga0335078, IMG submission 206711) | Soil microbial communities from Loxahatchee National Wildlife Refuge, Florida, United States - Lox_Sample_3.2 | ecosystem: Environmental > Terrestrial > Soil > Wetlands | place: USA... | reverse complement strand
ATGGCCGGATGCCCGCCCGGTGACTGGACCAGCATGTGCGCGTTACGCCGCTTGGCCGGCACCGTCCCGCTCAGCCTCGCCTGGTTGATGTCCGGGTCGGCGCGTGGCGGACGGCTGACCTGGCGTCTGGGGTGGGCGCGGCTGCCGGATCCCCGGCCTCCGCCACGGTCGGGAGGCTCGGGCTGGCGGGGCCGGGCGGTGCCGGGGACGAGGCATCCCGCCGCGATGATCAGCGTGGCGATGTCCTCGGCGGCCTTGCGGGCGACCTGGGGAAGCACCGAAAATGGCGCAGTCGGATATCAGAACTGTCGGAATGCCTCAGTCTGGCTGTCCTATCCCCAGAAGATCGCGATCGGGTCGCGGTCGATCTCGGTCAGGAGATCGTTGATGCTCGGGGATGGCGGGAGCTGGTCGTAGCGGTGGAAGCGGAGATTGCGGTCGCGCCAGTACAACGTCCACGTTCTGGTCGCCTGCGTGTAGTGGAGCCGGGCGATGGGGAACCGCGTCCATTCCGGGCCGGTGCCCTCGCGCCAGGGCGGCCTGCACTCGACGATCGTCAGGTGCCGGGATCCGATGTCGCACTCGACGCGGACCTGGTCCCGGGCGTGCGGGGGCACGCGCTGCTGGCACCAGCGGCGCACTCGGGCTATGTCCAGCTCAGGCAGTCCGGCCATCAGGTCAGCTTTCCAGGCGGTGGCTGACGTCGGCGGCATAGGTGATCCAGTCGCCTGCGGCGTGGCGTTGCCAGGTGACGGCGGCGTCGGTGCTGATGGCCAGGGTGCGGGCGAGGATGGCGGCCGGGATCTCGGCAGCGAGCTGGAACAGCGCGGTGCTGCGGTCCTGGCTGGGACGGATGCCGAGGTCGTTGAGCCGGCGGGTCAGCCGCGCGGTGCTGATCGGCCGCCCGGGCTGGCCTCCGGGGAACAGCCAGGGAGATGGCTGCCGGGCGCCGATGGTCGCGTGGCCTTTGCGGTTTGCCAGCACGGCGCGGGCGAGCGCGGCGACTGGGTCGGGCAGGTAGATGGGCACGCGGCCGAGGCGGAGGCGGACGCCGTCGTCGCCGGCCTGGATCTGGCTGGTGGTCATCTGGCTGATCGCGGTCGCGCCTTGGGCGTAGAGCAGGACGAGCAGGCCGGCGAGGCGATCCTCGGGCTTGAGGGTAGCGTCGTGCAGGAGCCGGCGTGCGGTATCCCACCGGCGCTGGTGATCGATCAGCTGGGCGGGCCCGTTCCATCTGGCTGCGGCGAGGTGGCCTGTGGTGAGCCTGCTGGCGCGGGCCCAGCGGAGTCCCTTGGCCGCCAGGGCGCGCGGGGCCTTGCGCAGGTTCGGCGGCTGGAGTCCGAGGTCGGCCTGCCGTTCGGCGACTATCTAGCGGCCGACCACCAGGGCGTCGTAGCCCGCGTCCTTGACGATCTTCCACGCAATCGACGCGAGCTTGGCCGCAGTTCTTCAGTTCTTCTGCGGCGACGCGAGCGGGCTCCGGTGTTGACGGCCTGACTATCTGAGCGTCGCGGCGGCTACGCTGTCGGGCGTGGCTTCCAGGAAGCGCAAATCGAGCAAGTCCACGAAGCGTAGACAGAGCAAGGGACTGAGCGGTAACCCTCAGCGCCGGGTGCAGCAGCTGCAAGAACGCCATGCCGCCGGTCTTCTCCGCCAGCAATCCCGGTGGGCGGGTTCCTTCAACCCTGGCCGCAGGAGCTGGCCGTGGTGGGCGGAGTCGCACGACAGGGTCCTAGCCCGGGTGCGTACCACGGAGTGGCCTACCCGCCTGCTCGACATCGAGGCCCTCTCCGGTCAGCTCGCCGGAGACGAGTTCTACGAGCGGCTCAGCGCGCCTGGGCCCGGCACCGGGCTGACTCCGGCGGGCTGGCTGCAGGCACTGGCTGAGGCCGCCATCAAAGCGATGGGCGCCGACTTCGCCGCCGACAGCAAGGAGTGGCCGAAGCTCTGGGCGTTCTGCTGCGGGTTGGCCGGCGAGGAAAGCCTGGAGGAACTGGAAGCCGCAGCCGATGTGATCGCCGAGCGCGGGCTCACTCCCGTCCCCGGTATCCCCGTTCCCTGGTACCAGCCGACCGCAGGCGCGGACGTCCTCATGGCACGCGACGCCTATGGCGCTCGCTTCCTGCTCATCGCGCCGTTCAGCGACCCGGGCCAGCCGGCTGACCCTGATCACTGGTACGCCTGGGATCTCGACTGGTGCGCGGATGGCCTCGTGGTCGCGGCCGGGACGTATGGCTCGACCGCCGAGGCCCTCGCGGAGTGGCGCGTCTCCGCCGGACCGTCCGCCGCCACCGCCGAACTCGTCTCCTGTCCGCCGGAGCTGGGCATCCGCCTGCTGGACCCGGCCCTAGCCGACTCCTCCCAAGCCGAGTCCGTATTCGGCGACGAGCCAGCAGAGTTCCTCCGCGAGATTCCGAGACTGTCCCGCCGTGCCAGTGCCCTGACCGCCTCTCTTGGCCGTCTCCTGTCCAAGGAACCATCCAGCTCCCCCGCGGGCTCCCTCGATTCCGCTGTCGAGGACTTCCTCGACTGGCACGCCGAGCACGCCGGCAGCTCCCCGGATGCCCGCGACGAGGCCGCGGAAGCACTGGAACTGCTCCTGGCCGAGTGGGGACCTGACGTGCCCCCGGATGAGCGCGCGTTCTACGCGTGCTCCCCGCACCGAATCCAGGCGTGCGCATCAATCCTGCGCGACAGCTACGAGTCCGACTGGGTCAATAAGGCGCTGCCCCTGCTGCCCGGCTGGACCCAATGGTGCGCCTCGAAAACCGCCCTCGATGCTGAGGCTTCCGGCCGCGCGCTTGCCGCCGCCCGCGCCGAGGCGGTAATCCTGGCCAGCGAGGTGCATACCATCACTGAAGACGAGGCTCCCTTCCGTCGCCCAGAGTAGTGAGTACGGCATCGACCACTGGCTGAGCATCCCGATCGCAGAGGTCACAACCGGGCGGCGAATCGCGGTTGCCGCCCGTAGGGTTCAAAAACCCGAACCCCGCCTGCCGATCGCTATCCGTAACTCTTCTCCCCTGCGACACCTCAGCCACTCTGACCGACAGCGCAGCGTTCATGCGCCGACTTGACAACCTCCGCTGCCAGTGAGCGGGCCAGCAGACCCGAAGACTAGATCTGGCAAGCACCGCGCAATCAGACACCGGCCGCCTGACCAGCCGAACCAGCTAAACGATCTTGATCACCTACAAAATCGGCGCTCACCTCCGCGCCCCGTCGAGGGCAGAACTGTCGGTGCCCGGTGAGATGCTTCGAATCGAGTCATGTTCACCCCCGGTAATGCGGAGGTCCAGGGTCGGTGGCGTCCGGCATAACTGTACAACAAATTTGTTGTACCATTGGCCGAGGAGGGAGCAGTGCCGCACAAGCTGGTGATGACACGCCAGGTCCGGGACTGGCTGCACGCGCTCCGGTCCGGGGATCCGGTCACGCGCAGGCTCGTCGCGGAAGCTATCGACCGACTGCTGGACGACGGTCCGGCGCTCGGCCGTCCGCTGGCGGACCGGATCTCCGGTCCCGGCTGCACAACCTCAAGGAACTGCGCCCCGGCTCCAGCGGCACCGCTGAGGTGCGGATCTTGTTCATCTTCGACCCGGCACGCAACGCGGTGCTGCTGGTCGCGGGAGACAAGTCCGGCCGCTGGGAACAGTGGTACCAGGACGCGATCCCGGCAGCCGAGGCGGCGTACGAGGCATACCTGAAGGGAAAGGGACAGCGATGAGCGAGGAACCTGGGTTCTTCACCTACACCCGCGAGGAGTTCCTGGACGAGTTCGTCCACCCCGACGACCGGCCGGCCGTGGAGGAAGCCCGTCAGCGGCGGGCGCTGCAGGTCCGGGGCGAGTACCTGACCGAGATGCGCAAGAAGGCCGGCCTGACCCAGGCCGAGGTTGCCGAGGCGATGGGGGTGTCCCAGCAGCGCGTCTCGGCTATCGAGAGCGGCGCCGTGGCCGAACTCGCCACCCTCGGCGACTACATCCGCGCGCTGGGCGGGGAACTGAAGGTGATCGCCGACTTCGGCGACTCCTGGCGCCGCGTCGCCTGACACGAGCTGTCCGTATCAGCAGATGCCCCGCCAGCTCAGGAACTGAGGTACTTCCATGCCGGGACGCGCAGCCATCAAGTCCCGGGCACAGGCAGATGCGGCGGCCAGCACACGCTGACAGCCCGCCCCGGCCACGCGGCCCGCTGACCCCGGCAGGACCCGGTACAGGCCGACACCGCGGCCGTCCGCCGACCCGCACGAAACGGCACGTCCCGGCACTGAACGACACTATAAGATACCAGGTGAAAGAGAAGAATCAAACTGAGCAGCGGACTCTTAATCCGCGGGTTCGGGGTTCGAGTCCCTGGCGGCGCACCCGTTCTGACCTGGGCGTTCGCCCGTCTGCAGACTGAATGCTGTTCTTGCGCGGGGCCCGGCTGAGCCCGTCCTGGCCTGGCCGCCGGCTCCGGCAGGGATATCCGGGGCAGGCTCCACCCTGGCCATCGCCCATTTCAGCGACGCGGGTGTCATGATCGAGGTGGTGATGGCGACCAAGACGATGATCGTGTACATCTGCTCGGTCAGTACGCCGAGCTGAAGGCCGGTCATCGCAATTATGACCTCGATGACACCACGCGAGTTGATCCCTGCGCCGAGAGCCAGTCCAGACCAGTGGTCCAGGCCACCGAGCCGGGCACCGGCATACCCGCCCGCGATCTTCGTGACGACCGCGGCGATTAGCACGAGCACACCTACGGCGAGTACACCCGGCCGGGCCAGCGAGGTGAGATCCATGCGCAGCCCGGCGATCGTGAAGTAGAGCGGGGCCAGTACCGACAGGACTGTCGTGTCCAGCGGCGCAAGCTGGCCGGTGTCCACCGCGCAGCTCCTGATGAGAAGCCCGCACCCGAACGCGCCGATCACCGGCTCCACTCGTACCGCCTGGCTCGCCGCGGCCGCCAGGAACAGGAGGCTGACAGTCACCGCGATCGTAGGACCGCTGCCCGGTGCGCGGCCTACGGCCCGGAGCCCGGCCCGGACCAGGGGACGGGCGGCGATGGCACCCGCGATAAGGAGAGCTAGCCCGGCCAGGGGCCAGATGGCGGTGGCGGCCCCTGGCCCACCGGTGGTCAGCGACGGGATCAGCGCCAGGAGCAGCCATCCGGCGATGTCATCGACAGTGACGGCGCACAGGATCAGCTGACCGATGTCCCCGTGCGTCAGGCGCAAGTCGGCCAGGATCCTCGTGATGACGGGAAGCGCGCTGACCCCCAGCGCGATCCCGAGGAACAGTGCGAACGCCGTTCGTTGCCCGCGGCCGGCCAGGAACGTGGCAGGCAGCGCGAGGCCCAGGCCCAATCCCGCCGCCAGCGGGACGAGGAACCCGGCGCCTCCGACTCGCACGGCCAGCATCGCCCGGCTGCGGGCCCGGCCGACGTCCATCTGCATGCCGGTGATGCCGACAAGGAGTATCACTCCTATCTCACCGGCCGCGTCAAGGAGGTGGAACTGGCCTGGATTTCGCGGCAGCAGCCAGGCGCTGGCCGTCGGCGCGACGTGTGCGAGCAGCGAAGGGCCGGCCAGTATGCCAGCGCCCAGCTCACCCACCACCGCCGACGTTCCCAGTCGTGCCGCCAGCCTGCCGGACGCCGTGGCCAGCAGCAGCAGCAGTCCCACCTGGAGCAGGAATATCAGCAGCTGGTGCGAACCAATCTGAGCAACCGGCAGGCGGGTCACGGAGCTGGCCATTACTTCAAGCGGCCGGCGCTTCCGCGGAATGATCGAGGCGAGCGATCAGTTCCCGCGCGGCTTGCAGGAACAAGCGCGCGACATCGGCATGGAGTGGCTGGTAGCGGGCTAGCCATTGACCCGAGGGCGCGAGATTAGCCAGCCGGTAGACCCTCTCGGAAGCTGAGTAGAGCATGTCCTGGAGGACGATGAGCTCCTCTGGGGTGAGCATGTCGTACAATCTTCGTTCCTCTCTGCTCGTGCATGGCCCGCAATGATTAGCCAGTTCCCGAGTTTGCCGTTCAATGTGCACTCAGCGTTGCTTGCATAAACGGTGTGATCACGGCCACCATGCGGTAGTCACTGGCCGGTTCGAATACCCGGCAGGACGCACCGACTTTTCTGTAGAAAGACACTATGCCCAGGGCTGAGAAGTAGGCGTCGACATCGAGTTCGATCTCAAACCTCTCGGCCACGGCGGAGGACTCGATACCGGACTTGTATCTGAACTCACCATTCTCGTCGGTGACTCCGCGGCTCTCGCCGGTATGCGTATCGTTGCCCGCCGAACTCACTACGCTCACCCCGACGCCGCCCGCGGGCCGGCCGTGGAATCCATCCACCACACTTACCACGAGTTTCATTTTCCAACCAAATCAGATATGCTGCTATATATGCATGTCGGCACACTGCACGCACCCGGCAGCATGATGGCGAATACCTGGATCCGAGCTTGTTGCCCTGCGCTATCACGGCGCCATTGCCGGTATATCGTTCCGCCTAAGCGCCAGCCGACGGCGCCGGGGCACTGGCGGGCCCAGCCGATAATGCGCTGATATCAGTCCGGTAGCCCGTCGCCCTCCAATCGGAATGCACATTCCGGCGAGCCTGCCGCAGGGCAGGTGACATGTGGAGGTACGACATGAAGCAAGCTGCGCGCCCTGGCCAGATCATCATCAGGCTCATCGGATGCCTGATCGCCGGCGCCACCGTCCTGGGCGGCACCGCGGCGGGAGTGGCGGGGACGGCTCCTGGGCCCATTCATGTTGTGGCAGATTGCGGCCTGCCCTGGGGCGTGCCCTGCGGGCTGCCGTGGGGCGGACCCGTGGGCACGTCATCGGTTGCCTGAGCGCGCGCGAAGCTGCCGCCCAGGCGGCCCGGTCGTCAGCGACTGCGCTTGCTAGGCCTGCGCGCGCAGCCGGGCGAGATCCTCTGTGAGCTGGTCGGTCAGCGTCGGGTCGGCGGTGCCGACCAGCTCGATCGCGGTATGCCAGGCGTGTTCCGCGACGCTCGCCCGGCCCGCCCGTTCATGCAGGCGGCCGAGGAGCTCGAGCGCACGTGCCTGCCAGACCCGAGCGGCGCCAAGCTCCTGCATGACCCCGATGGCTTCGTCGATCCGTGCGAGCGCCATATTCGCACGGTTCCGGTCACAATCGAGTTCCGCAAGCGCGATCAGGACGCGACTGCGGACCAGCCGCTCGTCTGCGTTGCCGCCCAGCTCTAGTGCCATCCGCAGGGCGCCCTCGGCACCGGGCAGGTCACCGAGTCTGCGGCGGGCATCGCCCAGTCCAACCAGTGCGTACATCTGGCCGATTACGTCCCCGTAATCACTGGTCAGCTGCAACACCGACTGAAAAGCCTGCATAGCGTCCGCGAGCTGGCCCTTGCGCATGTACAGTTCGGCCAGCTGGTATCCGGTCTGCGCGGTCAGCCGGGGCGAGTGGAGCTTCTCGCAGATGGCAGACGAGTTTTCCAGCAGCTCCTCGGCGGCGTCGAAGTCCCGCCAGTCAGCGTGGATCTGCGCCATCGTCTTCAGCGTGTGGGCCTGGCTGGCAAGGTCGCCAGCCGAGGTGAAGCCCGCGAGCGCCTGCTGGTAATGCTCCAGTGCCTGACCGTAGTCGCCGTGCAGACGGCTGACGAAGGCCAGCCCAGACGTCGCCAATGCCGTTCCGGGGGCGTCGCCGATCTCCTGAAATATCAGCAGCGACCGTTCGAAGTGGTCGCGTGCGTCGTCCACCCGGACGCTGACCTCCAGCGTACCGAGCGAGTAATGAAGTGCCGCCTCGCCGCGCTTGTTCCCGGCTCGGCACACGATCTCGAGCGCGTTCACATGCGACGCTCGCCAGTCATCACTGTAGAATCCGGACTCGAACAGCGTCGCCGAGGTTACCGCGAGATCCCAGCACAGTTCGTCCAGGCCGAGCTGGCCGGCCTGGTAGATGGCGGCTACCAGCGACAGGCGTTCACGGCGGAACCAGGCGGCCGGGTTTTCCGCCAACGCGTCGACGGCTTGAGCCGGCAGTCGCCAATGCTCCGCCGTTCCGTGCAGGACGCCGAAATCGCCGCCATATATCCGGCGATGGGCGCATGTCGTGAGGAACAACCAGCAACTGAGCAGGCGGCGTATCGAGCTGAGCCGGCTGGCTGCGGATTCCTCGTGGGCCAGGCGCTCTATCGCGTAGATCCGGACCAGGTCATGCAGGTGATAGCGGACGGAATCGTCGTCCATCACCCGGGCTTCCACCAGGTGGGACTGCACAAGCTGCTGCAGGAGATCCTCAGCGTGGTCGATATCCTCATCGAGCAGCGGTGCGCTCACCCAGGCGGCGAAGTCATAGGCAGCGAAGGGGCTCAGCCGCCGGAACAGCCGGCGGGCGCCCTCGTCGAGGCTGTCATAGGAGACGGCAAGGCTCGCCCGCACGCTGGCGCCGCCAAGATCGAGCTCGTCCAGGCGGCGTCCCTCGTCCAGCAGTTGACCCACCAGGTAGCCGACCTGCAAGTGCGGCCTCGCGGCAAGCTTGGCTCCCACGATACGGAGGGCAAGAGGCAGCCCTTCGCACAGCCGGATCAGCTCGCTGACGGCCTTGTCCTCGGCCCTGATGCGACGGGCGCCGATCAGCTCGGTCAGCAGGGTGAGGGCTGAGCTGTCATCCAGCGGGCCGATGCGGATCTCACGCGCCCCCTCCAGGGCGAGGCGCTGGGCGCTGGTGACGACGGCCGCGCATCCGCTGACGCCAGGGAGGAAATGCCTGACCTGATTGGCGCTGACGGCACCATCTATCACAATGAGTACCCGGCGGTCCGCGAGCCAGCTGCGGTACATGGCCGCCCGGCCGTCTAGATCGGCGGGCATGGCGTCGGATTGGATGCCGAGGGCCTGCAGCAGGTGCTCGAGCAGGGTGGAAGCCCCTTGCTGCAGGTCGACACGGAGCTGAATGAACAGCTGGCCGTCGGGAAAGGCCGGACGAAGCAGGTGGGCGGCTCGCACCGCGAGCGTGGTCTTGCCCGTGCCGCCTCGGCCGCTAAGGACGACGACCGGCACATCCGGCTGACGGCGTGCGGCGCCCCGGCCGGTCAGAAGCCGTGCTATCTCACGCAGGACCTCGTCGCGGCCGACGAAGTCGGAGATCGTGCGGGGCAGCTGACGGGGCATGGGAATGGACGAGGTCTTGCCGGACAGGCCGGCCGGCTGCCTGGCTCCCGGCAGATCGAGCTGAGGATCACGGGTGAGGATCGCGCGTTCCAGGCGGCACAGTTCCTCACCTGGATCGAGGCCGAGTTCCTCGCGCAGAAGCTGGCGGGCGACCCGAAGGGACTCGAGGGCATCGGCCTGCCGGCCGGAGCGGTACAGGGCGAGCATCAGCTGGCCCCGGAACCGCTCGTTGAGCGGATACTCGGCGGCCAGCTCGGACAGCTCGCCGATGAGCTGGCGGTGCTTGCCTAGCTGGAGCTCGAGATCCAGGCAGTCTTGCAGGACCGAGATGCGCCGCTCGTTCAGCCGCGTGGCCGCGGCCTGGACGACCGCGCTCTCCATTCCGGCGCCGGCCTGGCCGTACCAGAGCGCGAGGGCCTCACGCAGGCCCGCCACGGCTTCCCGGACGCGTCCATCGGCCGCGGCGGCCGAGGCTCTCTCGGCCAGGGCTTCGAACCGAGCGAGGTCAAGAGCCTCGGTCGGTACCTGAATCAGGTAGCCCGGCGGACGCGTCACGATGACCTGATCTCCGAACACCTGGCGCAGTGCCGAGACCGTGATCTGCACCTGGCTCTTGGCGGTTCGCGGCGGGTTGCTCCCCCAGAGCGCATCGATCATCCTGTCGACCGAGACAACGTGATTTGCCTCGGATAGAAGCACAGCCAAGACAATCTTCTGCCGACTCGCCGCGATGGTAACTTGCTTCCCATCTATCACGACTTCAACAGGACCGAGCAACCGGAATTCAATTGGCTGCCGTCCTGTCGGAAGCGAGTCGCCTGCATCCGCCGCCACAGCGCCACTGCTCCCAGATCACCTACTGCCCGAGCTTCGATTCGTTGGCCGGTGCCCGCAGAACGGAGAGCCCGACCACCACCCCTGGCCCCCTTTAGCTGGCCAATGACCACGGCAGAATTATTTCAGCCGGCAGTTAGCAAGGCAACATATTGGCACCATATTTGTGAAGATGCCGCCGGCCCGGCGGTATCACGCACGGTGTGTAAGATGAAACAAATAGTAAGGCCTACTCGCGGAACGGGTCATTACTGATTAGTCAGTCAGGTTTACCGCGGCCCGTCCGGGGTCCTGCGTGTCTCCGGCACGAACAGCCGGCGGAAATCCCCGGCCGGCGCCGCTGCGGGCACGCCAGCCGCCGCCGGCACGCCTCCGCGGCTACGCTGCGCCGCCTGCTCCCGCCGACCTCAGGGTCGCCGAGCCGGGCACGCTGCGCTACCGGCCGGGCGCTGTGCTGCGCCAGCCGCGGAAACATGCGAAACAGACACCACACCCGAGAACCGGCACAACACGATCAGCAGCAAGCCTCGCCGATCCCTGAACCGCCGAGGTCAGCATGCAGGCCCCGTTCGGGCACGTCGGCACCGAGACGCGCCAGCGGCCGCATAGACAACATTTCGTTGATCGGAGAAGCGCAAGCAGCTAAGCGCCAGATTGACTGCCCAGATTGACTGCCCAGATTGACTGCCCAGATGGCTACCCGGAACGCTGGCCGATTAGCGGGGCCGGCCGGCCTTCTCTAACCGCCTCAGATCAGGGATCCTGTTTATAGATTGCGTCATGGGACTGGATGAATTCGCCGCCCAGGGAGCCGCCATGGAATGTATGACGCCATATGACCCTGGAACCACCCTGCCGGACCTGCTTCACTGGCGCATCGAACATGAACCTGACCAGCTGGCATTCAGGTTTCTCGGCCGGGATGGCAGTGAAACAAGCACTTTGAATTACGCGGAATTGGGCAATCGCGTCAATGCCGTGGCTGCTGGACTGGCGAACCTGGCCAATCCCGGTGACCGCGTGCTGATACTGCTGCCGCCGGGCCCGGACTACGTGGCGGCATTCTTCGGCTGCCTGACCGCGGGCATGATCGCGGTTACCGCCTACCCGCCGTCCCGGAGCAGGAAGCGGAGCCGTCTCGAGGCGATCGTGACGGACTCGGCGCCGTCCGTGGCAGTGGCGAGCGAGCGCACGGCGGCCATCGCTGCTGGACAACTCGGAGCCCCGGACCGATCCGGCCCGGGTGTGCGCTGGCTGATCACCGAGTCCCTGCCCGGCGGGCAGCACCGATGGGCGCGCCCGGCCGCGGACCCCGCGCAGGTCGCGCTCCTCCAGTACACCTCGGGGAGCACGGCAACGCCCAAAGGGGTGATGGTCTCCCATCGCAATCTCATGCATAACTCGCGGATCCTGAACCGGGCCTCTGGCTACGATCGCGAGAGCCGTATGGTGAGCTGGCTGCCGCCCTATCACGACATGGGGCTAGTAGGGGGCGTCATCGCGCCCGTTTACGGCGGCTTTCCCGGCATACTCCTGTCGCCCGCTACGTTCGCCGTCGACCCGTTTCAGTGGCTGTCCGCGATATCGCGGTACCGAGGCACTGTCACCTATGTCCCGAATTTTGCCCTCGACTTCGCCGTTGAACGGATTACTCCGCCGCAGCGAAGCGAGCTCGACCTGAGCTGCGTCGAAACCGTGGGAATCGGCGCGGAGCCTATCCGGGCACGCTCCCTCAGCCGGTTCGCTGAGGCGTTCGCCGATTGCGGATTCCGGCCCGAGACGCTGCGGGCCGGATACGGAATGGCGGAGACCACGCTGATAGTGACGGCCACGCAAGGAGCGGCGTGCGCCGTCGGCTTCGCCGCAGGCGAGCTCGCGCGAGGCGAGGTACGGGTGGCGAGCGAGCCGGGTCGGCTCTCCCAGGCCGGCCCGGCACAGCGCGTCATGGTCAGCTGCGGCGCCAGCGCCGACGACATGCAGCGCATCACCATCGTCGATCGGCTCACCGCCGAGCCCAGCGCGGACAACCGGGTCGGCGAGATCTGGCTATCCGGGCCCAGCGTCGCCATGGGCTACTGGAACCGGACGGAGGAAACGGCGCGGACGTTCGGGGCGCGGCTGGCTGACGGCACGGGCCCGTACCTGCGCACCGGAGACCTCGGCTTCTTCCGCGATGGCGAGCTGTTCGTAGCCGGCCGTGTCAAGGACCTCATCATCGTGCGTGGCCGGAACCTGCACCCCCAGGACCTCGAGGAGTGCGCGGAACGGTCTCATCCGTCGCTTCGGTCCAACGCCAGCGCGGCGATCGGTGTCGACACCGGAGACGGCGAGCGGCTCGTACTGGTCGCCGAGGCCGTCCAGGGAGCCGACGCCGCGGCGGTGGCAGCGGCGGTCCGCCGCGCACTGGCCACCGAGTTCGACGTGGCGCTCAGCGAGTTGATCCTGATCAGGGCGGCTACTTTGCTGCGGACCTCGAGCGGCAAGATCCAGCGGCAGGCGACCGCGCTCGCGCTCGGCGCCGGCGAGCTTGACGTGCTCTCGCGCTGGTCCGACGGTTCGGCGGACACGGACACGGACACGGACACGGGCGCGGCGGCGGGTCCCGTTACCGCGCGGCTCCTGAAGCTGGCCGGCGAGGCTACGTCTGCGGCCGGACTGCCCGATCCGGCCGAGGGCCTGGGCCTGCTGAACATCGGGCTGGACTCGCTGGCGGTCCTGCAGCTGGTGGCCCGGATCGAGAAGGAATTCGGTCTTGAGGTCGGGCCTGTCGTCCTTGACCACAACCCGCCCATGGCCGAGCTGGCTGGGTATATCGCGGCCGGAGGCGCGCAGGCCGGTGCCCGGGATGAGCTGCCTCAGGCAGTGCCGGATCCCGGCCGCCGCTGGGACCCGTTCCCGCTTACCGCCACGCAGCATGCCTATTGGCTCGGGCGCCTCGGTCTCTACGAGCTCGGTGACGTCGCCACGCATGTCTACCTGGAGTTCGAGTCAGCCGACTTCGACCCGGCCCGTGCTACGGCCACGCTGCGGGCCCTGGTGGCCAGGCACGACATGCTGCGCGCCGTCGTAGAACCCGATCACACGCAGCGGGTGCTCCCGGAGGTGCCGGAGATCACCATCGCCGTCGATGACCTGTCCGGCTGCGATGCGGCGGAACAGGCACGCGGTGTCGGCGAGCTGCGCGAACGGCTGTCGCACGAGGTGCGGCCCGCGGACCGCTGGCCGCTGTTCGAGATCCGGGCGCAGCGGCTGTCCGGCGGTCTCACCCGGGTCCACCTGAGTTTCGACATGCTGATCGCTGACGGCACCTCGATCATGGTGTTCCTCAGTGACTGGGCGGCGCTGTACGCGAACCCGGCGGCGAGCTTGCCCGCCCTCGGGGTTACCTTCCGCGATTACCTAGCCGCCATCGAGCCACTCTCACGCGGACCTCGGTACGAGAGGGCTCGCGCATACTGGCTGTCCCGGCTTGACTCCCTTCCCGCGACGCCCGAGCTCGCGCTGGCGGGCGGTCCCGCGGCCGGGCCTACCCGCTTCACGCACCGCACGTTCGAGCTGGACCGGGCGGCGTGGCAGGGACTCAAGGAGCGGGCACGCCGCCTCGGGGTCACCCCGGCAGTGCTGCTCCTGGCCGCCTATGCCGACGTCCTTGCCCGGTGGTCCACGGCGGCTACGTTCACCATCACCGTCACCGTGGGCGAGCGGCTCCCCGTGCACCCCGACATCGGACATGTCATCGGCGACTTCACCTCGCTCACGCTGCTGGCCGTGGACGCTTCCGTCCCCGGCGGCATCGCCGCCCGGGCGCGGCGGATCGCCGGACAGCTGTGGCATGACCTCGAAAACCGCCAGTTCAGCACGATCCAGGTGTTGCGCGAGGCGGCCCGGGCGCGCGGCGAACGGTCGGTGCCGATGCCGGTGGTCTTCACCAGCCTCCTGGACAAGGAACTGACGACCGTCGGAGGTGTCCTGCCCGGTCTCGGACGCATGGTCAGCGGTTCGTCGCAGACCTCCCAGGTCTACCTGGATCACCAGGTGTGCGAGGTCGACGGGGAACTCCGCGTGGCCTGGGACTCGGTTGACGGGTTGTTCTGTGCGGGTGTGGTGGAGGAGATGTTCGGGGCGTACTGCGGTCTGCTGGAGGGGCTGGCGGCGGGGCGCGGGTGGGATGAGGGTGCGGATGTGGTTCCGGGGTGGCAGCGGGAGCTGGTCGGGGGGGTGAACCGGACGGGCGGGCCGGTGCCGGAGGGGTTGCTGTTCTCGGGGCTGGTGGCGCAGGCGGAGCGGGATCCGGGGGCGGTGGCGGTCATCGGGGGCGGGCGGCTGGTCTCGTTCGGTGAGCTGTACCGGCGGGCGTGCTGGGTGGCGGGCCGGCTGCGGGAGCTGGGGGTGGCCGCGGGGGAACTGGTGGGGGTGTCCGCGGACAAGGGCCCGGAGCAGGTGGTGGCGGCGGTCGGGGTGCTGCTGGCGGGCGGGGCTTATGTCCCGGTGGATCCGGAGCTGCCGGCCCGGCGGCGGGAGTTCGTGCTGGCGCATGGGGGCGTGCGGGCCGTGGTGACCGGGCCGGGCGGTGCCGGGCTGGGGTGGCCGGCGGGTGTGGCTGAGGTGGTGGTGGACCTGGCCGAGGCGGGGGCGGTGGCCGCCGGGCCGCCGCCGTGGCAGGGGCCGGGGCCGGACGGGCTGGCGTACGTGCTGTACACGTCGGGGTCGACGGGAGAGCCGAAGGGGGTGGCGGTGTCGCACCGGGCGGCGCTGAACACGTGCGCCGATGTGTGCGAGCGGTTCGGGGTCGGGCCGGGCGACCGGGTGCTGGGGGTGTCGTCGCTGAGCTTCGACTTGTCGGTGTGGGACGTGTTCGGGGTGCTGGGGGCCGGCGGCGCGGTGGTGCTGCCGGAGCCGGGGGCGCGGCGGGACCCGGGCCGGTGGCGGGAGCTGGCCGCCGCCCACCAGGTGACGGTGTGGAACTCGGTGCCGGCGTTGATGGACATGTTCACCGAGCACTGCGCCGCCCTGGGCCCGGCGGGCCGGTCCGCGCTGCCGGGGCTGCGGCTGGCGCTGCTGTCCGGGGACTGGATCCCGGTGGACCTGCCGGGGCGGATCCGGTCGGCGTGGCCGGGCTGTGCGGTGGTGAGCCTGGGCGGGGCGACCGAGGCGGCGATCTGGTCGATCTGCTACCCGGTGGGCCAGGTGGAGCCGTCGTGGGAGTCGGTGCCGTACGGCAAGCCGCTGCGGAACCAGACGTTCCAGGTGCTCAACGACCGGCTGGAGCAGTGCCCGGTGTGGGTGACCGGGGAGCTGTACATCGGCGGGGCGGGCCTGGCCGAGGGATACTGGCGGGACCCGGGCAAGACCGCGGCGGCGTTCTTCACCCATCCGGTGACCGGGGAACGGCTGTACCGGACCGGGGACCTGGGCCGGTGGCTGCCGGACGGGAACATCGAGTTCCTGGGCCGCCGTGACAGCCAGGTCAAGATCGGCGGGTTCCGGGTCGAGCTCGGCGAGATCGAGGCCGTGCTGGCCCGCCACCCCCAGGTGGCCGCCGCCGCCGCGGCCGCGGCCGGGGACCGGCACCACCGGCGGCTGGCCGCCGCGGTCGTCCCCGCCCCCGGCCAGCCCCGCGACCCCCAGGCCGACGCCGGACTCGCCGCCCGGCTCCGCGAGCACGCCCGCGACCACCTCCCCGGCTACATGATCCCCGCCACCATCACCATCACCAGCCACCTCCCCCTCACCCCCAACGGCAAGATCGACCGCGCCGCCATCAGCACCACCACAGAACATCCCGCGCCTCACGTCGCGGCAGGGACGGCACCGCGAACCGACGCGGTGACGAGCCTGGAGGTGGCCATCCTGGCCGAGGCCAGGAACCTGCTCGGGACGGACGACATAGACACGGTGACGAACTTCTTCGAACTAGGCATTGATTCAGTCCACATCGTCCGCATACACCGGCGGCTGCAGGAGTCCCTCTGCCGTGAGTTCCCGGTCACGGCGATGTTCGAGCACGTCACCATCCGGGACCTGGCTGGCTGGCTGGCCGGCGAGCACGCCAGGCCAGCGCGGTCCGCGGAGTCGGGGGATCCCGCGCCAGACGTCACGATCGCCGAATCCCTACGGCGGGCCGCGCGTATCGTGCGGGCCCGGCGCGGGCAGCCGAGGCAACTTGAGGAGCGGTAATGGCAGGCACCGGAGAAGAACTGGCCGTCGCGATCATCGGACTTGCCGGGCGCTTCCCCGGCGCCGCGAACGTCTCCCAGTACTGGGAGAACCTGCGCGGCGGCGTGGAATCGGTGACGTTCTTCGACGAGGAGCAGCTTGCGGGCAAGGTCGAGCCGGAGTTGCTGCGCGATCCGCGCTACGTCAGGGCCTGGGCCGTTCTTGCCGACCCCGGCCTATTCGACGCGCCGTTCTTCGGCTACAGCGCGCGGGACGCGGCGCTACTCGATCCGCAGCAGCGCCTCTTCCTGGAGGCGGCATGGCACGCCCTGGAGGACGCGGGCTGCGAGCCCGGTCACGTCGACGGCACGATCGGGGTCTTCGCCGGGGCTTCTATCTCCGCCTACCTGATCGGCAACCTCCTTCCCGGGCGGGGAATGAGCTCGTCCGTCGATTCCCTCGAGCTGCTCATCGCCAACGACAAGGACTACGTCGCCACGCGCACCAGCTACAAGCTGGGCCTGACCGGGCCGGCGGTGTGCGTGCAGACCGCCTGCTCCACCTCGCTGGTCGCCGCTCACCTGGCCGTGGGGGCGCTGCTCAGCTACGAATGCGACGTGGCGCTGGCGGGCGGCGTCACGCTTCGGCTGCCGCAGGACCGCGGCTACTTGTACCAGCCGGGCATGATCCTCTCCCCGGATGGACACTGCAGGCCGTTCGACGCGGCCGCAGCCGGCACGATAGGGGGCAGCGGCGCAGGCGTGGTCGTCCTGAAGCGGCTTGCCGACGCCCTCGCCGACCGGGACCATATCTACGCCGTCATCCGCGGATCCGCGATCTGCAACGACGGGTCGGCCAAGGTTGGCTTCACCGCGCCCAGCGTGGAAGGGCAGGCACGGGTCGTGGCGTCCGCGCTGGGCATCGCTCAGGCGCCCGCCGGCAGCATCAGCGCGATCGAGGCTCACGGTACCGGCACCGAGCTCGGCGACCCGATCGAGATCGCCGCGCTCGCCAAGGTCTTCCGTGATTGCGCGGACCGGCCGCAGTCGTGCGCGATCGGATCGGTCAAGTCCAACATCGGCCACCTCGATTGCGCCGCCGGCATAGCTTCGCTGATCAAGGCAGCGCTCCAGCTCAAGCACATGGAGCTGGTACCGAGCCTGAACTTCACCGAGCCGAACCCGAAGATCGACTTCGACCAGACGCCGTTCTATGTCAACACCACGCTGCGGGCATGGGATGCGGACGACCTGCCGCGCAGGATGGGCGTCAGCTCGTTCGGTTTCGGCGGCACGAACGCGCACATGGTCCTCGAGGAGGCGCCAGCCGTCACCTCGCCTTCCGGCGGCCGCGCCGCGGAACCCGGCCGGCTGGCGATCCTGCCGCAATCGGCCGCGATGCGTGCCGCACTGGACGAGGTATCAGCCGGGCTGGCCGCGGTCCTGGCCGCGCCAGCCGCGCCCGGGCTCGCCGACACCGCCTACACATTGCAGACCGGGCGGCGTCAGTTCCCGTACCGGCGTGTGCTTATCGCCGCCGGCTCCGCGGAAGCGGCGAAGCAGCTGGCTGGCGACGGGCGGCGATGCCTGACCGGGCGGGCGCCGGCCAGCCCGCCGAAGATCGCATTCTTGTTCCCCGGTCAGGGCACCCAGCGCCTGGGCATGTGCGGCGGCCTGTACGCCAGCCAGCCGGTGTTCCGCGAACACGTCGACAGCTGCGCCGAGTTGCTGCGCCCGCTGCTCGGCTTCGACGTGCGTCCTGTCATGTTCGGCACGGGAAGCCCCGGCACCGGCGCCAGGCACCGCCTGCAGCAGACCGAGGTCGCCCAGCCCGCGTTGTTCACCGTGGAATCCGCACTGGCCCGGCTGCTCGAGGCCTGGGGTATCCGGCCGGACGCGATGGCCGGACACAGCATCGGAGAGTTCACGGCCGCCTACCTTTCCGGGGTGCTGGATCTTCCGGACGCGCTGCGGCTCGTCGCCGCCCGCGGGCGCCTCATGCAGGGCCTGCCGGCCGGCTCGATGCTGTCGGTGGCACTGTCCGAGGATCAGCTCCGCGGCCTGCTGCCCGCGGGCCTGTCGGTGGCCGCCGTCAACGCGCCTGAGGTATGCGTGGTGGCCGGCCCGGCCAGCCTGGTCGCGGAATTCGCCAGGCGGCTGTCGGAAAAGCAGATCGCCTGCCGCGAGCTGCGCACGTCGCACGCCTTCCACTCCGAGATGATGGAACCTGTCCTCGGCACGTTCGCCGCCGAGGCGGCACGGGTTCCGCGCGGCGCGCCGGGCGTGCCGTACGTCTCGTGCCTGTCCGGTGACTGGATTACCGGAGCCGATGTTGCCGACTCAGGCTACTGGTCGAGGCACCTGCGGGAGACCGTCAGGTTCGGCGCGGGCATCGAGCGGCTCATCGCATCGGGGATCGGGGCGCTGGTGGAAGCCGGTCCCGGCGACACGCTGTCCAAGCTGGCCCGGCTGGCGCCGGGAGCTCGCGGCCTCACGATCGTCACGGTGTCACCGCAGCGAGACAAGGACGCCGCGGGCGATCAGCGCGCCCTGCTCGAAGCCATCGGCAAGCTGTGGGTATGCGGTGCGCAGGTGGACTGGTCCGCGGCACGCGACGGGCTGCCGCGCTGTAAGGTCAGCCTTCCCGGCTATCCCTTCGAGCGGCGGCGGTACTGGATCCAGCCGTCTGGGCACGGCATTCCAGCGCTTCCGGATCCCGGTGCCGACGCTTCCGGCCCCGCGCCTGCCGGTGCCGGCCGGCTAGCGTCAGACGGCGACGTGCCGACGCCGGATCTCGCGCGGCCTGAGTCGTTCACCGAGTTCGTGGCGCCGCGCGACGAGACGGAGACACGCCTCGCCGCCATCTGGCAGGACCTGCTCGGCGTGGCACCGATCGGCGTCGAGGACAACTTCGTCGAACTGGGCGGCCATTCGCTCCTGGCCACCAAGGTGGTGACCCGGATCGAGGCAGAGTTCGGTGTCGAGATCCCGCTTCGCGAGCTGGTGAAAGCACCCACCGTAGCGACTCTCGCCTGCCTGCTGGCCGGCTATCTCGCCAGCGCCGCGGGACCGGGCGAGGACGCCGGCTCCGGACTTCCGGCCGCGGTCGCCGACTGGGAGTCCCTGCACGAACCGTTCCCGCTCAGCGAGCTCCAGCAGTGGCAGTGGCTCGGCAGGCTGGGCAATTTCAGCCTGGGCAACGTCGCCGCGCATATGTACGGCGAAGTCGAGCGCGACTGCGCCGAGCCCGAACAGGAACTGGAGCGCCTGACACGCGCCTGGAATCGCGTGATGGACCGGCACCCCATGCTGCGCGCGGTCATCACCCCGGACGGCCACCAGCGGATACTCCGCGACGTAGGCCCGTACCTGATTACAGCTCACGACCTGCGCGGCGAATCGCAGCCAGCCGTCGAGGCATGGCTCGCGGCAGAACGCGGGCGGCTGTCGCACGAGGTGCGGCCCGCGGACCGCTGGCCGCTGTTCGAGATAAAGGCCGCCCTGCTGCCCGGCGGCCGGATGCGGGTTTTCCTGAGCTTCGACCTGCTCATGGCAGACATGGGGAGCGTGCGCATCCTGATCGCGGACTGGCGCGCGTACTACGAGAACCCGGACGCCAACCTGCCCGACCTCGGGATCTCCTACCGGGACTACCGGATCGCCGCCGCGAAGGTACGCGACACGGACATGTACCGGCGGTCGCTGGAGTACTGGCGGGATCGGGTCAAGGACCTGCCGCCCGGCCCGGACCTGCCGCTGGCGGTACCACCCGACCAGATCGCCACACCGCGGTTCGAGCCGCACGAGATGATCATCCCGGCGCGGACCTGGTCGCAGATCAAGGAGCAGGGCTCCCGCCGCGGCCTCACCTCGTCGGCGGTGCTCCTTGCCGGGTATGCCCTGGTCCTCGGCGCGTGGAGCAGGACCGGCCAGTTCATTCTCAACGTGACGACCAACATCAGGCTCCCTGTCCACCCCGATGTGGACAAGCTCGCCGGCGGTTTCGCCTCGTTCGGGCTGCAGTCTGTGGACCTCACCGG
>Ga0335078_10004713_pt1 | contig 20191 bp, 17 predicted proteins | sample Lox_Sample_32_FD_206711 | JGI IMG/M metagenome (GOLD analysis project Ga0335078, IMG submission 206711) | Soil microbial communities from Loxahatchee National Wildlife Refuge, Florida, United States - Lox_Sample_3.2 | ecosystem: Environmental > Terrestrial > Soil > Wetlands | place: USA... | reverse complement strand
GAGCCCGCGTCTCCGCGGGCGGTCCGGCCTTCCGCGAAGCTCACGTCGACGCACCGTCCCGCACGCTCGACCCACGCGAAGAGCGTCGCACACACCAAGCGGCCCTCCTCGGCCTCGGCTCATCACATCGCCCGGCCGAGGCACGTTGCCGCGCCGTCCCCAGCTCCGCGACCCACCCCACCAACGTATGTCGCCAGCCGCGGCGGTAGCGCGGGTACCGTCAGCCCCGCGCCGAGCCACACCGCTCCTGGCCACACCGCTCCTAGCCACACCGCCCCTAGCCAGCCCGCGCCGAGCCACACCGCGCCGAGCACGTCATCTGGAAGTCACTCCGGTCCGGCACCCTCGACGAGCACCGGAACCTCGTCGAATCGCTCCTCGGGAGTTGGAACCGCTGCCTCCTCGAGCGGAGGTGGCACCAAAACGGTCAGCGGCGGCGGGTGACCCGCCGCGGATCGGTCGACAATTCCGGGAACCGGGAGGGATCAGTCCCGAACAGGGGCGTAGGCCCGCGAGCCGATCATCTCCTCGAGCGCCGCGCGCAGCCTGGCGGGATCATGGAGAGCGCGGTCGCGCCGGCTGCATACCGCTCGAGCCACCGACTGCACGCCGTAGCTCGCAAGCACAGTGGAATCGAAGCGGAGTGTCGCCGATGGATCATGTAGGACGACGTCGACGCGGACCCCGTGTAGGTGAAGTGCGCGGAGGTGATCGACGCCGGCCATGTCGGCGGCCTCTCGCGAGCCCGGCGCGGCGCTCGCAATCCAAACTACCTGGCCGCGGGTGCGTGATAGTGCGGAAGCCACCTCCGGAACTGCGGCTGTGGAAAGCACGCTTCGGTACAGAGATCCGGGCGCCAGTAGGGCCCAGTGAGCCTGCTCGATTGCCGAGATCGCAGCCGCCGGCGTCTCGATCTGCTCGGACGTGAATCTGAGTCTCATGAGCTCGTGCCCAGAGGTGGCTGACGGTGTATCGGTGGAGCCTTCGGCGACCGGTTCGACCTCACGTGATACGGGCTGGGTCGTCGCGGGCAACACCGCACCCGCGACGCCGAGCTTTTCGCCGAGCCATCTGCTTGCCGTTCCGTAGTCACCGAACGCGGAAGCCACTGAACCAAGCACGAGATTGCCTAGCGGCTCCTCGCCGAGCCGTCCGACGGTGAGCGGCCGTCTGATGGCGCGCAGGAGCGCTCCCTCCTCACCGGTCAGCGCCTCGAGCGAGCGCCGCAAATCTTCCACCGCGCGGGGACTGGGGAGCTGCCGACTCTCCCCGTCTATTGCGATGTTCACGATCACCGTCAAGTCAGCGTCTTGGTTGCGCAGTGCATTCAGCACGCAGGCCAGCCCGCGACCTCCGCCGAGGACGACGATCGCTTTACTCGACCGTGACTGTCTTGGCAAGGTTGCGCGGCTGGTCGACATTGAGCCCTCGCGTGCGGGCGATGTGATACGCGAGCAGCTGCAGCGGGATGATGCCGAGGACGACTTGCAAGAGTGGATCGGTATCGGGAACGTAGATCACATACTCTGCGTGTTCGGCGATCTCCTTGCATCCCTCGCTTGCGATTGCCAGCACCCGGGCACCTCGAGCCCGAACCTCCGAGAGATTCGAGAGCAGCTTGGCCAGGACGCGCCGATCCGTCGCGACGCAGACAACGGGCGTCTCGGGGCCTAGTAGAGCAATCGGGCCGTGCTTCATCTCCCCGGCGGCATAAGCGTCCGCTGGGACATAAGAGATTTCCTTCAGCTTCAGTGCACCCTCTAGGGCGACCGGCAGACCGGTCAGTCGGCCGAGGTAAAGGAAAAAGGGACTTAGCGCCAGACGCTCGGCGAGTTCGCGAGTCGGCTGATCGACGGATTCGACAACGTGCTCGATCAGCTCGGGCAGTTGCTCGAGCGCTGTTTGCAGTCGGGCCAGCGTGATGTCTGACTGCGTGCCCCTGACCGCTGCCAGTCGGATCGCCAGCTCATAGAGCAGTACCACCTGTGCGACGAAAGTCTTGGTCGCCGCCACACCGATCTCCAGTCCCGCCCGCGTGAACAGAACGCCGTCCGAGTCGCGTGTCGCCTGGCTTGCGGGCGCATTGGTGACGGCCAGCACCGTGGCCCCGCGCTCTCTGGCCAGCCGCATAGCAGCGAGTGTGTCGGCGGTCTCTCCGGACTGCGTGATCCCGAGTACGAACGAGCCATTCTCGACGATCGGCTCGCGATACCGAAACTCGGAGGCGACCTCGACCTCGACAGGAATGCGGGCCCAGCGCTCGATGGCGTTGCGGCCAGCAAGACCGGCATGGTAGGACGTACCGCAGCCGACCACGATGATCCGATTCACCTGCCTCAGACGATCCGGAGCCAGGCCACCGGCTGACGTGCGTTCCACGTTCGCGCGCCATCGCGAAACCGTTTCTCTCACCGCGGTGGCCTGCTCGTGGATCTCCTTGAGCATGAACGTCTCATATCCATCCTTCTCGCAACGATCCTCGTCCCACTCCACCTCGGTCGAGGCCGGCCGATGAGGCAGTCCCTTGACGTCGAAGACCAGGACCTCATCCGCCCGCAATACCGCGATCTCTCCGTCACGCAGCACGGCGACCTCGCGTGTCTGCGAGAGAAACGCTGAGATCGATGAGGCGATGAACTGCTCACCGGTTCCCAGCCCGACTACAAGGGGGCATTCCCGCCTAACCCCGACCAATGCGCCGGGTTCGCCGTCGAACATCGCGACCATCGCGTAATGGCCCTCGAGTTCTCCGAGCGATCGGCGCACGGCGTCGGCCAAGTCACCGGCATAATTGAGCGCAATCAGATGGGCAACGACCTCCGCATCGGTGTCCGAGCGCAGTTCAACCAGGTCGGCGGCAAGACGGTCGCGGAGCTCGAGATGATTCTCGATGATCCCGTTGAGCACTATCCTGAAGCGACCACTTGCGTCCTCATGGGGATGAGCGTTTTGTTCGGTGACACCGCCGTGGGTAGCCCACCTGGTGTGTCCGATCCCCATGGAGGGCGCGTCCGTCGCCGTCGTGACGGCCTGACGGGTACCTCCGGGGGCGACTAAGGCTGCCTCGAGCGCATCGAGATTCCCGACGCTCCTGATGCAGCGCGTCGAATCACCTTCGCGCCAGGCTATCCCGGCAGAGTCATAGCCTCTGTACTCGAGTTTCCTAAGTCCCGCGAGCAGCAGCGGTTCACACGACCGCCTGCCGACATATCCGATAATGCCGCACATCCCCCCGGACCCCTTACTGAGCCTTGTTATTGTTTCAGCCGATTAACCGTTAACCCGGGACGCATAGTGAATGGGGGTTACAGAGCGATCCGTCGTTCATGCATTGATCGGGACGACTTCTAACGTCGCGGGAATTGTTGCGCGAGCTCGCTGATGACCTGGCGAAATGCGCTCAGCTCGTCGGCAATCTCATCGCGCTCCTGCACGACGGCACGCCGTTCAGATGTCGAAGAATCCTGCTGTGCCAGTTCGAGGACGCGACTACCCAACCTGTGGCATTCGACATCCAGCGTCAGCGCATACGCGCGCAGGTCGGTGAGCGCATCGTCGATGCGCTTATCGAGCTCCCGGGGCTGTCCGGGCTTACGCTGAGAGCGACGTTTCATCCTGATCTTGCATTCGGGGCCGGTCGGGACCGATGCTCTCGATCTTCACCCCGAGCATGCTGAGTCTTTCGCGCACAGAAGTCATTGCGGCCTGTATCTCGATGCATGCGCGGTCGAGTCCTTCGCGGAGCGCCAAGCATTCACCGAGGACGCTCCAGGTTTCGTCGAGCAGTTCGGCCACGGCGCTCGAGTCGACAAGCAGCCGCATCTCTTCGATTAAGCTGCCCGGATCCGCCGGCTTATGGCGGGCGGCCTTCAGGCGCGCATTTTCTTCCTGGAGCAGCATCACCTTGAGCCGTAGATCGTCCTCCCGTTCAACGGAGGCGGCGAACTCCTGCTCCTCGATCAGACCTCGGGCCCGCTCGAGCCTCCGCTTGAACCCTTGGAAAGGCTCCGTCTCGAGCCGCGCAACCGTTCGCGAGTGAGTTCGCTCCCGGTCGGTGGTAGCGGCTGCGGTCTTTCCGACGATACGAGTGTCCTTGGGTGAGTTCGATCGAGCCGATGACTTGAACACCATGCGAAGTCCGTTCTGTATCCGGGTCGGATCTCTTGTGGGCAGGGACGAATCGAATCGCCCCGGGCCTAACTGTGCGTCCTGTAGCTACCACTTTGCCCGCCGAGGGCAACTCGGTACATGGGTCACCTTGTGCAGATATCGTTCAACCCCCTGAACTTGCCGATCGATTCGGCTACTGGATCCAAAGCGTCGTGGCGAGTACCCCTCCAGATCGAGCCAACCGAAGCAGCAGCACCGGAAGGCTGAGCATCACACCGACCGCAGCGCCCGCCACGAGCGCTCCGCCAGGAATGGTCGGATGCATCGCGCTCCGCCAGATCAGCTCAATCGCCAAGGCGGCGGCCGTCGCGATCAATGCTGCCCGGTAGAGCGAGAATGCCTCCAGCAGACCGACGAGGAGGCATAGAAGGCCGACGAGACCGAATGCGACGAACACGCTCGCGTCGTCCGTCCCGTGGGTCCAGTGCCCCACCCCGATCACGATCGCCGACAGTACGATTGTCGCGCCGAGCAGTCGCGCGATTCCACCGACGAAGATCGCCATGGCCGGGTCCGACATAGCGATGCGGCTTGCTCCCTTCAGTGGCACTCCGCGAAGACCGCGAGGAACCGCGTCGTAAAAGTTCCACAGGTAATAGCCTCCCCAGAAGCTGCCGATCGCCGAGGGCAGCAGGGCGATCGACGGGTGAAGACCGTGGACACCCCAGCCAAGGCTTGGATCCGCGACGAGCAGGATCCCGATGAATCCTCCGATCAAGCCCGCCAGCATCGCCCGGCGCATCGAGCCCGCGCGGAAGTCCGTCCGGGGCGAGACCGATCCCACCGCAGCGATGCAGATCAGCAGAGTGATCCCCGCCAGCGAGCCAAGCACGATGTACGGGTCGACGGCACGTGCCATCGCGACCGTGCCCACCACGAGTACGCTGGCGTATAGCAGGCCCCAGCCTCGCATCGTGATGACGGCCCCCCCAACCCAGACCGGAACCAGCATCGCCGCTACCGGGCCCCAACCGTGGAACAAGAGCAGGGGCAGGTCAGCGAGCAGCAGACACCACAGCAAGACGGGCCACCCGTCGCGGGCGAGACACTCGAGCCCCTCGGGGCGGCTGAGGTACCGACTTCGTAACCCCCACTGGAGGGCAACGGCGATCGGAAGCGCCACCCGAATGGCATTAGACAGCACGTTAGGGCCGAGTTCCTTGCTGATCGGCGATGCCCAGGCGGCTACAGACAAGATGAGCAGCACTAGGGCTACCCCCTCTGCCACCACGCTGTGCTGGCTTGAGTCATCGAAGGGATCGAGGTCGCTCATGGCCCGCGGAGACGGGCTATCAAGGCTGACCAGCCGTCGCGCGTGACCCATGGCGGGCCTGGCAGGGCGCCCCGTCCATGCCTCGAGCACCACGGTCGCCTCGAGCACGTCTCGTGCTTGACGCCCGAGACGCGCATCAAGGACCGCCTCGGCATACCGGTCGTCCGAGGCCGCGCTCGGAGTAGCTGGGCTCAAGTTCCCGAGCTCGCTCACCCGCCCATTGGACGCGGTCATGCCGCTACCGCGCCGGCCAGCTCGCGGATCAGCCCGTCGTAGGCACCGAGGCAGCGGGACAGCGTGTACTTTCGATGAACTCGTTCGTATCCTCGCCGGCCCAATCGCGCCCCGAGTTCGGGATTGCGTAGCAGGGTGACGACCGCCGTCGCCAGCTCGTGTACGTCACCCGGAGGCGCGATCAGCCCGCACCCACAGATAACGGACGGGATACCACCGACGCTCGTGGCGACGATCGGTCGAGCCTGACCCATCGCCTCGAGCAAGGTCATCGGCATCGCCTCCGAGATGCTCGTCATCAGCACCAGATCACCACTGCGAATCGCCCCGTTGGGATCCCTGGTACCGCCCATGAAGCGAAACCGGTCGCCCAAACCGAGCTGACGATGCATGACGGCGCAGGACTCTGCGTACATTTCCTGCCCCAGCGTCGGGGGTCCGTAACACTCGAACCTCGCCTCTGGCAGACGGCGTAATACTTCGTCGGCGACCAGCAACATTGTCTGAACGTCCTTGAGCGGATCCAGCCTTCCCATCGCAATCACCTTTTTGACGTTGGGAGGAGCGGTCTGGTCCTTGGGCGGATCGATCCCGTTCGGAATCACACGGATCTTTGCCGGGTCAACCCCGAGCCCGCGTTCCCACTCAGCGTTGGCCTCGGTGACCGGAGCGATGACATCGGCAGCGGCGTAGACGGCGCGCGTCATGCCGAGCGCGAGTCGCGGCGAGATGTGTCCATGACCCGGCCGCGCGGCGGCCTCGCGAACTGCGGCGAGGTAGGCCTCGCGAACGTACACCCCGTGTTCGGTCAGTAGCAGCGGGGTGCCGTACAGCGCTTTGTGGATGATGGCTGGGATTCCGGACCACCCCGCGGCAGTCACGTGGATGACGTCACACGGCGGCGTTGGTACGGCAGCCGTTCGAGCCACCCAGTACAGCGCCTGATACAGCCTTGCCGCCTCGATCGCGTCGTAGATCGGTGCCGGCGCCGAATCGCGATGGCTGTCCATCACGAGTTGCTCCAGCTCGGAAACGAACCTCTCCCAGCTCTCACGCCCCCGAAACTCGGGTCTGATCGACTGGGGGTTGCGCCGGCACCGCACCAGGGCGGCCGTCAGGCCTTCGAGATCGCCCTCCCACGGCATCAGCCCTCGCAACAGCTGCGCGGGAAGCAACCCGTGGTCGGTGGCGCGACGAGCACGCAGCCGTCGCGGCGCGTGGCCTTCGGACCACAGGTCGATCGAACGCAGCAGCCTGGTGTTTGGCGGCAACTTCACTGCCGGACGTTGGTTCTTGCGGCCGGCCAAAATCGGGAGAACGTCCCAGTCGGTTTCGGATAGCCCGGTGAGCACGGCGTGACACCAGGAACTCACGCCGCCGACCGCGTAGGGGTACGTGCCCTCGGTGATCAGCAACACCCGTGGGCGCGTTCGGGATTTGGCTCGGGGCGTGGCGTCTCCGCCGACTTGACCGATTGGTCTTGCGGTGGTCGGGCCGCTCCGGCCGATCTCGTCGGGCGATGCGATGCGTCGCGACAGCATGGGCCGGACGAACCGCCTCTCTGGCACCGCATGAGCGGATGGTTGCGCGTGTGGTCCGGCCCTCACGTCTGCATTGTGAGCCCCTAGGAGGAGCCCGGCCATAGCCCGTGAGCAGGATTTCTGTTCATCACGTGAACTCACCGGGCAGCGACCCGCGATCGGCGATGAGCGCGTCTGTAATGATTGTGCGCAACTATTTGGCCTGAACCTGAACGATGTATGCCGCAATGCGCGTCGAGATGCGGATCCTGTTGCTCGGGGAGTCCGGAAGCGAGCCGGGATACGAGACCTGGCGAACGTCGCTAGCCCACGCGGGCGTGCCCTTTGACGCGATCGCGTTGGCCGAGCAGCCGTCCACACTGAGCATCGTTCGTCCGGACGGGACTGTTCGATACCAGGCGCTGATCCTCGCCAAGGACGGACTCCTCGAGTCCGCGCTGGATCGGGAACAGCGCGCCGCCGTCGACCGCCTCGAGCGTGACGCCGGGCTGCGCCGGCTCACGGCCTACGCCTATCCGGGCCCTGTCCATGGACTGACACCCCCCACGTGGGCCGGCAGGCTCGACAACATCGCAGCGTGCCTGACCAAGCGTGGACACGAGGTGTTTCCGTACCTGCGAGGTTCGGTGCCGATCGACGCCGGCACCTGGGGCTATCTCACCACGCCTCATCCCGACGAGCGCTTTGAGAGTTTGCTGGTCGCGCCCGACGGCTCAAGCCTGCTCGGGATCCATCGCGACCGGGAGGGACGCGAGCGGATGGTTCAGACATTCGACGCGAACAGCGGCCAGGTCCAGGGCCACCTCCTGCGTCAAGGCATACTCGCATGGCTGACTCGAGGAATTCACCTCGGCTACCAGCGCAACTACCTCAGCGTGCAGGTTGACGATGTCCTGCTGCCCAATTCCAGCTGGGATCCGGAGCGGCACACGACCGTGACCGATAGCGCTGGGATCCTTCGAATGACAGCCGACGACGCGGCGCGAACGGCTCGCTGGTCCCGGGCTCGAGGCATACGCCTCGACCTGGCTTGTAACGGTGGCGGCAGCGAGCGCTACTTGGTCGAGCGCGGAATCGAACGCGATCCGCTGCTGGACGCGCTACTCGCCGAACGCGACGCCTTTGGCTGGATCAATCACACCTTCGAGCACCGAAACCTCGACGAGGCCTCGACGGAGACGATCGAACGCGAGATCGAGAAGAACCTGGAATGGGCGGTAGAGCACGGCATCAAGTTCGAACCGCAGGTTCTCATCACCGGGGCGCACACCGGACTCGCGAACCTCGCTGCCACGCCGCCGCGCGAGGAAAACCGAAACCTTGCTTCGGCGCTGAGCGCACGCAAGATCCGTTTCCTGGCCTGCGATGCATCGCGTCCTTACGCGTCCGGCGGCCTGGAGCCAGACAGCCGACCCGTGCCCGCCGGGGCGCCGTTCGTGACCGGATGCGCGCTGACGATACCCCGCTATCCGACCGCGCTGGCCCACGACGTCGCGACCGCTGAACAATTGCTGGATCGGCTGAGAAGCGCTGGCCACGCGCCAGATGAATCCTGGCCACGGTTCGTTTCGAGGGAGGCGAGGCGGATGCTGGTCAAGCTGCTCGGGAATGATCCACGCCCACATTTCTTTCATCAGAGCAACCTGCTTCCCAGCGGAACCGGTGAAGAGGGCTCTCCTTCAAGCCTCGTTTGCGAGCTGTTGGATCGGGTGCTGAGCCTCTATCAGAGGTTGATCCTCCCGTCGATGCCAATCGTGCAGCCCACTCTCGCCGAGATCGGCCAGAGCCTGCTGCGACTCGAGGTGTGGCGCGAAGCGGCGGCGGCCCGCCAGGTCGTAGCCTATTTCGAAGACGGCGGCGTGAGAATCGTCAATCGCACGACAGCCGCCCTCGAGCTTCCGCTGACAGGGACGCCGTTGGGAGAGCAGTACGGAGCCTGCCGATCGGCGTGGATCTCAGTGCCGCCCGGGACGACGTTCGTCGAGCGCCCGATTGCCGGATAAAGGCTGCTCAGAGCCGGGTTCCGGTTGCTCCTCGCGCTCGAGCATCTCGATCGCGCTGCGACGATTCGGCGCGTCGAACTTTTGCACCACCGACGCCGTATGACGACGCACGGTCACCTCCGAGATGCCGAGGCGCGCCGCGATCTCGCCGGTCCGCTCCCGCTTTCGCAGCCGATCGAGCACCTCGAACTCGCGCGCCGTCAACTCGACCTCGCGACCGGAGTCAGGCAGAACGACGCGGCGTCTGGTTCCGCGCTCACGAAACTCGAGGATCAAGCGAGCGGTCATCGCCCGCGGTAACGCCGCCTCGCCGCGGGCGACTCCAAGGATCGCGTCTGGGAGCCGAGTGGCCGGCGTGCTCATCAACAGATAGCCGTCGGCGCCCGCCCGCAGGGCTCCGAGCATGTCCTCGTCTCGCGCCGAGCTCGTCATCATCACGATCTTCGTCGCCGGGAGCGACCGCTTGATCAGGCGGGCGGCCTCGATCCCGTTGCCGGGCAGAGCGACCGAGAGCACGCACAAATCCGGTTGCCACGCCTGCGCCATCCGGACGGCATCTTCAGCGCTGGACGCCTCGGCAACGACGCGAAGCCCGTGAGGCTCGATCGCCCGCTTTATCCCAATGCGCGCGGGAACATGGTCGTCCGCCAGCAAGATCGTCAATCCGTTTCCGTTAGACGCCGCAGCGTCGTTCACGTTAGCTCCCTTGACAGCTCGCCCCGAGTCCCTGGGACAACACAACTCCAACAACGCAAACGCTAGCAGGCGGCCCCAGCTTTCATGGACCACCGTTCACCAATGAACGCAGGAGGGGCGAGGAAGGCCATTGGCGACATGCTCGCGAGCCAACAGACTGCTGAGCACATTTAGGGGCGCGAGGTTCCACGGTGAAGCGCTGGCGTTGCCGGTTGTGCTGCTGTGTGGCGTTCGCTCAAATCACGCATGAACGAGCACTTACGGGTGAAACGGTTCCTTGGTTTGCCTTGGGCGATGGTGGTTGTGGGGGTCGCGCTGGTTGCGCTCTTCGGTGTTACACGCCTGTCCGGCGGGGCTTCGCCCGCCTCCGCTGCGTCCGTATCGAAGCGATCGGCATGAAGGTCCTGTTGATCACCGATGGCACCGACTGTACGGACAGCAACGAAACCCCAAGTGGCATCGTCTATTGCGACTGGGTCAACACGCTCACGCGCGAGGGCGTGCCGTACCAGACCATGGTGACGAGCGACGCGAGCCCCGGCAGCGTCGCCTTGCCGACGCTCTCGACCACCTCAGGTGACGGGACCCAAGTGGCCAACTACGAGGGGGTCGTGGTTGCCACGTCCGGCCCCGTGGGCATTAGCACCGCTCAATGGGACACGCTGCAGACCTTCGAGCACCAGTTCTCGGTTCGCCAACTGACTGCATACGCTCCGATCGAGCAGCTCACGATGGCGCAGATCGGGACGCTCTCGAGCGAGCAGGCCGGGTGGGCAGCGGCCGACACCAGTCAGGTCTCGGGCTACATCGAGGGCAACGTCGTCACGGTGAACAACAACGGCGCGGCCACCGAGATCCCGCTGACCGGCACGAACATCGGGACGCCGTACGCGGGAACGGTGTCCGGTTGGACGAACGGGCCGACTGGCACCAGCACCTACACCGCTCTTGCGGCATGGCCCGCATTGCCCACGACCGCTGTCGTCCTGACTCCGCCGACGGGTCCGGCGCCGGCCGGGCCTCTCGCCACCGGCGGCAAGCCGACGAACCAGCAGCCGCCCGCGGCGAGCAAGCCTTCGCTCTACTACGTGGCGGTCCAGGTCGCCCCGAAGAAGGTGTCGATGAAGAAGGGCACCGCGACGGTGTCGCTGAAGTGTGAGGCGAAGAACGGGAAGGCCGCCAAGAACCACTTCTGCACCGGCAAGTTCACCCTGAACCTCATGGGCAAGACGGTCACCCACTCCTTCCGGATCAAGGCGACCAAGACGGCCCGGATCGCGGTCAAGCTGCCGAAGAAGGCCTTACTGGCAGCTAGGGCAGCAGCGGCCTACAAGCGCCACGTCAGCTGGCACGGTGCGCTGGTGGTCTCCACCAAGCAGCCGCAGGGACCGGCGAAGCTCACGCGCGGAACATTGACCATCAAGACGTGAGCTCAGCTTGAAAGCGAGATCGAGACGCAAGGTGATACAGCTGTCTCGACGTAAGGGTTTGTGGCTCTGCCTCCTGGCAGGGACGATCAGCCTGTGGCTACTGGCTGGGACTGCCCAGGCAGCAGGGACGGGGACAGCGATGACGTTATTGCTGTCCCCGACCAGCATCACCGCCAACGGCACATCCACCACCACGGCGACCGTGACCGTGACCGACGCCATGGGAGCCGGCGTCGCCGGTGACACGGTAGCGTTCTCGTCCAGCGACACGGGCGAGACCGTCGGCATGACGACCGACAGTGGCAACGGCACCTACACCGCGACGATCACCAGCTCCACGACCGTGGGAACCGCAACGATCACCGCGGCCGATGCCACCTCACCCGTGACGGCGCAAACTGCGACTCTGGACCAGACCGCGGGGCCCGCGGCCACCGTGACGCTCGCGCTGAACCCGACCTCGATCATCGCAAACGGGGTCGCCGCCACCACCGCGACCGCGACCGTCAAAGACGCCGAAGGGCATCTCCTGCCCGCCGAAAACGTCGGCTTCGGCTCCAGCGACACGGGCGACAAGGTCAGCGCCACGACGAACGCCGGTGGCGGCACCTATACCGCGACGGTCACGAGCTCCACCACCGTCGGACCGGCGACGATCACTGCGACCGACGGTGCCGCGTCCGGAACGGCGGCGCTGACCGAGACCGCTGGCCCCGTGGCCACCGTGACGGTGGCGCTGAACCCGACCTCGATCGTCGCCAACGGGACCGCCACCACCACCGCAACCGCGACCGTCAAAGACGCCGAAGGGCATCTGCTCGCCACCGAAACCACCGTGGCTTTCACCTCGAGCGACACGGGCGACAAGGTCAGCGCCACGACGAACGCCGGTAGCGGCACCTACACAGCGACGATCACGAGCTCCACCACCGTCGGGACACCGACCATCACCGCGACCGACGGCACCGTGTCCGGAATAGCTGCTCTGACCCAGACCGTGGGTCTCGCTGCAACCGTGAAGGTGGTGGTGAGCCCGGCCGTGATCCTTGCCGACGGCGTCTCCACAGCCACCGCGACCGCTACCGTCGAAGATGCGCAGGGACATCTCCTGCCCGCCCAAAGCGTCGGCTTCAAATCCACTGATCCGGGCCAGTTCTTCGGGCAGGTGTCGGACAACGGCAACGGCACGTACAGTGTCCAGGTCAGAGGCTCGACGAAGGTTGGCTCGGCAACTATCACCGCGACCGATAGCTCCGTGTCGCCCGCAGTGTCGGGACAGGGGACGCTCGGTCAGGCCGCTGGCCCCAGCAGCACCTCGCTTGTGGCCTCCTCCTCAGCGCTGGTCACAAACCAAAGCGTGACGCTGTTCGGGACTGTCAGTGGTGGGTCTGGCTCCCCGTCAGGAGCAATCACGTTTAGCGACAGCGGCGTGCCTATAGCGAACTGTGTGGCGGAGCCGATCACGCCATCAAACCCTGCCGCCACGTGTCAGACATCATTTGCGGCCTCCACGTCGCCCGCGCGGCTCACAGCCGAGTTCATTCCGGACTCCACATCGACCGCCCCGGGATCGACAGGCTCCGTTACGGTCACGGTCACGCCGGACTCGACCTCCACTTCCCTCGAGGTGTCGACCGCGGTGAACGTTGGCCAGAGCACAACGTATACGGCGACCGTCGCACCTCCGGCAAGCCGTTCCGGCCCGGTCGAGCCGTCAGGCTCGGTCGAGTTCTTCGACCATGGCACGCCGATCCGTTCGTGCCTGAATCAGACGCTGGTGAACGGGAGCGCAACGTGCGCGCTCACCTACAACGCGGTCGGGACGCACAGCATCACCGCCCGCTACGGTGGCGATTCGAACTTCGCAGGCTCTACCGCAGCGGCGCAGCCCGTCACGGTCGTGCGGCAGCCCGTAAAGGTGCTCGGTCAAATCAGCGCCACGATGCAGTGGGCCTTCGCCTACAACTCGACTTACACTAAGGTCCTTACTCTCTTCGTCAACCGGGTATCCGCAGACGCGACGGTGCTCGTCAAATGCCACGGTCGAGGTTGCCCGTTCGCCAAGCACACCAGCAGGGTTGCGAAACCCAAGCGGTGTGGGAAAAAAGGGAAGCCCAAGTGTCCGATCGGTGGCAGCATCAACCTGGCCGTCCCTTTCCAGAAGGATCCCCTGCGCCCCGGGGCCACGATCGTCGTGATGATCAGGCGTCCAGGTTGGGTCGGCAAGTACTACAGGTTCACGATCCGGGGAAGCAAACCCGGCATCCAGATCGCCTGCCTCGCCGTCGGCGGGAGCCGTCCGGGGGTCGGATGCTGAGCAAGCCCGCGATTTGCGGAGCGATGTCGACCGCTCGGGCCATTTCAAGGATTTGTCGACCGCGCTATCCGTGCGCCGTTGGGCTGGTGCTGGTCTGCGCCGTGCTAGGTACCGACGCAGGTCTGGCGCAGGCGCTGAGCGGACCGCCGGGGCTTCCCGGACCGCCTCCTGGAGCGGGAACGGGCTTTCCGTTGCCGCCTGCACCTGCGCAGGCACCGCCACCCGAACCATCCGGCTCGCCCGCAAGCATCCCACTAGCCGGCTCCGGGCCCGGGCTGCTGTCCGGCTCGGCCGGGCTGAGCGGCCGACGCCTGAAGCTCCCGATCGCCTGCCAGGCCAGAGGACACGCGTCCCTCAGCTTGCCGGGAGTCGCAACCGGCACCGTGGCGCAGACCACGTACAAGTGCGCCGGCGGACGCAGCACGGTCTCGTTCTCCCTCGGCAAACGCGTCGCGGGCCAGATCACCCGAAGCGGCAGCGTGCTGGCCGGGGTCACGTTCAAGCAGGGTGCCGCAACCGAGCACCTTTCGGTCATGGTCGGACCGAGTCCTGCGGCTCCCCAGTTCTGGACAAGCGTGTTCGGACTGCAGTGCGGCTCTCCCGGGAGCAATCAGGCGGACCTTCTGGCTCCGAACTTCACCGTCACGCCCGCGACCACGATCGATGTGAGGCCGTGGGTCGCTTGGTACACGGCAGCGACCGGCTGGCAGTGGCTCGGCACCGAGGGCCCGAACGCGAGTCGCTGGTACCGCTGGACGGGCACGACGAATGGGGTCGCTGAATGGCAAACTCCGTCCGGCACGGTCAACCCGTGGACGTGGGGCCCGATCTCCGTCAGTCCGGGAATGGGCGTATACGTCATCGCCGTTCTCGAGGCGGTCTACTGGTACAGCCACCCGGTGTACGTGTCGCGGTACGCACACTCATACCCATCTTCCCCGTACTGTGCTTACAGCTAGACCGATCCGAGCACGTGCGACGACCAGGTCCTGGCGCCTCCTGTGGCTCGTCGGTGGCGCCGCGCTGACGCTGATGCTGGCCGCGATGCCCGCCCCGGCCTGGGGCAGCATAGGCCCGGCTCTTCCCGGCCCCCCGCCGACGGCCGGACAGGGCTTCCCGACCGCCCCCCCACCCGGAGTCATCCCACCCGCCGGTCCGGTGGGCCCGACTGCTTCGTTGCCGACGAAGTTCGCCGGCGCCGGACTGAGGAGCGGGTTCGTGTCTGTACGCGGACGCGAGCTGACGCTCGCGATTGCGTGTAAGCATGGCGGGCAGGTGAGCTTGACCGCGTCCGGGCTGGGCTCCGGTGTCCTGGCTCGAGGCGGTTACGCGTGTCGAGGTGGTCAGGGCTCGGCTGACCTGTCGCTGAGACCGAGAGCCGCCCGCCGGCTGGCGGCTCTGAAGTCGACGGTTGCACGCGTAGCCTTCGGGGGCGGCAGCGCCGAGCGGTTCTCGATCACGCTCGGAGCGAGGCCGACGATACCCAGCGACTGGAGCAACGGCGGGATGGAGTGCAGCTTCCTTGGCCCGAACGAGCCGTATCTGGTGGCACCCAACTTCACCGTGACGCCGCCGGCCATCATCGACGTTAGGCCGTGGGTCGCCTTCTACACGCCGGCAAACGGTTGGCGGTGGCTCGGCACCACCGGGATCAACAGCAGCAGCTGGTATCGCTGGTCCGCGACGTCCGCCGGAGTGGCCACATGGCTGACGCCGGCTGGCGCGCTCAATCCCTGGACCTGGGCCCCTATCGACGTGCGCGCCGGCCAGCAGACCTACGCGATCGCGGCGTTTGAAGTGATCTACTGGTACGCCCATCTCCGTTATGTCTGGGCCTACGCTCCTTCGCATCTGAACGCCACCGCCGCCGGCACCTACTGCACGTTTCGCTAGGCCGCCGGCGGGCCGCAACGATCCGCCGAACGGGCCGCGGATATCCCGGCCCGAGGGCCCGAGCGCCGCAACATGGCGGTAGGCCCGACAGGGTCGGCGCCCATTGACAACTGGGTTACAATTTGTGCAGTTTTAGACAGAAGACAGTTGCGAAGCCGACTTTTCGACCGGAATTGTGGGAAAAGGTCGGCGGGGCACGTGATGTTTGGGGCACTCGGCCCGAACCGTGAGAGCGCATTAGGACGCCCGACGGGACCTTCGTGAGCCGGGCATAAATCGAAGGGGCAAAAGGTATGGCGGTGATGGCGTTGCCATGAGCATGGCTGCTGCAAACCGCTGGCCTGTCAGAGTTCCGAGGACAGGCCTGAAGGCGGACTGGTTCGTGCGTGCCGCAATCGCGACCGGCGGTGTGTCGGCGATCGTGGTCGGTTTGGAGCTCGTCAAGCCGATCCATGTCGCGAGCCCGGCCGGTCGTGCCGCGTTGGAGACGCTGATCGCGCTCTCAGCGATCTTCACGGTCCGGTTACTCGTTGCGAACTTCCAGGACACCGGCAGGCTGCCCGATCTGATGCTCCTGTGCGCCCTTGTGGCTGTGTCTGCTACCGATTTCGCCTACTGCGCTGTCCCGGCCCTCGCCAACGGCGCGAGCGCCGAGCCCGGCGGGGGCGCTCGGCTCTGCTGCAGCCTGATCGTCTCGGTCGCCTTCGCTGCGGCGGCGTTCGCACCCAGCAAGGTGATTCGGCATCCTCGCCCGGGGGCGATCGGTGGCGCGATTCTTGCCGGCGCCAGCATCGTATTCCTTTCCCAGTTCATCGAGCAGGCGACCGGCTCGCACTGGAATGCGGCGCTGCAAGATGTCGGAATACAAGGCGCGATCCAGCATCCGGTCGCGCTCACCGTCGAACTCGTGGCGGCGGCCGTGCTGGTCGCGTCGGCACTCGCGTTCCTCCGCCGCGGTCGTCGGGGAGAGCCCCGCTATAGACTTCTCGCGGGCGCAGCGTTTCTCCTGGCCGCCGCTCGGCTGCAGTACCTCGCGCTCCCTTCAGTGGCCACGGATTGGATCACACCGCGGGAGGGCCTGCGGGTCGCCGCCTATGCCTTGCTGCTGGGAAGCGCCTACTGGGAGCACGCGCTGCGGCGGCGCGCTCGAGCGTTTGCAGCGATCAAGTCAGAGCGTGAGCGGATCGCCCGCGACCTGCACGACGGGCTCGCGCAGGATCTGGCGTGCATCGCGGCACAAGGGCAGCGACTCGGCGCCGAACTCGAACCCGAGCACCCTCTGATGATCGCGGCTCGCCATGCGCTCGCCACCTCACGAGGCGTAATCGCGGACCTCTCGGCCTCGGCCGCTCCCACCACCGAAGCTGCGCTGCGCATGATCGGCGATGAACTTCGGCACCGCTACGGTCTCCAGATCTCGGTCCGGATCGAGACATCGGGTGCTCTATCGGCCGACAGTGACATCGATCCGGTGGACCGCGAGCAGGTCGTTCGTATTGCTCGTGAGGCAATCGTAAACGCGGCTCTGCACGGCGGAGCCCGCCACGTCGATGTGGTCTTACTCGAGAAGGGGAGAGATCTCCTCATGACCATCACCGATGATGGATGCGGGATCACCGATGCGTCTGCGTCCGGTATGGGCTTGAGAACGATGCGTGCTCGCGCCACAGCGCTCGGCGGTCGGCTGACCGCGCGGCCCGGTGCCGGTGGCGGAACCGAGTTGCAGCTTGTCGCGCCTGCCCGGTACGGGTAACCGAACCCAGCGTGAATTGGCGGTAGCCGCGAGCGAATCTACGCCGCGGCCAACGTGCCCTGCCATACGGCGCCGAGCCTTCAAAGGGTGAGGAGAATTTTCACGGCTGGCTCGTCTCACTGACGATTGGTCTGAGTACCCGGGGACTGAGAATCGTTACTCCAGCTGCGCCCTTGCTCTTCACGTAACTGTCGAGCGTCGCGTAGTAAGGCTCGGTGGCGCAGTTGGTGCTGGCCTCGACCAGGAAGACACCGTCCACGGCGGGGTACCAGACGTAGTTCGGATCCAGGTCGGCGCCCGGCCGGAACCGCCATGGTCTGCGCCGCGGCTCGCTGGGCCACCGGATCCGGCGATCCGCCCCGAGCTGACCCCGCCCCGAAAAAAGCTCCAGGAAAGCTGGCACAAGCTGGTCGAAACTTTCCATTAAGTTCTGACCAGGATGGTTTGAAACCGCGGGAGGGGGTATAAGCGCCCGCTGGCAGAGCCGTCAACGGACGGCGCCCATTCTCAGGCGGAGGGACCGGAACCATGAAGAGGTGTCTGGCGATAGCGATCGCTGCGCTGGGCGTTCTTGCCCCAGCAGCGGCGGCGGCGACGTACAAGCTGCCGCCGACAGGGCAGGACCAGTGGTACTGGGAGATCAGTCCGCCGTCGAACGGTCTGGCAGGTCTGCCGAGCACCGGCGGCGCCTACCCATCGCCCGGTTCGGCGAACATCTGGGACACGGACATGTTCGACGACTCCAACACGGACGGCGGCGTCCCAACCGGCCCTTCGGCGGTGGTGCAGGCGTTGCACGCGGCCGGCAAATACAGCATCTGTTACATCGAGGCGGGCGCACAGCAGGCCGAGCCGGACAGTGCGAACTTCGCGGCGGCCGACTACACGAATGGTTCAAACCCGCAGACCACCGAGATGCAGGGGTGGCCGGGCGAGTACTGGTACGACATTCGCGGCTTCGTAAATTACGTGGCAGGTGATCCGTCGACATTGACGGGCGCGGCGGTAAACATCGCGGCCGGACTGGCCACCCGCATCGATGACTGCGCCGTAGAGGGCCAGGACGCGGTCGAGCCCGACGACCTCGATGGATATGACAATCCGTCGGAGACCGGCGCGCCCGGCGGCGGTTGGGCTTTAGCGCAGGCCGACAGCGCCGGCTTTGAGCGGTGGCTCGCATACACCGCGCACTCGGACGGCCTGGCGATCTTCCAGAAAGACGACCCGGCCAATGCGAGCGTTGATGAGCCCGTCTTTGACGGGATGATCATTGAGGAGTGCAACTCCTACACCGATCCCTGCGCCGGCAGCGGCGGCGACGCAACCCCTTACCTCGCCGCGGGCAAGCCCGTGCTCAACGCCGAATACACGCAAGACGGCGAAACCACCGCGAAGTTCTGCCCCGCGGATACCGCAGCCCGCATCATCGGTGCGCTGTTCGACGTCGAGCTCAACGGGAAGACGTACGCGCCATGTGCGCCCGTCGGCCAGACCACCAGCGGCGGGATCGGTGCCGGAGGCGGCGCTTCATCCGGCAGCGGCAGCGCGGGCGCTACGACCCCTGGGGTCGGCAGCGTCGCGATCGGCGGCCGTCATCCGACAACCAAGAAGGGGCCCAACAAGAGGCACAAGAGGCACAAGAGGCACAAGCGACGCGACACGGGCAACAACATGAGGGGCGCGCTTGGCGGAGCGCTCGCCGCGCATGCTCGAGTTTTGGAACGCCAGAGCTAGGGAGCACTAGCCGCAACGTTCTAACCGGTACCTTGATTTGCAGGTGCCCGCTGCATAATCTGGCAGTCGTGAGGGGCGGCGACCTCAAGGTCATCGTGGTCGACGACCACGAACTGTTCCGCCGTGGGCTAGTCGGTCTACTCGAGGAGCGCGGGATCGAAGTCTTCGGTGAGGCGACGCTTGCCGCCGAAGGGATCAAGCAGGCAACCGAGATGGGGCCAGGGGTCGTGCTGATGGATCTCGCCATGCCCGGTATGTCCGGGGTCGAGGCGACCCAGCGCCTAACCGCGGTGGCACCGTTTGCTCGAGTTCTCGTGCTCACGGCCTCGGCGGACGATCAGCACGTGATGGATGCGCTGCTGGCGGGAGCCTGCGGCTATCTGTTGAAGGATTCGACGGTCGATCAGATCGTGGAGGGGATCCGGGCGGCAGACCGCGGAGAGGCGTCGATCTCGCCGTCCATTGCCGGCCACCTCATACGCCGCCTGCGCGAGCCTCATGAGCTCGAGCCCGCCGGTGCGGGGACAGACCTGACGCCGCGCGAACTCGAAGTCTTGAACTTGGTCGCCCGCGGACTCGACAATTCGGAGATTGCGCAGGCCTTGTTCCTGAGCCAGCACACGATCAAGAATCACGTATCGAGCATTCTCATCAAGCTCCAGGTCGAGAACCGCATTCAGGCGGCGGTCCGGGCGGTTCGCAGCGGCCTGGCGTGATCGCACGGTGGACCCTCACGGGCCGATCCGATTGCTAGGGTCGACATGGTGCGAGCCCGCAGGATCGCGACTAACGCGACGGCAGTGCTGCTCTTGATCACGGCCGCGACGTTGGTGCTCTCCCCCCCCGCAGCACACGCGTGGTGGAACCCACCGTCGCGGCTGTCCTGGTACTGGCAGCTGACGGGGACTGTGAACAACTCATACCCGGCGGCGGCATACGACATCGACGGGTTCGACAACAGCCAGCGCGAGGTCACGATGCTGCACTCAGCCAAGAAGCACGTGATCTGCTACATCGACGTCGGGACCTGGGAGAACTGGCGCCCGGACGCGAGCAAGTTCCCCAGCTCCGTGCTTGGAAAGCCGAACGGCTGGCCGGGCGAGCGCTGGCTGGATATACGTCAGTCGTCGGTCCTCGAGCCGCTTAT
>Ga0335078_10004712_pt1 | contig 20193 bp, 18 predicted proteins | sample Lox_Sample_32_FD_206711 | JGI IMG/M metagenome (GOLD analysis project Ga0335078, IMG submission 206711) | Soil microbial communities from Loxahatchee National Wildlife Refuge, Florida, United States - Lox_Sample_3.2 | ecosystem: Environmental > Terrestrial > Soil > Wetlands | place: USA... | reverse complement strand
CTCGCGTCCAGCGGGGGCACGGTCTGTCACTAGGCATCAAATACCTGGCTGGAACAGTGCTCACCCGCTGGCCGCTACCAGACCCGAGTTTGCCCGAAGGCCGACCCGGTAGCCCCCATTAGGCTGGGCTGGTGATCGTCGGCATCGGGGTGGACATCGTGGACGTCGGGCGGTTCTGGGCCGCGCTGGAGCGAACCCCGGCGCTGCGCGCCCGCCTGTTCGCGGAGAGCGAACGCGGTGCGCGGACCGAGTCGCTGGCGGCCAGTTTCGCGGCCAAGGAGGCGGTGGCCAAGGCGCTCGGCGCCCCGGCCGGCTTGCGCTGGACCGATGTGATCGTGCACCGGGATGCCACGGGCCGCCCGATACTGCTGGTCAGTGGCACGGTGGCCGCTGAGGCCCGGCGGCTCGGCGTGCGCGGCTGGCATCTGTCGCTGAGCCATGATTCCGGGATGAGCATCGCGATGGTGGTGGCCGAAGGATGAGAAACGCACACGAGGTAGCCAAGGTCCGCGCCGCCGAGCGCAGCCTCATGGCACAACTGCCGCCCGGCACGCTGATGCAGCGGGCCGCGGCGGGCCTGGCGTCGGTGTGTGCCGGGCTGATCAGCGGCACCGTCCCGGGCTCCCGCGTGGTGGTGCTGGCGGGCAGCGGGGACAACGGCGGCGACGCGCTCTACGCCGGGACCCGGCTGGCCCGCCGGGGGGCGTCGGTGCTCGCGGTCAAGGCGGCCAGCAGGATTCACGAACAGGGTGCCGCGGCACTCCGGGCCGCCGGGGGGCGGGTGGCTGTGGCGGACGACCCGGCTGTCCCGGCCGCGATCGGCGCGGCCGACCTGATCCTGGACGGCCTGCTGGGCATCGGCGGCCGGGGCGGGCTGCGCGAGCCGCAGGCGTCACTGGCCGGGCTGGCCGACCAGTCCCCGGCCGTGGTGGTGGCGGTGGACCTGCCCAGCGGGGTGGACGCGGACACCGGAGTGGTGGCTGGTCCGGCTATCCAGGCTGACGTCACGGTGACGTTTGGCACGATCAAGCCCGGCGAGCTGGTGGACCCGGGAGCCTGGCACGCCGGGGTGGTGGAACTGATCGATATCGGCCTGGCGCCCTACCTCGGCGCTGCCGATCTCATCGCGCTGCAGGCTGGCGACGTAGCCGGGCTGCTGCCCCAGCCGCCGCCCGACTCGGATAAGTACCGCCGCGGGGTGGTCGGCATCGTGGCTGGCAGCCAGCGGTTCACCGGGGCGGCGGCGCTGGCTGTGGGTGGTGCGCTGCGCGGCGGGGCGGGCATGGTCCGGCTGGTCTCGGCAGAGCACGCGGTCGCCGTGGTGCGGGCGCTGTGGCCGGAGGCGGTGATCACGGTGACCGGGCCGGACCGCCCGGCCAGCGAGGACATCCGCGGCGCTGGGCGGGTCCAGGCCTGGGTGGCCGGGCCGGGCATGGGCACCGACGACGACGCGCGGGAGCGCCTCGCCGCTGTCCTGGCCAGCGACGTGCCGGTGCTGGTGGACGCGGACGGGCTGACCCTGCTCGCGGCCGACCACAAGCTGCTCGACCGGGCCGCGCCCACGCTGCTGACCCCGCACGCCGGGGAACTCGGCCGGCTGCTGGGCGTGGACCCGGCCGACGTCGAGGCCCGCCGGCTGGAGCACGCCCGGCGGGCCGCGGCCGAGCTGGGCGCCACCGTGCTGCTCAAGGGATCGACCACGGTGATCGCGGCGCCCGGCGGGGGCCCGGTCTGGGTCAACCTGACCGGGACGTCCTGGCTGGCCACGGCCGGGACCGGGGACGTGCTGTCCGGGCTGGCCGGCGCCCTGCTGGCCCAGGGCCTGGCGGCCGGCCAGGCCGCGGCGGCCGCCGCCTACCTGCACGGCCTGGCCGCGCGGCTGGCGGCGGCGGGAGCCGGGACACGGCCCGGGCTGGCGGTGCCGCCCGCCCCGGCCGCGACCGGGGCGGGCGCAGTTGCGGCGGCCCCGATCGCCGCGGCGGACGTCATCGGCGCGCTGCCGGACGCGATCCGCTCGGTCCGGTAGCAGGCCCGCTGGGCCGATCGGGCACCCGCGCAGGCGGCCTGAGCTGGCCGGGCACCCGGGCGGGCGGCCTGAGGCGATCGGGCACCGGCTGCGGGCTGGCACACTGGGACGCCATGGATGCTCCCGCCGAAGCAGTCATCGACCTGGCCGCCATCTCCGGCAACGTGGCCGCGCTCCGCGGCCGGATCGCCGGCCCGCAGCTGATGGCGGTGGTCAAGGCCGACGGATACGGGCATGGCATGCTGCCCGCAGCCCGCGCGGCGCTGGCCGGCGGGGCTGACTGGCTGGGCGTGGTGCACGTGGCCGAGGCCCTGGCGCTGCGCCGGGCTGGGATCGGCAGCCGGGTGCTGTGCCTGACCGGGGTGCCGGGTGTGGCCCACGAGGAAGCGGTCCGGGCCGGCGTCGACCTGACCGCCGACTCGGTGCCGCTGCTGGCCGAGATCGCGGCGGCCGGGGCGGCGGCCGGGCGGCCCGCCCGGGTGCACCTCAAGGCCGACACCGGGATGGCCCGGGGCGGCGCGACCGCGGCCGACTGGCCCGCCCTGGTGGCCGCCGCGCTGGCCGCGCAGGCGGCCGGGACGGTCGCGGTGGCCGGGATCTGGTCCCATCTGGCCTGTGCCGACATCCCGGGGCACCCGTCCATCGCCGCCCAGCTGGCCCGGTTCACCGAAGCCATCGCGGTGGCCGAGGCGGCCGGCGCCCGGCCCGAGGTGCGGCACCTGGCCAACACGGCGGCCGCGCTCACGCTCCCGGAAACCTGGTTCGATCTGGTCCGGCCGGGCGGCGCGGTGTACGGGCTGGCCACGCTACCCGGGGGCGCCCCGGGCTGGCTCCGCCCGGCCATGACGGTGCGCACCCGGCTGGTCCTGGTCAAGCACGTGCCGGATGGCACCCCGGTGTCGTACGGCCACCGGTACACCACCCGGGGCGAGAGCACGCTGGGGCTGATCCCGGTGGGCTACGCGGAGGGGATCCCGCGGCATGCGTCCGGGGTGGCCGAGGTCCAGGTGCGGGGCCGCCGTCGGCGCATCGCCGGCACCGTATGCATGGACCTGTCCGTGCTCGACTTCGCGGCTGACGACGCGGCCGCCGGGGACGAGGTGGTGCTGTTCGGGCCCGGCGACGCGGGTGAGCCGACCGCCCAGGAATGGGCGGACACCCTGGGCACGGTGTCCTACGAGGTCGTCACGAATTTCGCTGGCCTGCTGCCGCGAACCTACTCTGAAGTAGCATGTGGCCAGGACCAGCAGCGTGCGGGCACCCAGGCACGGTGACTGGGCGGCGCGCCTGAGGTCACCGGTGCCGGGGCGCTGCCGGGCCGGAGCCCGCGGCAGGAGGTGCGATGGCGACCTGGCGGCGGATCACCGGGGTGGCCGGGCTGGCCGCGGGGGCGGTGGCGGCCGGCGCCGGTGCGGTCGTGGCGGCCGAGCGGATCGCGATCGGCCGGGCTCAGCTGCTGCGCAGCAACCTGGCCCCGGAGAACTTCGGCGGCCTGCGCGGCCGCGCGCTGACCGTGCTGGCGGCCGACGGCGTGCCGCTGCACGTGGAGATCGACGACGTGGCCGACCCCGGCCCAGCCAGCCAGCCGGACCCGGAACTCCCGCCGGTCACCATAGTGTTCTGCCACGGCTACACGCTGAACCAGGACAGCTGGCACTACCAGCGCCGTGATCTGCGCGGCAGGCACCGGCTGGTGTTCTGGGACCAGCGCGACCACGGCCGGTCCGGCCGTTCCCCCGGGGGCGCCGCGGCCAGCATCGGCCAGCTCGGCTCCGACCTCGGCCGGGTGATCGCGGCGGTGGCCCCCGGCGACCTGCCGGTGATCCTGGTCGGTCACTCGATGGGCGGCATGACGATCATGGCCCTGGCGGGCCAGTGCCCGGAGCTGTTCGGCAGCAAGGTCACCGGGGTGGGGCTCATCTCCACCACGGCCAGCGGGCTGGACCGCGGCAGCCCGTGGATGCCCGGGGTGGCCCGGCCGGTGCTGCGCCGGGCACTCCCGGTGGTGCTGCGCGGCGCGGCCACCGGGTACCGGGCCGTGCTGGTCGAGCGGGGCCGCCGGATGGCCAGCGACGTGTCGTTCCTGAGCACCCGGTTCATCGGCTTCGGCGACTCGCGGATCAGCCCCGACGTGGTCGATTTCCTGGAGTTGATGATCAGGAACACGCCGATCGAGGTGATAGCCGCGTACGGCGAGGCGCTGTACGCCCTTGACCTGCGCGGCACCCTGTCCACCCTGGGCCGGGTCCCGGTGGTCACCATGACCGGGGACAAGGACCGGCTGATCTCGCCGTCGCTGGGCCTGGCGCTGGCCGCCGAGATCCCCGGGGCCGAGCTGATCTGGGTCCCCGGGGCCGGGCACGCCCTTATCCTGGAGGCCCCCGAGGTGGTCAACGAGGCCATCACCGGGCTGATCGCGCGGGCCGAGGCCGGCCGCGGCGCGCGGGAGCGCTCCGCCTGACCGGGCGGCGGGCCGGCCCCGGGACCCCGAGCAGAAGGCAGGTGCTGATCCGTGGCGGCGATGCACGGGCCGGCCGGGGCGGCCGCGGTGGGTCAGGCAGCCGCGGCGGGCGAGGCGGCCGCGGTCCCCACCCGGCGCGTCACGGTGCGCACCGCAGATGACATGCACGCGCTGGGCCGGCGGCTCGCCGCCGTGCTCCGGGCCGGCGACCTGGTCGTGCTCAGCGGCGCGCTCGGCGCCGGGAAGACCACGCTGGTCCAGGGCATCGGCCAGGGCCTGGGCGTGCGCGGGCCGGTCACCTCGCCCACGTTCGTCATCGCCCGGGTCCACCCGGCGCTGGGCCGCGGGCCCGGCCTGGTGCACGCGGACGCCTACCGGCTGTCCAGCGTGGCCGAAGTGGACGACCTGGATCTGGACGCCGCACTGGACGACTGCGTGACCGTGATCGAGTGGGGCGAGGGCCTGGTCGAGGGACTCGCTGCGGACCGCCTCGAAGTCGGCATCGAAATGAGCCCGGCCGGCGCGGGCACCGATTCCCGGACGGTCGGTATGACCGGTATCGGGCCCCGCTGGCAGACCGCGGCAGAATCCGGGTGTTGTGGCCTACCCGTAACCCCCGAGGCCATATAGTTTCGCTCTGTCCCCGGCGTTGCTGACGCCGGCCCTGGCGTGCCAGGCCGGCGCCGGGCAATGCGTTCCGCGCCGTTCTCGGACGGTCTGATCCCTTCCCCCGGAGGCGCGCCGTGGCTCACCAAGGGCCGCAACCCCCGCGCTCCAGCAGGCTGTCCGGACCGCGCAACAGCCCGCGCTGGAATGAGGCTGGCTACCCGGACTACCCGGACTACCCGGACGAGAACGAGGAACTGCCGCCCTGGGCGGGCCTCGCGATCGACCCGCGCTGGGCCGGCGGCCGGGAACGGAACCGGCCGGGCCGCCCACCCCACCAGGACGATCAGGACGGCCTGGACGCACCGGCCTCCGGCGGGCCGTCCCCGGTCGACGAGCCCGCCGCGCCGCGGCCGCGGCCGCGCGGCCGCCGCCAGGCCGCGGCCCGGGCCCGCCGGGCGCGCCGCTCGATGTACCTGTGGAGCAGCGTGGTCATCGTGGCCGCCGTGCTCGGCGGCGGGCTCTACCTGCTGCTCGGCCGGGGCAGCCCGGCCGCCAGGCAGCCCGGCGCGATGGTGACCACGTTCCTGCCCGGGGAGTTCCAGGCCGCGCCCAACGCGTGCACCGCGGTCAGCGCGGCCACGCTCAGCCAGTACCTGCCGGGGAAGCGGACGATCGCGTCGCCGAGCTCGCTGGACGGCGGCGCGGCCAGCCTGTGCAGCTGGACGCTGGACGCCCGGCCGCTGTACCGGCTGCTCAACGTGCAGGTCCAGGCGTATGCCCCCAACGGGCTGGCCAGCGGGGACGGCAGCGCCACCAACGCGGCCATCGACGGCTACGCCCAGGCGCTGCAGCAGAAGACCAACCCGCCGAAGAAGACCCGGCTGCCGAAGGCCCTCATCACCGTGCTGCCGGACCTGGGCAGCAAGGCGTTCTCCGCGCTGCAGAAGGTCCGGGCGGGTGGCGTCACCACCGACCAGCTGACCGTGCTGGCCCGGGACCGGAACGTCCTGGTCACCGTGGTCTTCGAAGGGGACTCCGGCCGGGGCGGTTACACTGCGCCAGCCGTCAGCCAGCTGACCGCTGGTGCGGTGGCCGCGGCCCGCGACGTGCTGTCCCAGCTGAAGAGCTGAGCCGGGCCGGCCGGTCACATCTGCCCGCCAGGGTCACTAGGCTGTGCATCCGTGCTGCTGCTTGCGTTCGACACCGCGACGCCAGCCGTGACGGTGGCCCTGCATGACGGGACGCACGCGCTGGCCGAAGTGACCACCATCGATGCCCGCCGTCACGGCGAGCTGCTGGCGTCCTCCATCGACCAGGTGCTGGCCCGGGGTGGCGCCAGCCGGCTGGACGTCACCGCGATCGCGGCCGGCACCGGTCCGGGCCCGTACACCGGGCTGCGGGCCGGGCTGGTCACCGCCCGGGTGCTGGGCAGCGCGCTGGGCGTCCCGGTGCACGGCATCAGCACGCTCGACGTGATCGCTGCCGACGCGGTGGCCGCGGTGGGCGGCCGCGAGTTCGTGGTGGCCACCGACGCCCGGCGCCGGGAGGTGTACTGGGCGCGTTACGACGGTACCGGGACCCGGGTCAGCGGGCCCGCCGTGGCCAGGCCCGCCGACGTAGCCGCGGAGATCCCGGACGGCACCCCGGTGGCCGGGGCGGGCGCCCTGCTGTACCCTGACCTGCTCGGCGGGCCTGGTGAACCGGGCTACCCGGCGGCGGCCACGCTGGCCCGGCTGGCGGCCCAGCGGATCGCGGCGGGCCTGCCCGGGCTGGGTGCCGAACCGGTGTACCTGCGCCGCCCCGACGCCCAGGTGCCCGGCCCGCCGAAGCGGGTGACGGTGCCGTGACCGGCGGGGTCACGATCCGCGAGATGACCGCGGCCGACGTGCCCGCCGTGCTGGGGCTGGAGCACGCGCTGTTCGGTGACGAGGCCTGGACCGAGGGGATGCTGGCCAGCGAGCTGGCCGGGGTGGCCAGCGGCCGGTACTACCTGGTCGCCTCGGATGCCGGGCAGCTGGCCGGTTACGCCGGCCTGCTGACCCCGGGCGGTGGCCAGGCCGACGTGCTCACGCTGGCCGTGGCCGTGCAGCGCTGGGGCCAGGGCCTCGGCGCGGCGCTGCTCGACGCGCTGCTCGGCGAGGCGGCCCGGCGGGGCTGCGGTGAGGTGTTTCTGGAGGTCCGGGTGGACAACTCCCGGGCGCAGCGGCTGTACCAGCGCCGCGGCTTCACCGAAATCGGGATCCGGCGCGGGTACTACCAGCCATCCGGTACTGACGCCCTGGTTATGCGGCTGACCCTGGACCAGCCGGGCGCCCCGGGCCGGGCGGCCCGGGACCGGCGGCCGTTCCGGCCCGCGATGCGGGGATCCCGGTGACGGCCCCGCTGGTGCTGGGCATCGAGACGTCCTGCGACGAGACCGGCGCCGGGCTGGTCCGCGGGCACGAGCTGCTGGCCGACGCGGTGGCCTCCAGCGTCGAGGAGCATGCCCGGTTCGGCGGGGTGGTGCCCGAGGTGGCCAGCCGGGCCCACCTGGAGGCCATGGTCCCGGCCGTAGACCGGGCGCTGGCCACGGCCGGGGTCCGGCTGGCCGACGTGGATGCGATCGCGGTGACGGCCGGGCCGGGACTCACCGGCGCCCTGCTGGTCGGGGTGTGCGCGGCCAAGGCGTACGCGCTGGCCCTGGGCAGGCCGCTGTACGCGGTGAACCACCTGGCCGCGCACATCGCGGTGGACCAGCTGGAGCACGGGCCGCTGCCGGTGCCCGCGATCGCCCTGCTGGTCTCCGGCGGCCACTCCTCGCTGCTGCTGACCAAGGACGTGGCGGGTAACGTGCAGCCGCTCGGCGCGACCATCGACGACGCCGCGGGCGAGGCATACGACAAGGTGGCCCGGGTGCTCGGGCTGCCGTTCCCGGGCGGCCCGCCGATCGACGCCCAGGCGCGGGCCGGGGATCCCGCCGCGATCGCCTTCCCCCGGGCCAAGTACCGGGACCAGACCCACGATTTCTCGTTCTCCGGGCTGAAGACCGCGGTGGCCCGCTGGGTCGAGGAGCGGCGCGCGGCCGGGCTCAGCGTGCCGGTGGCCGACGTGGCCGCCTCGTTCCAGGAGGCGGTGGCCGACGTGCTCACCCGCAAGGCGGTGCAGGCCTGCCGGGAGCAGGGCGTTGAGCACCTCGTGATCGGCGGGGGAGTGGCCGCGAACTCCCGGCTGCGCGCGCTGGCGGCAGAGCGCTGTGCGGCGGCCGGCCTTCAGCTGCGGGTCCCCCGGCCCGGGCTGTGCACGGATAACGGGGCCATGGTGGCGGCGCTGGGCGCCGAGCTGGCCGGCCGCGGCGTCCCGCCCTCGTCCCTGGATGTGGGGGCGGACTCCGCGCTGCCGGTGACCCGCGTGCTGGCCTGACCGGCCAGCAGCCCGGGCCACGCCACCGCGGCGGCCCCGGCCGGTCAGCCTGCCGGGCCGGACCGGCAAGTTGACTGGCGGGCGCGCCCCGGATACTGTTCGGGACTGGCACTCTCTAGGGTAGAGTGCTAATGCGACATGGCCGGTCTGGCACCCGCGACGACAGCTGGCCGAGGTCGTTCCCCTATAGCCGTTTCCCCATCCTTTTCGGAGGAGGAGGTCAGATCGTGGCGACCGCTACCAAGGTTGTTCTCAAGCCACTCGAAGACCGGATCGTAGTCCGCACGCTGGAGGCCGAGCAGACCACCGCGTCCGGGCTGGTCATCCCGGACACCGCCAAGGAGAAGCCCCAGGAGGGCGAAGTCCTGGCGGTCGGCCCGGGCCGGTTCGACGACGCTGGCGCCAAGCGCGTCCCGATGGACGTCAAGGTGGGTGACGTCGTGCTGTACAGCAAGTACGGCGGCACCGAGGTGAAGTACCACGGCGAGGAGTACCTGGTGCTCTCCGCCCGTGACGTGCTCGCCATCATCGAGAAGTAACACGCGGCACAGGCGGCGGGCTCGTCCCGCGACCAGATGCCCGCACTGGACCACCGCCCCGGCGCTTTCCGGCGTCCGGGGCGGTAGTCCGTGGCAGGCACCGTGACCGCGGGCCGCGCCCGGCCGCCGCAATGACCTATATCACAGCAATTTGAGGTGCTCATGGCCAAGATGCTGGAGTTCGACGAGGACGCACGGCGCGCGCTTGAGCGCGGCGTGAACCGGCTCGCGGACGCCGTGAAGGTGACGCTCGGCCCGAAGGGCCGCAACGTCGTTATCGACAAGAAGTGGGGCGCTCCGACCATCACCAACGACGGGGTGACCGTCGCCCGTGAGGTGGAACTGGAAGACCCGTACGAAAACCTCGGTGCTCAGCTGGCCAAGGAGGTCGCGACCAAGACCAACGACGTCGCGGGCGACGGCACCACCACCGCGACCGTGCTGGCCCAGGCCATGGTCCGTGAGGGCCGGCGCTCGGTGACCGCGGGTGCGAACCCGATCGCGCTCAAGCGGGGTATCGACGCCGCGGCAGCCGCGGTGTCGGACCGGCTGCTGGAGATGGCCCGCGAGGTCGACGAGCAGCAGGAGATCGCGCATGTGGCCACGGTCTCGGCGCAGGACGTCAAGATCGGCGAGCTGATCGCGGAGGCGTTCGCCAAGGTCGGCAAGGACGGTGTGATCACCGTCGAGGAATCGCCGACCATGGGCCTGGAACTCGAGTTCACCGAGGGAATGCAGTTCGACAAGGGCTACATCTCTCCGTATTTCATCACCGACCAGGAGCGCATGGAGGCGGTCCTGGAGGACGCCTACATCCTGCTGCACGCGGGCAAGATCTCCTCGATGGCGGATTTCCTGCCGCTGCTGGAAAAGGTCGCCCAGACCAAGAAGCCGTTCCTGGTTATTGCCGAGGACGTCGAGGGCGAGGCGCTGTCCACGCTGGTCGTGAACAAGATCCGCGGGCTGCTCGCGGTATGCGCGGTCAAGGCGCCCGGCTTCGGTGACCGGCGCAAGGCCATGCTCGGTGACATGGCCGTGCTGACCGGCGGCGAGGTGGTCAGCGAGGAGGTCGGGCTCAAGCTGGAGCTGGTCGGGCTGGACACGCTGGGTACCGCGCGCCGGGTGGTGGTGACTAAGGACACCACCACGATCGTGGACGGCGCCGGCGATGCCGATGCCATCCAGGAGCGGATCCGCCAGCTCCGGGCCGAGATCGAGGCGACCGACTCGGACTGGGACCGGGAGAAGCTGCAGGAGCGCGTGGCCAAACTGTCCGGCGGGGTCAGCGTGCTCCGGGTTGGCGCGGCCACCGAGGTGGAGCTCAAGGAGAAGAAGCACCGGCTGGAGGACGCCATCTCGGCCACCCGGGCCGCGATCGAGGAAGGCATCATCCCGGGCGGCGGCAGTGCCCTGGTGCACATCGCGGTCGGCCTGGACGACCTCGGCAAGACCGGTGACGAGGCGACCGGGGTGGGTGTGGTGCGCAGTGCGCTGGCCGCTCCCGCCCGCTGGATCGCGCTCAACGCGGGCCAGGAGGGCTCGGTTGTCACGGCCAGGATCGCGGAGCTCGGCGTCGGCCAGGGCTACAACGCGGCCACCGGCGATTATGGCGACCTGGTGGCCCAGGGCGTGATCGACCCGGTCAAGGTGACCCGGTCGGCGGTGCTCAACGCGGCGTCCATCGCGGCCATGCTGCTCACCACCGAGGCGCTGGTGGTGGACAAGCCGGAGGAGGAGGCCGACGCCGCCCCGGGTGGCCACGGGCACTCGCACGGCCACGGCCACACGCACTGAGCCTGCGCTCACCGTGCGGCACCACCGGCCCCCCCCGGCCTGCCCGGGGCGGGGCCGGCGGCATTCCAGGCCATAGCCAGGCGGCCGGCCAGCCGGAACTGACATCGGCGGGCCAGGAGTGACCTGACATTTCCGGCGTCCAGCGCTTGCGCAGGTGATCGCGTACTGCTTCGCTATCTAAGCCCCGAAACGGGCGCGGTCAAGAATTTTAATTACGCTAAGTATCTGCGTGACTACTGATAGTTATTTCCTGTTCGGAACGTGACCACGTGGCACATCAATGTGACCTTTCCGTTGCCATCTTTGAGGAGGTCGGCTCCTCGTTTCCTGGGCATCATGCATTTGTGGGCGAGGGATGCATCATCCAGGCCGTGGCGGGCGACTCCCGGGGGGGACGGTCAGCCACAGGTGACCAGTGGCGCGCCGGACCACCGGGCGGGACGCTGGCCACCGGGGGAACGATCGAGGGAACAACTGGCCACGGGAGTACCCGCGAGGTCGCCGGAGGCGACGGGGCGGACCCCCAGGCGGTGGCCAGTTTCGAGAAGCTGACCAGTCTCGCGGTCCGCGGCCAGCCAGCCGCGGTGGCGGCCCTGCTCGAGCAGATCCGGCCCATGGTGGTCCGGTACTGCCGGGCCCGGCTGGGCCGGATCACCGGTCACTACTACGTCGCCGACGACGTGGCCCAGGAAGTCTGCCTGGCGGTGCTGTCCGCGCTGCCCCGCTACCGGGACATGGGCCGGCCGTTCGCGTCGTTCGTGTTCGGCATCGCTTCGCACAAGGTGGCCGACGCGGCGCGGAACGCGGCCCGGCTCGCGGTGCCCTACGAGGACCTGCCCGACGGGCCGGATGAACAGCCCGGCCCGGAAGAGACCGTAGTGGCCTGGATTGAGGCGGAACGCGCCCGGGCGCTCCTCGCCCAGCTCCCGGAACACCTGCGTGAGCTGCTAATACTACGCGTCGTAACGGGTCTGTCGGCCGAGGAAACGGGTAACGTACTTGGTATGTCAGCAGGAGCGGTGAGGGTGGCCCAGCACCGGGCGCTGGCCCGGCTGCGGGCGATCGCGGTCGCGGAGCCGATTGCGTGATCACGGGCCGCGGGCCTGGCGCGCCCGGCATGACACCCGGCCTGGAGTTCACCCGCCGCCGGGCGGGTGAGGCCGGCCCCGGGACGGTTGCTGCCGATCTCGGGGCGATCAGGCAGGCCGGCGAAGCCATCGACCTGCTCGCGGCGCGGGCCACCGGTCCGCCGGAACTGCTCGGCGACCCGGTCCTGGTGCTGCTCGGTGCGCTGGCCGCCGATGTGGACACGCCGGGCACGGCCGGGCCCGGCGACCCGCGGTTCCGGGCCGCCCGCCGGCGCGCGGGCCGGCGGGAGCGCGCGGGCCGGCGGGAGCCCGCGGGCCCGCGGGAGCCCGCGGCCGCCCTCCCGGCCCGGGGCCTGGCCGCCTGGCCGCGGGCCGCGGTCGCGGTCGCGCTGGCCGGCCTGGCCGGCACCACCAGCCTGGTCGCGGCGAGCATGCTGGGCCGGCTGACCGGCGGCCAGGCCAGGCAGCCGGACCGCGGCTGGGCGGCCCACCCGGCTCGCCCGCGCCGGTTCCGCTGACCGCTGACCGCCGGCTCCGCTGACCCCTGACCGCCGGCTCGGCTGATCGCCGCCTTGCTCCCGCCGGCTGCGCTGGGCCCGCCGCGGGGCGGACCCGCACCGGCTGGCCACGCTCCGGAGCCAGGCTGACCAGCCTGACGGCCGTGGGCCCCTACACTAGGGGGATCCCGCCGCCACCCTCCGGAAGGTGCCATGAGCGACGTCGGCAAGTTCGCCCCCCCGGCCCTGACCTTCGACGACGTCCTGCTGCTGCCGGCCCATTCCGAGGTCATGCCCAGCGAGGCGGACACCACGGCCCGGCTGAGCTGTGGGATCACGCTGAACGTGCCGCTGGTCTCCTCGGCCATGGACACGGTGACCGAGGCCCGGATGGCCATCGCCATGGCCCGCATCGGCGGGGTGGGCGTACTGCACCGCAACCTCTCGGTGGACGACCAGGCGCAGCAGGTGGACACGGTCAAGCGGTCCGAAGCCGGCATGATCACCAATCCGGTGACCTGCGGGCCGGACGCCACCGTGGCCGACGTGGACCGGCTGTGCGCCCGGTACCGCATCTCCGGCGTCCCGGTGACCGGCCCGGACGGCGTGCTGGTGGGCATCGTGACCAACCGGGACATCCGGTTCGTCACCGACCACAGCCGCCGGGTGGCCGACGTGATGACCCCGATGCCGCTGATCACGGCGCCGGTCGGGGTGACCAGGGGCGAGGCGCTCGCGCTGCTCAAGCGGCACAAGGTGGAGAAACTGCCGCTCATCGACCACGCGGGCCGGCTCAGGGGCCTGATCACGGTCAAGGACTTCACCAAGAGCGAGAAGTTCCCGAACGCCACCAAGGACCGCGAAGGGCGGCTGGTGGCCGGGGCGGCGGTGGGCGTCGGCGAGGACGCCAAGGGCCGGGCCCAGGCGCTGGCCGAGGCGGGCGCCGACTTCCTGGTCGTGGACACCGCGCACGGTCACTCGCAGTCCGTGCTGGACATGATCGCCCAGCTCAAGGCCAACCTGCACGTCGATGTGATCGGCGGCAACGTCGCCAGCCGGGCCGGTGCCCAGGCGCTCATCGACGCCGGTGCCGACGCGGTCAAGGTCGGCGTCGGGCCGGGCTCGATCTGCACCACCCGGGTCGTCGCCGGGGTCGGCGTGCCCCAGGTCACAGCGATCTACGAGGCCGCGCAGGCTGCCCGCCCGGCGGGCGTTCCGCTAATTGGGGACGGTGGCCTGCAGCATTCCGGGGATATCGCCAAGGCCATCGCGGCCGGGGCGGACACGGTCATGCTGGGCAGCCTGCTCGCCGGGTGCGAGGAGGGGCCGGGCGAGATGGTGTTCATCCACGGCAAGCAGTACAAGCTGTACCGGGGGATGGGGTCGCTGGGCGCCATGCGCAACACCGAGCGCGGCCGGTCCTACTCCAAGGACCGGTACTTCCAGGACGACGTGCTGCGCGAGGACAAGCTGGTCCCGGAGGGCGTGGAAGGCCAGGTACCGTACCGCGGGCCGCTGGCCGCCGTGGCCGGCCAGCTGGCCGGCGGGCTGCGCGCGGCCATGGGGTACTGCGGCGCGCGGACCATCGCCGACCTGCAGGAGGCGAGGTTCACCCAGATCACCGCCGCGGGCCTGGCCGAGAGCCACCCGCACGACGTCGAGATGACAGCCGAGGCCCCCAACTACGTGCGGCGGGCGCGCTGATGCAGGTCAGCCCGCCACCCATGATCCCGAACGCCCCTGCCGCGGGCTGGAGCTGCGCATGACGACGGTTGAGATCGGCCGGGGCAAGACTGGCCGTCGCGCGTACCCGCTGGATGAGATCGGTATCGTGCCGTCCCGCCGGACCCGGGACCCGGAAGAGGTCTCGGTGGCCTGGCAGATCGACGCGTACCGGTTCGAGATGCCACTGGTCGCCTCGCCGATGGACAGCGTGGTGTCGCCCGCGTTCGCGGCCCAGCTGGGCGCCCTCGGCGGGCTGGCCGTGCTGGACCTGGAAGGGCTGTGGACCCGGTTCGCGGACCCGGAGCCGGTCCTGGCCGAGATCGCCGAGCTGAACCAGGACGCGGCCACCCGGCGGCTGCAGGAGATCTACACCGAGCCGATCAAGGAAGAGCTGATCGGGCAGCGGATCGAGGAGATCCGGTCGGCTGGGGTGACCACCGCGGCCCGGCTGTCCCCGCAGCGCACCGTCCGGTACTACAAGGCGGTCATCGACGCCGGGGTGGACATCTTCGTGATCCGCGGCACCACGGTGTCCGCCGAGCACGTGTCCGGCCAGGCCGAACCGCTGAACCTCAAGCAGTTCATCTACGAGCTGGACGTGCCGGTGGTCGTCGGTGGCTGCGCCACGTACACCGCGGCGCTGCACCTGATGCGCACCGGGGCGGCGGGGGTACTGGTCGGGTTCGGCGGCGGGTCCGGGCACACCACGGCGGCCGTGCTCGGCGTGACCGTGCCGATGGCCACCGCCATCGCCGACGTGGCCGCGGCCCGCCGGGAGTACCTGGACGAATCGGGCGGCCGCTATGTGCACGTGATCGCGGACGGCGGGATGACCCGCAGCGGCGACATCGCCAAGGCGCTGGCCTGCGGCTCCGACGCGGTCATGGTCGGCTCGCCGTTCGCCCGGGCGGCCGAGGCGCCGGGCCGCGGCTACCACTGGGGCAGCGAGTCGCACCACCCTGACCTGCCCCGCGGGGCCCGGGTCGAGGTCGGCACGGTGGGCACCCTGGAGCAGATCCTGCACGGCCCGTCCGTGCTGGCCGACGGCTCGCTCAACCTGATCGGGGCGCTGCGCCGCACCATGGCCACGTCCGGGTACTCCGACCTCAAGGAGTTCCAGCGGGTCGAGGTGGCCGTGACGCCGAACGCCCCGCCACGCCGGTGATCCCCGGATGCTAGCGTTCGGCGTGTGAGGCCCGGGCCGGTGGTTGCAGGGAGGGACGAGACAGCGCGGCTGGATCCTGACGGCCGGTCCGCGGCGCTCGCCGCGCTCGGCGCGGACGAGCTGCAGGTGCTCGTGGTGGGCGGAGGCGTGGTCGGCGCAGGGGTGGCCCTGGACGCGGTCACCCGCGGGCTGTCCACTGGCCTGGTCGAGGCGCGGGACTTCGCCTCCGGCACGTCGTCCCGGTCCAGCAAGCTGATCCACGGTGGGCTGCGCTACCTCGAACAGCTCAACGTGAGCCTGGTCCGCGAGGCGCTGACCGAGCGGGCGCTGCTGCTGCAGCGGATCGCGCCGCACCTGGTCCGGCCGGTGCCGTTCATGTTCCCGCTGACCCGGCACGTCTGGGAACGGGCCTACGTCGCCGCCGGGATCACCGCCTACGACGCGCTGGGCTTCTCGCTGGGCCAGCCACGCGGGCTGCCCAGCCACCAGCAGCTGACCCGGCGCGGCGCGCTGAAGCTGGCCCCCGCGCTGAAGCGGTCCGCGGTGACCGGGGCGGTGCAGTACTGGGACGCGCAGGTCGATGACGCCCGGTACGTGGTCGACCTGGTCCGGACCGCGTCCAGCTACGGGGCCTGGATCGCCTCGCGGACCCAGGTCACCGGGTTCCTCCGGGAGGGTGAGCGGGTCACCGGGGTGCGCGCGGTGGACCTGGAGACCGGCCAGCCGCTGCAGATCCGGGCCCAGCAGGTGGTCAACGCCACCGGGGTGTGGACCGACGACGTGCAGGCTATGGTAGGCGGCCGCGGAGTGATCAACATCCGCGCATCCAAGGGCGTGCACCTGGTGGTGCCGCGGGACCGCATCCAGTCGCGCACCGGCATCATCATGCGCACCCCGTCCAGCGTGCTGTTCATCATCCCGTGGGGCCGGCACTGGATAGTCGGCACCACGGACACCGACTGGACCCTGGACAAGGCCCACCCGGCCGCCAGCCGGGCCGACATCGACTATGTGCTGGCCCAGGTCAACCGGGTGCTGGCCGTCCCGCTGACCCGGGAGGACGTGGCCGGCGTGTACGCCGGGCTGCGCCCGCTGCTGGCCGGCGAGTCGGACGAGACCTCCCGGCTGTCCCGGGAGCACGTAGTGGCCCACCCGGTGCCCGGGCTGGTCATGATCGCGGGCGGCAAGTACACCACCTACCGGCTGATGGCCCGGGACGCGGTGGACGCGGTGGCGCACGGGCTGGACTGGCGGGTCCCGCCGTCCTGCACCGACGAGGTGCCGCTGGCCGGGGCGGACGGCTACCTGCCGCTGTGGAACTCGCGGCACCGGCTGGCCAGTTCCTCCGGGCTGCACGTGGCCCGGATCGAGCACCTGCTCCGCCGGTACGGCTCGCTGGCCACCGAGATCCTGGACCTGATCGCCGCCGAGCCGGGCCTGGGCCGGCCGCTGGCCGGCGCGGAGGACTACCTGCGGGCCGAGATCAGCTACGCGGCCTCGCACGAGGGTGCCCGGCATCTGGATGACGTGCTCGCCCGGCGGACGCACATCTCGATCGAGACCTGGGACCGCGGCCTGTCCGCCGCCCCCGAGGCGGCCGAGCTGATGGCCAAGCCGCTGCGCTGGGACGCCCGCCAGGTGGCCAGGGAGATCGGCCACTACGAGGCCGCCATCGCGGCCGAGCGGGCGTCCCAGGAGGCGCCCACCGACCAGGCCGCGGACGCCCTGCTGCTGGACGCCCCAGAGATCGTGCCCGTCATTAGCTGAGCATCGTGCTGCGTCCGCCGCGCAAGGCCATTCGGGGCCGCGAGCGGCGGATCCCGTTGATCCCACTGACCACGTGTGGCACGCCAGTACCAGGACCAGGGGCGGCCAGGCCACTCTTCACGGCCGTGGCCCGCTAACCGGAAAATGACCAACCTAAGGTGGCGCGCGGCAGCGCCCGGCGGAGCCGGGTTTGGGTGAAGCGGCTGGTCAGGCGGCAGGTGCGAGGGTGACGCTGTAGCCGAGGGCTTCGAGCTGGCGGACGTGGTTGCGCATCTTGCGGTTTTGGTCGATCCGGCTGGTGTGGTAACTGGCGCCGAGGTCGCGGTAGCGGGTGCTGCGGTCGGTGAGCAGGTGCCAGACGATCACCAGAATGGAGCGGGCGATGGCGACCATGGCCTTGAGCTTGCCGCGGCGGCGGGCCAGGCGCCGGTAGCGTTCCCCGAGGAAGGTGTCGGTCCGGCCGGCCGCGGCGGCGGCTTCGCCGAGCACTCCTTTGAGGTACGGGTTGCCTTTGCCGGTCTTGCGGGAACGGTTCGTGGTGCCGGACTGGACGGTCTGCGGGCTGATCTTGGCCCAGGACACCAGGTGGCCGGGAGTGGGGAAGGCGCTCATGTGCAGGCCGATCTCGGCGATGATCACCTGAGCGGCCTCCCGTCCGATGCCGGTGACCTCATCGAGGCGGTCAACCGCGGGCAGCACCGGGGCACCTGGCCCGCGCCCGGCGTCCGGGCCGGTGGTGCCGTCGGCGTCGATGCCCTGGGTGGCGGGGATCGCGGCGATCAGCTCCTCGATCCGGGTCGTGAGCTTGCCGATCTGGGCGGACAGGGCGTCGATCTGGTCCAGCAGCATCCGGGCGAGCTCGCCGTGGTGGTCATCGAACTTGCCGGTCAGTGCCTGGACCAGGCGGTCGTGTTTGGACCGCATCCGGCCCCTGGCCAGGTCAGCGAGGGCCTGTGGGTCACGCTGGCCGGCGATCAGCGCCTCCAGCATGTCGCGGACCGACTTGGTGTCCAGCCTGCTGGCCACCGCGGAGACCTTGATCAGGGCGTCTTCCAGCAGTTTCTCTAGCCGGGAGTAGTGCCGGGCGCGCTCACGGGCCAGGTCGGTTCGCAGCCGGGTGAAATCCCGCACCTGCCGGATCTCAGATGGCGGGACAAACGAGGGCCGGAGCATGCCCCGCTCGGTCAGCTTGGCCAGCCACACCGCATCGAGCTTGTCCGTTTTGGGCCTGCCCGGGGCCTGCTTCACGTCCCGGGCCCGCACCAGTTGCACGTCCAGCCCGGCCGCCTCCAGCAGGTAGAACCAGATTCGCCAGTAATCGCTCGTCGATTCCAGAGTTACCTTCCCGGCCCCCTCCGCGGCCAGGTGATCAGCAACCCCAGGATCGCGTTCGTGGTCGCGTCCACCTGCCATACCCGGGTCCGGCGCTTGCCCGGCCGGGCCTGATGCGGCACCCGGGTGCACACCATTCCCGACGCCTTGGCCACATCAACCGCAGCGACCCGCTCCAGGACCTGCTCGTGCTCCTCGTCCTCGATCTCCTGCGGTTCCATCACCGCGACCATCTCCTCGCACCAGCCCAGCACACAAGGTGAAGGGAGGCCCGCGGGGTCTCGGTCGGAAACCGAAAAGCTAACCGGCGTGCTCGTAGCAACAGTGCGCGACCCATAGGCCAAGACCCCGGCGCCAGACTAATCCGCGGGCTCAAAGTCCCAGGAGAGCGCCGGCGTCGGCGGGCAACCCGGACCCGATTTTCACGCCCGCGTGACGTCCCCGCAGGGGATACCCGGACTAATCCGAAAATGGGTGAGTTACCGGGCGTGCGGCAGCGCCCGGCGGAGCGCAGCGGAGCCGGGCTTGGGTGAAGTGGCTGGTCAGGCGGCGGGTTCGAGGGTGACTTTGTAGCCGAGCGCTTCGAGCTGGTGGACGTGGGTGCGCTTGCGGCGCTCGGGGTCGATGCGGCTGGCGTAGAAGTCGCTGCCCAGGTCGGCGTAGTGCGCGCCGGGGTCAGACAGCAGATGCCAGATGATGACGAGGATGGAGCGTCCCACGGCGACGATGGCTTTGCTGGCGCCGCGGCGGCGGGCGATCCGCCGGTAGCGCTCGCCGAGGAAGGTGTCGGTCCTGGCCGCCCCGGTGACGGCCTCGCCGAGGACCCGGGCCAGGTAGGGGTTGCCGTGCCCGGTGGAGCCGCTGCCCTTCTTCTTCCCGGCGGACTCCTTGACTCCGGGGGCGAGCTTCGCCCAGGAGGCCAGGTGCCCGGCGGTGGGGAACCGGGTCATGTCGGTGCCGATCTCGGCGATGATGATCGCGGCAGCGATGCGGCCGATGCCGGGGATCTCATCCAGCCGTTCCGCCGCTGCGGCGAAAGGGGCGATCATCTCCTCGATCCTGGAGTCCAGCTCGGCGATGTCGGCGTTGATGGCGTCGACGCGGGCGAGCATCTTGCCTGGCAGGAACGCGTGGTGATCGGTGAAGTGCCCGGTGAACGCCTCCTGCAGCGCCGGGATCCGGGACCGCATCCGGGTCCGGGCCAGCTGTGCCAGCGCCGCTGGGCTGCGTTCCCCGGCGATAAGGGCAGCCATCATCGCCCGCCCAGAGACCCCGAAAATGTCCGAAGCCACCACCGACAGCTTGATGCCAGCGTCCTCGAGTAGCTTCTCGGCCCGGTTCTTTTCAGCGGTCCGCGCCCCCACCAGGTCGATCCGGTACCGGGTCACGTCCCGCAGCCGGCGGATCTGCAGTGGCGGCACGAAGCTGGGCCGGATCATCTGCCGCTCGGCGACTTTGCACAGCCAGACCGCGTCGAGCTTGTCGGTCTTGGGGCGGCCGGGCAGGTGCTTGACGTCCTTCGCGTTGACCAGCCAGGTCTCAAATCCCGCGGCTTCCAGCACGTAGAACGCTGGTTTCCAGTCGGGTAGCGGCGGCGCGTTGCCGCGCCGCCGCCCCCTAAGAACCCGGCGTGCGCCGTTTCGGCGCACCAGGGCTCAGGCAAGCCCTGCAGGCGTTCTGGTCAGGGCCGCAGAAGAAGCGCTGGTCCCGCTGCTCGCCCTGCCTGGGTGGCGGCGCGTGCAGTGGGTGTGGGTGAGACGGTAGACGGCGTGCCCGCCTGGTTTCCCGGGT
>Ga0335078_10004711_pt1 | contig 20194 bp, 16 predicted proteins | sample Lox_Sample_32_FD_206711 | JGI IMG/M metagenome (GOLD analysis project Ga0335078, IMG submission 206711) | Soil microbial communities from Loxahatchee National Wildlife Refuge, Florida, United States - Lox_Sample_3.2 | ecosystem: Environmental > Terrestrial > Soil > Wetlands | place: USA... | reverse complement strand
CGACAAGTCTTTCGTGCGGATGCGTCCCGCCTTCGCGTTGTATTTAGTCCAGTGGACGATGACACCGACATTTCCTCGCTGTGCTTGGCTGTTGGACAGACTCTCAGCCAGGAAAAATCTGGAACAGTCTGTGTAGTTCGAAACTGTGTCGACGGCCAGCCTCAGTCTCAACCTTCGCATTCGCAAAAGAAATTTGGAATCTTGCGAGATGCTGGGCTGCAATTGTCGCCTCAGTTGTGGCTTTTTCCGCAAAGCCACCTATTTGAAGAAAGAGGCCCGCACCCGCTCGCAGCGCTCCGGGGACGTCTTTCAGAGCTTGAACTCGAATTTGACTACACCTTGATCCAGGCGCAAGCGGTGACGTCAAGTAGCGACGCTGCCCTTTTGGGAAACTTGTGCGACGGAGTCATCCTGGTCATTCAGGCGAATTCGACTCGTCGGGTCGCTGCAGCGAAAGCAAAAAGAATTCTCGAAACGGCAGATGCAAGGCTTTTAGGAGTAGTGCTTGCGGACCGAACGTTTCCGATTCCCGAGAGCATTTATAAGCGGCTGTAACCAAGCCATTGTGGAAAACAACCGAAACAAGACACTGTGAGTCATTTGGCGGAGCTTTGATCAGCACGCCTTAAGCCACCCGCCATAGCACCAACCTCTAGCTTTGTCCCAGTGGTATCCAATCCGGACGCAATATCAGTACGAAAAGAAGGTGACAGCCCAATTGTGTCTTCTTGGGTTCCCAACTTTCTTGCCGATGATTCGCCAGGTTCATCGCTGGAGCGATCGCAACAAACCAGTAGACGTTCCGCTATTCTCTGGATATACCTTCGCACACCTTTGCGCGAATGCTCTTGCGAAAAAGCAATTCCTCAAAATCAGCGGAACATTGGGCCTGATCACTTTCGGCGGTCGGCCTGCTACCATTCCCACAAAGCAAGTCGAAGACCTTCAGAAGCTCCTGTCTTCCCGGATCCCCTGCGCCATTCATCCTTTCTTGACCGTCGGGAAAAAGGTCCGGATTCGGGGCGGAAGCCTGGATGGTCTCGAAGGAATTCTCGAAACGAACGATACCCGCAATCTCGTAATCTCGATTCAATCCATCGAGCGAGCACTATCAATCCGCATCGAGGGCTACGACCTCGAACTCGTCTGATTTGGCTGCACAAGCCACAATCCGAAGATCGCCATCTCCCCGCGTGGCTTTGCACTCGCGGTTAATTCCCGGAGACGCGCTTCATACTGACTGGGGCAAACGCCGCCAAATCCCCTCTGCCACTCTCGACTTGTCGGCCCTCGGAGTTGAGTGGCTCAATCCCGAGTTCGCCACGCATGGCAACAAATGGAAGCTTGTTTGGGAATCCCTCATGCCATCGCCCGGCCCAGCCAATGTGCGTGCAAAAGTCGTACCTCAGGTGGTTGCTGATTTCATCTCGTTAGCCGCCGGGTTCTCGGGAATCAGCGCTCTCCTTCATCTTGCTAACTTAGCGAGGGCCGTTCCGGGCCCCGCGCTCGGGACCGTTTTTCTTTACGGAACCGTTTTTACCCTGCTCGGGTATTCCGAACGGCTCTACTATTCAGGAAGCGGCCGCTCCTTCCGAGATGAGGCCCTGCTGCTCGCAAAACTAACTATCTGGACCCCAGTGTTGCTGCACTTGAGCCTCCAGGCCTTCGCCGGCGCCCAACTGACAATTCTTGCTCTTGCTGCTCCGATCAACTGCTGCCTGCTCCTCTCTAGTCGCTGGGCATACCGCAAACTTATAATCGCTTCTCCGCACCAGCGAAACGTCCTGATCGTCGGCGCCAATGCCTTAGGCCGAGCCGTCCGGGCTCGCATTCTTCAGGATCCTCTTCACCAACGTGTCGTTCGCGGATTTCTAGATGAAAAACTGCCGATTGTCGGGAACGTGCTGGGCCGGATTCATGATCTCGGCGAAATCGCGCGTCGGGAATTCGTCGATGAAGTGGTTTTAACGATTCCGCAGGACAGCTCCGCGGCTCACCAAGCAGTCATTCAAAGCCGTTTGAACCGACTCGACATCAAACTGGTGCCCGATTTGCTCGGAACCGATCCGTCGCAAGCCACGTTCGATGCCTTTGATGACATTCCCGTACTTACCTTGCGAGAAGAACAACTGCCCGCCCTCGAGCTTCTCGCAAAACGAGGAATCGACATCTTCGGCGCCTCTCTCGCTCTAGCTCTAACTCTTCCACTGATGATCGTCGTCGGGATCGCCATCCGTCTGGATTCGCCCGGGCCAATCCTATTCCGCGCAACCCGCGTAGGTCGCAAAGGCCAGCGGTTCCTTTGCTACAAGTTTCGAACCATGGTCGAGGACGCAGAGCAACGAAAAGGCGCCCTGCGCCAGTTCAACCAAAGGCAAGGCGCCTTCTTCAAGATCGAGGACGATCCCCGCATCACCCGGATCGGCAAATTTCTCCGCCGCTACAGCCTGGACGAACTGCCTCAACTTTGGAACGTTCTGCGCGGAGACATGAGCCTGGTCGGTCCGCGCCCCCATCCTCTCGATGATTTCGCGCGCTATCAATTGGAAGATTTTCATCGGCTCGATGTAACTCCCGGCCTCACTGGCCTCTGGCAGGTCACGGCGCGAAAGGATCCATCCTTCAAACGCAGCCTTAGCCTTGATCGCGAATACATTGCCCGCTGGTCCCTCAAGCTGGACTTTTGGATTTTGTGCAAAACGATCGGAATTGTTCTCCGAGGTGAGGGCGCTTGATGTCCGCACTTGAGCAGACATGGCCTCGCTCCGTGATCACCGATCTCGTCGCCTGGAGCCTGCGCCTTGTTCTATCCTCGCTGCAAGCGCTGATTGCTGCACCGTCCTTCCTGTTCCTCCTCACACTTGGGTTGATGCTTTTTCATCCACCCGTGCTCTCATTCGCGCCCTACGATAGGTTCGCTTTTGGCTTGCTCGTAGCTGTTGTCCTCTTGCGGATTCTCGCCTGCAAGCACCCAATTCGAATTGGCGGACCAGTCACATGGCCATTATTGGGATTGTTGCTTCTCGCGTTGGGCGGAGTATTGACCCAACCGTATACCTGTGAAGCGTGGAGTGTCTTCGCGGCTAAGTGGCTCGTCCCGTTTGCTCTGTTTCATTTTGCTGCCTACGTTTTTGTTGCGGAAGCCGACTTGAGGAGATTTGAGCTCTTTTCTCTTCTTGTTCTTGCCTATCTCTGCTTCGTATCGATCTGTTTTCTCTGCGACCTGCGGGCCCTGATATTCCCAAAATTCATCTTGGACGAAAACCTCGGCATTCACGCCGACCGCGCCCGCGGCCCCTTCTTGCAGGCCGTCGCCAACGGTCTCGCCCTCAACCTCTTAGGACTTCTCGCACTTGATTCATTCCGAAGGAAGAAACTTCGCGGTGTCCTCGCTTTTGTTCTCCTGGCAGCCATCCCGATAGCGATCCTTGCGACGAAAACCCGTGCCGTTTGGCTCTCCTTCGCAGGCTCCATCGTTGCACTTGCTTTTTTCTCTCGGGACCGACGTACTCGCAAAGTTTGTCTTTGCGTGATTGCCGCCAGCAGTTTAGCTCTGGGAGCCATGCTTCTGACCACAAGCCATCACCAATCCATGAGCGACCGCCTCGAAGAAGAGGGGCCGGTCTATTTTCGGATGGCCGTTTATCAGGCGGGCTGGGAGATGTTCCTGTCCAAGCCGATCCTCGGCTGGAGCGCACCCCAGATGCAGGCCGAACTCTATCGGCGGATCAGCGAATTCCGGCAGGATGAGTATTACTTCCATAACACATTTCTCGAAATCCTCGTTCAGCATGGCCTGCTCGGCCTTTCTCTTTATCTGTGGGTCATGGTCGACCTATTTCGACTAGGTACAAAGCGAAGTCACGATCCGTGCTCCTCTTCATTTCTCGATGCCGGCTTTCGATCGCTGTGGCCACTGATTCTCCTTGTCTATTTGGTGAACGCGAGCTTCGTAGTCATGAACTATCAATTTGCTAACGGTCTTCTCTTCAGCCTGGCAGGAATTCTCAACGCGCAAAATCTGCGATCCGACCTGAATGGCAACTGAAGCCTGCACTCCGCCATTTGAACTCTCAAATCCTGGAAACCTCCCGAGGCCCAGCGCGATCCCCCGAGAGACCCTGCGTGGCGGAATGTTCCTCGTTGCGCGCTATGGCCTCGGAGTACTGATCAGCATCGGCAATATGTTCGTGATGACTTGGTGGATCGGCCCGCACGCCTATGGCCTCTTCGTGACCGCGATCGGAATCGCCGCTTTTCTTGCCAGCGTCGCACGCGCGGGCGTAGATACATACCTCGTCCGCTGCGAAGCCCGACCAGACAACACCTTGTACGGCACCGCCGCTTCCCTGATCGTCGGCGCTTCGCTCGTGCTGACGCTAGCGGCCGCAGCTTGCATTCCGCTTCTCATTGGTTGGTTTGGAAATCGCGAGTTTGTTCCAGCCTTCGTCGTTCTCTTGCTCGCCGTTCCCCTCACCGGCCTGATAGGCGTTCCCATGGCAAAGCTCGAGCGGAATCTCGATTTCCGCAGCATTGCCATGATTGAACTTGCAGCTCAAGCTGCAGGCCTCATCATCGCCATTTTGCTCGCGTGGCGCGGCATGGGCGTTTGGGCTCCCGTCCTCGGACAGATTGGCTGGCAGTTGCTGACATTGATCTTGGCTTATCGCTATGCGCAGATGAACCTGTGCCTGAGATTCAATTCAAGCCTCGCCCGCACTATGGCGAAATATGGCGTCGGCCTGACCGTATCGTTGCGAACTTGGCAGCTGCGAACTCTGGTGAGCCCGCTCATTGTCGGCCATTTTCTTGGCGCAGAGGCGGTGGCTTTTGTAGCGTTGGCGATCCGCATAGCCGAGGCTCTGGGCACCTTCCGACAAGCCGCTGGTCGAATGGCAATCGCTGCCTTGGCTCGCCTCCAGGGCAGTCGCGATCGCCTCAGTTACGCTCTGCAACGAGCGGTGTATCTCCAAGTCATCACCTTAGGGCCGTTGCTATGCGGTTTCGCACTGTTTGGCCCAACACTTCTGCCACGCCTGCTTGGATCCCGCTGGTTGCCAAGTCTCGCCGTATTTCCATTCGTGGCCGCAGCGGTTCTAGTCAATTCCGTTTACAACCTCCAGGCGTCAGCACTCTTTGTCACTGGAAAGCCTTGGATGGTCACACAAAGTTTCGCGGCACACGTTTTTCTGCTTGCCGCCGCAACGGTGATCCTGGTCCCACGCTGCGGAATTGTTGGATACGGTGCAGCAGAACTCATTGCTTGCGTTCCTTACTTGTTGATCCACTACGCTCTTAGGCAAGACGTCGATCTGTCATACCGGCAGGTTATTCCCTACCTGGCGGCATTTGAACTCATCCTTTTTTCCGTGCCGCTCTCTCATTTCGCGCGTCGTCTCATCGCCTAATGGCTAGGCTCTAAATGCAAGTCGTCGCTTATCTCACGAACATTTTTCCCACGTCCGTCGAACCCTACGTAAGAGACGAAATTATAGAGTTGCGAAATCGGGGCATTGCTGTAGTCCCCTCTGCTTTGCAACCGCCAGCGGGCTCGCTTTCTCCTGAATTTAAACATTGGGCTGAGCAGACCGTCTATTTGCGGCCCTTGCAACCGGGCATGTTGCTTGCAGTTCTCTGGAGCTGCATCCGCAACTTTTGCCGCCTCCTTCGATTCTCTGGGCGAGCCCTCCGACGCAAACGTCCCAGCGAACGGAGATTACACGCGCTCATTCACACTTTGCTCGGCGTTTACTACGCCTTGCTGCTGAAGCCGTTTGAGGTGGATCACATTCACGTACATCACGGGTACGTCGGATCCTGGATTGCGATGGTCGCAGCCGAGTTGCTCGGCATTGATTTCAGCCTGACCCTCCACGGCTCCGATCTCTTGCTACACGCAGCGTATTTGGATGAAAAGCTTAGGCGTTGCCAATTCTGCCGGACAATTTCCGAATTCAATCGGCGTCAGATCCTGGATCAATACCCCGAAGTCGATCCGGCCAAAATTTTCATCTCACGCTTGGGTGTCAATTGTGATTTATCCGCTATTTCCCAAGTGAACGAATCGGACGAACTGGACCACCTGCGCATCTTGGCAATTGGCCGGCTACATGCCGTCAAGGACCACGCGTTTCTTATCAAAGCCTGCCGATTCCTGAAGCAGCGCGGCCTTCCGATCACATGTGAAATCGCGGGCGATGGCCCCGAACGTACCAATCTGCTGAACAAGATTCACTCCTCCGATCTCGAAGGTGAAGTCCGCCTTCTCGGACATGTCGATCCTGAAAACTTGGATTCTCTCTACCGAAAGACCGACTTGGTCGTCCTCACGAGTCGCAGTGAAGGAATTCCACTCGTCTTGATGGAAGCTATGGCCCGCGAAAAGATCGTTCTCGCGCCGCAAATCACTGGAATTCCCGAACTCGTCTGCAGCGGCAGGAATGGGTTTCTGTACCACGCAGGCTCCTTGGAAGATTTCGCTCAGCAAGTCGAATTCATTTACCGGAACCGTTCCGGACTAAAAGCAATCCATCACGCTGCAGCCGAAGCAGTGACCCGGAACTTCAATCGCACCACCAACACCCGTTCTTTCTGCGATCGACTGCAATCCTATCTTCCCTCGGGAAGATCAGCAAAAACCTCCGTTAGTGAGGAATTTCCCCATGAAGATCCTGTTCTGCAATAAGTACAACTTTCCTTTTAGTGGCACCGAAATCTACCTTTTCGAATTGATGGAGTTGCTGCGGTCACAGGGTCACCATGTGGCGCTCTTCTCGATGCAGGATTCTCGTGGCGCTCCAACCGCCTTCGACGATTACTTTGTCCCCCACCTCGATTTCAAGAACGGCAATCTAGGACTACTCGCACGCGCCAAGCTTCTGGCACATTCGATTTACTCCACTGACGCGCGCCAGCGGTTGCGGAAGCTGATCGCGGCGTTTCAACCCGACATCGCTCACGTCCGAAATATTTATCACCACCTGTCGCCGTCGATTCTGTGGGAGTTGAAGTCGCAGCGCATCCCGGTCATCTTTCACTTGAACGATTTCAAGATTCTGTGTCCCGCCTACAACTTCGTTTCAAATGGCCGCGCTTGCAATCGCCCCTGCACCAACCGGTTCTGGAGGGTGATGACTCACAACTGCTACGAGGGCGGATTTCCGGCCTCCGCCGCGCTGATGCTAGAGGCCTATGCCCAATACTGGGCGGGAACGTATCGGAAATGTATCGACCATTTCCTTGTACCCAGCCAATTCGCACTTCGCATGCTTTCGGATAATGGCTTCGACTCACAGACGATTACCGTTCTTCCGCATTTTCAGCACCTGCCTGGCCCCGTGCTACCGATCCCCAGCGGCGCGCCCATCCTGTACTTCGGCCGCTTATCACCGGAAAAGGGAGTGTCGGACCTGATTCGCGCCATGCAGCCATTCCCCGACCTTCACCTCCAAATCGCCGGCGACGGGCCGCAACGCCCCGCACTCGAACAACTAGCTCAAAGCCTCACTCTCTCGAATGTCACTTTCCTCGGTCACCAGAACCGCGAGCAGCTCAACACGCTCATCTCCCGTTCCCGTTTCACCGTGTTGCCGTCGCGCGCTTACGAGACGCTGGGCAAGAGCATTCTCGAATCCTACGCTTTGGGGCGGGCCGTTATCGCATCCGATCTCGGATCACGCCGTGAAATCGTCCACGACTCTGAAACCGGCCTGCTCTATCGTGCAGGCGACGTTGCGCAACTCAGCAGCGCGATCTCTTTCCTCGCCCAGCGCCCCCATGTGGCAACTGAAATGGGGAACGCTGCACGGCGTTTTGTCGAGTCGTTTCACTCACCGGACCAGCACTATAAAGCACTCACGAACCTCTACACCGATCTGATTTCGAGGAAGCAAGTAACCCGTCAGCCAACAAAGCCAGTCCGAGTTGCCTTCATCGGCGGTCGTGGAGTCGTCTCGAAGTACAGCGGCATTGAGAGCTACTACGAGGAAGTGGGCAAATCGCTTGCCGTGATGGGACATGAAGTCACGATTTATTGTCGCAGTCACTTCACACCCGCAATCGGTGCATATAACGGCATGAGATTGGTTCGCCTGCCCACCATCCGCTCCAAGCACCTCGAAACGTTTATTCACACCTTCTTGAGCACGATTCATGCCATGTCTCACAGGTACGACATCGTGCACTTTCATGCGCTCGGGCCTTCGTTGTTTTCATTTTTGCCGCGGATCGTAGGACAGAAAACTGTCGTTACGGTTCAAGGCCTCGATTGGCAACGCAAAAAATGGGGACGTCTTGCTTCCCATGTTCTGAAGTTCGGCGAGTTTGCCTCAGCACGCTTTCCGAACCTGACGATGGTGGTCTCCAAGACCTTGCAGCAGCATTACCGCGACCGTTACGGAATCGACACCCAGTACATTCCGAACGGGGCAGTTTTGCGCGATTTGATACCTCTTTCCAAGCCTCTGGCGGCGCGCCTTTCGCCCGGATACGTTCTATACCTGGGCAGGTTGTCTCCCGAGAAGAATTGCCATCTCCTCATCCAGGCTTACAACAAAGCAAACATCCCGCAGACACTCGTACTCGCAGGCGGCTCGAGTCACACCACGCCCTATGTCGAAGATCTGCAAAAGCATACTGGCCCAAACATTATCTTCATGGATTGGGTAAGCGGAAATGAACTCACCGCATTGCTCACGAACGCAGATCTTTTCGTTTTGCCTTCCGACATGGAAGGTCTCTCTCTTGCCCTACTGGACGCGATGGCTGCAGGAGTCTGCGTCCTGACCAGCGACATCCCGGAAAATCGGGAAGTGGTGCTCGACGCAGGCTTCACCTTCCGCGCTGGTGATGTCGATGACCTTGCGAGAATGCTCAGACTACTCTCTGCCGATCGTGAAGTCCGCCAAGAATCCGCGGCCGGCGGGAAACAGATCATCTTCGACCGATATCTGTGGCCGGACATCGCCCGACAAATCGCCGAAAGTTACCGGGAACTGCTAGGCCGGCTCGCACCATCAACTTCCCCGGCAACACTGGTCCCTTCTTCCTCTAAAGAAGAAGAACCAGCCCTTCCGGCTTCGATCGAGAACTGACCTTCATCATGGCCTTCTGGATGTATCGCATTATCGGACGGTGGTTTCGCGAGCGACGGCTCGCATGGGTGCAAGAGAGGTTCTCTTCCTGTCGTACCGTCATCGACCTGGGTGGCACACGCGAGTTTTGGGAAGATGCACACTTCGACAAAACCATTACCTTGTTGAACGTCGCCGAGCCGAAGGCTCCGGTCTGCGGCAACCTCCAGATACTTCAGGGCGACGGCTGCCATACCAATCTTCCCGATCAGGCTTTCGACCTGGCCTTCTCCAACTCCGCCATTGAGCATGTCGGAGCCCCTGAGCGACAAAGGCAATTCGCGGGCGAACTGCTTCGCCTTGCTCCTCACCTTTATTGTCAAACTCCCAACCGGTGGTTTCCCGTAGAACCGCACTACCTCGGCTTGTTTCTCCACTGGCTCCCGGAACGATGGCGAGGCGGCGTGCTCCATCGTTGGACAACCCTGAATGGCCTTCGCAGGCGGCCCTACGAACCCGTCCGCCTCCTGAACCGTAACGAATTCGCCGCACTCTTCCCCGGCTGCACGATCGAAACCGAGCGCTTCCTCGGGCTGGCCAAATCCTTCATCGCTTGGAAATAGCCATTCCTCCTCTCGGATGTGACTGATCCATCGCTCTCATGAAAAAATAGCCAGATGCGAGTTACCGTGTTCGGCGCCACCGGACTGCTCGGCAAGCCGCTGATTCGAGAATGGAGAGTCGACGAAGTTGTCGGACTCGGATCCAAAGACGCTGACATCCGCGATCTCTCGCAAGTCACTGCAGCCGTCGAACGCACCCGGCCCGACTTCATCGTGAACCTCGCCGCTTATACCGATGTGGATGGCTGTGAAACCAATCGCGACCTCGCCTTTGCCGTAAATTGCCAGGGTGCCGTCAACCTCGCGAAAGCCGCGAAATCGGTCGGCGCGAAATTACTCTCAATCAGCACGGATTACGTATTCGACGGCTTGAGCGCCACACCGTACGAGACAACTCATCTCCGGACGCCTCGCAGCGTCTACGGCGAATCAAAAGCGCGGGCGGAGGAGCAGATCGCGGGCATTCTCCCGGAAGCCTGCATCGCCCGTACGTCCTGGCTTTTCGGCGTCGGAGGAAAATGTTTTCCCGACACCATCCTCAGGTTGGCCGAAAAACGTCCCGAACTGGAAGTCGTCGACGACCAGCGTGGCTCTCCCACCCATGCTCCCGATTTAGCTCACGCCATCATCGAGCTCTGCCACGCGAACGCCAAAGGTATCGTCCACGTAACGAATCAGGGAGACTGCACTTGGTTCGAGTTCGCCCAGGAGATCATCCGCTTGGGCCGCCTGAGCACCGTGGTTCGCCCAACCACCAGCGACAAATTCGTACGTCCTGCGACCCGCCCGAAATATTCGGTGTTATCGCCTAAGAGTCTCGAGCGATACGAAATTTCGATGCCGCACTGGAAACGGGCACTCGAGAATTACCTTACGGCACGTCGCGACTCAGCTCTCAGTTGAACCTATTCGGTGTCGTCCTCTTCCTCATCTTCTCTCAAAACAAATGCGCGACCGCGGATCGTGTACGTAGCCTTCTGATCGCTTTTCCATGAGAAAGTCACGCGTACCGGCTGCCGCTCCCACACCGGCGACCCGCATCTCAAGTCCTCCGGTTCCTTCATGTCAGCGATGACTTTCTTCACCAGAGGCTTGCGCCGTCCCACTTGTACCACAATGGCGTAGAGCTTATCTCCCTCATCAGAGACGCCGCAGTATGCAATGTAGTCTCGATACCACTCTGCCGCAGAAAGCTCGGCATCAAACTCCGGCAGAACCAACTGTGTGATGTGTCCTGTTCCGCGATCCACCATCACCCATCCGCTTCGCTTCCACACCCACCGGCTGGCTGACCTTTCCGATGGCAACTCATCATTCACTCGCACAATGCGCTGTATCGCAAACTGTCGATCCGTGATCTCATGCATTGCACCCAGCGTGTAGCTCTTCAGCACCCCATCCACAAACAAGCCACGGATCTTGAGATCGACGCCACTCTCCTCCGAAGGCTCGACCAGCGCCTTAACCGTCATCCAGCGTCCAAAACCAACCGTATGTACCTTAAGGGCCGCCGAACCTCCGCTAAGAAGCAGAAGCACCCCGAGCCATGCTATCCCTTTCTCTATCCATCGCATGAGCCTAAGGTAGAAAGTCAACATTCATGACACAAGGACACAGCTCACATCCCTGCTTTTCGCTTCCTGAATCGGGAAATGTACTCTCAATCCAAAATCTGGACTTCTTTTTCTATCTTTCCTGTTCGAGCTTTGTAGAAATCTTTTACAATAGCCGGGATACGGATTTGCGGTGATGGACGTCCCAGCCAATTTTCATTCGGATTCTTCTCTTCGTTCCCAAGGTTCGGTGCTCGAACTACCCTTGCGTCGGCGTGTGCCGAGGATTCTTGTCGTCGATGACAATCCGGACACAAATCTGCTGATGCGGGAGCTCCTCGAAACTCGTGGATATGAGGTGGTTACCGTCGCTGACGCAGGGCGGGCCGAAATCGAGGTTCATCAGCGTCCGCCTGATCTGATCCTTTCCGACGTAATCATGCCCGGCAAGTCGGGCTACGAACTCTGCCGTGAGCTCAAAGAAAATCCCGCAACCCGCCTGATCCCGTTCGTTCTCATCACCGGTCTCAGTGATCGGGAAGACAAACTGCGCGGCATTGAGGCCGGCGCCGATGATTTCCTCAATAAACCAATTTTTTCCGAGGAACTATTTGCCCGGGTCAAGTCCCTGCTCAAACTGAAGGAGTTCACCGACGAACTCGAAACTGTCGACTCGGTCCTTTGCACCTTGGGCCTCAGCGTGGAAAGCCGTGATCCCTACACCGAAGGTCATTGCGAGCGCCTCGCCGTTCACGCCAGCAATCTTGGCCGCCATCTCGGCCTCGATGACGACTCCATTTTGGCTTTGCGTCGCGGGGGATATTTGCACGACTTGGGAAAGATCGCAGTTCCCGACGAGATTCTGAAGAAAGGCACCAATCTCAGCCCTGAAGAATGGACGATCATGAAGCAGCACCCCGTCACCGGGGAAAATATCTGTCGGCCGCTGAAATCGCTCCGCCTCGTATTGCCCATCATCCGCAGTCATCACGAACACTCCGACGGCAGCGGTTATCCCGACGGCTTGTCAGGCACAGACATTCCTTTACTCGCCCGTATTCTTCAGGTGGTAGACGTCTACGATGCCCTGCGCACCACTCGTCCGTATAAGCCTGCTCTCGCGCACGAACAGGCGGCTCTCACGATGCGTAGGGAAGCTCAGGCGGGCTTGTGGGACGAAGAACTCGTGATCGAATTCTTCTTCATGCTTGAGCAAAAACGAGTCGCCTGAACATAGCCGGCACTCATAGTCTTCGAACCCATCTTCTTGTAGGCAAGCTTCTGCACTTTCAATAAACTTCCTGTATCGTCTAGGCAACCGAATAATCCTAGCCGTGCGCTCTGATTGAACGTTTAATACGAGAACTCATTGCCCCCGTCTACCTACAGCATCGTGCTTCCTGCTTACAACGAGAGCGCACGGATCGCTTCGAGCTTAGAGAAGATTCTCGAGCACGCCGCGAAGCAGGGCTGGGATGTCGAGATCATCGTCGTGAATGATGGTTCCACCGACGAAACCGTTCAGATTGTCAAGAACTATGCGCGTACTAATCCTTCTCTGCGACTCATCGACAATCCCGGCAATCGCGGCAAAGGCTATAGCGTAAGAAATGGGATGCTGCACGCTAAAGGTGACGTCGTACTTTTCAGCGATGCCGACCTTTCCTCTCCTATTACCGAGGCCGACAAACTCTTCGCGGCCATCCGTAGCGGCTCCGATGTCGCGATTGGTTCGCGCTGGCTCAAGGCCGAACTACAAATCAAACGCCAACCCATTCATCGCCAGCTCTTCGGGCGCATTTACAATCTGCTGCTTCGTTTGATTCTCGGTCTCAATTTCAAAGACACGCAATGTGGCTTTAAAGCATTTACGCGCGACTCCGCTGCGAAGCTCTTCACTTCGCAACAAATCGAGCGCTGGGGATTTGATCCTGAATTGCTCTATCTGGCTAAGAAATGCGGCTACTCGGTTGCGGAGGTTCCCGTCGCATGGTCACACCGGGAAGGCACTCGCATCAACCCCCTTCGTGATGGCATCCGGATGTTTGGCGAAATCCTGACGATTCGCTGGAACGCGCTCAGCGGCAAATATGTAGGCTGCAAGCCTGTGAGTCAGCCATCATGACGCCGCTTTTCGCGCAGCAATCGGACGAACTGTAACTCCAATGCCTTCACGGTAGACCACCGTCATTTGCGTCGCACAGTGATCGCATAGCCAATAAAACTCGGTTGTACTAACGCTTTTTTGACCGGTATCGCTCACAAGGCTCAGCCGGTGCTCGGCTTTGGTCAGTCCGTCCCAGCGGAACAGTTTCCCTTGATTTAGGTAGCGAAATAGATTGGAACACTTCGGGTTGGCACACCTCGACACCATTTGCCGCTCACCCGCGGAGAGATTCTTCGAATTGTAATCCTGCTTTGCCCTCGAATTCACGCATAATCTCTAGCTCTGCCGCGCATGAATCTGACGCGAACCCGGCCTCATCCATTATCCTAGGGATATATGGCACCGCGTTCCAAAGACTTAACCGCCGCTGCAGTCCTCGACGCCACGAATGGCGAGCGCGAGCGTGTTTTCGATGAGTTCCGTCGCTGGGGTTACCTTGAAGCTGATCTCGACCCCCTTGGCCTGTTCCACCCATTAGAAGTCCCTGAGCTCCAGCTTGACGGGGACGCCGCACGAGAAGCGCGGCGGGCGTACTGCGGAACCATCGGCGTGGAATTCATGCACATCGCCGACGCAGAGCGGCGCCGTTGGATTCAGGAGCACATGGAAGCTCCTCAGGCTCCCGTCGATCAGGAAGCCGCTCTCGACCATCTGATCCGTGCGGAATTGTTCGAGTTGGTACTTCAGCAGCGCTATCTTGGCACCAAGCGCTTTTCCCTGGAAGGTGTAACCGCTCTCGTCCCACTCGTCGACGAAATCCTGGAACTCGCGAGTCAGCTCGGCGCTATGGAACTGGTGATGGGCATGAGCCACCGCGGACGCCTCAATGTCATTGTCCAGGTCGCCAAGCGTCCTCCCGAAGAAGTCTTCGCCGGCTTCGAGGATGTTGATCCGCGGAGCATTCTGGGCGGCGGCGACGTGAAGTATCATCTCGGCGCGACCGGCGAATACGTGACGCGTACCGGTGCGAAATTGCACATTCACCTCGTTTCAAACCCCAGCCACCTGGAAGCGGTCGACCCCGTCACCGTTGGACGAACCCGCGCCAAACAGGACCGCGTCGGAGAACCAGGAAAAGCGAAATACTTGCCTCTTCTCGTTCACGGGGATTCCGCCTTTGCCGGCCAGGGCATCGTTGCCGAGACCCTGAACTTCGCCGACCTGCCCGGCTATACCGTCGGTGGCACAATCCACGTCATTGCCAACAATCTGATCGGTTTCACAACCGTTCCGCGCGAGGCACATTCGTCGCGCTTCTCCGCCCAGATCGCCCGTCGTCAATCAATTCCCATCTTTCACGTCAACGCCGAAGACGTCGATGCCGTAATCCGCGTCGGCCGCATGGCCACGGAGTACCGGTATCAGTTCGGCACGGATGTCGTCATCGACCTGATCGGCTACCGTCGCCATGGACACAGCGAGGTGGACGATCCCACGATCACGCAGCCATTGCTCTACAAAGCCATCAAGGATCACCCGCCACTATGGGAAATCTATGCCGAGGACATCGGTGTCGAGGATGTTCAATCCCGTGTCGCAGAAATCCGCAAGGAATACGAGACCGCTCAGGAAAAAGCCGGCACGCTCACGAAAATGCCGGTCCTCCGTGAGCTGCCCAATTATTGGGACGGTTACAGGGGCGGACGCTACAAGCCGGAATACGCCGTCGAAACCGGTCTCTCCAGCGCAGAATTAGCGGAACTCACTGAACGTCTCACGACCTATCCGCTGGACTTTCACATTCACCCCAAGGTGAAAAAACTACTCGAACAGCGGGCTGAAATGGGCAAGGGCAAGCGCCCGGTCGACTACGGAATGGCCGAGGCCCTCGCCTTTGCCAGCTTGGTCAAGTCCGGAGTTCATGTCCGCTTGAGCGGACAGGATAGCCGTCGCGGCACTTTCAATCAGCGTCATTCCGTCCTCCTCGATGTCGAGAATGAACACGAGTATGTTCCTCTACAGAATATCTCCGCCGACCAGGCTTCCTGTGATATTTACAACTCGACGCTCTCTGAAGCGGGGGTGCTCGGCTTTGAGTACGGCTACAGCCGCGATTATCCCGAAGCCCTCGTCCTCTGGGAAGCTCAGTTCGGCGACTTCGCCAATGTTGCGCAAGCCGTAATCGATCAGTTCGTCAGCGCAGGCGAAGATAAGTGGGGCCTCCTGTCTGGCCTGACATTACTCTTGCCCCATGGATACGAGGGCCAAGGCCCGGAACACTCCAGTGCGCGCATTGAACGTTTCTTGCAGCTCGCGGCTCGAGACAATTTTCAAATTTGCCAACCCTCGAACGCAGCCCAGTATTTTCATCTCTTGCGTCGCCAGGCTTTGTCGCACTGGAGAAAGCCTTTAGTCGTCTTTACACCCAAAAGCATGCTGCGCCATCCCGATGCCTCTTCTCCCATCGCCGACCTCACTCATGAGGCTTTCCTTCGAGTCGTGCCCGACGATCAGGTCACGGACGCGAAGCGGATTTTGCTCTGCACTGGGAAAATCGGCCACGAACTGCGCGAAGAACGAAAGAAGCGCAAGGATACTTCCACTGCGATCTTATTCGTGGATCAGTTGTACCCATTTCCGGAGGCCGAACTCGCTACTGAATTCGAGCGCTATTCTGACGCCCGCGATATCGTGTGGGTCCAGGAAGAACCGGCCAATATGGGACCTCTGTTCTACATGTTGCCTCGGTTGCGCCACGTCGCTGGCTCACGGTCGGTCTTATCGGTAAAGCGCTCCGCAAGTGCCAGCCCATCGACTGGCTCTGCCAAGGCTCATGAGATGGAACAACGCGCTATTCTCGGTTTAGCGTTCTCGAGCAATCCATGAGAATCTGAGCGGAATTTCCGGCAGGTCAGATCGGCTCCGCTTCGACGAATCTTCATTCCCTCCGCCGCTCAGCGAATTAGCTTCCAGCGCATCGGAAGACTCTCCGTGCATGATCGCGGCCAGCACGTCCAAATTGTGTTCCGCTTCTGTCGATCCATTCTTCGCCGCCAAGCTGTACCACTTCTCCGATTCTGCGTAACTTTGTTCCACACCTAGACCGCGTGCGTACGCGAATCCGAGTTGATTCTGAGCTGCCGCCGAGCCGTGTTCCGCAGCTTTGCGAAACCACTGCACCGCTTCGTGCAGATTCTGCGCAATCCCACTCCCGTGAAAGTACATTTGCCCGAGATTGAATTCTGCCGGCGAAAAATTTTGCTTTGCCGCCTTGCGATACCATTGAATCGCCTGCTGCGCATCGAGCGTAACTCCTCGGCCAGAGGCATACATAAATCCCAGGTTCGTTTCCGCTCCCGCGTACTCCTTCCCCGCCGCCTTGCGATACCATTGCACCGCCGTTTCATCACTCCGCGCTACTCCGCGCCCTTGCGCATACATGAATCCCAAGTTGTTCTGCGCCGCGGTATGTCCCTCAGCGGCCGCGCGCATATACCATTGCACCGCCTCCGCATCGCTTTGCGATACTCCTAATCCTCTCGAATACAACCCGGCAAGGTTGTTCTGTGCTCCAGGATGTCCGTGGTCTGCCGCTCTGCGATACCACTGCGCGGCCTCTGCGAAATCACACGCGACTCCAATGCCACGGTCATACGCCAGCCCGATTTGAAATTGAGCTTCGGGATTCCCACCTTCTGCGAGCCGCATCGCCCGCGACAAATCGATACCCGGTTTGATAGACCGGTCGAAGACTTCCTTGGAATTGCAATCCGCGACCGCGATGCTTGCCAGAAGGATGATTGTTACGAACCCGAGAGCGAGTCCTTGAAATTTCATGCCGCACCCCACATCGGCCGTGAACGGCCATTTGCTGCGTTGGACGCGGCACTCGATTGCTTGTAACTAATCTTCTGAGCAGATTCGCAAATTATTTTTTTGCAATCGCATTCACATCGAACAACAACCACATTTGTCAAAAGTAAAATCTGTTATGTGCAGCGAAGAACGAAACCGCAGCCCAAAAAGCACACGCTTCGCAACGTTACGAAAGAAATGCGCGATGAATCACTCTTTCTGTGCTCCCCCTGTTATGTGTGGTTAAATCCAAGCATTGGCTACTCCTGCTCCAGTTCGAAAAATGCCAGAGGGACCATTCTCATCCCCTCAGTCGAGAATGCTGCTACTCGGATTGTTGCTCGCGATTACGACTCTTGCCGTTTACAACTCTGTCGCATATCACTCCTTCATCAACTTTGACGACGATCGTTACGTCACCAACAATTCTCATATTCGAGAAGGACTTTCACTGCATACGATTGGCTGGGCATTCACTAGCGTGCACGAGGGCTATTGGATCCCCCTCACTTGGTTATCGCATGCTCTCGATCTCCAGCTGTTTGGCTTGAATTCTGCCGGCCACCATTCCATGAATCTTCTGTTTCACACGCTGAATGTGATCCTTCTGCTTATCGTCCTATGGAAGGCGACCGGAGCCGTTGGGCGCAGTCTTGCAGTTACAGCCCTGTTCGCCCTTCACCCGTTACAGGTCGAGGCCGTCGCCTGGATCGCTCAGAGGAAAACCCTCTTGAGCATGACATTCTTCCTCCTCGCAATCCTGCTTTATCAACGGCACGCACGCAAACCTCGGCTGTCTTTCTATTTGAGTGTTGTGATTCTGTCTGCCTGCGGCTTGATGGCCAAGCCCATGGTAATCACCCTGCCTTTCGTTCTTCTGCTCTGGGATTATTGGCCCTTGCAGCGTATAAGAATCAGTGGCCAAACCTCAGGCAATCAAGAATTGAGTCCGGCCAAGCTGCTGCTTGAAAAGCTCCCCTTATTCGGGATTTCTGCCGTAAGCGCTGCCATTACCGTTAAAGCTCAGAGTGTCGGAGGAGCGGTGCGCTCCGTTACGGAAGCTCCGCTATCCCTCCGCCTCGGCAACGCTGCCCTCTCATATTGCGAGTATCTAAAGAAGGTGTTTGTGCCTTGGCGATTGGCTGCGATCTATCCGTATCCGGCATCAGTTTTGGCCTCCTCGGCAATAGCCGCTTTCGCCGTCCTCATCGCCATCACCCTTGCGGTGTTCTGGCTCCGCCGGAACAGATTCCTTCTGGTCGGATGGCTTTTCTTCCTGGGTGCGCTTGTCCCCATGATCGGCTTAGTCCAGGTCGGCGGCGTGGCTATGGCCGATCATTTTGCCTATCTCCCATCCATCGGCATCTTCATTATGATTTCTTTTGGTGCAGCCGATCTAGCCCGGCGATGGCACTTTCACAAAGCAGTTCTGCCCGTCCTGGCTTTTACTTGGCTGGCAGGGCTGGCTGCCGTCACTCATCATCAAATCGCTTACTGGCAAAACAGCGTTACCTTGTGGTCGCACACTGTCAGCGTCACCAAAGATAACTTCGTCGCGGAAGACAATCTCGGCCTCGCCTATGTGCTCGACAACAACATCGACGGTGCCATTCCCCATTTTCGTGCGGCCGTCGAGATCAAGCCCGAAGATCCTGTTGGCAATCTCAACGTCGCCGTGTTCGAGCAGCAGCACGGACATCTCGATGACGCCATCGGGCACTACAACGTTGTCCTGCACAACACTCCCGATCCGGCAATGAAAGCCTCCGCTCTCGCTGACCTGGGATCCGCCTACCGAAGTCAGCGGGACTATGTTCTCGCCCGTCAGAGCTACGAAAAAGTCCTGCAATTTACACCCGGCAGTCCCGCCGCTCTCGTCGGACTTGGACTCGTCTCGCAAGATACCGGCAACTTCAAAGACGCCGTGAATTACTACTCGTCTGCGATGAAAGCTCAACCTACCGACGTCGGATACTTGCTTCTGGCCGGCGCGCTCCGCGCAAATGGCCAACTCACACAGGCGACCTTGGCTGAGCAACAGGCTTCCCAGCTATCTTCCGATCTCGGTCGCGCCCTTCAAATCGCGGATCAACTGCGTTCCGCCGGCGCTTCCTCCCGAAATTAAACAAAAAAAGACCGCCAGGAACTCCTGGCGGCCTTCATACCGCTCCTTACTTTGATTCTTTAATATCTGCGCTGGCCTTCGTGTTCTCCCACGAAATGTTCATCATGCATCCGCCACCGCTCTGATCCAATGAAATCGTGAAGTCTTCCACCGGCGAAGATGTTTGGGACACCTTCATGTCCGTCCGCCCCAGTTCGTCCGACTCGTATTTGTACGGGATCCCCCACTCCCCCGTCTTCTTGTTCACGATCAGCGTCCACTTATCCTGGTTGGGAACCGTGAAAATCGTGTAATTCCCCGCCGGGACGCTTAGGCTCCCGATCATCAGGTTTGCCGTCGTGACGAATGTGGTCGCCTCGTTCGCGCCTGTACGCCAAACCTCGCCGTTCGGAACCAACTCGCCAAAAATCTTTCGCCCCTTCATCCGTGGACTGGAGTAATTCACAGTAATCGTTTTGCCGTCTGAAAGCTTGCATTGCGCCTGCTCCGGCGGGCTGGGTCGCTTGCTGGTGTCCTTCATTTGCGCTGCTGAAACCAGGCTGAATGCAAAAATACAGAAAATCGACATCGCAAAAGCAAAGCGTTTCTTCATGGCTGCTCCTATAAAGTGGGATTACGTCCGGCGCTAACCGATTTTCGCCGGCCGCTGAACCTGCATTTCAACTGGAAACCTCAACTTAGACTAAATAAGTGCCTTTCTGGATAGCAACTTGGCGCACGAATCGTCGGCCCTCCTTTAGATCAGTTTGTGCCGGACCGTCCCGGCCGGGTCGTATGCCTCGGAGTTCAAAGAGAAAATCGTCATCAGCGCTGTCCCGCAATTCTGCAGGGCATGCGAACACCCAGGTTCGATGAATACC
>Ga0335078_10004710_pt1 | contig 20195 bp, 15 predicted proteins | sample Lox_Sample_32_FD_206711 | JGI IMG/M metagenome (GOLD analysis project Ga0335078, IMG submission 206711) | Soil microbial communities from Loxahatchee National Wildlife Refuge, Florida, United States - Lox_Sample_3.2 | ecosystem: Environmental > Terrestrial > Soil > Wetlands | place: USA... | reverse complement strand
TCGGTGGGCACCTCCTGGGGACGCACGCGACCGACATGCCGGCGGTAAGCCCGTGGATCGAGTCGAAGCTCGACGGGTGGCTCGCGCGGCAGCCGGCGAGCCGACCGGTGTTTGCCTTCGTCAACCTCTTCGAGGCCCACGCGCCGTACCTCGCGAACGGCGGCTTCCCGGTCGGACTCGGCGACTGGCTGTCGTACGCCTGGCGGAGCCAAGACCCGCTCCGCTGGGTCACGGGACAGTGGAAGCCGTCGCCCACCCAGGTCGATCAGCTCCGCACCGCGTACCGATACTCCCTCCGGACGATGGACCGACGCGTGAAACAGATCGTCGAGCGATTCTCCCGTCGCCGGGACTGGGAGAACACGCTGTTCGTGCTGACCAGCGACCACGGCCACGCGTTCCTCGAGCAGGACCTGCTGTACCATCGGTTCCGGGTCGACGAGCCGGTCGCCCGCATCCCGATGTGGATCCGCACGCCGCACCGTGCCCAGGTGGGAACGCGGTCGAACGAGTGGGCCAGCCTGATCGACGTGCCGCGCACGATCGCCCAGCTCCTGGGCCGCGCGAGCTTCGGCGATCCGACGTCGCGGGACCTGCTCTCGCCGGTCCCGAACCCGGATCCGCGGCCGATCTACTGCATGACCGACGGGCTCCCCGAGCGAGAGGCCCCGGGGATGTCGGCGGCGCGGCGACGGAGCCTGAACTGGCTCGGCGTCGCGGCGTACCGCGGCGACCGGAAGGCGATCGCGGGTGAGGACGGCACGTCGCGAGTGTTCGCGGTCGCTCCGTCGGCCGCCCCCCACTCTCCGACGCTTGCGACGGACGATCCCTCGTCCCGGGAGGTTGCGGAGCTGGCCCGACAGGCCGTCGCGCTCGCGGCTCAGCGGATCGCCGGAAAGGAGTTCCACGGGGACGTCGAGCAGCGTCTGGCCGGCTGGGGATACTGACCCCGCGGGACGGGCGGAGCGCACGGATGAAGGTCTTGATCACGGGGGCGTCTGGGTTCATCGGGCGGTACCTTAGCCACGACTCTGCCGAGCGGGGCGATGAGGTGGTCGGCACCTACCTCTCGGTCGACGACCTCTCGACGCGGACCCCGAAGCATCCTCGCATCCGCTGGCGGGCGCTCGATATGCGCGTCGACGAGCAGGTCCGCTCGATCGTCCGCGAGGAGCGGCCGGACGCGGTCTTCCACCTGGCCGCTCAAGCGTACGCCCAACAGGCGTGGAAGGATCCCCTCGATACGTTCGACATCAACGTCCAGGGGACGATCCGGCTGTACGAGGCGCTGCGCGAGCGGCCGCCGCCCCTGGGGGTTCTCCTGACCGCCTCCGCGTCGGCGTACGGAGCGCCCCCGTCGCTTCCCGTCTCGGAGGACGCCCCGTTCCGCCCGACGAACCCCTACGGCGTGTCGAAGGCCTGCCAGGAGCTGCTGTCCACTCAGTACGCGTCGAACTTCGGCCTGCGGATCGTTCGGGCCCGCCTGTTCGGAACGACCGGACCGGGCAAGACGGGCGATGCATTGAACGACTTCGCCCGCCAGGTCGCCCGCCTCGAGCGGAAAGGGGACCCCGCCGAGCTTCACGTCGGCAACCTCGACAAGCGGCGCGACATCTCCGACATCCGCGACGTGGTGCGGGCCCTCCGCGTGGTCTTCGAGAAGGGCCGTTCGGAGGACGCGGTGAACGTCGGGGCGGGACAGAGCTATTCGATCCGCTGGATCGTGGACGAGCTCGTCCGCGCCGCCAAGTTCCCGATCTCGGTCGTGCAGGATCCCGGCCTCCTACGACCGACCGACGAGCCCGACAATCGGGCGGACATCTCCCGACTTCGATCGATGGGCTACGCGCCCCAGCTGCCGATGGAGCGGACGATCCGGGAGGCGCTCGAGCACTGGCGGGGAGAGCCCGCGGACTCGTCGGGGTGAGCGCGGGATAGCCCGAATCAGGGGAGAACGGCCCGTCGGAATGGACCGGTTCGATTAAGAACTCCCTCGCGCACTTATTCCGCGTGTACCACCGACCCGTCCACTCCGCGGCCCACCGAGGGGCCTGCCGGGTACGGGTGCCGGTCGGTCGGACCAGTTCCGGATAAGACGCGTTCATCCCATGTCCGAGTCACTGTCGATCGTCACCGAGCTGTTCGAACCCAACATCGGTGGCCAGGAGAACCGGTTCGCCCGGTTCGCCGAGCTGCTCGCCGCCCGCGGACGATCGGTGACCGTCTACACTTCCGATCACACGGGAGGCAGCCTCCCGACCCGGACGGTGTTGAACGGGGTAGAGGTCGTTCGATACACTCGCCTCAAGGGCTACGTGCGGAACGGGAGCCGCGGCCTCGCACCGCTGCTCCGCTACTGGGCGGCCACGCGCCGCCTCCTCCGCACCCTCGTCCACCGGGGTGGCCCGGTGTGGATCAACGAGATGCCGGTAGCTCACCTGATCGGCGCGACCCCGGCCCCCGGCATGGGGATCGATTGGTGCGAGTATCCGACCGACTGGAAGATCGACCGGATCGCCCGTCGCTTGCTGCGACGCTGGGGTCATGGAACCGCCGTGTCGCAGACCGTGGCCGATCACCTGCGAGCGATACGGCCGGATCTCGACCTCGAGGTCGTTCGGACTCCGGTGCCGGTCCCTTCGGACCCGTGTCCCCCGAGGGAGGAAGGGACGATCGTCTACGTGGGACGAATTGTCGCCCACAAGAATCTCGGGGCCCTCGCGGAGGCCGTCCGGGAGCTTCACGGGAACGGGGGGCCCCATCCGACGCTCGTGGTCGCCGGGGACGGACCGGACCGGCTCGCCCTGGAACGCACCTACGGTGGGAACGATCAGGTGCGATTCCTGGGCCGGGTGAGCGAGGCCGAGAAGCAGCGGCTGATCCGTTCCGCCTGGCTCCTCGCCATTCCCGGGACACGGGAGGGGTACCCGACCGTCGCGGCGGAGGCCAATGTCTACGGGACGCCCCTTCTGGCTTCGGGCTCGGCGCTCAACTCGGCCGGGGAGTTCATTCGGGCGAACAACGTGGGTATCGTCGCCGCCGGCATTCATTCGGTGGATTTCATCCAAGCACTCCGGGGTATCGACAACAGCTCCTGGGAACGGTGGAGGGACGCCTCGACCCGGCTCCGGAGTCTGTACGACCCGGCGGCGAACGTGCGTCGCCTCGAGACCGCCATCGATCGGTGGGCGAGTTGAGAGTCCTCGTCACCGGCTCGGCCGGCTTCATCGGGTCTCGATCCGTGGAGCAGCTACGTGCGGCCGGCCACCTCGTTCGGGGGGTTGACCGCGACGCCCCCCGGGGACGGGACCGGGTAGATCTAGTCGATTACCCGACCGTGCGTTCCCTGGTCCGGCGATTTCATCCCGATGCCGTTCTCCATCTCGCTGCGCTCGCTTCGGTCCCAGAGTGCGAAGCGGACCCGGAGCGTTGCTTTCAGGAAAATGTGGTCGTCACCGGCAACGTCGCCCGGGCCGCGGCATCGGTCGGCGCTCGTCTCTTGTTCTCCTCGAGCGCGGCGGTGTACGGAAATGTCGCGCCGGTTCCGACCGCGGTGTCCGGGCCCACTCGACCCACGAACCTGTATGGACTCTCCAAGCTCGCCGGCGAGGGGATCTGCCGGGCCATCGCCTCGAAGACCTTCGTGTTTCGCCTCTTCAACGTGTACGGAGAAGGCTGCCGACGATCGTACGTGATACCGGACGTAATCCGTCGGCTGCGATCCCGTCCTCCCACGTTACTCCTATCGGGGACGGGTCGGGAGGCGCGAGACTTCGTCTACGTGGGAGATGTCGTACGGGCGTTCGCGCAGTCGCTCCGGCAATCGAAGGGGGGTACGTTCAACGTCGGCTCGGGCACCTGCACCCGCATCCGCGACCTCGTGAGTCTGATCGCGGACAAGATGGACCTGCCGCTCCCCCGGCTGATCTTCTCGGGGGCTCGCGCCGGGGACTTTCGGGTAAATCACGCGGACGTTTCGGGAACGAACTGTCTCCCGAGGTGGAGTCCGACGGTCCCACTCGAAGACGGCATCGAGCGCACCCTAGCGGCCGGGTGAGCCGGTGACCGAGGCGCCGGAGAGGCCGGCTGGCCCGTCCCCCTCGTGGTGGCAGAAGTGGTGGTTCCTCGTCGTTTTGACCGAGGTCTACGCCGCGTTCCTAGCGGTCCCGGTCGGGCTGCGATGGACCCAGGGTCGCTACTTCGGCTGGGACGCGGGACAGTACCTGCTCACCGCAAGCGTCAGTCTCCACCAGCTCCCGAATCCGTACACGTACCCATTCCCGCTGCTACCCGCTGCCTACGTCCCCGTCGTTCTCGCCGCTCCCTCGCTCCTCGTGGAGTACGCGCTGGTCGATGTGCTGTCCCTGGGCCTCGTGATCGGTCTTTTCCTTGCGATCGCCGTCCTGGGCTTTCGCGTGACCGATACACGCCTGGGCAGCGCGCTCGGCGCGGTAGCGGTCGGCACCTATGCGCTGATCCCCGGGGAAATCGGTCTCGGGAACCAGGCGCAATTATGTGCGTTTTTACTCGGGGCGATCGCCCTCGGACTCCAGTTCCGCCGAGTGTCGGGGACCGATTCGGGTCGCCGGGACTGGGTCGTCGGGGGCCTTCTCGCGCTCGCCTGTCTGTCAGAGCCGTACTCGGCCTCGTACTTCGTCATGGCCTCTGTGCTCGTCGCTGGGATCTTCGAGGTCGCCCCTCGTAGGCCGATCGGCGTGGCAATGCGCCTCGTTCGCGTTGGGGGGCCGGCGGCGGCGACGCTGGTGGCCTTACTCGCATGGGACGGGGCCCAGTTCGGATTCCTGGCCACGCGACCGATCGCGCCGTACCTGCTGCACGGAACGGCGTGGATGCGCGGATGGAGCGAGGTCGGTTTTGGAAGCCCGATCGATCTTGTCGGATACCTAGGACTTCTCGCCGGTTTCGCTCTGTACGCGACTTGGGGACGCGGAGTAACGAGTCGCGCTCGAGTGCTTCTCGTCGCCACGACGATTCCGGCCCTCCTCGAAGTGCTGGCCATCACGCCGGTAACGTACTGGAATCGTGCCGAGTACTTTCTTGCGTTCCCACTCGCGGCGGTCGTGATCTCCCTCGCGCCGGCGGCGGTCGTCGGTGTCCGGACGGCTCGGGCCGTTTGGAGTCGCCCGAGTGCCGCTAGAACCCTCGATCTCCGGCGGGCCCGGACTCGATGGCTTGACCTTGCCGTCTGCGCTCTCCTGGTTGGGGTATTGCTCGGTCAGTCCGCCGTCGCGGGTGTCCTGTATCCGGCCGCGCTGCGTCAGTACGAGGTAGATCCGACCGGGCTGGAGGAAATCACGTGGCTGCGTTCGCAGTCGGGCGCCGCCTTGGTGACCGCCCCTCCCGGGGAGATGCTATCGGTCGCCAACGCCATCGTTCGTCCGATCTTTCCCGCCACTCAGCCGGTCTGGTTCGATCGGTCGGACCAGCAGAATCGCGCGATCGAGGGAACTCTGCTCTCCTCAGCGACGAGGTGGATATCGGGGGGTCCGTTGGTGGTCGCCGATACCGATCCGTCGGCCAATGCGAGCTCCCCCACCGTGTTTCTCGACCGGTTCCCGTACTTCGTGAGCCTCCTGGCGGTGACCGAAGGGATCGGTGTGCCGTTCGGCCCGGGGTACACTGAGGCAGCAACGTCGGAGGTCGCTCGCCCCGTCCCGTCGCCACCGAGCCCTGAGTTCACCGATGTCGATCAGTTCGCGGGGCTAACGGCATCGAAGTCGACGACGATGGTCCTGAACGATAGCGTTTGGGTCAACTTCACCTTCGAGTCGGCGGGCCCCTCCTTCTCGGGGGCTCATGTCGAACTGCGCGTGCCGGAGGGCTCGGCGGAGTTCTCTCTACTGCCCGGCACCGGCATCGGAATAGTCGATCGGTTCGGGTTCGCCGGCAACCCCGTCGTCAAATCCTCCGCCTCCGCGCGACTTTCCGTCCCTGCGAACGTCGAGCTGGCTCGAGAGTACCCGAGCGGCCCCGATCGCGGTGCATCGATCGGGTGGAGCCTGACGCCGGGAGCCGGATTTTCGGGTCGGTGGGTGAACGCCTCGCTGATCCTCCACGTCCAAGGGACAGGGACCGCTCGCCCGGCTCTTACTTCCGAGGCCACAGAGCTTACCGGGGACTCGATCGAGTGGGCCGTCGTGGACACCTCCCTGAATCCGTGGGCCGCCGGGCGCTTCCAGAACGATTCGGAATTCGACTTGTACTACACGGGGGCTCAGTTTTCGGTCTTTGCGGTGAGGTAAGGCCCGGGTCGACTCCCCTACGCAACCCGCAGGATGTAGAAGTTGGACGTCGTCTCGTACAACTCGTAGACCGGGTCTCCGAAGAAGCGCTGCAGGATCAACGGGTTGGACGGACGGCTGAGGACGACCCATTGGATGCCCGTGGATGCGAGCGTCATGGCCTCGGTATGGACCGCGGGGGTCACGGCTCCAGCACCTTGGGGCTCGACGGTCAGGGTCACGGAGAAGTTTCGGGTCGTCGGAGTCGCGGGCTCCAGATCGTACCCGAGCTCGAAGATTCCATACTGATTGTGGGGGACCAGGGCGGTGCTCAGATTTGCCCCGATGACGTTCGCCCGAACCGTGTAGCTCTGCTCCACGGTCGGGAGCGGCGTCGCGTCGAAACTTTGCGTCAGCGTGGCCGAGGAAGCACTGCTCCGATTCACCGAGAGGCTCCCGGCCGTCGGAATCTGTGTGGAGTCCGTGATGACGAGGGACGCTTGGTGGGGCGTCGCGGTCGAGAATGCATAACTGTACACCCACGACATCGTCCCGTTCGGGGCGACGGACAGGAGTCGATCGACCGTGTAGCCCGGAAACGAGTAGTGCGTAAGGAGCCCGGCCCCCGACGCGGAGGTGGAGATGGAGTTCGCGGAAAAGAGCGAAGTCGTGTAGTTCTGAGCGGGATTTCCGGCCGAGGAGTAGACGACTCTGTTCTGGAAGTCGTTTCCCTCGATACTGAGAAACGTGTGGCCGTACCTTTCGAAGAAGATCCCCGGATCCGGCTGTCCCCAGCTCGTCTCCGCATCGGTCAGCACGAACGCGCCGTCGTCGATCCAGTTCACTCCGTAACTCAGCGCGGTCCCGAGGACGACGGTGGCTTGCTTGGCGGAGTTCGTGACCGTGTACGGCTCGAACGCGGGGCCGGGATACATCGGCCGACCGGTGGCCCACAGGTCCACGAAGAAGTGGTCGATGGGGGACACGTCGACCAGGATAGCGCCGGGCTCATGCTCGAGGAAGAACAGTTGGGATGCCTCCGTCTGGTCGAACGAGAACTGGGCGAGTGTGTTGGGATAGATCTGCGCGTCGGCTCCGAGTTGGAGACCGGCGATCAGTACGCTGGTGAGTACGAGCGAGGTCGCGATCGCCCGCGCCGCGCGGGGGGGGAACCTCCAGTGGAGCGCGACCGGGGCTGTTCGGACCACTTTCCCCCAAACCGCACCCAGTTCCGCCACACCGAAGGCGATCGGGAAGACCAGCGGGTAGAGCGCCCGATTCGCGTTCACTGCCGGCGTGAGGAACGCTCCCACGACGAAGGTCGCGACCGCGAACGCGGGCACCAGCCATGACTGGATCGGGACGGACGTCCGATACACGACTCGATAGACGATGTACGCCCCAATCCCGACGCCGTACGCTACCTCGAGGCAGGGATTATTGAGCGTGAGATAGAACCAGAGTTGGTGGTACATGGGGCCAAATCGCCACACGGTCCAGAGCTTCTCACCGCCCGCGGGATTGGTGGACGCGGGAATCGAGAGGCTCAGTAGACCCCCCGCGATCGCCGGGGGCACGAAGATGGCGAGAAGGGTCCGGAGGCTCCGAACTGTCGCAACCCGTCGGCCTAGGCTGGGGACGATGAACAGTACGAAGGCAAGAACGAGGGTGAAAGTGGCGTACAGCTCGGAGAGCGCCGCGAGGGCGAGGAGGCTGCCGACCACTAACGCCGGCACGAACGTGAGATCAGGAAGCACTCTGCGAACGGTGATCCAGATCGCCAGGAGTGTCAGAATGTACGCCAACATTTGGGACTGGCCTCCCCAACAGATCTCGTTCTGAATCAGGGGGAATCCGGCGAGCACGGTCCCTCCGAGGAGGCCGGCCCACCGTGAGCCGGTGTACGCTTCGCAGGCAAGGTACCCGACGTAGAAGCCCGCCACGACCAGGAGTCCCGAGATCACCTCGACCAGATACACCGTAGTGACGGAAGTGTGGCCAGCGAAGTCGGCGAGCGGCGTGTAAAGGACCGGGAGCAGAGGGTAGGGGTACTGGAAGAGCGGATGACCACCGCCGAAGTACGTAGGCCCGGAGTAGAGATACTCGGACCAATCCGCGCCAAAAATGTAGCCAGATTGAAAGAGCTGGAGCATCGGAATGATAAGGAAGAGTCCCAAGCCGACGGCGACCGAGAGTAACGCTAGGGAGAATCCGTGCGCCGCGATCCACCGGTGGAACCGGGTTGAGGACGCCGACCCGGGCGAGCTGCGTGAGCCTTCTCCCGCGGACGACGCGGTGGCGTCCGGCGAGTCGCTCGCTCGGTCAGTCATGTCCGAGTACGAAACCCCCCCGGAGGGCTTCGATCGTCACTCGACCGTTCCCGAGCTCGCCGTGATGAGGAGCACGGCGAACCTCCAAGGAGGAGGATCGGCACCGGCGGTTCGTCAGGTACGTCCCCCACCGTGGGTCGAGGTTTGACCCGAACGGAACGAGGTTCACGGTCCTCCGGTCAGCGTAAGATTGAGGGGGAGTGCTCCGGTCAGTTCGTCGATCTCTAGGCTAAAGGCCAGTTCGTGGTACTGTAGCGGGGCTAGGGTTACCGGCAACCCGTCACTCTCGAGTACCGCCGGCGCCGGACTGGCGCTTGCAGACGAGAGCGTACACGAGCTTGTCGGACTCAGATTTCGAATGCTGAGCTTCTCCGTGAACATGCTCCCAGGGAGGAAGGCACCTCCGGGGGCGGTAGAATTCGCGATCCTGCAACCGACGAAGGTCCAGCTTACCATGAGCACCCGGACCGAAACCGACCCTCCGCCGAAAGTACGGGGGTGGCGAGTAGGCTCCTGCTCGAAGGTCATCACCCAGCCGATGACAAGTCCAACGGCCAGCGCGGTGCAAACCGCGATCGGGAGCCAGCTCACCCTCATCCCCGAGACCCTTCGACCAGAGGAGGCTTTCGTAGCTTCCACGGACTCGCAGCGGGTCGACGGCATTAGGTTTATTACTCAAACCGGGTCCCGCGTTCGCCGCGCGATCGATGCAATCGTTCGGTGCGTACGGGTGCAATCAGGCGTCCAGGTCGTCGTGGCCGACCCGGGCTCGATCCGGGACGAGGACCGGTTTGAGGTCGGTCCGCGTTCGCGATCGATTTCGAGTACGACGGCGCGCGCGGAGTTACGTTTCGGACGGTTCGGTCTTGGGGTGGAGCAGCCGTTCGGGGGACGGGAGTGACTGACCCTGTGGCATCGACCATAGGTCCTCCGATGGGGTCTCCCTCGACCCCGGAACGAACTCCCAATGTGGTGGTCGTCGTACTAGATACAGCTCGGGCGGATTTCGTCGCGCGCATTCCGCTGGAGGGGCCCGGATTCGAGGGGGTTCGAACCCTCAAGCGAGAGAGTTTGCAGTTCCCTCGAGCTATCTCGCCGTCCACTTGGACCTATCCTTCTCATGCGAGCCTCTTCACGGGACGCTACCCGTGGGAGAACCATGCGCTTCTGACGGAGCTCGCTCCGCTCTCTCCTGAGGTTCCCCACCTCGCACAGATGCTCCGGAACGGCGGATTCCGGACAATGGCCCTTTCCTCCAACCCTGTGGTCTCGTCATGGACCGGTTTGACCGCGCCGTTCGAGATTGCCCGATGGTCCCAATGGTGGCACTTGTTTCTACGAATCGCAGCCTGGGCAGGTCCGACCGGACCAAACGAGGGAGACCCAACCGGGGCGTCACCCAAGCGGGCTCTGCCCTCGGACCTGTTCGTCATCGCCAAGAGACTCCTACTCCGCCATCCGGGGGCCGCCTCCCTGGTCTCCACGCTGATCAGTCGAGCGACGGGCGCGAGCGGCCTGCAGCGCGACTCGGTGGACAGTTGGATCGAGTCCGAACTTCGAAGCGACATCCTGTCGACCCCCCGCGAGACCCCGATATTCGCATTCGTCAACCTGATGGAGGCGCATGAACCGTACCTGCCGTCGCATCGAGTCGACGATGAAGAAGGTCGTTCTGCGAGGATGTGCCGACAAGACCGAGAGGCTTTCCTCGCCGATCGATGGGCGATCACGTCGCGGGAGATTCGTTCGCTGCGAGCATTCTACCGTGATGGAATTCGGACATCTCTTCTCCGAGTCTCAACGATCGTCCAGACGCTCATGGATGCCGGTCGGTGGAACAACACGATCGTGGTCCTCACGGGGGATCACGGGCAGGAGTTCTGCGAGGAGGGGGGGCTGTTCCACGGGACGTATCCGGGAGATGCCCAGGTGAACGTCCCACTCTGGTTGCGCGTGCCCGACGGAACGCTCTCAGGCGGGGTTGCCCGGGGCGCCGCCAGCCTGATCGATGTCGTTCCGACCGTGCTGAATATGGTTGGCTCTTCCCCACCCACCGGGTGCACCGGTCGGGACCTCCGGAGCCTCGCGGACAAGACGCGTCCCGACCCGGTCTTCTCTCACTCCGAGCAGTTGCCCGACGACGACGGGTTCCGCATGCGGTACGGTTCCCAGTGGATCGGCCTGAACCGGTTCTGGGTGGCCGCCCGAACTGAAGACCGGGGAATCGTGCTGGACACACACCGGGGAATCACCTTCCGTGCCGGCCGTGGCCGACCACCGGCTGCTCCCGGCCGCCGCCCCGACAGCATGCCCGCGGACGAAGCCGACGACCTGCGGGGGGCGCTCAAACCTGTCGATCAGGCGATACGCCGCATTCTCCACGAATCCCTACCCGACTCCACCGAAGAACGACTTCGGAGTTGGGGCTACTTCTAGGACCGGTACCTTGGAGCGGGCAAGAGTCGTCCGATCTCCGATTCCCTCCGGGGGTCGACGGAGGTATCGGCGCGAGGCACGGAACGCGAGTCGCGAACTCCGAAGAGCGGGCCTCCCGACTCTGATTCGACCGTAGGTTCCTATGCAGTGGATCGCCGCCGAAGGATTACTGCTCGCCGCGGGAGTCGCGTTGGCCCTCGCCGCGTACTACGCGGTCTGGGCGCTCCGGACGAAGCGCCGCACGGGGTCCCTAGGATTGACTCAGCGGTCTCGACTGACCTGCTCCAAGTGCGGTCGGCAGTTCGATTATGACTGGGTTCCGGGGGCGGCCCTTTTCGCTCTCCGTCTCGGTACGAATCGGTACATGTCGTGTCCGCTCTGCGGAGCGTGGTCGACGTTCGACATCAAGTCCTCGATCGTGTCCCCGCCTTCGCGCGGGCCCATCGACTGAACCTCTCGCCCGCGCGCGACGGAGGGGGGGCGGAGCCGGCTGGTGCACGCCACGGGCGTCGGTCGGCCCAAGCGCAAGACGGTCGAGTGGGATAATGCCCGGTCGCTTGGTCGTAGTTCCGCTCGGCCGAGAGTCCCCTCCCCCGGCTGCCGGGCTCTCTCGGCGATGGGCAGGGAATAACAGGACGATTTGCGTAAGTAGCTCTACTTCGATTCCAACCGTCAGACGATGAATCGACAGTTTCTCGTCGACCGGAACCGGCGCAGAGTCCGCCGGGTCCTTCCGATACTTCTCTCGATCCTATCCGTCAGTCTCTTGACGATGACAGTTCCTCCGAGCGCGGCGGTCTCATTCGCCGCGACGAGCGCCTCGCGGTCGTTGAACGCGACTCCCGCGAAGGAGCTTCCGACACTCGAACACCCTCCTTCTCCGAACGACGCAGCCCGGGGCCTGACCACGCGCGGAGCTCACCCTTCGACCCTGTTCCATTCGGTGACCTTCTCGGAGGTCGGGCTGCCCCTCAACGCGGTGTTTACAGTCACGGCCGGGGAACCCCCCGTCTCCAACACCTCGGCCAATGTGACCGCGTCCGGCGCGTTCGTCCAATTCGTGGAACCGAACGGCACCTTGCCGTTCAACATCACGGCGCCCGCTCGCTGGGGGGTCGCCTTGGTCACCGGGCCGTCGGGAACCAACTTCACTTCGGTACCGGTGACGACCACCACTAGCGTGACGGTCAAGTTCGGGAAGCTCGAAACGCTCTTTGTCAACGAGTCGGGGGAGCGGGTCCAGCGAGACGGCACGCCCGGCAGCGCGGCTTTCGACTCGGGGCGGGACCGACTGTACGTCGCCGATCAATCGACCGACGTCGTCCGCGTCGTCTCGGTGCCGAACGAGGAGCTCATCGGCAACATCTCGGTCGGGTTCAGCCCCACCGGAGTCGCGTACGACGCCGCGCTCGGCGAGGTGTTCGTGGCCAACTACGGGTCGAACAACATTTCGGTGATCAACGATACTTCGAACTCGGTCGTCGCGTCGATCGCCACCCTCGGCGGACCCAGCGGCGACGTGTTCGATCCCGTCACCGGCGATCTGATCGTGGCCGACTATTCGGGGAACGCGGTCTCGGTGATCTCCGCGGTCTCCCAGGATGTCGTCGAGACGATCCCGCTGGGCGTGAACCCGGACGCGGTCGTCGCCGACGCGGCGGCGCATCTCGTGTTCGTGGCGTGCGGGACCTCGCACGACGTGGTCGCCTTCAACGAGACGACGTTCGCGATGACGGCCAACGTCACCGTCGGTTTGTATCCGCACGGCCTCGGGCTCGACCCAACGGCGGGGGAGCTGTACGTCGCGGACGAGACGGTCGCCTCCGTCGACGTCGTGAGCGTGTCGAACGATACGGTAATCGCGACGATCCCGGTCGGGACAGCCCCGACCGGTAGGATCGCCTACGACCCCAACCTCCGCGAGGTGTTCGTCGCGGACAGCGGGTCCGACGCGGTGAGCGTGATCGATACGATCTCGAACTCCGTAGTGACGACGATTCCGCTCCCGGTGTTCAGCTCGCCTCGATCGACCGTCTACGGAGCGTCGCTGGGCGAGGTGTTCGTCCCCGACTACGGGAGCTCCCAGATCAGCATCATCACCGACGCGGCCGGGGCGGTCACGGACGGAATCTTGTTCGGCAAGGTCCTCGGTCCGATGAATCCGCGGTGGCCCGGACTCACGCCCGGGACCGTCTGGGGCATCGTGCTCACGCCGGCGTTGCCGGGCGGTCCGCCGCCGCTGACGGCCTCCGGCACGGCGGGAATCACGGGCGGCTCGTTCAATCTCACGATCCCGCAGGGAGCAAGGTACAGCTTCCACCTCACCAAGCCGAGCGTCTTCCGCGCCGGCGGGGCGAAGCGCGGCGTGTTCACGATGCCGGGGGAGCGCAAGACGCTCAACGCCAAATTCCGATTCCTCAGCACCGGGGTGACGATCGTGGAGCATGGCCTCACTCCGCTCTCCAACTGGACGGTGGTCGTCACGGGGCCGTTGCCCTCTTCGGACCAACTGACGGTCACCGGGGCCGGGTCCTCGATCCGGATGGAGCTGGTGAACGGCACCTACTCCTACTCCGTCCGCGGTCCCTCCGGCGCGGTCTCCACGCCTCCGAACGGAACCTTCGTCGTCCGATTCCACCACCGGGTGACGGTCCGGGTCGGATTCACCCCGGGGGCGGACGAGGGACCCGCGGCCGGGGTCGCGCTCCCGGAGCAGATCGATAGCGGCCCGGCGGTCCGAGTAAACGCGCCCTTTCGCTGCGATTCTTAGAGGATCCTCGGATTCCGTTCCGGGCGGGACCGACCGATCTCCGAACTTCGTCGGCCTCGGTGACCCGAGGTCCCGAGGAGAACTTCAGGGAGTCTCGGAAGTTCCAAAGGGAATGAGATCCATCGCGCGGTCGATCGGTTCGCAGAACTTCAAGTCACATGGCCGGTAAGGAATCTCAGCGAGGGGATCGGAGCCGGGCGCACCGGTATCGGCTGGGGCGGTCCCTGCGCCAACGGGTCCGCCGCTCCGCCCAGGGCCGCTGGTCTCCTCCCCGAGATCGGCCCGACCCCCTCGAACTGCTGACGGCGCAGGACCGCACCCGGGTCCGCCGGCTCCTCCCGGTCCGGTACGCGCGGATGTCGTCGTCGCCGTTCGGATTCCTGCGGGGCGCCGCGGCCGTCATGGCGCACGATCTCTCAGCGACCCCGCGGACCGGGTTGATGGTCCAGATGGCCGGCGATGCCCACGTGGCCAACTTTGGCTTATTCGCCACGCCCGAGCGGGACCAGGTGTTCGACGTCAACGACTTTGACGAGACCGTGCCCGGTCCGTGGGAGTGGGACCTGAAGCGTCTCTGCACGAGCCTCTACGTCTCCGGAGCGGCGAACGGCTTTCCCCCGCGCCCCTGCCGCGCCGCCGTGCGGATCGCCGCAGCCGCCTATCGAGGACGGATGGCCGACTTCGCCAAGATGCGGTACCTGGACACCTGGTACAGTCATCTCGACCTTGCGGCGGCGAGCGACACTATCGGCCCCCGCGGGATCGAGCTGCTCCGCTTCGCGTTCCCCCGGGCGCGGCGGCGCACCGGTTTCCACGCCTTTCCGCACTGGGTCCGTAGGGGAAAGCGAGCGCTTCGCATCCGCGACGACAGCCCCCTCATCCACCACCGCACGCCGGCGCCCGAGCGGGCGATGGTCCGCGAGGCGTTCCGTGTCTATCGCGGCACTCTCGCCCCCGAGCGGAGAACGCTGCTCGACCGGTACGACCTGGTCGACGTCGCGGAGAAGGTCGTCGGCGTGGGCAGCGTCGGCACCCGCTGCGCGGTCGGTCTCTTCGTGGCGGACCCGGACGTGCCGGAACCGCTCTTCCTGCAGGTCAAGGAAGCCTCCGACTCGGTGTACGCGCCCTACCTCGGGGGCCGTCGCTTCGCCAACCACGCAGAACGGGTGGTGGTCGGCCAACGGCTCGTCCAGGAGGCGAGCGACATCTTCCTCGGATGGGCCCGATCCGCCGGACACGACTTCTACATCCGCCAGCTGCGGGACATGAAGCTCTCCTTCGACCTCGCGTCGCTCGGCCCCCGGCAGTTCCGGGGACAGGCCGAGCTCTGCGGCGCGGCGCTGGCCCGGGCCCACGCCCGCACCGGCGACCCGGCGGCGATCGCGGGGTACCTGGGGGAGGGAACCGGGTTCGACGAGGCCCTGCTCGCGTTCGCCGAATCGTACGCCGTCCAGACGCGGAAGGACTACGCGGAACTTCGGAGGGCGATCGCTCGGGGGCGACTCCCGGCCGAAGTGTAAGCCCCCCCCCGGGGCCGACGGGCCCTACAGCCGGACGAACAGCCACGCCGCGGCCAGGACGACTCCCCAGAGGACGAGGAACGCGACGGGGAGGACCTCGCTCAGGGCGCCGGGTCGAAGTCGGTCCATCCACGAGATCGCCGTGTCGTCGGAGAACCGCCGGGCGTGGGCCCCGTACGGCCGGAGGAGGTTCACGGAGATCGTCTGCCCGGAGCGCAAGGTGATAGCTCCCGGCAGCTCCCCGGGGATCGGCGGAGCAACCTGTTCGAGCTGCTCGGCCGCCTCGCGCCACATCGCCTGGGCGTCGAGAGTGCGGTGGAGGAGCACGGCCCAGACGAACGAGATGAGGAGGCCGAGCGCCGAGAGGAAGGTAGCGACGAGCAGGAGCGTGCGGGGGCTCGAGACGAAGTACTGGAGCGCGACGATCACGCCGGTGATCAGCACGGTGCCGATCGCCGCGAAGTACGAGGTCCGGCTCGCTGCCAGGTCCCCTTCCTGGGCGGCGAGACGCTCGTACTTGTCGTGGAGCCACCGTCGCACCGTGGGATCCTCGATGCCGGGAGCCGGCGAAGGGGGATCGCTCATCCTCCCGCCGGGTGACGTTCGGGGTTCTAAGCCTATCGTCCGCCGCGACCCCTGATGTCCGATCACGGCGAACGAGGTGCAGAAGGGCCTGCCCGATTCGGGACGTGGGCCGCCGCGCAGGGCCCGCCCCTTCTCCTTGAGTTCAGTAGGGGATCTACGATGTCGGGAGCCGGGCGCGTCGGAGGATCTCGGCGCGGAACCAGGTCGCCGCCCCCACGGGGATGTTCTGGACCTCGAGGACCCCAGGCGCCGGGACGGTCTCGCCGCCGGATTGCACCTCCAGACGCATAGCGCCGATCGGCACGACGTAGAGCCAGGTGAGTCCGCTACGTCGCATCGTGGAGGTCTGCCAAAGCACAACGTCGCGGACCGCGGTCAGTGGCTGCTCGACGACCGTCGTCCACTGCTTGCCGACATCGACGATCACCCGGTGCGAGGTCAGGTACAGGATATCCGGCGGGCGGTCCGGGTCCAGCCCCAGGTTCCGGCGACCGAAGACGAGGCCCCCGACGAGGAGGGTGCCGATCCCCCCGAACAGAAGCACCGTCTGCCCCAGGGGCGGGATGTTCGGCACGAACGAGAGAAGGACGGCGGCGACGCCCCCGACCGCCAGGATGGTGCTGTCCTGGCTTCCGAGCTCCATCGCCTTTCGGACCGCAGCGGTATCGCTAGCGATCTGTGCGACCACGGTTTCTCCCGGTGCCAATCGGGGGGGCGGTCTTCCGGACACTACCTTCCCTCTGGGCGATGAGCTGACCCAACGCCCGACGGCTCCGGACGACTCTGAAGACGAGAAGTTTGCGGGGGCCCCCCCGGTCCCGCGCGCGGGAGTCCCTGGGGCAAGCGCGGGGCGCGCCTTCCCAGAATCTGGAGCTTTCTTGCTCCGCTCCGGTTGTACCGGGCGTAAGTACTCTGGCGGGTCTTGGGTCCGATCGAAGGTCGGCCGATATGGAGCCCGAGGATGCACTGAAGGAAGCGATCGAGGCGACGCGGCGAGCCGCCATCGATCTCACGGTGGCGACGGCCCATCTGACGAAGCGAGTGGCCGAGAAGGCGGACGCGGCGGCGAAGGATCCGGCCGGGTCGGCCCGGAAGGCCGCGGACCGGATCGCGAAGGGTCTCAACGACATGGTCCGAGACCTCGACCGACTGTTGAAGGAGCTTTAGTCCGGAACCAGCCGCGCGGGCGCGCAGGGGGCCCCGCCGGGGCGGCCCGCGTCTCGCCGATGGAATACTCACGGCCTATCTTCGACTCGAGTTTATCCCTCGACAGACCCTGCCGAGCGTACCATGAGACGCAGTTCCCCGAACACATTCTGCGCGTCGAGTTCATGCGCGATCACGAACCGGGGGAGCTGCCTCCGTTCGGTGGCCGTGCTCGGCCTCCTGGGGGCGCTCCTGCTGAGCGGTCTGGTCCCAGGGTGTGCCGCCGCCGGCTCCCCCGACCTGACGAGGACCGTTGCGCATTCGTTGACTGCCGACTCCCCGGGAGGGGCGGAAGCCGGCTCGTTGACCTCGTGGCACAATGTCTCTGCCAACTCGACGGGGGCCCCTGCGTCCCGATCGCTCAGCCAAGCGGCCTTCTCGCCTCCGCTGAATGCGACGGTCCTCTTCGGTGGCTACAACGGAGCCGGGGGAAACTTCCCGCTCGGGGACACTTGGATGTATCAAAGGGGCGAGTGGACGGAACGTTCGGAGGCGTCCGCTCCGGCGCCCCGATGGGGGGGCGCGATGGTCTACGACCCGGCCACCGGCGCTCTCGTCCTATTCGGGGGCCGGAACGACACTTCGTTCTTCAACGACACCTGGGAGTTCAATGCCTCCGGGTGGAGCCACGTCACGACGGGCCCGGCGCCCTCTCCCCGGTACGACTTCGGCATGGTGTACGATTCGGTCCTGGGGGGGATCGTGCTCTTCGGGGGTGCCACCGGCAATGTGCCCGCGGGCGCGTTCTCGAACTTCGTCTACTACACCGACACCTGGACGTTCGAGGGAGGGCACTGGTCGAACATCACTTCCACCGCGGGCGTGCCTCCGGCGGGCCGACTGATCCGGGGCCAGATGGCGTACGACGCGATCGACGGATACTCCGTGCTCATCGGGGGGTTCCAATTCGCGCCGTTCGGCGGAACGTGCGGGTTGGCGACGTTCTCGGCCGCCGACTACCAGACCTCGATCTTCAACGGAAGCCAGTGGTCGACGCTGCGGGATCTCGGCCCCTCCCCACCGGCCGGGATCGGCGCTGTCTGGTACGATTCCGACACGAACTCCACCCTCTACTACCTGGGGCTGCACGAGGGCAGCCGGGGGACGTGCGGGGTCTCCGGGACGGCGATCTGGAGCTACTCCACGGGAAACTGGACGCTCGTGACCGAGGGCAACATCTCCTCTCCCACCCCCCGCATCATGGGAGTGTTCCTGGATGACCTGGGCGATCGGGTCCAGTTGGAGTTCGGGGGCGAAGCCGCCACCGGGACGGAGTACGCGGCCGGGTATCTGAGCGACACGTGGACCTACCGGCCGGCCTGGGCCACCTTCGATGCTCAAGGCTGGCCCTCCGGGACCCAACTCACGGTGCACGTCGGTGGGCTGTCCAACTCCTCCTCGGCCGGCACCCCGCTCGTGATCGTCGACGCGCCGGGACCTTGCGTCTACGACTACTCCGTCCGAGTGAACTCGGCCGTGATCTCGACCGGCGTGGGCGCGGTCGACCTGCGCCAGGGGCCGGTGGCGATCGTGCTCGTCTATCAGGGCCAAACGGTGCCGACCGTCGTCTTCTCGATGGGCGCCCTCGTCTCCTCGCTGGCCGGGGCCGTGGTGGGGGCCGGGGCGGTCGCCGGGGGCCTGATCGTCCTGTCCGTGGGCCGGACCGCTCGCCTGCGTCGCGAAGGCGAACAACTCAGCCGGGCGATGCTATCTGAGGAGTCTCCGGAGGGCGGCCCTCGTCGTCCGTAGCCGGACGAAGGCAGGACCGACGGTCGAGGGGGGGAGGGCCGCCCGCCGTCTCGATGAACTCGCTCGAGAATTTCCTTCTGGGAGTCGGAGCGGGCGCTTGCGTCGTGCTCCTCGGGTGGCTGATCCTGCTTCTCTGGTTCGACGTTCGGAGTCGACGACAGAACGACGCGCGCATTCCGGACTCCGTGCTTTCCATCCACGCACGAGGCGATTCGGTGGAGCCGGCGACCGAGCCGACCCCGAGATCGCCTGCCGCGAATTGGAGCGCGGGCACGGACACGATCGGCCCGCCCGACGCGAGATCGCCCCTCGCCGCCCCTTCCGCTACGGTCGACCCGCAGGAGACGGTTCGTCTGTCGCGGCGGATCGTGGTGCACCTGTTCGGTCTCGGACGCCGCGCCCCCGACGACGTGGGGCGACCGGAGGCGACGCAGCGGGGAATCGGAGCCGCCTTGGGCGCGGAACAGAGTGCCGTATCCAAGGTGGTCCGACGACTGATCGCGGCCGAGGTTGTCACCGCGGCCCGGATCCATGTGCGGGGCGTCGATCGTCGGGTGAATGTCTACTCGCTCACTCGGAAGGGAGAGCTGCTCGCGCACGAGATTCGCTCGCGAGGAGCTCCCGCGCCGGAACCGATGCGCTCCCCCGACCATCCCCTCTGGGCCTCCCGCCGGGCCCCCGCGCCCTCCGAGATCGTGCTGCCGGTCACATCCCGGCCCGACGAGCCGAACAACTGACCGCGCGGCCGCTTCCTATCGAAGCCGAACCGCCGCGCTCGATCCGGGCGTCATGAAGGCCGGACACCGAACGTCCGTCGCCGGAGCATGGCCACGGTCGGAACGCCGACCGTTCCGACCCCGATCCAGAATCCGTCCGAGTCGACGATCGGCGGAGAGCCACCGCCCCAAGGGAGTCGCTGGGACCACGCTCCGTTCGCGAAGACCCAAACGTCCTGCCAGATCAAGGAGAGGCCGGAGAAGTCGGCCCAACAGCATCCTCCCACGACCATCACTCCGTCGTCCGACGGATCGTCGACCCAGCTCGCAAACTCCCGGGGGGCGGGCCCGGACGCCGGCGTGACGTCGGACCACGCCCCCGCGTGGTAGGTGAACACCCCGTACGGCTCGGCGCACGTGTAGGAGGCCGTGTTCTGGCACCCCCCGACCGCCAGGACCTGTCCGATCGTGGAGTCGTACGTGAATGCGTCGAAGAGCGTGAGCTCGGGCAGGGGGTTCACGCTCGCCGTTCGATTGGTCCAGTTTCCCCCGGCGTACGTCCAGAGGATCGGGCAGAGCGACGGGCCCCTACATCCGCCGAAGATGCTGTAGAAGACGACGTATCCGTCGGCGGGATCGTC
>Ga0335078_10004709_pt1 | contig 20204 bp, 14 predicted proteins | sample Lox_Sample_32_FD_206711 | JGI IMG/M metagenome (GOLD analysis project Ga0335078, IMG submission 206711) | Soil microbial communities from Loxahatchee National Wildlife Refuge, Florida, United States - Lox_Sample_3.2 | ecosystem: Environmental > Terrestrial > Soil > Wetlands | place: USA... | reverse complement strand
GCGGCTTCCTGGCTCATGCGCACGAACGCGGCGCTGATGAGTGTTTGCAGCTCCGGTTCGCGTTCGACAGCCAGTTGGTTGCCAAGGCGGCGGATGGCTTCCATCAACGCGCTGCCGTCGCCGCTGCCGTAGAGCTCCGCCAAATCGGAAAGGCCGATGGCCGTGGTGCGGCGCGCTTCCGGAGCATCCAGCGTAATGCAAGCGGCGTACTTCATCAGAATTTCGTTGACGGTCTTCAGCTCGCCGCGGCGGAGCATATCCTCGAGGAAGACGCGGACGTTGCGCGGCGGCACGCACCACGCTTCGTCAGAGGTCAACACTTCCTTTTTGTTCTCTTCGGGGACCTGCTCCCAGAACTCCTGGTCCAGCAGTTCGGTGTAGGACTGCACCGACAGGCCCGCCTGGGCCATCATTTCTTCCTGCGAACCGAGGATTTTGCGCAACGCCTCGATTTCAGAATTCATGCGGTCGAGGAGTTGTTTGACGGCGTTGACGCGCAGTTCGCCGCGTTCGTAGCTATCCAACGCAAAACGAATGGCCACGTGCTCGGCCAGCTTGAGGAGCATGGGTTTGTCGGCTTTTTCCGAGGGCGCCTGCGCCGCGAGTCCCGCGAGAGCCTGCTGCAAAGTGAACTGCGCGCGGACAGGCATGGCGCTCAAACGCGATTGGAACGTGGGCACGTCCATCTTCGCTTCCGGGTCTTTGCGAGCGCGGCCGAGTTGCGCAAAAAGGCCGATCATGGAGCGCACATCGTCTTCCGCAACGGCGAAGCCTCCGCCTCCAGAGGGAGGTGCAATTCCACCCGCTGCGGGCGTTCCGAGAAGGGCGCCGAGGCCGCCCATCGTCGTGTTGCCGCGCAGCAATGCCGACGCCGTCAGCCACTTGCCCGGCTCTTGCCCGCCGGGTCCGCCTTGACCACCGCCAAATCCCGGTCCGCCACCAGGACCGCTTCCGCCGGAACCTGCCGGGCCGCCTCCACCGGGGCCACCTGAGCCGCCACTCCCCGCACCAGGTCCGCCGCCCGGGCCGCCGGAACCCGCTCCTGCTCCAGAGCCAGCGCCCGCTCCACCACCCGTCCCGGCCCCGGGGCCTTCCCCAACGCCAGCGCCACCGCCGCCGCCAGGGCCACTTCCAGAACCAGAACCAGATCCACCCCCGGTACCGCCGGATCCGGTGCCCGAGCCACCGCCGGCCCAACCAAAACCGCTTCCACCGCCGCTGCCAGGACCGCCCGGGCCGGAGCCCGCGCCCCCGCCCGAGCCGGAGCCGCCGCCGGTTCCCAAACCTCCTCCGCCGCCGGAACCTGCGCCGCTATCCCAAAGTGTGCTGCCGTGACTGGAGCTAGCAGTTCCTCCGCCACTTCCTCCACCGACTCCTCCGCCGGAGCCAACGCCACCAGCACCCGTGCCACCACCTCCGGGAACCCCTCCGGGACCAAAGCCAGGTCCGGTAGCTCCGCCGCCTCCCCCGCCGCCGCTGCTGCGGGAGCTCTCCGCGGCAAGGATCATTTGCAGCATTTTGCTGGGGTCTTCGAAAAAGTCCTTGAACTTATCGCCTTGCGCACCGAGGACCTTGGCCGTGAGCTGCGCAGCTACTTTGATGCCCGCTACCGAAGAGTCTTCCGCAACGTAGCGGATCTCGTTGACCTTGATGCTGGTTTCGCCGGCGAGCGCGGATTTCAATTGCTCCGCGAGTGAAGAGGGTTTGGCGTTGCCGCTGGGAAAAGCACGTACAAAGCGCGCGAATTGCGGCTGCGTAAGATTTGGCGAGAAGTGAATGCTGGCGATGCCGGAGCTGGTCAGCAATTGCGCAAAGCTTTTTTCGCCAGCCGATGCGCCGAGCGGCACACCATCGAGCAAAATCTGGTTTCCCGAAGCGCCCAGGAGGAGGCCGCTGCCGCTGCTTTCATCGAGCGCACCTCGGAGTTCTTTCCACGCAGTTTCAAACTGCGCCGCGGTCCGCACGTGGCCAAATTCATAGAGCCGCGCGAACTTCAGTAGGATGTTCAGGCTGCGGACAAAAGCCCGCGCGCCCCCGCGAGATTCGGGACTCATGCTCTCCGGCGAGGAAGCCGGTCCTCCCCATGCTGCCTACTACAGTAGAAGCCTAAGGCGCCACAAACAAGGGTTGCGGCGACTTTTGTAACCATCTCAATAACATAGTGTTGCAAAAGAGGCACCGCGTTTCGTGCAACGCTCAGGGGGCTGTTGTGGCTTTCTTCAAGCTCGCCACAGGTTAAGTTGCCCGCCATGCAACTCTCGCCTTAGAATACGAGAGGTGCAATTGTTTGCCCTTCCAGCGACGCAGGCTTCGGCCTGACGGGCACACTTTGGCGGGAACCAAGAACACTGCGAATTAGCCACTAAAACGCGTTATACAAAAAATGTCGGACCAGTCCCCAACTGACCGCTACAAGGCAGACATGCCGCAGATACCCGGAGTCTCCGCGCCTGGCGGGCGTGCCGGTATCTTCCGTAATCCCACCGTGCGCTTGGTGGGCGGACTGCTGGCGATCTTGCTGGTTGTGTTTTTGGGAGCGCGTTGGCTGCTGCGCCCTCACCACACGGAACTGCCGCCGGCGGAGCCACCGCCGAAGATCGAAGTTCCCTCCCCCGCACCGGATCCCAATGCGGCGTTGCCGCATGCCACGGAGCAAGAGCCCGGAGTCGCCAGTGTCGCCGAGATGGCGCAGCCCTGGAGCTCGAAGAAATTTTTCATGCGCAACGGTTTGACGGGAGAAAACGTGGCTGGACTGCTGATTCGCTTGCCATCGGCGGCCGCAGGGCAAGACAGCGCGTATTGGGCATTTGAGCTAAATGCCCCGTACGGGAATTGCCAGCTCGAATTTGTCACCGACCTCAAGGCTTTGCGTAACGAATACGACTTCAAGGCCGCGAAACATCCCATGGTGGGCAACCCGTGCAGCCGCACGGTGTACGATCCAACAAAACTGACGAACCTGCCGGGTAACGTGTGGGTGCGCGGCGCCATTGTGCAAGGCTCGGATCTGCGGCCGCCACTGGGAATAGAAGTGCGGGTGCGCGGAAAGAATATCGAGGCGGTGCGGATGGAGTAGGCTCGACACCACGCAAATTTACACGCACGTTTCGATTCGCAAGCTGAAGCAAGTCCACACAGCTAGTCACCCGGGCGCGCGTTTGCGGCCAGACACCGACGAGAATGGAAGCCGGAAGCTACGACCGAAAATCCGGGGAATCCGACGCCTCGCGAGATTTGAGCTGATTCCCCAATAGACTAGCCTGAATAGGCCACGGTTCCTAACCAACTGCCCTGTCCGACAGGAACGACCGAGGTCAAATGATGAACATGAAGCTGTTGCACGTTTAGAAGTTCGGAGCCATGCGAACCTCCGCGCTTGTTGCTACCTGCCTGCTTATAACGTTGACGCTCAGCGCGGTTTGTCGGGCGCCGAGCCCGCGAGTGTGTGCGGAATTCTTTCACAGCGATGCCCTTTTTCACTGGGACCGTCGTTTCCGTTCAAGAATGGCCAAAGCGGGAGGCGAGCCCGGAAGGGTGGCTCTATCGCCTTCGATTAATAAAATCGTATAGAGGTCCCTCAGCGGGTCCAATTGAAATCTTCACGGGCAACGATACCGGCGCGTTTCCTTTGCAGAAGGGACAAGCATACTTAATATTCGCGTACAAGAAGGGCGGTATCCTGAATATCGACAATTGTGGAAATTCGGCAGAATTGTCCAAAGCAGGCGAAGCGATTCAGCAGATCGAGACCTTGGTCACGAACATGAAGTCGGCGTCGGGCGGCGATATCGGCGGGCGAGTGGTAGCCAGTCAAGACAACGCGAACGCGAGTGGCATCGCGGTGACGGCGAAGGGAGGGGGGAAGACCTATACGGCAGTTACGGATCAAGACGGTCGCTTTCATATTCGAGTGCCGGCCGGAAAATACACTGTCTGGCCTGAGACCTCTCGATGGATTGTGACGCCCTACGAGTTGAGCTACGACAACGAAGACCATGTATCGATCGAGCCCGGGGGCTGCGCTGAGCTGCAGTTTCTAGCCTCACCGAAGTAGCCGGGTGGAGCGCACGTAGGCTACCGAGACCGCCCTAGGGTGCCGGACCCGGAAACCCGTCCAAGGATCGAGGAGCCCGCGACAAGTATTTGGACATCTGCCAGGCGGCGCATAGACTGGTTTTGCTTGTGCGGGTTTAGAGTTAACTTCATGCGAGAAACGGCCAAGCCCGGCGGTCCGTGCACCTCGCCTCCGAGTCTCGGAGCGCAGAGGGCTTGGTGGCGGACCCTTTGCTTGTCAGAGTCCGGGGCTAAAACACAACTTGTTGGAGATGCGCCCGAACAGGTGAACTGACCTTGCGCGCGCTTCGAGGCCTGTTAAACTAGAACCAAATCGAGGCTCTTGATGACACACGCGATTACGAAGGATCCCAATATGCTCGGTGGAGAGCCTGTCTTCCGTGGCACACGCGTGCCTTTCAAGATCCTCATCGAGTATTTGGAAGGCGGCGACACCCTGGATCAATTCCTGGAGCAATATCCCAGCGTTAGTCGCGAGCTGGCCATCGCTGCCATTGAAGAGGCAAAAGTCAGTCTTGTCTCGCAGCTTGTCTAGCCCGCGGTCAGTTCTTGCGAGGTGCGGTTTTGGCAGCGGCCGGTTTGGGTGCTTGGAACCGATACCCGACCCACGGTTCCGTCAAAATATACTTGGGACGGGCAGGATCGCTCTCAATCTTCTTGCGCAACTGGTTGATCACCACGCGCAAATTCTCCGTCTCTTCCCCGTATTCCGGTCCCCACACCGCTTGCAGCAAGCGGCGATGCGACAGCGGCTTTCCGATGTCGGCCACCAGGTACTTCAAAACGTCAAATTCTTTCGGCGTGAGGTGCACGTCACGTCCGCGCACGGTCAGCTGCCGGCTGCTGAAATCAATCGTCAGATCCTTGGTCACAAACGGCGCAAGCGTATCAACGGGGGCATGCCGGCGCAGGGAGGCGCGGATGCGCGCGAGCAGTTCTTCCATGCCGAACGGCTTCACCACGTAGTCGTCGGCTCCGGCATCGAGCGCCAGCACCTTGTCGCGCTCTGCATTGCGCACCGTCAGCATGATGATCGGCGCGTCGCACATCTGCCGAATCTCACGCGCCGCCTCAATTCCGCCGATGCCCGGCATGTTCACGTCGAGAAGAATCAAATCCGGCCGCTCCTGGCGCACTGCCTCGACGGCTTCTTCTCCGCTTTTCACTTCCCGAATGACGTAGCCGTTGCTCGTGAGCGTGCTGCGCAGCACGCGGCGGATTTGCGGCTCATCATCCACAACCAGTATGGAAGGGTTCATCGCGCCTCCCGCGCCTGGCGGGCCACGGGCAGGGTAAAGGAAAACACCGAGCCGTGCCCCAGTTGGCTGGTGACCGAAATGGCTCCGCCGTGCGCGGCAATGATGGCTTTCGCAATGGGCAAGCCCATGCCGGTGCCGCTCACCAGGTAGCGCTGATCTTTGCCGCGATAAAACTTGTCGAAAATCATGCCCTGCTCAAAATCGTCGATTCCAGGGCCGCGGTCCGCGACACTGGTGGTGACCATGTCGCCGGTTAGCTCCGCCGAGATGGTAATCGGCTGGTCTTTCGGCGAGTAAATGTCCGCATTGTCAATCAACTGCACCAAGGCCTCCTTGATGCGACCCAGGTCGGCCCGCACGGGAGGAACATTCGGGCCCACATTCACTTGCACGGGGCGCCCGGCCAGGGCGGTCTTGCATTGTGTCAGCGCAACGTCAATGATGTCTTTGATCGGCGTCGGCGCCAGTTGCAAGACAAATTCTCCGGCTTCCAGACGCGACATCTCGGCAGCCTCTTCCACCAGGCGATTCAGGCGGTCACACTCTTCGTTAATGATGGTCAGCAGTTCCTTCAGTTGCGCTGCGTCTATCTTCTCCGCGGTCAGCAGACTCGTGGCCGCCGCTTTGATGGAGGTCAGCGGGGTGCGGAAATCGTGCGCAATGGAATCCAGCAACGCCGACTTGAGGCGCTCGCCCTGGCGCTCCGCTTCGGTTTCTCCGAGTTTCTCTACGGCGCGCGCCCTTTCGATGGCGATGGCCACCAAGCTGCCGAGAGCATCGAGCGTCTGCCGGGAAAGCCGCGAACCCGAGATGCCCAGGCTGGCAATCGGCTTGACGCCAAGGCGCACAGGAATGAAATACAAGCCTTGTTGCACATCGATGCTGACCTCATCGCGCAGGAAGGCCGTCTTCATCCGTTCTTCATCCAGGTGCGCTACGCCATACCCCGAGCGGTAGAATTTATCTTTCTGCGGGAGAAACAGCTCGGCGGCGCCGCCCTCGAAGCTTTCCACGATGTAGTTGGGAATGGCATTCATCAACTGGATGACGTTTCCTTCGCCGAGCAGCTTCTGGCTGAAGGTGTAGAGCCGCTCAATTTCGTAGCGCCGCGAGTGCGCCGCATCCGCCTCTTTGCGGATGCGCGCCGACAATTGGCTTCCCATGATGGAAGTAACCAGAAACGCGAACAGCGCCACCCAATTCTGCGGATCGGCAATGGTAAATGTGCCGAGGGGCGGCAGAAAGTAGTAGTTGAACGCCAGCACGGAGACGATGGACATGAACACGGAGACGACCATTCCCCACACCGCCGAAACTGCTAGAATGGCCAGCAAGAACGTCAACGCGACCGTGGTTTGGTTGGCGTGCAGTACGTTGCGGTAAAACAGCGTGATGAGCGCGATGATAACCAGCGACACGGCGAATCCGAAGACCCGGCCGCCAAGCAGTCTCTGCATGCCGCTATTCTAACGCATGGACGCTGATTAACGCGGAGAAGCTGACGCTTGCCCAAGAAGCCCGAAGACTGGCTGGAAATCGTATCGCCCCCGCAGAAAGCCCGCGGCATCTTCAAACTTTTCCTCGGGTATGCCCCGGGCGTGGGCAAAACCTACAGCATGCTGAGCGAAGCGCTGCGCCGGCGCAGCCGCGGCGAAGATGTAGTTATCGGCGTGGTCGAAACGCACGGCCGCAAGGGCATCGAAGAACTGGCCTCGCAAATCGAAGGCGTTCCGCGGAAGAAGATCGAATATAAGGGGACCCTGTTCGAGGAGATGGACGTGGACGCCATCCTCGCGCGCAAGCCCGAAGTGGTTCTGGTGGACGAACTGGCGCACACCAACATTCCCGGCAGCCGACACCGCAAGCGCTACGAAGATATCCAGGACCTGCTGGCGGCAAAAATCGACGTCGTTTCCACGCTCAACATTCAACACATCGAAAGCGTCGCCCCGGTGGTTCGTTCCATCACGGGAATCACGGTGCGGGAAACCGTTCCCGATTGGGTGCCGTTAACGGCGTCGGAAACGGTCATGGTCGATCTCACGCCGGAAGCGTTGCACAACCGCATGAAGCGCGGCGACGTGTACAGCACGGAAAAGGTCGAGCGCTCGCTGAAGAATTTCTTTCGCCGCGGCAATCTCATCGCCCTGCGCGAACTGGCCCTGCGCCAGGTTGCCGAACAGGTGGACCGCAGCCTCGAAACCTACATGGAAGACGAGGACATCCGCAAAAACTGGGGGGTCCGCGAGCGCATGGCCATTTGTGTTTCCGGAAATCCCGCAGGGCAATACCTGATCGCCCGCGGCGCGCGGATGGCCCGCCGCATGGACGCGGAACTCTATGTCGTGCATATCGACCGCGAACTGGGCCCGAAGGAGACCAATGAAACCGCGCTGGTGGCGAATCTCCGTTTTGCCGAGAGCCTGGGCGCCCAGGTGGTTCGCTTGAAGGGCCGCAGCGTGGCCGACACCGTCGCGGATTTCGTGCGCTCCAAGCACATCACGCAAGTCATCTTCGGCCGCGCCCCCGTGCGCGACTGGCGCAAGTATCTCTATCTCTCGGCCGTGCATCGCTTTCTGCGCGAATCGCCGCCGGTGGACATTCATATCGTGACGCAGGAAACGGAAGACTAGAAACGATCCAACGATCGGATGACTTAGAACATCCGGCGGAATCGACGCCTCGCGAGATTTGAGCTGATTCCCCAATAGACTAGCCTGAATAGGCGCACTGCAGCCCGATATTGCTGCACGAGTGGTTTATTCAGAACGTAAGATTCACTTAATGACCTCGATGAACCTGCAAGCGGCGCGGGCAGAGTCCTGTCTGGCCTCACGGGCAGCCAGCAGCTTGGAAGAACTGGCACCAGAGCCACAGGCGTCGTATTACCGCGCCAGATACTACGACCGGACGAGCGGAAGATTTGTCTTCGGGGGATCCGCTGGTATTCCATGAAGACAGATTTGGGAAAGCAACTGCGTCTTTGCGCTAACTAGAGCGCTGAAGGCTGGAGGATTTACTCCAATGCCCGGCTACGATTGGCCAGGCAGTCGCACGCTGCCGGTCAATTCCAATTCAACTTGCACGGTGGGATCGGCCCGCAGGAGAAAGGTGTTCGGACTCTTCAAGCCCCACTGCACGTAGGGCACGCTGAATTTTGCCGAGCCTTTCCATTGGCTGGCCGTCAACTCCGCTTGTACGGGAACGCTGATCTCGTGCTCCGAGCCGTGCAAGAGAAATGTGCCATGCACTTGCACGTTCGAGGCGCCTTGCGCCAGAACTTTGCCGTCAATGCGCGTGGGACGAAAAACTACTTCGGTGTATTTGGCGCTTTCCAGAATCTGTTTGTGCATTTTGCTGTCGCGCGAATCGTTGCCGCTTTTTCCGCTGGTGGCATCCACGACAAACTCGCCGCTTGCGCTTCCGCTGGCCGGATCGATGCGCACTTCTCCGCGCTTGAATGCGAACGTTCCGTGAACGGTGTGCAGCGTGCTTCCGAGAATCCAGTTCACTTTGCTCTGCGCGGGGTCCACGCTCAGTTTGATTTCGCCGGGAACGGCTGCGGGCGGCGCTTGTTGCGCGCGCGCCCATGCCCGTACGCCCAGCAAAACAAGAAGCGCCAGAAGCAGCGCACTGCGAGTAGCACGCCTGCCGTGGGTCATCGATGGCCCGCCTTTTCTCAAGTTTACGCCGTGAGGAATCGCCAACTGAACTGGGCGCCGGTCGCGGCCAGCTCGAACGGCCGCGTCTCTCCCACGTGATACGCCACCATACACTCAAACAGGTTCGGCGCAGCCTGGAGGGCCCGAAACGTCCGTTTGCGAACGGCGTGCCTGCGGCCTAAGAACAAGAGCAAATTGGCCATGAACCGCGGGCGGCGCGCTAGTTGACGGTGCTCCCGCTGATAGTGTTCGAGATGCCCCCTTTTCAGGGCATCCGCGAGCACCAACGCCTGCTGAAATCCCAGCGAAAGGCCTTGCCCGGTGATGGCGTCCACGGTGCCCGAAGCATCGCCAACGAGTGCCACGCGGCCGTGGCTGACGCGACGCAACGCGCACATGCTGGTAATTGCTCCGCGCTCGGTGTTTGCGCGCTGCGCGGCGGCAAGCCGCCGCGCCAGCGCAGGAAACTTGTGCAGCGTTTGGCTCACCCGCACGTTGGGCCGATTGGCAATCAGCGCCACGCAAATCTCTTCGGCGCCCACGGGCGTGACGTACGCCTGCGCGTGTTCATTCCAGTGCACTTCGATGGAGTCACTCCAGGCTTTCGCGCGATAGTGCTGGCGCCAGGCAAACCGGCTGCCGCACTGTTGCACATCTTCAAGCCCCGCCCAGCGCCGCACGCGCGAACGAATTCCATCTGCTCCGATGACCCAGCGCGCGCAAACTTTATTCCCGGCCACCACGGCTCCGGAATCGGTAAGCCCGGTGACCGGCGAGTTCCACAGCAGAGAAACGCCGCATTCCTCCGCGCGCTCCACCATCCGCCGGTGCAGCACTTCGCGCCGCACGCCAAGACCCGGGGTGCCGCGAAATTCCCCGCGAACCGAAACGGCGCGGTCTGCGAAACAAATTCCGCGCAGCACGTGGCCATCGGTGGGGCCCAGCGCGACGCCCAGCTTGCGCAGCGCCGACACAGAATCCGGCAGCAGACCTTCTCCACAAGGCTTGCTGATGGGAGGGTTTGCGCCGTCGGCTACCATCACAGCGAGGCCTTTGGCGCGCGCGGCAATCGCGGCAGCCAGTCCGGCAGGCCCTCCACCTACGATCAACACATCCGCGTCATAGCCCATGCGAGTTCCGCCTTGTCAGGTGGCCTGCCAACACGCCACAGGAACGTTGCCTAAGTTAGATGTCCAGAAAGATTTGAGGATGCCCGCGCCGCGGAAGCGCGGCGCGGATTGCTGCGCCGGCCATTCATAATCGGCCTTTATATGTACGAGTAATACTATTAATTTGACTGATTGACTTTACCCGCCGCATGCTGCTATCTTTCATGGCGATCTTTATGTCTCGCGTCGCCATCTCGAATGCATGTGCCTCGTCCACCGGCGTGGGCGTCATTGTCTTCGTGGTACGACTTATCCCCGTCGCTGTACGGGGAATAACACAGAGATGATGGCCGCCTAGCAAAGTACGAATCGAAAGTTCCGGGGCCATCATCCAGACCAGAGATGATGGCCCCAAGTTTTTTGGGGCCTGCGACGGATGGATTCGCCGGCAGGCCAAAAGGGAGAAGCCGCAGTGAACGAAACTACGCTGAAGCGCCGAAGCAGTGCCCTGATTGATGGACCGCGTCGCGCGCCGGCCCGCTCGATGTTGCGCGCCTGCGGTCTCCAGGACGACGATTTCTCAAGGCCGCTGATCGGCGTGGCCAACACGTGGATCGAAATCGGCCCTTGTAATTTTCACCTCCGCGAACTGGCCGCGCACGTGAAGGACGGCATTCGCGCCGCGGGAGGCACGCCGCTGGAATTCAATACCGTTTCCATTTCCGACGGCATCACCATGGGCACGGAGGGCATGCGCGCCTCGCTGATCAGCCGCGAAGTCATCACCGACTCGATTGAGCTGGTCACGCGCGGCAACATGTTCGATGCGCTCATCGTGCTGGTAGGGTGCGACAAAACGATTCCCGCGGGGATCATGGCGCTGGCGCGATTGAATGTTCCCGGCCTGGTTCTCTATGGCGGCTCCATCGCTCCGGGACACATTGACGGGCATGCGGTCACGATTCAGGACATGTACGAAGCGGTGGGCAGTTTTTCGCGCGGCACGATGACACAGGCGCAGCTTACGGCTCTTGAAAGAGTGGCGTGCCCAGGCGCGGGCGCATGCGGCGGACAATTCACCGCCAACACGATGGCGCTGGTTTGCGAATTTCTGGGCATCGCGCCGATGGGGCTTTCGAGCATTCCCGCAACGGACGCCGGCAAAGCGGACGCCGGCCGCCGCGCGGGAGAAATGGTGTTGGAGCTTCTGCGGCGCGATGTTACGCCGTCCAAAATCATCACCAAGACGGCCATCGAAAACGCCATCGTGGGAGTCGCGGCCACCGGCGGCTCGACCAACTCCGTGCTGCACTTGCTGGCCATTGCCAAAGAGGCGCGGATTCCCTTGACCATTGACGACTTCGACCGAATCAGTGCGCGCGTGCCCATCATTGCCGACCTGAAACCCGCGGGCCGCTTTGTCGCAACGGATCTCTATGCCGCGGGCGGCACGGCGCTGGTGGCGAAGCGTCTGGTGGACGCCAAGCTGCTGCAAGGCGATGCCATCACCGTGACCGGCCGCACCATCGGCCAGGAAGCCGCGGCGGCGAAGGAGACGGCGAAGCAAGAAGTGGTGCGCAGAATCGAGGCTCCGCTGAAGCCGACGGGCGGGCTGGTCATTCTGAAAGGCAATCTTGCGCCGGAAGGCTGCGTCATCAAAGTGGCGGGGCACGACATTCAACATTTCCGCGGACCGGCGCGCGTTTTCGATAACGAAGAGGCCGCGTTTGCAGCGATTGAGAAAGATCAGATTCGCGCGGGCGATGTGGTGGTGATTCGTTACGAAGGACCGAAAGGCGGGCCGGGCATGCGAGAAATGCTGGCGGTTACGGCGGCTCTGGTGGGCGCTGGACTGGGCGATTCCGTGGCGCTGCTTACCGACGGGCGCTTCTCTGGCGCGACGCATGGCTTCATGGTGGGGCACGTCGCACCGGAAGCGGCGGTTGGCGGCCCCATCGCGGCGGTCGCAGACGGGGACATGGTGGTCTTCGACATTGCGAGCCGCAAACTGAACGTGGAACTCACGGACGCGGAGATTCAGAAGCGGCTCAGCACGTGGAAAGCACCGGCGCCGCGTTTTGCAAACGGAGTGATGGCGAAATACGCGCTGCTCGTTTCGTCGGCCTCTGCCGGCGCCATCACGGCCTTGCCGGCTTCGTTTGCATCGGCAATTCCCGCCTCGAGCGCCGCAGCGGCTTCGGGGCAACAAGAAGGAAGGACTCCATGAAGCTCACCGGCGCAGAAATCCTGTGCGAATCGCTCACCCGGCTGGGTGTGCAGCACATCTTCGGTTATCCCGGCGGCGCGATTCTGCCGGTGTACGACGCGCTCGGCAAATCCAAGCTGCACCACATTCTGGTGCGCCACGAACAGGGCGCCACGCACATGGCGGACGGCTACGCGCGGGCCAGCGGCGGCGTGGGCGTGGCGATGGCGACGTCGGGCCCGGGCGCAACGAACATGGTGACGGGCATCGCTACAGCGATGCTGGATTCGTCTCCAGTGGTATGCATCACCGGCCAGGTCAGCAGTAAATTGCTGGGCTCCGACGCATTTCAGGAAATCGACATCACCGGCATCACCATGCCGATTACCAAGTACAACGTGGTGGTTTCGCGCGCGGAGGAAATTGCGCGGACGGTCCGCGAGGCGTTTGTGATCGCTAATACCGGCCGCCCCGGACCCGTGCTCGTGGACATCACCAAAGATGCGCAGCAGGCGTCTTGCGATTTCGATTGGAACGCCTCAGCCCCGAAATTGCCGCCAAAACGCATTCGCGACCATCACAACCAGGAAGAGTTCGATCGCGCTGTCGAGTTATTGAATACGGCGAAACGTCCAGTGATTCTCGCCGGGCGCGGCATCATGCTGTCGGGAGCGATGCGCGCGTTCGAGCAGTTCGTGCACAAGAGCAACATCCCGGTGGCGATGACGTTGCTCGGCATCGGCTGCTTCCCTGCGCGAGATGCGCTGAACCTCGGCATGATGGGCATGCACGGCGAAGCGTGGGTGAACCATGCTATTCAGGAATCAGACCTGCTTATCGCGGTGGGGATGCGCTTCGATGACCGCGTGACGGGCGATCTGCGTACGTATGCCAAGGGCGCGCGTAAGATTCACATCGAAATTGACCGCGCGGAAATTAATAAAAACGTGAAGGTGGACGCTGCGCTCATCGGCGACGCGCGGGAGACGCTGGAGGCGCTGTTGCCGCACGTGGTGACCGCGGAGCGCGGCACCTGGCACGCGCACATCAAAGGGTTGAAGGGCGATTCGGCGGTGCGCGACATCCAGAGCTTGCCCGATACGGGACATCTGTACGCGGCGCACGTGATCAATGATTTGTGGAAGGAAACGCGTGGCGAGGCCATCGTCGTGACGGACGTCGGCCAGCACCAGATGTGGGAGGCGCAGTATTACCACCACAACGAGCCGCGCACGCTGATTACTTCGGGAGGCTTGGGGACGATGGGCTTCGCGTTGCCGGCGGCCATCGGGGCGAAATTCGCCAAGCCGGAAGCGGAAGTTTGGGTGGTGGCGGGCGATGGCGGCTTTCAGATGACCATGAGCGAGTTGGCCACTATCGTTCAGGAAAAAATCAATGTGAAGATCGCCATCGTCAATAACGGCTATCTCGGTATGGTGCGGCAGTGGCAGGAATTTTTCTACGACAAGCGTTACGTGGCTACGCCGCTGGTGGCGCCGGATTTTGCCGCGTTGGCGAATGCGTTTGGCATCCGCGGCGAGCGCATCACTGCGCGGGCGGACGTGGTGCCCGCGATTCGTGCGGCGCGGGAGTCGTCGGAAACGGTGCTCATCGACTTCCGCGTGGAGCAGGAAGATTCGGTTTACCCGATGGTTCCTGCCGGGGCGTCGCTGCATGAGATGATTCGCCGGCCGAACAATCCGCTGGTCGAAACGGCATCGGAGCCATAACCAAGAGGAAGAGGACGACATGCAAACACTTGTCGCTTATGTTGAAAACAAACCGGGCGTGCTGAACCGCGTCGCGTCGCTGGCGCGGCGCCTGGCCATCAATATTGATTCACTGACGGTGGGCCCGACGGACAATCCGGAAATTGCGCGCATGACCATCGTGGCGCACACGGATGAGAAGGGCGGGCATCGCCTGGAAGCCAGCCTGGAAAAGCTGGTGGACGTGTTGCTCGCCGAGAATATTTCCGACCGGTCGCTGCTGGAACGCGATCTCGCACTAATTAAGGTTGCGGCGGATCAGCAGTCGCGTCCGCATTTGATGGAACTGATCAAGGTGTTCCGCGCGCGGGTTGTGGATGTGGCTCCCGAGTCGCTGATTATCGAGGTGTCCGGGACGGTGGACAAAATTGACGGCTTGCTCGAAGTGCTGAAACCGTACGGCGTTTTGGAAATGGCGCGCAGCGGGCGCATCTCCATGACGCGCGGCAGCGATTTGCTTCGTCCGCCAACTGCGACGACAGCCACGCCTGAATTGGCAGGTACAAAGCCGTAGCAGCAGTCGGTTCTGTTCGTAGGGGCGCAGCATGGCTGCGTCCCATTGCAGCAAGGCGTCGGCAATAAGTTCTGCCGCATTTTCGACCGCAAACCGGTCGCACGAGGAAACGAATGGCAAATCTCTATTACGACGATTCCGCGGAGCTTGCACTGATTCAGTCCAAGAAAGTCGCGATTATCGGCTATGGCTCGCAGGGCCACGCGCATTCGCTCAACTTGCGAGACAGCGGCGTGAGCGTTCGCGTCGGCCTGCCGGAAGGCAGTGCATCGCGGGCGAAAGCGGAAAAAGAAGGACTCACCGTCAACACGCCGGCGCAGGCTGCGGCGTGGGCCGACGTAATCATGATTCTCGCGCCGGACACCAAGCAGCCCAAACTCTATCGCGAAGCCATCGAGCCGCATTTGAGCAAGGGTAAGACGCTGATGTTCGCGCACGGCTTCAACATTCGCTTCGGCACCATCAAGCCTCCCACCGCTGTCGACGTTTCGATGATCGCGCCCAAAGCTCCCGGCCACCGCGTGCGCGAAGTGTTCACGGAAGGCGGCGGCACGCCGGCGTTGCTGGCGGTCGAGCAAGACGCCAGCGGCTCCGCCAAGGCGCTCGCGCTTTCCTACGCCAAAGGACTGGGCTGCACGCGCGCGGGCGTTCTGGAGACGACGTTTACGGAAGAAACTGAGACGGATCTGTTCGGCGAACAGGCGGTGCTTTGCGGCGGCGTCAGCGAACTCATCAAAGCGGGCTTCGAGACGCTGGTCAACGCCGGGTATCAGCCGGAAGTCGCCTACTTCGAGTGCCTGCACGAGATGAAGCTGATTGTCGACCTGATTTATCGCGGCGGCCTGAGCTACATGCGCTACTCGGTGAGCGACACCGCGGAACACGGCGATTACACGGCCGGGCCGCGCATCATCACCCAGAAAACGCGCGAAGAGATGAAGCAAATTCTCGCCGAAATTCGCGACGGCAGCTTTGCCAAGAAATGGATCGAAGAAAACGAGCAGGGCTGCCCGAATTTTCTGGCGACCCGTCAGCGTGAACAGAATCTCCCGTTGGAACAGCTCGGTCCGCAGCTGCGCGCCATGATGCCCTTTCTCCACCCGGTCATCGCGCCCGGCCTGGAAAAGAAAATCGCCGCTTCTGAGAAATAACCGTTGCTCTATTTACTCAGAGAAGTTTTATCAAAGCTACCTGCAGGTGTTGACATGGCCCGCAATTTGCGCAATTCTCTGGCGCCATGAAGCGACGACCCCTTCCACCGCAAGTACCCGCTCCATCACTCTCCGAGCGCATTGAACTGCTCAGCGCCAAGCGCCAGGAGATTATTCGTCCGATTCTCGAACATCCCCGCGAGTATGTGCTGCTCAGCGTGCGCGCGATGGCCAAGCGCCTGCACACTGACCCCGCTACGGTCGTGCGCATCGTGCGTTCGCTTGGTTTTGCCAGCTACCGTGATTTTCAGCGCCATTTGCACGATCTCTCGATCGCCTTCGCCACTTCGCTGGATACCATGCAGTCCGCCGGGCACTCCACCAGCATGCCCGCGCATGTCCGCGAAGCCCTCGAGCAGGATCTCAAGAATCTGCACGGCCTGAAAAATAGTCTCGACGCCCAGCGCCTGGTGGCTCTTGCTAAACGCTTCTACGACGCCCGGCGCATCGTGATCCTGGCTGGCGATTTGGCGGCGGTTCTGGCGAGCTATTTGGAATATCAAATCACTTTGCTCGGCTTGCCGGTCTTCACGGCCACTTCCGCAGGCCGCATTGCCCACCTGGTGCGCACCGTGAATCGCCGGGACGTCGTCATTGCAATCAGCTTCCGGCGGGGGCTACGGCAAACGGTGGAAGGCGTGCATCTGGCGCATGAGCGCAACGCGTACTGCGTGGGCATCGCGGACACCTATGTTTCGCCTCTGGCGCGCGAGTGCGACGAAGTGTTTCTCGCCAGCGTGGAGTCCACGTCGTTCGGCGCATCTTATGCCGCGCCCGTCGCGCTGGTGAACGCCATCCTGGCAGCATTGGGCCAGTACCGGCGCCCGCAGACGCTGGCGATCCTCAAGGAAATTTCGGAAGAGCAGCGCAAGGGCTTCCGCTGGTACACGATGTAAACTCCACTCGGCGGGAGGCAACGCAACAAACGTTTCTTGCGGCCGACACGAAACATCTCCTGAGTTTCAACATTTCGGAGACTAACCTCGGGCGCCAGCGCTTAGCCGAATTCTGACAGAGCTTGCATCCGGCAACATTTGTATCTCGCGCGAATGCCGATTCTCAGCTAAGATGTGTCCCTCCGTGAGCGCCACAAGGTCAAAGCGAACACCGAACCTGCCGCAAGCCACCGTTCGTCCTGCCGCTTCTTTCCCGCGGTTGTGTTGCGTCCCTCTTCTGCTCTTCCTGGTTGCCCTCGTTTCTGCCCAGACGCCTTCTGCTGTCGAACCAGGGCCCAAGCCCCGCGACATTCCTGCCCGGTGGAAGCCATGGATTGGCGAGTACAGCTGGTCCGCCGAAGAGAAGGTCTCCTTCCCAGCCTATGTCGTAGGTGAGGAAGATGGATCGATTTTCATTTTGCGTAGAGAGGGCCAGTCAGAGAAATTGAAGTACGAGAGTATCGACAGATTTCCGGTGAGTACTTCGCCGTCGGGTCCGGACCACCGTTATTTCCAGAGCCGCGAATCCAGCGCGTACGTGTTCGTATTGGGCGATGTGGTCATGGGGAAGACAACACCGAACTTCGACGCCCGTGCCCAGGTTCTCATCAAGGCGATCCGTCCGGTGAGTGAGCTGCGTCCGGAGGCCCTGGCCGCTTCCCCTCCCCGCGAAGACGGCAACTTCCGGAAGCCAGAACTCGTTGAACTGACTACTCTAGATTCGGCGATTCACCTCGATATTCGCTACGCCACAACAAACGACTTCCTCGGCACGCCGGTCTACACACAAGCGCGGGCGTTTTTGCAGCGGCCCGCGGCTGAAGCTTTGCTGCGTGCGCTGCACAAGCTGCAGCCTTTGGGTTATGGGTTGCTCATTCACGATGCCTACCGCCCGTGGTACGTGACGAAGATTTTCTGGGACGCCACGCCACCCGAAGGCAAGATTTTTGTGGCCGATCCGGCGCAGGGCTCGCGCCACAATCGCGGTTGCGCAGCGGATTTGACGCTCTACGATCTAGCCAGCGGCAAGCCCATTGAAATGCCCGGCACGTACGACGAAATGTCGCCGCGTTCGTTTCCTGATTATCCCGGCGGCACGTCGCTGCAGCGCTGGCATCGCGATTTGCTGCGCCGCGCCATGGAGTCCGAAGGCTTCACGGTCTACGAGCACGAGTGGTGGCACTTCGACTACAAAGATTGGCGCGAGTACCCGATTTTGAATATCAAGTTCGAGGATCTGAAATCCGGCCGAGGGCTGGCGACCACGCACTAGCTCTCGCTCCTTTTGCCGGCCAATTCTTTTGGAGGCTCTACGTTGCAAACCCAACGCAAAGCAAGCTGCATCGCCATTTTGTCCGCAATCTGTTTTCTGGCCGCATTGCTCGCTGCGCCTCGTTCTCTTCACGCGCAGTCTTCCGAGACGCTCGCCGAGCGCATTCAGAGAGTCATGAGCCGGCCGGAATTTGCGCACGCCAATTTCGGCGTCGAGTTCTACGACGTGGCGACCGGAAAAGTCGTCTACTCCCTCAATCCCAACAAGCTGTTCGTGCCCGCCTCGACCACAAAGACGCTCACGGAAGGGACGCTGCTCGCAAAACTCGGCGCCGATTACCGCTTCCACACACGCATCTATCACACCGGCATACTGGACAAAAAAGGCACGCTGAAGGGCGATTTGATTCTTGTCGCCAGCGGCGACCCTAATCTCTCGAATCGCCTCCAGCCCGACGGCACGCTCGCGTTTGTGGATGAAGACCACGCCTACGGCGGCCCGGCGGTTCCGGGCGATCCTCTCGCGGTCATCAAGCAGCTCGCCAAGGACGTGGCCGCCAAGAACATTCGCAAAATCGAAGGGCGCGTCCTGGTGGACGCCAGCCTTTTCCCCGACGGCGAGCGCGACGGCGGCACCAACATCGTCATCTCTTCGATCGTCGTCAACGACAACGTGATTGACCTGGTGGCCACACCGAGCGCGAAGGCTGGCGACGCCGTAGCGCTGCAAGTCTCGCCGAAGACCAGTTACGTCACGTTCGTCAACAATCTCACAACGTCGGCGAGCGGCGCTACGCCACAGTTGCGCGATCCCGTCGAAGTCATAAATCCTGACGGAACGGTCAGCGTGACCCTCGCCGGCTCGCTGCCTGCCGGCGCGCAGCCGGTCACTGCGCCCTATGCTGTTCCCTCTCCCACAAGATTTGCGGAAACCGTGCTGCGCGAGTCGCTCATCGCGGCAGGCGTGCAGATCAAGTCGCCGGCCAAGTCCGCGCCACCCGATTTCAATGCCCTGGCGCATTTCTACACCGACGAAAATCAAGTCGCCGAGCACGTCTCGCTGCCGCTCGCGGAAGAAATCAAAGTCACGCTGAAGGTCAGCCAAAACCTGCATGCCGGAATGGGCCCGTACCTCCTCGGCGCGCTGGTGGCCAAGAATCTCAGCGATCCTACGCATGCCGGCTTCAAAATCGAGCGCGAGTTCCTACAGCAAGCCAATCTCGATCTTTCCGGCGCGTCACAAGGGGACGGCGAAGGCGGCGCACGCAGCGACCTCTTCAGCCCCGACTTCATCGCCCACTACATGGCGTACTGGTCCACGCGCCCCGATTTTCCGGTGTTCTTCAAAGCGCTACCCATCCTCGGCAAAGACGGCACGCTCGCAAAAATACAAGTGAACAATCCGGCCGCAGGCCATGTGTTCGCCAAAACCGGCACGTACGGCTCGGAAGACAAGCTCAACGGGAAAATGATGCTGAACGGCAAAGGCCTCGCCGGCTTCGTCATCACCAGCAGCGGACAGAAGCTCGCTCTCGGCATCTACGTTAACAATGTTTCTCTGTCGCCCAATCCGGACGCCGCACAGGAAGTGGCCGGCCAAGCCCTCGGCGAAATCGCCGCTGCCGCGTATGACGCGCCGTTCGAAGCGCCGGCTCCGCCCGCGGCCCCCGCAGCGCCAGCTCCAAGCACCTACGACATCATCATTCGCAACGGCCACATCGTGGACGGCACGGGCAATCCCTGGTACGCCGCTGACGTGGCTATTCAAGGCGAGCGCATCGCCGCGATCGGCAATCTCAAGGATGCGCACGGCAGAAAAGAGATCGACGCGCAAGGCCAAATCGTCTCGCCCGGCTTCATTGACATGCTCGGCCAATCCGAGTCTTCCCTGCTGCTAGACAATCGCTCGCTCAGCAAGCTTTCACAAGGCATCACCTCCGAAATCACCGGCGAAGGCGGCTCCATCGCTCCGCAAAATGAAAAAACGCTCGCTCCGCTGAGGCCCATGCTCGAGCAGTTGCACTTCACCGTGGATTGGACCACGCTCGACGGCTACTTCCGCCGCCTTGAAAAGCAAGGCACGCCCATTAACATCGGCACGTACGTCGGCTCCGCGCAAGTCCGCGAAGCGGTCATCGGCGACGACGACCGCGCGCCCACGCCCGAGGAACTCGCGCAAATGCAGGCGCTCGT
>Ga0335078_10004708_pt1 | contig 20209 bp, 16 predicted proteins | sample Lox_Sample_32_FD_206711 | JGI IMG/M metagenome (GOLD analysis project Ga0335078, IMG submission 206711) | Soil microbial communities from Loxahatchee National Wildlife Refuge, Florida, United States - Lox_Sample_3.2 | ecosystem: Environmental > Terrestrial > Soil > Wetlands | place: USA... | reverse complement strand
CGGACCAGGACGCCGACCAACGCCATCTGGCTGGCCGCCGCCGGCGCGCTGATCCTGGGCCTGCCGTACCTGTGGAACACCGCCGCCTACGCGGCCGTGACCTCGATCGCCGTCATCGGCCTGTACATCGCCTACGTCATGCCGACGTACCTGCGGCTGCGGCTGGGCGAGAACTTCAAGCGCGGGCCGTGGCACCTGGGCCGGTGGAGCTACGTGGTCGGCTGGATCGCGGTGATCTGGGTGGTGTTCATCACGATCCTGTTCATGCTGCCCACCGCGAGCCCGATCGGCTGGGGGAACTTCAACTACACCGTGATCGCCGTGATCGTGGTGCTCGGCTTCGCCGGCATCTACTGGGCGGTCTCGGCGAAGAACTGGTTCAAGGGGCCGAAGGTCCAGGGCACGGCTGAGGAACTGGCCGCGATCGAGCGGGAACTGTCGGCCTGATGCCGGCTTACCACGCGAGCGCGCCGCGGCGCGGGATGCTGACCCTGGAGCAGCTGCGGGTGGCGGTTGGCGAGGGCGAGATCGACACCGTCGTGCTCGCCTTCACCGACATGCAGGGCCGCCTGCAGGGCAAGCGGCTGGCGGCGGAGTTCTTCCTGGAGGAAGTGGCCGAGCACTACTCCGAGGGCTGCAACTACCTGCTCGCCGTGGACGTGGACATGAACACGGTCGACGGGTACGCCATGTCGTCCTGGGAGCGCGGCTACGGCGACTTCGTGATGGCGCCGGACATGGGCACGATCCGCCGGATCCCGTGGCACCCGGGCAGCGCCATGGTCATCGCCGACCTGACCTGGCTGGACGGCTCGCCGGTGATGGCCTCGCCGCGGCAGATCCTCCTCGCCCAGACGGCCCGGCTGGGCTCGCGGGGGTGGACCGCGATGGCCGGGACCGAGCTGGAGTTCATCGTCTACCAGGACACCTACGAGGAGGCCGCGGGCAAGGACTACCGCGGCCTGGTCCCGGCCAACCAGTACAACGTGGACTACTCGATCCTGGGCACCTCCCGGATCGAGCCGCTGCTGCGCCGGATCCGGCTGGACATGGCCGGGGCCGGCCTATACGTGGAATCGGCCAAGGGCGAGTGCAACCTCGGCCAGCACGAGATCGCGTTCCGCTACGCGGACGCGGTGACCACCTGCGACAACCACTCGATCTACAAGACCGGGGCGAAGGAGATCGCGGCCCAGGAGGGGAACAGCATCACCTTCATGGCCAAGCCGAACGCCCGCGAGGGCAACTCCTGCCACATCCACCTGTCGCTGCGGGGGGTCGCCGGCGGGATCCCGGTGATGGCCGGGGACGGGCCGTACGGGCTGTCGCCGCTGGGCGAGCACTTCCTGGCCGGCCAGCTCGCCGCGATGCGCGAACTCGCGCTGTGCTACGCGCCCAACATCAACTCCTACAAGCGCTACGTGCCGGGCAGCTTCGCGCCCACCACGGTGCGCTGGGGGCCGGACAACCGGACCTGCGCGCTGCGGCTGGTCGGGCACGGGTCCTCGCTGCGGGTGGAGAACCGCGTGCCCGGCGGGGACGTGAACCCCTACCTGGCCGTGGCCGCGATGATCGCGGCCGGCCTGCACGGCATCGACAACGAGCTGCCACTGGAACCGCCGATGACCGGCAACGCCTACGCCGACACGGCCCCGCGCGTCCCGCACACCCTGCGCGACGCCCTGCACCTGTGGGAGAAGAGCGAGCTGGCCCGGGAGTCGTTCGGCGCGGAGGTCGTGGAGCACTACGCCAACTACGCCCGGGTGGAGCTGACCGCCTACGACGCCGCGGTGACCGACTGGGAGCTGCGGCGCTGCTTCGAGCGCCTGTGACCGGGGGTTGCCTGAATGTCTGTGTTCACCGTGCTCAATCCCGCCACCGAAGAGCCGGTCACCACGGTGACCCAGGCCTCTTCGGAGGAAACCGATGCGGCTGTCGCCCGGGCGGCGGCGGCTCTGCCGGCGTGGCGGGCCGTGGCGCCCGGCGACCGGGCCCGGATGCTGCGCGCGTTCGCCGCGGCCGTGGACGCCGCCACGGAGGAGCTGGCCGGGCTGGAGGTGGCGGGCTCGGGGCATCCCGTCGGCGCGGCCCGCTGGGAGGCCGGGCAGGTCCGCGACGTGCTGCTGTACTACTCGGCGGCGCCGGAACGACAGTGCGGCAAGCAGATCCCGGTGCCCGGCGGGCTCAACGTCACGTTCCACGAGCCGGTCGGCGTGGTCGGGCTCATCGTGCCGTGGAACTTCCCGATGCCGATCCTGTCCTGGGGCATGGCGCCCGCGCTGGCGGCCGGCTGCACGGTCGTGGCCAAGCCCGCCGAGGTCACCCCGCTGACCGCGATGCGGATCGCCTCGCTGGCGCTGGAGGCCGGGCTGCCCGAAGGGGTGTTCCAGGTGCTGCCGGGCAAGGGCAGCGTGGTGGGCCAGCGGCTGGTCGACCATCCTGCGGTGCGGAAAATCGTGTTCACCGGGTCGACCGAGGTCGGGCGGTCGATCATGGCGGACTGCGCGCGGCAGGTGAAGCGGCTCACCCTGGAGCTCGGCGGCAAGAGCGCCAACATCGTGTTCGCCGACGCCGACGTGGAACGGGCCGCGGCGACCGCGCCCTACGCGGTGTTCGACAACGCCGGGCAGGACTGCTGCGCCCGGTCCCGGATCCTGGTGCAGCGCTCGGTCCTCGACGAGTTCATGGCCCTGCTGGAGCCGGCCGTGCAGGGCGTCGCCGTGGGCGACCCTTCCTCGGCGGCGACCGAGATGGGCCCGCTGATCTCGGCGGCGCACCGCGCGCACGTGGCCTCCTACGTGCCTTCCGGGGCGCCGGTCGCGATCCGCGGTCACGCGCCTTCTGGCAAGGGTTTCTGGTTCCCGCCGACCGTGCTGGCGCCGGTGCGGCCGGACGACCCGGCCTATACCGAAGAGGTGTTCGGCCCGGTGGTGACCGTGACGCCGTTCTCGGACGAGGCCGAGGCCATCGCGATCGCCAACGACACGCCCTACGGCCTGTCCGGCTCGATCTGGACCCGGGACGTGGGCCGCGCGATCCGGGTGGCCCGCGCGGTGGAGAGCGGCAACCTGTCGGTGAACTCGCATTCCTCGGTGCGGTACTGGACGCCGTTCGGCGGGTTCAAGCAGTCGGGCCTCGGGCGCGAGCTCGGGCCGGACGCCCCGGACGCGTTCACCGAGACCAAGAACGTCTTCATCGCCACGGAACAGTGAGCGAGCTCCCCCCGCGAGCCAAAGGGCGCCGGCCCTGCCTGGACTGAGGAGCGAGGAGCCTGCGACGAGCGACGAGGGAAGGCAGGGCCTCAAAAGGGCGCCCGGAGGCGAGCGGGACAACAGAGCGAGCGAGCGGAGGAAAAAATGAGGTTCGAGGGCAGGACCGTCGTCATCACCGGTGCGGGCAGCGGGATCGGGCTGGCCGCGGCACGGCGGTTCGCGGCCGACGGCGCCAGCGTGGTCGCCGTCGACATCGATGAGGTGGCCGGCCAGAAGGCCGCAGTGGAAACGAACGGGCTTTTCGTGCCCGCCGACGTGACGTCCGGGGCCGACGTGGCCGCGGCGTTCCGTGCGGCGTACGACACCTACGGCTCGGTCGACGTGGCGTTCAACAACGCCGGCATCTCGCCGCCCGAGGACGACTCGATCCTGGACACGTCGCTGGAGGCCTGGCGGCGCGTCCAGGAAGTCAACCTGACCTCGGTGTACCTGTGCTGCAAGGAGGCGATCGGGTACATGAGGCGGCAGGGGCGCGGGGCGATCATCAATACCGCCTCGTTCGTCGCGGTGATGGGCTCGGCCACCTCGCAGATCTCCTACACCGCGTCCAAGGGCGGCGTGCTCGCGCTGTCCCGTGAGCTCGGGGTGCAGTTCGCCCGCGAGGGCATCCGGGTCAACGCGCTGTGCCCGGGCCCGGTGAACACGCCGCTGCTGCGCGAGCTGTTCGCGGCCGACCCGGAGCGGGCCCAGCGCCGCCTGGTGCACGTGCCGATGGGCCGGTTCGCCGAGCCCGAGGAGATCGCCGCCGCGGTCGCGTTCCTGGCCAGCGACGACGCCTCCTTCATCACCGCCTCGACGTTCCTGGTCGACGGCGGCATCGCCGCCGCCTACGTGACACCGCTGTAGTGTCGTCTGGCCGTAGGTTCGTCCGGGTATGTGGTCACGGCGGCCATCCGGCCCGAGGACCTGGAAAGACACCGGGCAAGTACGGTCCGCCGACCGTCTTAGATGACACAAAAATAGATACGAAAAATAGTTTTATACTGCATTATCATGCTACAATTGTTCCGTACGGGATGGTTCAGGTCTTTTTCCGAACGGAACGTGATGCATGCGCCCGGACCCGCTCTTCGACCCGGCCGGGGACGGCCAGGGGCCTGACAGTGCCCTGCCGCCCACCGGGCTGGACGACGGGCCCGGGCAGCAGGGCCTGTACCTGTGCCTGCCCGCCGGGTCCCTGGACGCGGACCAGTTCACCCAGTCCGGCCCCGCCGCCGACATGCGCCCCGACCCGCTGCTGGCCACCATCATCGACACCGTCACCGGGGAAGACGGGAAGGGCCTGGCCGGGCTGTCAGACGATCAGCTGATCGGCATCATCGCCGCAGTCCGCCGGCTTGAATCCCGCATCGCGTGGTATTCGATGGCGGCAGTGCGGGAGTTCGCCGCCCGCAATGCCGGCGAGGGCTGCGTGGCAGAGTTCGCCGCCGACCAGCTGGCCGCCGAGCTGCACCTCACGCACCAGTCCGCCGCCGGGCAGATGGACTACGCGAGCACCGTCGCCGACCGGCTGCCGACCACCTTCGCTGCGCTGCACGCGGGCACGATCCACCCGGTCCACGTGCGGATCATAGAAGACGAGACGTCGGTCCTGTCACCCCAGGATGCCGCCCGGGCCGACGCGGTCCTCGCCGAGATCGCGGGATCGCTGACGTTCGGGAAGCTGCGGACGGCCGCCCACCGGCTGGTCCTGGAGCTGGACCCCGAATCCGCCCAGCGGCGCAAGGAGGCGGCCCGGCAGGACGCGCATGTGCGCCGGTTCCGGGAGGACTCCGGCAACGCCGGCCTGATCGCCCGGGAGCTGCCGCCCGATGAGGTGCTGGCCTCCTGGCAGCATGTCGAGCAGCGGGCGCTGGACCTGCGCGCCGTCGGCGTCCCCGGCACCCTGCAAGAACTCCGCGTCCGGGCGTATTTGGACTTGCTGCAGGAGCGCGACAGCCGCTCCGCCCTCGATGGCGTCGGCACGGCTGCCGCGGCCAGCCCGGAGGGCACCAGCGAACCTGGCAGCCCGCACGACGGCAGCAGCAGCAGCAGTCTGGGCGGACCCGGCTGCTCCCCCGCCAACAGCTCGAACGGCAGCGACCGCGCCCGTCAGCCCGGCCAGGACACCGGGCCCCGCCTGGCCGCGCTAGTGAACATCACCATCCCCTGGTCCGCGTGGACCGGCCCGGCCGGCACCCCGGCCGAGGTGGCCGGCCTCGGCCTGGTCCACGCCGCCGACGCCCGCGACCTGGCCGCCGCGGCCGCCCGCGATCCGCGGACCCGCTGGTGCCTCACCGTGCTGCACCCGGACGGGACCGCCGCCGCTCACGGATGCGCCGCCGGCCGGCATCCCCCGCTCGGTACCGGCCCGGATCCACCCTTCGGCTCCGGGCCGCAGGACTGGATCGCCCGGCTGCGCATCCGGATGACCCCGATCGCCCGCGGCGGCTGCGGCCACAACCGGGCCGAACCCGGTTACCGGCCCAGCCGAGCCCTCCAACACCTGATCCGCACCCGCAACGCCCGGTGCGCCGCGCCCGGCTGCGGTCGGCCCGCCACCCGATGCGACTTGGACCACACTCAGCCCTGGCACCTGGGCGGGCTGACCTGCGAGTGCGGCCTGGCGCCGCTGTGCCGACACCATCATCGCTGCAAGCAGGCACAGGGGTGGCGGCTGGAACAGCCCGAACCGGGCGTCTTGATCTGGCACACCCCAGCCGGCCGCACCTACGTCACCAGACCCACGGCCTACCCCGCGTAACCCCGGTGCCTCAGGCCTGTGCGCGGCACAACACCTGGCTCACCCAGCCGCTCCCAACGAAACAACGGGCACGACCACTTGTGTGCTCAGAGCAGTGTGGTGAGGTCGATAGTGATGGCGACCGGTTCTGTGACGGTCATTTTCCCGGTATGGACTCCGGCTGACGCGTAGGTGCCCGTGGTGGGGTCGAGCCGGTAGCAGAAGACGGACAGGATTTTTCCTGCGGGGTCGTGCTCGACGCGCCAGTAGTGCGGGACGCGGGACGCGGCATACTCGGTTGGCTTGTCGGTCTGATCGGCGGTCACCGAGCCCGGCGGCATGACTTCCACCACGAGCGTGCAGTGCTGCGGGCGGAGGTCTTGGCTGAGTACACCGCCCGCGACCAGAACACCAAGCCTATGGGGAAGGACATCGAGGATGCGGTCGCCAGGGTCAAGGACATGCTGGCCATCATCGGCGACGAGATTCTCGTCGGCTATGACTGGCGGACCCGCCGCGTGGCCAAGGGGCCGAGGGCGTACTGGAACGCCGTGACCGGCGCGGTGGACTACCTCCGCGACCCGACCACGCCAGGCAACCAGGTTGAGGAGGGCGAGCCGAACCTCGCCGAGCGTTTCCGTCATGCGGCGGGCCAGCTGGCCCGGATGTATGCGATCGCCCGGACGCACCGCGATCTTGCTGGGTTCCGTGATGACATCGCGTTTTTCGAGGAAGTCCGGATGCTGAACGCCCGGTTCGACGCCGAGGAGCGCAAGGCCCGCGGCGAGACCGTCCCGCCAGACGTCGAGCTGTACTTGAAGTCCCTCACCGCGAGCGCCATCGAGGCCGACGGAGTCACCGACATCTACGCGGCCGCCGGCATCGGCCGCCCCGACCTGTCGCACCTAGATGACGCGTTCATCGCCCGGATGCGTGAGCAGCGCAATCCCCATCTGGCCATCGAGGCGCTCCGCCGCCTGGTCGAGCAGGAGATGCGCACCGTCACCAAGCACAACATCGTCAAGCAGAAGTCCTTCGCCGAGCGCCTCGAAGATCTGATGCGCCAGTACACCAACCAGAACCTTACAGCCGCCCAGATCATCGCCGAGCTGGTCGCCCTGGCCAAGGAGGTCTCGGCCGACGCCAGCCGCGGGACCACCTTCACCCCGCCCCTCAACACCGACGAACTCGCCTTCTACGACGCGGTGGCCCAGAACGAATCCGCCGTCACCGAGATGGGCACCACCGTCCTGGCCGACATCGCCCGCGACCTAGTCCGCACCCTGCGGCGCGACGTCACCACCGACTGGGTAGCTCGCGATGACGTCCGCGCCAGGATCCGCTCCACCATCAAGCGCCTGCTGGCCAAGTACGGCTACCCCCCGGATGCCGAGGCCGACGCGATCAAGCGCGTCCTCGACCAGATGGAGACCTTCGCCGAAGACTGGTCACCGGACGCCTAGGCCAAAACGGTAAGACGGGCGGCGGGATGGTCGCGGGTGACCTTGGTCCCGCGGGAAAGCCGGCCTTTGCCCCTACCGCGAGGGCACTTTTCGGGCAACGTGCCATTGGCCTTTCTGTCTTAGGAGGTGGAAAGGGAAAAAAGAGCCAGCGCGCATCGGGCGCGCTGACCCTCCCCGACATGGGAGGCCGATCATGAAATTGCGTATTGCCCTCGCAGCGGTCGCCAGCGTGGCCACATTGGCCGCCGTCGGCGCGGTAGCCGCCAGTGCCGCCTCGAGCGCCACCACCACGACTACTTCAACCGCCGCGCAGACCACCTACACCCCGCCTCGCGCCCACATCGGCGACCTGTCCGCGGGATTCCACGGGTACCAGATGGAGATGGGCACCCGCGGCTTCATTGTGACATTGACTAACGTCAGCAACCATTCGGTCAGCCTGTATGGCTACCCGGGACTGCAGCTGCTGAACGCCAAGAAGCAGCCGCTGCCCACCAGGACGCTGTGGGGCATGTCCTACTTCGACCGGAACCAGGTCAAGAGCCTGATCGTGCTCTCCCCTGGTGAGACGGCGAGCGCGGACATCTCGTTCGGCGTCTACGGCACCCCGTCGAACTCGGTGCTTGCCTACTACCTGGAGGTCACGCCACCCAACTGCTACAGCCACTTCACCTTGCAGATCCCCTACGGGCCGGCGCTGGTCTACCTGCACCAGGTGGAGGTGACGCCGATGGCATACCACACGCCGTACATCCCGTAACCGGGAGCCGCGTGTAGCGCCCGCCGCCCCGGACTGGCCGGGGCGGCGGGCTCCGTTCTGCTCAGGGCTCAGCGCTCAGCGCTCAGGGCTCAGCGCTCAGGGCTCAGGGCGAGAGCAAGGTGCGCAGCCGGATGGTCACCGGCATCGCGCGGAGCTCGGCCAGCACGTCCTCGCTGTACTCAGGAACGATGTCGGTCAGCACGTAGCCGAACTCGTCCCTGGTCCGCAGCAGCTGTCCCTCGACGTTCACGCCGTGCTCGGCCAGCACCCGGTTGATCGAGGCCAGCACGCCGGGCACGTTGTGGTGCAGGTGCATCAGGCGGTGCGTGCCGCTGGTCACCCCCAGCGAGATACCCGGCAGGTTCACGCTGAGCGAGGTGGCGCCGGAGACCATGTAGTCGGCCAGCTTGTTCGCGACGAACTCGCCGATGTCCTGCTGGGCCTCCTCGGTCGAGCCGCCGATGTGCGGGGTGAGGATGACGTTGGGCAGCCCGCGCAGCCCGGAGACGAACTCGTCGCCGCGGTCCTTCGGCTCCTCGGGGAAGACGTCGATGGCCGCCCCGGCGATGTGCCCGGACTCGATGTTGCGGCGCAGCGCCGCGTGGTCCACCACGAAGCCGCGGGACAGGTTCAGGAACAGCGACCGCGGCCGCATCGCGGCGAACTCGGCGTCGCCGAAGAAACCGCGGTTGCCGTCCCGGCCGTCCACGTGCAGGGTGACGGTCTCCACCGACTCGAGCAGCTCGGCCAGGGTGGAGCAGCGCCGCGCGTTGCCGAGCGCCAGCTTGTCCGCGATGTCGTAGAAGTAGACGGACATGCCGAGGCTCTCCGCCAGCACCGACAGCTGGGTGCCGATGTTGCCGTAGCCCACGATGCCGAGCTTGCGGCCGCGCACCTCGTGGCTGCCGGCCGCGGACTTGTCCCAGTGGCCGGCGTGCATCTGCGTGTTCTTCTCCGGCAGCCGGCGGGCCATGGCGATGATCTCGGCCAGCGCCAGCTCGACCACGCTGCGGGTGTTGGAGAACGGCGCGTTGAACACCACGACGCCGTGCTTGCTCGCCGCAGCCAGGTCGATCTGGTTGACGCCGATGCAGAAGGCGCCGATGGCGACCAGGCTGGGCGCGGCGGCCAGGACGCGCTCGGTGATCTGCGTCCCCGACCTGATGCCGAGCAGGTGCACGCCGCCGATGGCCTCGACGAGCTCGTCCTCGCCGAGCGCGCGCGGCAGCGTATCGACCTGGTAGCCCTCCTTGGCCAGCCGCACCGACGCGTCGGAGTGGATGTTCTCAAGCAGAAGTGCCCTCGTGGTCACCTTCAGTCTGCACCTTTCGCACTATTTGCCCAGGTCCCGCAGGTGGACAGGGCTCATCCCCGTAACCCGTTCTCCTTTTAACCTAACGGGCCGGGCTGACTGCCTCGGTCAGCTGGCCAGCGTCAGCGGGGCCCCGCCTAGCTGAGTCCGGGCGGTCCTCGCGCGCCGCACGCGTCTTCGCGGGAGCGCTGGGCAGGTCACGCAGCCTGGCCCGGACCTCGTCCGCGAGCGGGTGCGGGAGCCGGTCGAGGATGACAATGGCCTCGCGCCAGGCCACCCCGGCGGCCCCCGGGTCGCCCTCGGCCAGCAGGGCGTCGCCGAGCCCGGCCAGCGAGTTGCCCTCGCCGAACGGCGCGCCGATCTCGCGGTAGGCCTCGATGGCCTTGCGGTAGTGCGCCTTGGCCTGGCTGGTGTCACCCAGGCGCAGGTAGACGAAGCCGAGGCTGTCCAGGGTGTCGGCGGTGCCGCCGCGGTGGCCCGAGTCACGATGCAGGCTCAGCGCCCGCTGGCAGTGGGCCAGCGCCTGGTCGTACTGGCCCAGGTGGGCATACAGCCAGCCGACCCCGTTCTCCAGGGTGGCCTGGGTCCACCAGTGCCCGACGGCCTTGAGCATCCGCAGCGCGTCCAGGGCGACGGCCAGCGCCTCGGTAAACCGTTCCTGCTTCTCCAGCATGCCGGCCAGGCCGTTGAGCACCACGGCCTCGTTACCCCGGTCGCCGAGCTCACGGAACAGGTCCAGTGCCCGCCGGAAGTTCGGGTCGGCCGCCTCGTACTCGCCCACCTGCGACTGGACATGACCGAGCAGGTGGTGCGCGTGCGCCAGGGCGAGCGTGTCGTCCAGCCGCCGGGCCGCGGCCAGCGCGGTCTGCTGGGTCGCGGTGTAATCGTGCCAGCGGCCGCGCCGGTTGAAGAACGGGCCGAGGGTCCAGGGGATCTGCCAGGCGTGGGTGTCGAAGCCGTTGGCGTCGGCATAGTTGATCAGCGCGAGCAGCACCGGGACCTCGGCGTCGAACCAGGCCATCGCCTGGTCCTTGTCCGCCACGTCGGCGGGCAGCACGCCCGGCTGCGGGCTGCCGAGCTGCAGCGAGGACCGGAACGGGCTGAACCGGTGCGAGGCCGCCATCGCCGTATGCAGGTAATGGTCGATCACCCGGTGCACCGCGGCGCGGCGCTCCGGTTCCGGGTCGACCCGCTCGGCCTGGTCGGCCGCGTACGCGCGGAGCAGGTCGTGGAACGTGAACCGGGCGGGCAGGTACTCGGCCACCATGTGGGTCCTGGTGAGCTCGCGCAGCGCGGCGCCCGCTTCGGCCCGGGTCATCCCGGCCAGGCTGGCCGCCGCCGACAGCGAGATGTCCGGGCCCGGATGCACGCCGAGCATGCGGAACATCCGCGCCGCGGGCACGGAGAGCTGGTCGTAGGACCAGGAGAGCACGGCCCGCACGTTGGTGACCGTGTCGTCGGCCTTGAGCGCGTCCAGCCTGCCCCTGGCGTCGCGCAGTTCGGCGGCCAGTTCCGTCAGCGGGCGCCTCGGCCGGCCGACCGCCCGGCCGACCGCGATGCCCAGGGCCAGCGGAAGGCGGGCGCACGACTCGATGATCTCGTCGGCCGCCCCGGGCTCCCCCGCGACCCGGTCGCGGCCGAGTCGCCGGGCGAGCATCTCGTGGGCTTCGGCGTGGCTGAGCACGTCGATGGTGAGCGGCACGGCCCCTTCGGCGGCCACCAGCCCGGTCATCTCGTTGCGGCTGGTCACCACGACCAGGCAGCCCGGCGAGCCGGGCAGCAGCGGCCGCACCTGGGCCACGTTCCGCGCGTTGTCCAGGACGATCAGCACCCGCTTGCCATCGAGCATGCTGCGGAACAGGGCGGACCGGCCCTCCGTGTCGGCCGGGATCCGGTACGGCGGCACGCCCAGTGCGTCGAGGAAGAACCGCAGCGCCTCGGCCGGCTCCATCGCACGTCTGGCCGGATCCAGGCCGCGCAGGTTGACGTACAGCTGGCCGCCGGGGAAGCGCTTGGCCACCTGGCGGCCGAACCGGACGGCGAGCGCGGTCTTCCCGGTCCCCGCGGTACCGGAGATGACGACGATCGGCACGGTCTGGCCGGTGTCAGCCTGGCCGGTGTCAGCCTGGCCGGTGTCGCCCCGGTCAGTGTCGCCCGGGCCAGTGTCGCCCGGATGCGGGGCGGACTGGGCCGGGACCGCAGCGGCGGGCCCGGGCTCGCCGGAACCGGCGGATTTCGGCGGCAGCATCGCCTGCAGCATGCTGAGCTCTTCGTGGCGGCCGGAAAAGCCCTGCGCGTCCAGCGGCAACTGGGCCGGCACCGGCGTGACCCTGGCGTCGGGCATTCCGGGGCGGGGCCGCTGGTGGCCGTCGAGCGTGGCGTCGATTCCCGACGCGTCGTCGTCCGGCACCGCCAGGGTCCGGGACGCGCCGGCCAGGACCGGGCCGTCCGGGACGGCCAGGGCGGGATCCATGGTCAGCACCTGCTGGTAGATGCGGGACAAGTCGCCGCCAGGATCGATGCCGAGCTCATCGGCGAGCACCCGCCGGCCGTCCTGGAAGATCCGCAGTGCCTCGGCGTGCCGCCCGCAGCGGTACAGCGCGATCATCAGCAGCCCGCGCAGCCGCTCCCGCAGCGGATGGTCCGCCACCATGGCCGTCAGGTCCGGCACGACCTCCTCGTGCCGGCCCAGCGACAGCAGCACGTCGGCCCGCTCTTCCGCGGCCGTGGAGCGCAGCTCGCCGAGCCGCACCCGCTCGGTCTCCGCGAACGGCCCCGGTACCCCGGCGAACGCGATGCCCCGCCACAGCGAGAGCGCCGAGTTGAGCGCGGCCACCGCCCCGGCCGGGTCGCCGGCCTTGCGCAACTGCCGGGCCCGGCCCAGATCCTGCTCGAAGGCCACCGCGTCCGGCTGGCCCGGAACCAGGTGCAGCACGTAGCCCGCGCCCGATGAGACCAGGACCCGGCCGGGACCGCGCAGTGACCGGTTGGGCTCGATGACCCGGCGCAGGCCGGCCACATAGGTGTAGATGCCGCCCTCGGCGCTGGCCGGGGGATCCTGCCCCCAGACGGCGTCGACCAGCTCGCCGCGGGATATCACCCGGTTCGCCCGCATCGCTAGAATGCCGAGCACGGCTTGCTGTCTAGGCTGTCCTACAGGTAGTTCCTGATCGCCATACCAGGCCGTCACGGGACCAAGCACGCCGACGCGCAACACCACGGCTTAGCTGACCTTCCGCTCGCTAGACACCCCAAAGACCCGAAGGTCCGCCCCCCACCCGGGCCGGAGCTTCTCGATCAAGGCTACAGTGATTTGTTCTAGTCATCCAGAAAAAATCCAGATCCTATAGAGACAGCCATTTCATAGTAGGTCGCGCGTCACGCGGGCACCTGCGTTGCGATCTGGCTTGTCCTGGGGTTCCAGCCGCTGCAGGTGGGCGCGTCCGATGCTCAACTCTGCGGGGAGGCATGGGGATGGCGGCGAGGGCCGGGACGGTTGTCACTGCCCGGACTGCTGGGATTTCTGAGACCTGATGAGTGCCGCCGCAATCACCTCGGCCGCGCCAGCGGCCTGCCCCGACATGGTCTGCTACGACGGGCCCGCGATCCGCCATGACGGGCCCGCGGGCGGCCACGCTGAACCGCACGGGCGCGCGGACCTGCTCGCCGTGTCCTGGCTGGCACATGACGTGTCCTGCTCCTTCGGCGCTGCTGGCCTGGCTGGCTCTGCCGGTCCGCCCGGCGGTGGCGGCCGGACGGTCCTGCGTACTCGTACTCCGGCAGGGCCGACTTAGGCCCGGCACCGTCGGCTGAAGCCTCCGGGTACCGCGTGACCCGGAGCCGCCGGCCCTCACGGCACCCCCCTCACTACCTGCCGTGAGGGCCGGCCCCCTCGGTGCCGACCCGAGGGGCGGCTACCTGTCTAGCCGTATCTGGCTCTGATGATCCACTTGGCGGCCTTTATTGAATCGTCAGGCTATCTTGGCCATTACTTCACTTTCTGCCCTTTGCGGCCGAGCCCGGGCAAACAGGACACCCAATCCGGTCCGCCCAAGTGCGGCGATCCGGCTATGGCCGCCTCAGGCTGGCGGTCGCGGGCGTAGCGTCCTTCGGCAGGTCTACGCAAGGTCAGGAGGCAGCGTTGACGCGAGACACCGAGCATGATCCCGGGTCCGACGGAGGACTCACCGCTTCTCCCGGCAGCAGTGAGCGCCATGGCATCGCATCGAGCGCGGGCGCGCCAGTACCTTTGAGCGCCTAACATAGAGCCGGTACCCGGGACGACGGACTACTCCCGCGCGCCGACGCAGGTATGGAACCAGCAGACGTGCGGCCGGACCGCAACTGGCTGACGCAAGGGTTGGACGAAGCGAGCATGGGCAAGGCAAGCAGAACAAAGGTCGACTCCAGCCGCAGGGAAAAGATCGCCGCACAGCGCGCGGCGGCCCGCCGCGCCGAGCAGCGCCGGCGGATTCTCATCGCGGCGGGCAGCATCGTCGTCGTGGTGGCGGTCGTGGTGGCCTTCATCGTGGTCAAAGCGAACAGCAAGCCGCCGTCCAGCAACTCGTCGAACGGCCCGACGGGCGCGGCCCTGTCCAGCGTCATCGCCAAGACCACGAGCGTGCCGGCCAGCGTGCTCGACAAGGTGGGGGACGGCAGCGGCGCGTTCACGGGCAAGATCCAGACCATCAAGGGCGGGACGCCGCTGACGGCCAACGGCAAGCCCGAGATGCTCTACATGGGCGCCGAGTACTGCCCCTACTGCGCGGCCGAGCGGTGGGCCATGATCGTGGCGCTGAGCCGGTTCGGCACGTTCTCCGGGCTGACCACAGTGCACTCCGCCGCGGCGAACGGCGCCGGCAACGCCGAGCCCTATCCGAACACGCCGACCTGGACGTTCGTCCACGCCAAGTACACCAGCCCGTACCTGACGTTCACCTCGGTCGAGATGCAGACCAACATCCCGGATCCCTCGACGGGCACCTACACCAACCTGCAGACGCCCACCAAGGACCAGCAGGCGCTGCTCGTCAAGTACGACGCCCCGCCGTACGTGGATTCCTCCGCAGCCGGCTCGATCCCGTTCATCAACTTCGGCAACCAGTACGTGAGCATCGGGGCCAGCTACAACCCCGGCGTGCTGGCCGGGCTGTCCTGGAGCACGATCGCGTCGGACCTGCACAACCCCAACAGCGCCGTGGCCAAGGCGGTCAACGGCACGGCCAACTACATCACGGCCGCGATCTGCAAGATGACCGGCAACCAGCCGGCCAGCGCCTGCACCGCCACGGTCAAGTCTCTGCAAAGCCAGCTGTAAATCCTGAGCTAGCTCTAAGGATGCGGGCGGAGACTCGCAGAAGTTAGAATCTGGCGTCAGGTGTCGGTCGCGTTGAGGACCCCGGGACCGCGCGCACAGCAGCAGCCGTGACATCACCGGAGGCGAAGCTCGGATGACAGCTTCGAAGTCAAGCCGCGCCCGGAACGCGCGAATCGGCGCCCAGGCCAGCGCGGCCAGGAGCGGCACCGCCGTCAAGAACGGCAGCGGCGGCAGCAGCGCCAGCCGCGCAGGCGGCGCCAGCCGGAACGGCGGTGCCAGCGGCACCCGCACCGTCGCCGGGGACGGCGGACGCGATAAGGCCCGGGCCACCGCGACGCGGAACGGCGCGGCCGCGCGCGGCGCGCGGACCCAGGCGGTCCCGGACGCCGCCGCCCAGGCCGGGCCGGCCCCCTGGCTGCAGCTCACCACCTTCCTGCTGGCCCTGGCCGGGCTGGGCGTATCGGTCTACCTGACGATCGCGCACTTCACCGAGTCGGCACTGGCCGGGTGCTCGGAGTCAGGGCTGGTGAACTGCACCAAGGTGACCACCAGCCCGCAGTCGTACGTGTTCGGGATCCCGGTGGCCGTGCTCGGGCTGGCCTTCTACCTGTTCGCGGTGGCGATCATGAGCCCGTGGGCCTGGCGGGCGACCCGGCGCGAGATCCACCTGGCCCGGATAGCGTCGATGGTGGCCGGCATCGGATTCGTGCTCTACCTGATCTACGCCGAGCTGTTCATCATCGGCAGCATCTGCCTCTACTGCACCAGCGTGCACGCCATCACGTTCGTCCTGTTCGTGCTGACCGCGATCGCGGCCGCAGCCTGGGGCCTGAAGCCCGGCGCGGCGTGGAAGTTCAGGTTCGCGCGGCAGCTCAAGCTCGCGCCCCAGCCCGACTGAGCTGGGCGTCTTCCACGATCATGGCCAGAAGTGGGCAATATTTGGGCTCTGGCCGCATTTCATGACGGTAACAACGGACCGCACCGCCCGGCAAGAACACCAGCGGACCTGTCGGCTCACCATCGAGGCGACGATACAGCCCCAACACCCCTGCTGAGCGTGACCGGCCACTTCCACCATAGGGCAGATGCGGCCAGTCGCCGCACGCCCATTCATCGTGACGTGCCGCACTGATTATTCGCTTCGCGGCGCACGCTGCGAACCCCGTTCCCCAGCGAGCCGTGGAGTGTAGTGTGCCAGTGGCCTGGCACGCTGCACTCGCCCCGGTCACACAACCTGGCCCCGTTCGGCGGGTCCAGCCCTCAGATCGGCCTGGTCCTGGCCGCGGAGCCGGCGCTGGCCGGGCGCTGGCCGCCCTGCCGGGGGCGCCGACCGACAGTTCCCTCGCTGAGCTGCCCGGCGGGCGGCGGGGGCGCTGCCGGTGGCGCTAGTCTGGGGTGTCCGCGCTGACCGTGCGTGTCTCCCATTTCTGCTCGATGCGGCCGAAGTGCCAGACGGACAGGGCCACGGCCCAGGTCAGCACGAACACGCCGACGATGATGAAGCCGGCCTTGTTGATGTCGAAGCCGACCAGGACGTCCCAGAACCCGCCGGTCAGGTTGAGTTCGGAGCCGAGCAGGCCGAGCAGATCGATGGTGCCAATGAACAGCGCGACGAACACCGACAGGCCGGTGATGGTCAGGTTGTAGTAGACCTTGCGGACCGGCTTGGCGAACGCCCAGTCCATCGCGGCCGCGAGCCAGGCCCGGTGCCGCTGCTGGCCGCCCTAGATCATGATCAGCAGCATGAACGCCATGGTGACGCCCATCGCGATCCGGCAGCCGGTCGCCACCCACGGGGCAAGAACGCCGGTGCCGTCCGCCGGGGCGCTGGCCGGCGGCACATGGACGGCCTCGGCCGGCTCGGCGGCGGATAGGGCAGGAGGAGCGCTGGCCAGCGCGGTCCCGGCGGCAGTGCCCGGCCCGGCCGGCGCCCCCACCCCGGCCAGCACCGGCCCGGTCGGCACCACCCGGGCGGTCGCGAGGCTGTAGTGCCCGCTGGCCCCGGGGCCGGAGAGCTGATCCAGGTCCCAGATGCTGTAACCGATCAGCGCCAGCGCGAACAGGAACGCCAGCAGCGGCAGCTGCAGGGTCCCCATGCCGCTCATGCCGCCGCCGCTCATGCCGCCCATCCCGACCGATCCATGCGCCGTGGGCGCCGTCAGGGCCATGAACATGTACAGCATGGCCGCGGCGTGGATCAGGTGCGGCGCGCAGTGCCCGCCGGCCAGCGCCCGGACGCCGCTGACCCGGGCGTCCCGGACCACCCGGTAGCCGAACCAGGCCGTCATCACCGCGAAGATGACCTCCCAGCCGCCGTTCGGCAGGGTCTGCAGGCCCGAGACCAGCATGCCCGCCATCGCGATGGCCATCAGCAGGTGCGCGACGTCGATGTCGGCCAGGGCGGCGCGCTGCGCCCCGTGCCACCAGGGCCGCGCCGCGACCAGGCGGGCCGCGCTCACCGCCGCGACCACGAGCATGATCGCGGCGAAGATGTCCAGGATCCAGGAGGGGATCATGGTGCGGCTGTCCCTTCGTCAACGGCGGCCGCCGGGGCCGGGGCGGTGCGGACCGGAGCCGGGACGGCGGCCCGGGCCGGCCAGTAGGTGAGGGCCAGCAGGGCGAGCAGCGGCCCCGAGTTGGGGTCGGTGCCGCCCCCGGTGAAGATAGTCCCGAAAGCCTCGCCGAACCCCCAGATCACCGCGGCTATCACGATGGCCAGGACCAGGGCGCCCTTGGCGTACGGTGCGGGCAGGTAGACGCCGACGGCGACGATTACCAGGGCGATGGCCAGCACGATCGAGGCGGCCAGCCCCTGGTGGGCGACGAGCGAGGCGGCCCCCCGGTCCAGCGCGGCCAGCCAGCCCGGCTCGCCGTCCGTCATCCCCGCGATCATGTCGTGTAGCGCCTGCGGCGCCCGGTTCCCCGGTAGCAGCGCGAAGTAGGCCAGGCTGAGCCACAGCACGAGCCACAGCGTCCGGGCGACCGGGGCGCCCACCGCGCGCGCCGCCGTGAACGGCGCCGCCGGACCGCGGTCGGCCGGCCACAGCAGCACCGCGAGCAGCGCGTAAAGGATCACCGCGCCGGGGGCGCCGTTGACGGGGCTCGCATCGCCGGTCAGCACCATCCCGAGGCCCTCGCCGAACCACCACACGCCGAGCGACCAGGCGATCGAGGCGGCCAGCGCCACCCGGACCGTCGGCCGCCAGGCGATCCCGATTCCGATCAGCAGCTGGATGGTGGCGAAGATCGCGTTCAGCAGCACGAGATGATGCTCGATGAGGGTGGCGTTCCAGGTGATCGGGCTGGCAACGGTACCCGGGTTGCCCGACGCCGTCCCGGCCAGCATGTGGCTGAACCCCTTAGAGAACATGAACGCCTGGTACTGCAGCAGGGCGTCCAGCAGCCATATCCCGGCCAGCGCCAGCTGCAGCAGCCGCCTGACGTCGGGCGCTCCCCGGGCCGCCTCGGCCCCGATGCCCAGCCTGCCCCGCGCCGCGGGACGGACACCCGCGGCGGCGATCTCGCTCATCCGGCTCTCCTCCGCCTGCTCGGTCCGGGCGTCCATGCCCCGGACTGCCGCCATTCCCGGAAACCGCGGATCTGCGCGGCGCATCGCTCATAGCCGTCCGGGAATATCAGGGGAAATGATAAAGGGCGGTTTTCCGAGGTTCAAGAGTTACCGGCAAGAGAGACCTATACTGTTATTAATTGACGAAAACATGCAGGTGAGAGCCATTCCTTGTGTCGCGTGCCGCCGTAGGGCGAAACCCTGCGGTGGTATTAGATAAACCAGGGGAGGGTATTCGCCAAACCCTGCCAGGGTATTGTCAGGCGAGTTATAAGGCCATCAGGCCGGACCATTACGGGTCTGGCCGCGGCACGGAATGTGATCGCGTCGGCGACACCGCGGGTGTCGACGTACAGCACCGAGACGTCGGCGACCCTTCCGGCCAGTGCTTCGACGGACAGCTCCGGCGCGGCCGCCACCACGTCGCCGGGCAGGTCACCCGGACCGGGGCACCGCGCCTGACCGAACAGGTCGGGACGGCGCTTGCGGACGTAGGACAGGTAGGGCTCCAGCCGGTCGCAAGCGATGATGACCCCCGCTCGGCGAGGGTATGACCCCGCTCAGCCGGCGAACTCGTAGCCGGCTTCCTCGACGGCCTCGCGCAGGGAGACGTCGCCGGGCAGCGGGTCGCCGGTGACGCGGACGGTGCCCGCGTCGACGTCGACGTCGACCCCGGTGACCCCGGAGAGCTTGCTGATCTCGGACCGGACGGCACTGGCGCAATGGCCGCAGGTCATGCCGGTAACCGCGATGGAACGAGTAGACACGTCCGCCATCGTAACGCCCGGGCTGGCCGACTCCGACGTCGTGTAGTACGTGGGGTACCGTGGGCCCAGGCAGGGGGCATCTCGGTGACGCATCGGTCCTCGTCAGGAGGCGACATGACATTTGGCTCATGTTCCGGCCGGCGCCTCGCCTCCGACGTCACCCCGGTAGCATCCTGTCATCGTGGCGACCGGCAGGTCCGCGAGGTGATCCAGTGATCCGCGAGGCCAAGCTCGTGGGGTTCGTGATCCTGCTCGCGGCCATCTTCCTCGGCGCCCATGCGGCCGGGTCCCGCCTCGGCCCGGTGACGACCAGCCATTCCCAGGTCAGCTACCCGGGCCAGGGCGGTGGCGGCATGGGCGGCATGAACATGGGCGGCTCCGGCGGCCGGGGCACGGGCCAGGACACCCCGCCCGCGGTGAAGCTCCGGGTCGGCCACCCGTGAGCGACACAAGCACCAGCGACACCAGCGTCAGCGTCCCGGAGACCGCCGGGCTCCAGGCCGAACTTGTCGTCCGCGGGATGACCTGCGGCGCCTGCGCCGCCCGGATCGAGCGGCGGCTGAACCGGCTGGACGGCGTGGCCGCCACCGTCAACTACGCCACCGGCCGGGCGTACTTCGCCAGCACCGGCGGGCGTGACCTTGGCGAGCTCATCGGCGTGATCGAGTCCACCGGATACGCCGCCGGACTCCCAGTCCCGCCCGCCCCGCGCCAACGGCCGCAAGCCGACCCGGCCACCCGGGCCCTGGCCCGACGGCTGGCGGTCTGCGTCCCGCTGGCCGTGGCGGTCATCGTGCTGTCCATGGTTCCGGCCGCGCAGTTCCCCGGCTGGCAGTGGGTGAGCCTGCTGCTGGCCGCGCCGGTCGCGACCTGGGGCGCCTGGCCGCTGTACCGGGCCGCCTGGTACGGGCTCGGCCACGGCGCCGCCACCATGGACACCCTGGTCAGCGTGGGAGTCGGCGCGTCCTTCTGCTGGTCGGTGTACGCGCTGCTTTTCGGCGGCGCGGGCATGACCGGGATGAAGATGT